>OLNE01000765.1_pt1 | contig 27798 bp, 22 predicted proteins | sample 1672431 | NCBI WGS metagenome assembly OLNE01 (sample SAMEA3136685, study PRJEB25190) | human gut metagenome | reverse complement strand
GAGTACGTGTGGAAGAAGGACGAGCTCATCGACCTGACCTTCCCCCAGGTGCTCGACAAGATGGTTGAGTGCTTCCCCGACCAGTACTGCTTCAAGTACACGACGCTAGATTACACGCGAACCTACGAGGAATTCCGCGACGACGTGGACACGTTCGCCCGCGCGCTCGTCTCCATGGGCGTGAAGCCCGGCAACAAGGTCGCCATCTGGGCCACCAACGTGCCTGCCTGGTACATCACGTTCTGGGCCACCACGAAGATCGGCGCCGTGCTCGTGACGGTGAACACCGCGTACAAGATTCACGAGGCCGAGTACCTGCTGCGTCAGTCCGACACGCACACCCTCGTGATGATTGACGGTGCGCTGGACTCCAACTATCGCCAGATCATCAACGACCTGTGCCCTGAGATTGCCACGGCCAAGCCCGGCGAGGCGCTGCATTGCAAGAAGCTCCCGTTCCTGCGCAACGTGGTGACCGTGGGCTTCGAGATGCCCGGCTGCCTCACCTTTGAGCAGGCCATGGAGCGCTCCGAGCTCGTGCCGCTTGAGAAGGTGCAGCGCATGGCTGCCAACGTCCGTCCCGACGACGTCTGCAACATGCAGTACACCTCGGGCACCACGGGCTTCCCCAAGGGCGTCATGCTGACGCATCGCAATGTCGTGAACGACGGCAAGTGCATTGGCGACCGCATGGGCTTGTCCACCGCCGATCGCTTCATGATCCACGTGCCCATGTTCCATTGCTTTGGCATGACGCTGTCCATGACGTCTTCCATGACGCACGGCACAACCATGTGCCCCATGCCTTACTTCAGCGCCAAGGCTTCGCTGCATTGCATCACGCAGGAAAAGATCACGGCATTCAACGGCGTTCCCACCATGTTCATTGCCATGTTCAACCACGAGGACTACCGCAAGACCGATTTCAGCCACATGCGCACGGGCATCATGGCCGGCGCTGGCTGCCCGCCCGAGCTGATGAAGCGTGCGGCTCAGCCCGACGAGATGAACATGACCGGCATCGTGTCGGTGTATGGCCAGACTGAATCGGCCCCGGGTTCCACCATGAGCGCCTGGACCGATCCGCTTGACCTGCGCACCGAAACCGTCGGCTACGCCTTCCCGCATGTTCAGTGCAAGATCATCGATCCCGAGACCGGTGAGGAGCTTCCCGACGGCCAAATCGGCGAGTTCTGCTCGCGTGGCTACAACATCATGAAGGGTTACTACAAGATGCCCGACGCCACGTACAAAACGGTTGACGAAGACGGCTGGCTGCATTCCGGCGACCTGCTGATGCGCGACGAGCGCGGCTGCTTCATAGCTACCGGCCGTTTGAAGGACATGATCATCCGAGGCGGCGAGAACATCTACCCGAAGGAAATCGAGGACTTCGTCATCACGCACCCCAAGGTTAGCGACTGCCAGGTTATCGGCGTGCCCGACAAGAAGTACGGCGAGGAAGCCATGGCGTGCATCATCCCGAAAGAGGGTGAAACCATGACCGAGCCTGAAATCCGCGAGTTCATGATGAACAACATCGCGCGCCACAAGGTGCCTCGCTACATCAAATTTGTGGACTCTTACCCCATGAATGCGGCTGGCAAGATCCTCAAGTACAAGATGAGGGAAGCCGCCGTCGAAGAACTGGGGCTTTAGAGCCTGCGGGATCGGCGCTTTCATCAGTGATTTTTTAAGGACCGTCTAGGACGGTCCTTTCTATGACCACCAATACCCCTGAGAACAAGAAAGGCTTGCGGGAATCCGATAAACGGAAGCCCGCAAGCCTTATATTACTTGCAGCAGTCTCGGAATAGACCGATGGTCCGCGGCTTAACGCTGACTCTTACGACGCAAAGCCACGAAGGTAAGAACGGCAGTTGCCGCGGCTACAGCCAGAACAACGGGAACAGCAAATGCGTTCACATCGCCCGTAGATGGGAGGATTGACTGTGCTTCAGGGGCCTTAGTGTTATCGATTTTGGAAAGATCTTGCTTGTCATCCTTGTTCACCGGAAGCTTTGCGATGACAGCATCCTTGGTTTGCTTTTCGAAGGCTTCGTTCTTGAACGTTGCGGTGTACAGGCCTGCGCCCTCTTTCTCGATGGTAGCCTGAGCGGTGACGTCGTACGTAGCCTTCACGGTTTCAGCCTCGATATGGGAGGCGTCGCGCTTGCAGACGCGGGTTGCGGTGCAGTACCAGTCATCACCTTCCTGATTCCACGTGTAGGTAGGCTCGTTCCAGTCATGACCGAGAGAATCAATGGCGTCGCCGCTCTTGGTCTGCTGGGTGAAGCACTTATGGCTGAATTTGGCTACATAGGAAGTCTTACCTGCCTCAAGGCACGTTGCAGGATCGACGACAACTTCAGCCTTTACCTTTTCTTCAATCGGCCAACCACAGTAACCGCACTTAGCATGACCGGTGCAGTACCAGTCCTCGCCTTCCTGCGTCCAGACATAATCTTTCAGGTCTATGAAGTTATCCTCATGCTGACCATCAGTGTAGGAGTGGGTCTTCATTGCGCCCTGAGTCCACACCAACTCGTCGCCGAAGTACACATCGGAGCGACCAGAGTTGTTACCCGGTTTGCCACCAAACCCAAACAACTGAGAGCAAGTCGTGATATCACGCTCGGCCGTTGCCGTGTTGGCGCCTGTGAACTTGATGATGTACTTGAATGAACCCATATTGAAGTCATTGATGTTAAGAGCCTGCTTGCCCATACTATCATTCGAGTTGAACGTACAGTTGTTTACGTTAACGATGATGTCATGACTGCCCGCGCTGTAATCAGTGTAGACGTTGATCGCTTTGCCGGTGCAATTAAAGGTGCAGCCGTTGAACGTCATGGTCGGCGAGCTGTACGTCCAAAGGGAGTAATCGCCCTCGGGCGCGTTGAACGTCGTGTTCGTAAACTCGGCGGACTCGTAGCCCCAGTAGAACGTCTTACCGTTGACAACACAGTCGTCGAGCACGGTCTTATTGGCTCGAATGAAGCCAAGATAGTTGGCACTGCCGGAACGCATCGTCATGTTCTTGAAGGTTACGGTGCCGGCGCCGTCAAAAGAATAGTCACCGTTGTACTCGGTGCCGAAATAGTCCGGGTTGGGAACCTCGGCGCCGATGTTCCATGCGGTCTTGTCCGCGCCCAAACCCACGAACGTCAGATCTTTGCCCTTGGTGTGACCCCCGGAGTTAACCCCAAAGAGGGTGTAGTTACCCTTGCCGAGCAAGATGGTGTCGCCGCTCTGCGCCTCTGCGGCTGCGGTGGCGATATCGGTGTAGGTCGCCTTTGTGCGATCGTTGGTAATACTTGGCGCGTCAGCGTGCGCTACTGCCGGCATGAAGCAGGCAGCGACAAGCGAGATCAGCAAAGCTATAAACGCGACCCCCCCCAAGATGCTTTTTCAGCCGTTCTCATTCCTGCATGCACGATAAACTCCTTTCAACAATGTTACCCCTCTGCACGGACACCTCTAAAAACGTCGTGCGTGCGATAGCATATACAGGCAACAATAGGTTGCGCAACGGTTGAGTACGATTCTTGATTTTATCATCTGGAATAACCGATTCACTCAGCTATTTGAAATAGGTCCTGGCGTTGTTGTTATCCATTTGAGTGTTCGGTCGTCTTCCAAACGATGGTGCGCAGGCGAACGCCCAGCAGAACAGGAGACGTGAAACGGCAGTTGAAACGGGTCATGGCTTCGGGGTGTCCTGGGAACAGCAGCGCGATAGCGTAGCGCATGCTGAGAACGCTGCGAAAGACCTTGTGGCAATCATTCCGTGAGACACCTTTGCATACGGCGATTCGGCCTTCACATTTGGATCGATGGGCGGCGCCCTTTTTGCTTCTGCTTATCGGAGGCAGCATGCGCTCTTGCCAAATTATGTACGCTACTCGTTGGCGAGGTTCTTAAGCGTTGCTTGTTCGGCAAGATGGCGGTAGGAGCTTATCTCCATGCACTGCTCGAACTGTGAAACGATTTCGGGAAATTCCTCAAGGCCGCTTCGCCAGTCGATTCCGCTAGCAGTTAGCTGCACACGGCCCGATTCAACACGCGCCCAATACTGGTCCGCATCGGCCTGGAAATAACCTGTTACTGATGCATCGCCTTCAAGAAAAGGCAGGTCATCGGAGTAAATCGTGCCGGGAATGACGATTGAGTCGCCGAGCGCATCGTGCGCCCAGTCTTGACCGGAGGGAACGATATACGCCGCATCGGCGCCGGCAAGTAGGACAAGCTTGGCCTTCTGCTGGAGGACGTAGCCATCTTCAAGAGCGCTGTCTTCCATGCAGACGCCGCCCGTCTCGGTAAGCTCGCCGGCTTCGCGCATATGGTTAGCAAGCTCGTTTAGGAGCTCGTCGGTGTTGGTATCGTTCATGACGCCTTCTTTTTCATTAGCGGCCGTCTAGGCATTGCATGAGATATAACCTTTTGGATTCTGACGATTATATCGCTACGGAAGTGTTCGCCTGTGCCCTATGCAACGAACATCGACCAGCAAGCCGAAGAGTTCGCCGAAGCGTTGCCTTAAAGGAAATCTCATCGTTCCCGAAAATCATGGGTTCGGGCAAACCGAAACGGCCATTGAACTGCATATAATTAGAAAATATGACAAGTTGGCAAGCAGCTTATCTGCGTACATGTGAACCACGGCCTTATGCGCAAGGGCAAAAGCGAGCAGGTTATCGACGTTTTCAAGAACCAGATGGACGCCAACCTGATTTACGTTGACGCCACCGATCGCTTCTTGGACAAGCTGGTTGACGTAGACGAACCCGAAACCAAGCGCAAGATCATCGGCGCCGAGTTTATCCGCGTGTTCGAGGAAGAAGCTCGCAAGGTTGGCAACGAGGTTAGCTTCCTGGCTCAGGGCACCATCTACCCCGACATCCTGGAGTCTCAGGACGGCGTTAAGGCCCATCACAACGTTGGCGGCCTACCTGAGGACCTGCAGTTCGAGCTGTGCGAGCCCGTTAAGCTGCTGTACAAGGACGAGGTTCGCGTTGTTGGCCGCGAGCTTGGCCTGCCCGAGAACATGGTTGAGCGTCAGCCCTTCCCCGGCCTCGGCCTGGGCGTGCGCTGCCTTGGCGCCATCACCCGCGATCGTTTAGAGACCCTGCGCGACGCAGACGCCATCGTTCGCGAAGAGATCGACAATGCTGGCCTGAAGGTTTGGCAGTACTTCGCCGTTGTCCCCGACTTCCGCGCAACTGGCGTTCGCGATGGCAAGCGTGCTTATGACTGGCCTTGCATCATCCGCTGCATCAACTCGGTTGACGTTATGACCGCCGAGGTTCCCGAAATCGACTGGGCGCTACTCAAGCGCATTACCGACCGCATCACGGCCGAGGTTCCTGGCATCTGCCGCGTTTGCTACGACCTTACCCCCCAAGCCCGTTGGCACGGTCGAGTGGGAATAGAACATATCAGCCGATATTAAGCGATCCCAAGCCCTTGACCCGTGCCAACAGGACAGGGGCTTTTCGTTTGACAACCTCAGGGCGATCTTTACGGCTTGGTGATCTTGCATGAACCCTCTCTCTATGGGAAAATAGAAAGGTCTTTCCGAAAGGAAGGGCTTCCAGGAGCCGGGGGTTGTCCCCCGGCGATTTTTTTATCAGGAGGTGCTGATGCCCGAGATAAGCCTGTTCGTCGACGAGTCCGGTGAAAGCGGCACTGAGTCGAAATACTATCTTTTAACCCTCGTCTTCCATGAGCAGAACTCCAGCATCGATAAGCAGATCGAGCTTTATGAACACGCCTTGCATGACAAGGGACTGTCGGATATTCCGTTGCACACGTCCCCACTGCTGAACGGCAACGACGATTACGAAGGGATGGACATCCAGGACAGGAAGCGCCTTCTGCAGGCATTCTTCACGATGCTTCAGCATATGCCTATCATGTACCACACCTTCTCATACGAAAAGAGCGATTTCAAAAACGACGCGGCGCTCATCACAAGAATGAAAAATGATGTAGTCAACCTGATCTTCGACAACCTGGAATACCTACAGCGTTTCGACAAGGTAAAGGTCTACTACGATGACGGGCAGTACATTGTCACCAAGTCCCTGCACGATGCAGTCGAGTATGCCCTAGCATCCAACGCCGTAATGTACAAAGACGGCTGCCCAAAAGACTATAGGCTCGCCCAAGCAGCGGATCTAATCTGCACGCTCGAACTCACAGCGCTCAAGTTCGATGCCAAAGTGCAGACCAAGACCGACGACAGGTTTTTCGGCGCGTTCGGCAGCTTCAAAAAGAACTACCTAAAGAAAATCAGAAAGATGCTGATTCGAACAGTGCGCTGCCCTTCGCCAGCAACCTGCCGCTATCACATTCGTAACGCTCAAAATAGTCACCGGAAAGCAGTCGCAGAAGGCGAACCTTATGCTTAAATCCCATCGCATTGCAATCACCCCGTAGCTGTAAATTCGATTGGATTCAAGGAGCTCTACAAACCGTCGGCTAAACAATGCATCAATCTACCCCATCTGTGATATGTCTGCATCAATTGTTACAACATGATGCAGATTAAACTATAGGTGATGCAGATAGGGAGCGAACATGGGGCATTTCGACTACGCACGGATGCCGCAAGGCTTGCTAACGCCGGAGACCGTGGGGCTGCTCACGACGGTCCATGAATACAAGGGTCGGCAGGTGCTCTACCTCAACGCCAAGGCGGACACCCTTGAAGCCCTGACGGAAGTTGCTAAGGTTCAGTCAACCGAGGCCTCAAACCGCATCGAAGGCATACGCACCAGCGACAGGCGCCTGCAACAGATCATGTCCGAGAAGTCGGATTTGCGCTCCCGCGACGAGGAGGAGATAGCAGGCTATCGTGACGCATTGGCCACCATACATGAGAGCTATGACTTCATCGACGTCACGCCGAACGTCATACTGCAGCTTCACCGGCAGATGCACCGGTACACGCCGTCCTCCATGGGCGGGCACTTCAAGATTGGCGACAACGAGGTGCGCGGTATACGCCCGGACGGAACCGAGTACGTTCGGCTGAAAACCGTTCCCGCGGTGGCCACTGAGGACGCCATGGAGCGCTTATGCTTAGCATATCGCGACGCCGTCGCGAGCGAAGCTATAGACCCGTTGCTTATCTCTCTTATATTCGTGTTCGACTTCACCTGCATCCATCCCTTCAACGATGGCAACGGACGCATGTCCAGGCTGCTAACCCTGCTTTTGCTGTACAAGGCGGGTTACATGGCTGGCAAGTTCGTCTCCATCGAGAAAGAGATCGAGCGCACCAAGAACGCGTATTACAACGCCTTGGCAGCGAGCTCGCAAGGATGGCACGAGGGTCGAAACGACCCTGGTCCGTTCGTGCGCTACATGTTGGGCGCAATCCTGGCTACCTATCGCGAGTTCGAGGAACGCGTCTGCGCAGTGGTGGACGCCAGGCTCACCAAGGCCGAACGCGTGGAGGCGATGCTGCGCAGCTCCGTCGGCAAGGTAACTAAACACGACATTGCCGCAGCATGCCCGGACATCAGCCAGACCACCATCGAGCGCGCCTTATCGGATCTGCTGACAGGCGGTAAAATCCAGAAGGTGGGAGCCGGCCCTGCGACTGGTTACGTCTGGAAAGGATAGCGCGGTTGCGCCCTCCTGACGATAAGCGCAATCGGAACGACGGTGAGAGCAGCTTCGGCGATACAAAGATATACTTTGAAACACAGCGAATAACCTGGACTAAATGCGTGAGGCATACGGAGCCATAACCATGATCATCTACAGCGGAAGTAAAGCCGACTTTATGACTGAAGTCGTAGACGACACCATCGCCTACACCATTCGTGACAGCATCCTCGACAAAATGCATCGCAAAACAGGTGAAGCCGAGTTCAGGTCTTGGGTCAACTCCCTTGAATACATGTACAAAGTCCTCAACGACGAAGCAATTCCGAACGACTCAGGCGTAGCCATCGAATACAACCTCCCAAACACATCTAAGCGCATCGACTTCCTTATCTCCGGCTACGATGAATCAAAAACTGCAAATGTGGTGATCGTAGAGCTCAAGCAATGGAGCGAGGTCAAGAAGGTCGACGGCCTTGACGGTCTCGTTGAGACTTTCACGGGCAGAGCGAATCGCCGCGTCGTGCACCCCTCTTACCAAGCGTGGAGCTACGCGCAAATGATACGCGACTACAACGAATACACTCAAGTCGAAGAAGTTCAGCTGTGGCCATGCGCTTACCTGCACAATTACCTGCGCACGCAAGAGAGCGACCCCCTTTACGACCCCATTTACGAAGACTACCTCGAAGCTGCGCCTGCATTCGCCAAAGGCGACGTTCGGAAGCTGCGCGAGTACATCAAGCGCGTTGTGAAAGACGGTGACGACGCAGAGATCCTCTACGAGATCGACAACGGTCGAATCAAGCCCTCGAAAAGTCTGCAGGACGCAATCGTGGGCATGATCGACAACAACCCCGAGTTCAACATGATCGACGAGCAGAAGGTCGTCTTCGAACGCGTAATGGAACTATCCCGCCAGTGCGAGAAGGACGGCAAAAAGCGCGTCCTTATAGCAACCGGCGGTCCGGGCACGGGAAAGACGGTCATCGCCGTAAACCTGCTGGCTAGGCTCACTCAAGAGGGAGTTTTTGCACAATATTGCTCGAAAAACAGTGCCCCGCGTGACGTATATAAAAGGAAGCTAAAAGGTCATAGAACCATAAGTTGCATAGACAATATGTTCAGGGGTTCTGGCACGTATGTTGACACTCCCAGAAACGCCATCGGTGTCGTTCTCGCAGACGAGGCGCACCGACTGAACGAAAAGTCAGGATTCTACGGAAACGAAGGTTTAAACCAAATACACGAAATCATTCACGCGGCAAGGCTCAGTGTGTTCTTCATTGACGAAAGCCAGCGAGTAACCGTCAAAGACATCGGCAGTGCAGACGAAATCAAGCGATGGGCAGCGTTCAATGGCGCGACAGTCTACGAAGAAGAATTGTCGTCGCAGTTCCGCTGCAACGGATCCGATGGCTATCTGGCATGGCTGGATGACGTTTTAGGCATTCGAGAAACTGCGAATTACGATATCGAAAACATCGACTACGAGTTCGTAGTGTTCGATACGCCCGAGGAAATGAGAGAAAAAGTTATCGAGCGAAACGAAGAGTCCAACAAGGCACGCATCTTGGCGGGCTATTGCTGGGAATGGCCCTCGGGCAAGGGACGCTCGGACACCAACACCCACGAGATCAAGATCGGCGACTTTGAAATCAGCTGGAATCTGGACGGAGACGAGGAGTTTGCGATAAGCCCAACATCGATAAACGAGGCAGGTTGCATTCACACCACCCAAGGCCTCGAGTTCGAGTACGTCGGCGTAATCATTGGTGATGACCTCCGTTACGAGGATGGTCACTTAGTCACCGACCATACGAAAAGAGCCAGAACCGACCAATCGATCAAGGGTTTGAAGAAGATGGAGAAAGAAGACCCCGAGCGCGCCCATCGCCTAGCTGATGAAATTATCAAGAACACGTACCGCACGCTTATGACGCGCGGCATGAAAGGTTGTTACGTTTACGCAACCGACGAGAGGCTACGAAAATATTTGAGAACGCGATCGAGCAGCAACGTGTCCTACTCCGTCGTAAACATAACGGAATAGACGCAACGAATCGCAGGCTCGCTCATCAAGAGGTAGCATGACCGACAACAACCAGAACGAATGGATCACCGACATGCTCGTGGACAGCACATCCACCACGCCAGCAGAACTGCTTGAGGATGTGATGGCCGATCCGCGCTGCGTCGCCTTCGGTCCCGTCCACCACTACATCGTGGGCGGCGTGCTGCTTGCTGGCTGGCGCAACGCAGAAGCTTCCCCCAACAGGGACAGCCTGCTTGCCGCCGACCTTGAAAAGATGGCAGCACGCTCCAACGCCGTACCCGGTGCCGCATGCGCCCACTGGGGCGTCTGTGGAGCAGCAGCGTCCGCCGGCATGGCTTACGCCATCATCCGCAACAATGCGCCACTGAAAAAAGAAGGCTGGGCAGAAAGCCAGCTTATGGTGTCGGAGCTTCTAGCCGCCATCGCCCACGCGGGCACCCCGCGCTGCTGCAAACGCGACGCACGCGTGGCAATCCGCGAAGCCATCCGTCACTTCAACGACTTAGGCGGCCCGCAACTGAAAGAATCCAACGCCGTGCCCACCTGCGCAAGCTTCGCCGCGAACACCGCCTGCATAAAGGAAGCGTGCCCCTACTTCCCCACCCAAGGCGAATAACCTGCAGCCTTGCACGGCTCTAACCCAAACCAAGCAAGAAGCCGCGACCCGCATCAAAAAGCAGGTCGCGGCTTTATCACATTCAAATTAGCAACACTAACGAACGAAGCGCTAAGCGTTAGCGGCCGAACCACCAACCGCCAGCCCCCCGCGAACAGCGGCTGCCATTCCCTAACGGCGCGTACCGAAGATCCCACGAACGATCTGGTTGACAGCGGTGCGGCCCGCCGAACTAAGGATGTTCGTGGCAACGCGCGACATCGCATCCTTCTGCTTCTGACGTTCGCGCTCCTCAGCCTTGGCCAAGCGCTCTGCTTCACGCTCAGCCGCACGCGCCTGACGCTCCGCATCCCTTTCGGCTGCCCTCGCCTGTCGCTCGGATTCCTTCTCTGCCGCCCTCTGCTGACGCTCAGCCTCTTTCTCGGCCGCCTTTTGAGCGGCTTCCTGCTGCTTAGCAAACTCCGCCTTCTCAGCCTCAAGCTTGGCCCTTTCCTTGGCAAGCTCTTCGGCAGCGGCATTCTGCTCGTGCTCGTCCATGATCTTCTCGTACGCGCTCTCGCGATCGATGGCCGTGCCGTACTTCACCATCAGCGCCGTCTGCCCCTGCGCCACCGCGGCCTTCGCTTCGTCAGAAGCCTCAGCCATCAGGCACTGCGGCGGCAGGATCTTGGCATTCTCGACAACCGAAGGCTTACCGTCCTCATCCAAGAAGCTCACCAACGCCTCACCGGTACCCAGCTCCAAGATCACGTCCTCGCTCTTGAAGTTCGGGTTGGCGCGGAACGCCTCGGCTGCCGCCTTAACGGCCTTCCGCTCGGCGGGCGTGTAAGCGCGCAAGCCATGCTGAACACGGTTGGAAAGCTGCGCCAGAACCTCGCCGGGAATGTCGCTTGGCGACTGTGTGATGAAGTAAACGCCCACGCCCTTGGAACGAATGAGCTTGACCACCTGCACGAGCTTGTTCAAAAGCTCGCTTGGCATGTCTTTGAACAGCAGGTGAGCCTCGTCAAAGAAGAACACGAAGCGAGGCTTGTCCAAGTCGCCCACCTCGGGCAGCTTCTCGAACAGGTCGGACAGCATCCACAGCAGAAACATCGAGTAGATCTGCGGCTGCTGAACAATGCGCGCGGCGTTCAGGATGTTCACGTAACCGCGGCCGCTGGGATCGCACGCGAACCAATCGGAAAGCTCGAGCGACGGCTCACCGAAGAAGATATCGCCGCCTTGGTCCTCCACGGCAATAAGCGCGCGCAGAATAGCACCAACCGACTGAGCCGAGACGTTACCGTACGTGGTGGTGTATTCCTTGGCGTGCTCGCTGACGTAATTCAGCATGGCACGCAGGTCTTTTAAATCGATTAGCAACATCTGCTTGTCGTCGGCAATGCGAAAAACGATGTTCAGCACGCCCTCCTGCACCTGCGTCAGGCCAAGCAAACGTGACAGAAGCACCGGCCCCATGTCGGAAATAGTCACGCGAACAGGAATGCCGGGGCCTCCTGTCATGTCCCAGAAACGCGCGGGGCAGCCCTGGTAGGTAAAGCCCTGAAGCCCGAACTTCTGGATGCGCTTCTGCATGCTCTCGGAATCGGCGCCGGCCTGGCACATACCGGTGACGTCACCTTTAACGTCGGCCATGAACACGGGGACGCCCGCCTGCGAGAAGCCTTCAGCCATTACCTTAAGCGTGACCGTTTTGCCCGTGCCGGAAGCGCCGGCGATAAGGCCGTGACGGTTTGCCTGATTGAGCAGCAGGTAGCAGGGATTGTCGCCCTGCGCCATCCAAATCCTGTCGTTTTGAAGCACGGCGTCCTCCTTGAATCGAGCTGTTGAAATCGATCAAAAGTTGCACCCATTATACCAGCGGCGCAAGCGCAAACGGCAGCCGCAGGTCCGCGGGGCGCAACGAAGCGGCCCTCATAGGCGCAGGCGCAAACAGCAGCTGCAGGCCCGCGCGATAAACGAGAAAGCCCGTAAAGACGCAGGTTCGAGCCTCGGCCTCGGTCGCGTTCGCGACGATCCATCGGAAACTCACGACGACATCTTGCATTTACCTTGCGTTTATCATCCGCCTTTAATCTTCAATCATTAGCAATGAACGCCAGTGAGATGGAGACAAAGATGAACTCACAAAGCAGCAACTTCGAATCTGCTCGCACCCAAGATCACCCGCAAACCAGCGCCTCCGGAATCAGGAGCATCGCGCCCGCTAACAGCGGATTGCTTGGATTTGTCATCTCTTGTCTTCTCTTGGCAGCCGCCTGGGGAGTAGTGGGAATCGGCTACATTTGCATTCCCGGAGCCGTCATTGCTGCAGCACTCGGCTTTCTATGTGCCATCATGAATATTGGCACTGGTTTCTCGTTCTTGATTTGCCTGGGCATTGCCGCAGCGTGTTTAGGGCTTGCCTACCCTGCCCTTATCGGCACGCTTCTTCTAAAGGGAGCCTTGTCGGGCAGCCAAGAACCCCTCGCATTCGACAAGCAGGTTCTTAGCATCACCTGTATCGTTGCCGTCGTTGGCGCAGCACTGGCGGGCTTAGGAGTTCTTCTTGGCGGCGGTGCTACCCTCGCCCTTCCCACATTCCTGCAATTTCTGATTGTATAAACAACAAGATCCAACACGCATCCAACGCAAACCATTCAAGCAACAAACATCAAGCCAAAGGAGAGCTATCATGTCGAAGTCGAAAATCACTCAGGCCACAGAAAACATTGCCGACAAAGTTGTTGGCGCATACCAAACCACCGAAGACGCCGTTACGGGAACCTATAACAAAATCGAGAACGGTGTAACCGGCACCTACACGAAGATAGAAGACGCCTTTGTAGACCGCTTCCTAACCCGTAAAGGAGAAAGCGTCGAGGATGCAAAAGAGCGTTTGCAAGAAAACCGAGTCAAACGCGAAGAGCGTCGCTGCTAGCAACGACATCTCAAATCACGCTCAGCCTTACCAGGGGGGGTGTGGAAGATCAAAACTTTCGCACCCCCTCCCCTTCCTCTCCTTCTTGTCCCAAATGAGTGAATCAACGGCGCAAAGTAAGCTTTTCTTCTAGACCGTGGGACCCCTCCTACGCCTCTTCCAAGCCGCCAGGTTCTTCGCAGTAGGCGCCCCTCCCTCCACAATGCAGGTAGACGCAAAAGATACAAGCAACAAGATGAAAGGGAGTGGTCGACATGGTGAACCCGATTACCAAAAAGGTGCTGATAGGAGTACCAACCGTAGCCCTTTCGGCCATGCTCGCCTGCACGATGGTCGGCTGCGGTGGCGGTGGCGGCAACGACGGCACACAAAGCGCCTCGGGAAGCGGCTCTGAGGCAACCCAACCCGCGTACCAGTCGCAGTCGGTCGAGATCGACGGCAACACCTTCGAATCCGTAGCTGACGGCACGTTCTACGCTGGCGATAAGGCCAAGAAGGACGGTTTCTACCTTCGCCTGAAGATCACGAACAACGGCGACAAGCCCTTGAAGTTCACAGGCTTCAGCGTTAAGGCCGCGCAGGGCGAACATGAAGCAGGCGACGAGATCTTCCGCTCCAGCAAGGCCGCCGTGCTTGAATACACCACCAGCAACATCCCCGAAGAGCTGTACGAAGGCGCCAAGTACGGAAACGATCGACCGGACATTCCGGCTGGTGAATTGGTGGAGTTCGTTTACTTCTGGGTTCCGAAAGCAGCCTACTACGGTCCGATCTCCGTCAACATCGACAGCCAGTACCACGTTGGTCAAAACCCCGCAGTGATGCGCTTCGATACCACCGGAACCGAGACGGAAGAATACAAGGTCATCGCGGCTGAATCCGGCAACGACAAGGCTGCCGAAAGCACCACCGGCGTTGATTGCGATACGTTCAAGATTGAGGCAACGGAGGGATTCGTCCTTGACAGCGGAAGCGCCAAGGAGCAGAAGGCGCGCTTCTATAAGGAAGGCACGGATAGCTCTTTCAAGGTAGACGTGTTCCCGCGCTCGCCCGAAGAGGAAATCGCCAGCTTGCAGAAGACCTACGAAGGCAAGGATATTACCACCGATCAGGTGGACATCAAGGGCACTACGTGGCTTCGCCTGAAGGCCCCCGACAACACCTATACGATGTTCGCATCGGCGCCTAACGGCAAAACCGTGCGCGTGCAGATTCATCGCAAGCTGAACTGGGACGACGCACTGCCTATGATTGAGGCCCTAACCCTGAAGTAAGCACTAAATTCGCGGCACCGCATCAGCACCTCACCCGACAGGGCCGGTTTCGGAAACCCGAGACCGGCTCTTCCTTTTGCCCTGAAACCGCGCGAGGGCGCAGTGCGGCGTGGCATAATCAGACAGACCAACAGTTTCAACTTTAAAAGGAAACCATGCACAACATCGATCATATCGAGGTGCGCGGAGCACGCGTGCACAATCTGAAAAACGTGAACGTCGACATCCCCCTAGGCGAGCTTGTGGGAATCGCAGGCGTTTCTGGGTCGGGCAAAAGCTCGCTGGCACTTGGCGTGCTGTACGCCGAAGGGTCGCGCCGCTACCTCGAAGCACTCTCGACCTACACACGCCGCCGCATTTCGCAGGCAGGTAAGGCAGCCGTCGACGACGTCCGCTACGTTCCCGCCGCCCTGGCGCTTCACCAGCGTCCCGCCGTGCCCGGCGTTCGTTCCACCTTCGGCACTTCAAGCGAGCTTCTGAACAGCTTGCGCCTTCTGTTCTCGCGCGTGGGCAGCCACGTGTGCCCCAACTGCGGCAAGCACGTCCCACCCACCCTTAACGTGGCGGCCGAGCTGCCAACCCCCTGCCCCCACTGCGGCACCGAGTTCTTCGGTCCGGGCGCCGAGCAGCTTGCCTTCAACAGCGAAGGGGCCTGCCCCACCTGCAGCGGAACGGGTATTGCCCGCACGGTCAACCGTGCAGCGCTTGTTCCCGACGAAAGCAAGACCATCGACGAAGGCGCCGTGGTGGTGTGGGGCTCGCTGATGTGGGACCTCATGAAACAGGTGTGCGGTGCCATGGGCGTGCGCACGAACGCGCCGTTTTCCCAACTCACACCCGAAGAGCGCGACATCGTGTTCAACGGCCCCGCCGAAAAGAAGCACATCCTGTACAAGGCAAAGAAGGGCAACGATTTCGCAGAACTCGACTTCACGTACTACAATGCGGTGCGCACTGTCGAGAACGCGCTTTCGAAGGCGAAGGACGAAAAGGGCCTTCGCCGCGTTGCGAAGTACTTAACCGAAGGTCCCTGCCCCGATTGTCATGGAACGCGCCTGTCGGAAGCCGCGCGTGGACCGCTGGTGCGCGGAATCAACTTGGCGCAAGCTACGGAGATGACGCTTGATCAGGCACTTGAATGGGTTGCAGGCGTGCCGGCAAGCCTGCCCGAAGAAATGCGCCCCATGGCGAAATCGATTTGCGAGTCGTTCCAGAGCACCGCAAAGCGCCTGTTGGAGCTTGGCTTGGGCTACCTGTCGCTTGACCGCGCGGGATCGACGCTTTCAACAGGTGAACGCCAGCGCGTGCAACTTGCCCGCTCGGTTCGCAACCGCACCACGGGCGTGCTGTACGTTATGGACGAACCATCCATTGGGTTGCACCCCGCTAATATTGACGGCCTTCTTGGCGTGATGCGCGACCTTATCTCCGACGGCAATTCGGTGGTTATGGTCGATCATGACACGCGCATCCTGCGCGCCGCCGACTACCTTGTAGAAATGGGACCGGCTGCCGGTGCAAACGGCGGCACGGTGCTTTCACAAGGGACGGTAGACGAAGTTGACGCAAATGAGGCGTCGATCATCGGGCCCTATCTTTCGGGTGCCGCGCGCGTGTCCACCCGCCCGCACGTGCAACCTGAAAAGATGTTCGATCTTGGACGCATTCATCTGGAATCAAGCGGCCTGCATACCGTGAAGCCGCTTTCCATCGACATCCCGAAAGGGCGCCTGATCGCCGTTACCGGCGTATCGGGTTCGGGCAAAACCACCTTAGTTCTTGAGACGCTTATCCCCGCGCTTGCCGCCAAGGCTGCTGGAGAGGCGCTACCCACGCACGTAACCAACATTCAGGCCGATGGCATCCAGCGCGTGAACCTTATTGACGCCACGCCCATTGGCATCAACGTGCGATCGACGGTGGCAACGTATTCAGACGTGCTTGACATCCTGCGCCGTTCTTACGCGCGTACCGACGCCGCCGCTGCAGCGGGCTTGAAGATGGGCGATTTCTCGTACAACACGGGAAGCCTGCGCTGCCCCACCTGCGACGGCACAGGGCAGATCTCGCTTGACGTTCAGTTCCTGCCCGACGTGGACATCGCATGCCCCGATTGCCGCGGGTCGCGCTACAGCGATACGGCCAATAACATTCGTCGCCCCGAGAAGGGGAAGCCGACCAACCAGGCGCTCAGCCTTCCCGAGCTTCTATCCCTTTCGGTTGACGAAGCGCTGCCGCACGTGACCGACGTGAAGAAGGCTCACGAAAAGCTGCAGACGCTTCACGATTTGGGACTGGGCTACCTTACGCTGGGCGAGGCGACGCCGGCGCTTTCAGGCGGCGAGGCGCAGCGCCTGAAGCTTGCAAGCGAGATGGGTCGCGGACAGGAAGACGCTGTGTTCGTGTTCGACGAACCCACCATCGGCTTGCATCCGCGCGACGTCGAGACACTGCTTGCCGTGTTCCAAAGGCTTGTCGAACAAGGCGCCACCGTTGTGATCATCGAGCACGATCTGGATTTCATTGCCAACGCCGATTACGTCATCGACATGGGTCCGCACGGCGGAAGCAACGGCGGTCGCGTAGTGGCATGTGGCACGCCTGCGGAAATTGCCGCCAATCCAAACAGCATCACCGGTCGCTATTTAGAGCTGTAGCGAAGGATAGGAGTCCTCGATAACAACAGAGCAGATAACAATTGTGTTAGATTTGGGTAAATCTCGATTCGCTTCTGATAAGATCCTCTAACACATTCTCAACTTTTAAACGAGTTGCCGAATATTCATTCTGTCTTGCCTGATTATTGACAAGAATCGAGAAGAACTTGACGAAGAAACGAATCAAGACGCTGCTCCTTTTCGCAGCGTTCGCAATCTGCGCCATAGTAGCGCCCCAGACCGCTTTCGCGGCAGAACAAACGACAATCGAAGTAAGCACTAGCTCCGAGTTCATCGATGCAGTGAGCACCGTTAACGCCGCAACAAGCGGCGAATACACTATCCGCCTTATTAACGATATTGAAAACGTGGGTGCCTCTTTCAATGGCACGTGCCCGACCACCATTCTTGGAAACGGGCACACGATCACTCTTGGCCAATACAGCTCCCTTTCCGTGCAGTCTGGCTCTCAACTTAACTTAAGCGCAAAAGACGGCAGCGACACCCTGATTATCAGCGGCGAAGACAAGCAAAGTAATGACGTGCCCGGACTGCTGTACATCCAAGGCGCATGCAACATGTATCCCGGCGTCACCGTTGCTGACCACAAAGGCAACAACTACTTCGGCGGCGGCGTGACCGTGCAGGGCGGCGAATTCCACATGTACGGCGGAGCCATCGACAACTGCGGCATCACAGGCGGATCCATATGCTATGGCGGAGGCGTTGCGGTGATCTACGGCAGCTCGTTCATCATGGACGGCGGCAAAATCACCAATTGTTTTGCCACGTCAAGCTATAGCCAACTTCCCCAACTCACCTCCGTCGGAGGCGGTGTATGCGTTACATACGGATCCTCGTTCGTTATGAAAGGCGGAACGATTTCCGACAACAGAGCCGACGAAATGGGCGGCGGTATTGCGGTCGTCGCCTCAGATGACGAAATCATAAATGGAGGATGGGGCAATCTCGCGAGCTCAGCGCAAATCCTCGGCGGAACCATTTGCAACAATCAGGCAAATGGCGGCGCGGGTGTATTTGCCTCTGCATACTTCTACGCTGCAGCATATAGCCTATGCGCTGATACCCCAAGCGCGAGCGCGGCAGAAAAGCCTGGCCTGTTCATAGAGAACGCAACGATAAGCAACAACATCGCGAACCAGGACAAAGGTTATGGAGCCGGTGTGCTTGCGGCGATGCTCGCAGCGCCCGCCAAAGCGGAGATTCGCTCTTGTTCGATAACGGGGAACAGCGGTGCCGTTGGCGGTGGTGTGATGTCGTACGGCTATTTCACCAACCTCACTATCGACCATTGCGTCATTACGGGCAACCATGCCACCACCTACGGCGGAGGGTTCGCTGCGGAATCGAATTCCGGCCAGAATGCGGGCACCGTTGTTACCAACACCCAACTATGCAACAACACTGCCGACAAAGCGGCATCTGACGTCTACCTGGATAATTCCCCTCTGAAGCTGCAGTCAGCTCAGACCATGGACTCCCTCTACCAAGGCAAGCCGGATGATGTCACCGGCAAGAAAATCGATGGCTGGTATATCGATGACGAAAACCTGCGCTACACCGAGCAAACCAAGGAGCAACGACGCGAGTTCGCCGAATACACCGACATTGCCTCTAACGGCAAAACATACTTGATCGCTGCCACAAACCCCGACGAGGACAACCCTAACAAGCCAGGCAAAGATGATGAACCCGGCACCGATACCCCTGGTGACAACAAGCCCGACAAGGACGAGCAGAAGCCCGGCACTGGTGACAAAGAGCCTGGCGATAAAAACGATGGCCAGCCCAACAAGGACAATGCCGACAATAACAACGGTGGCAAGGATGCAACAGATAACGTCGATGCACCCAACGCAGAAAGTGTCATCCCCGCAACGGGCGATTCAGCTAGCACGCTTGTCATCGCTTCTCTGCTAATCACCTGCTGCGCTCTGGCCGTAGTGATTATCGCCAAGAGGAAGCAATCCAACCTGTAATCAGGCTGTTCCCGCATCATACAAGCAATAGAGCCACCGTGAGGTGGCTCTATTCATTTGCATTACATATGCGCAAGCTGCTCGGTTCGTCTTTACTGGCGAACAACAAGGATCGAATCGCTAGCCCTTCGGAAGGAAAAAACGACTTGTATCCACGCCTTCAAGTTGAAGAAGCTTGATCTTATTGTTGAGCCCCGAATCATACCCCGTAAGGTTTCCGTTAGCTCTAACTACCCGATGGCATGGAATGAGCAGGGAAATCTCATTGTGTCCAATGGCTCCGCCAACCGCCTGAGCCGACATCTTCGCCACACCGCGCTGCTTCGCCAGCGAATCAGCGATCGCGCCGTACGTAGTTGTTTGACCATACGGAATATCAAGCAAAAGGCGCCACACCGCTTGACGAAACTCGCTACCAGCCGGATTCAAAGGTAGCGTAAAACCGGGTTCTTCCCCTGAAAAGTAAACATCGAGCCAACGCTTGGTTTCTGCAAGAACATGCGTTTCCTGCTGCATGCATTTCGCAGGCAGCGTTTCGGCAAAAACCTGCGGCCTTCTATCCATAGGCCGGTCAGCGCGGTTTCGTCCGAAGCCAATAAAATGTCACCAAGAGGCGATTCATAATGCTGCACGTAAACCATTCAATACCCCCGAAACGGCAATCGCAACCTGAAGGCCCGTAGGCACAGGAGCAGGCAAACCTAAAAACCAACGATCAGGCCGCCGCGCTCGGCATAATAGCTGCACAGGCCCCTGGTCGGAAGAATATCGATCGTGGAATTGCTCCACGCTTCCAGGATGCCGTCTTTCAAAGCCTGGGCGACAATGTGGTTGTCGCAGTGGCTGATAGCAACGTGGCCGCCGGCGAAACCATGCTCTTTCATTAAGCCGATCAACGCACGAACCGCTTTCTTGGGACCCTTGGTTTTGCCCTCAATGACGATCTTGCCTTCATCGCTGGCACTGCCAATGCCCCACATGCCCAGTGCCTTTGCAAGAAAACCGGTCATCTTGTTCATGCGACCGTTCTTAATAAGGTTGTCAAACGACGACAGCGCGAAAATGCACTTAGTCTTGTCCAGGAACTGATTCGCGCGAACAACAGCCTCGTCGAAATCGACGCCTTCACGAGCGAGCTTTTCAAGCTCGTGCACGCACAGAACGAGCTCGGGGCCGGTGGAGCCAGAATCAAGCACCGCGATCTTCTTTTCGGGATGAGCCTCAAGCGCCATGTCCATAGCAGTAAGAGCGCTATTCATGCTTCCAGAAAGCTGAGAGGAAATAGTGATGGCGAATGTGGGGTCGGATTTCTCGAACTGCTCAAGCCACGTACCCGGCGCAGGGCACGACGTGTGGCTGGCCGATTTCTCCTGCTCCATGTCGTGAAGCATCCTCTGAACGTCAAGATCTTCGTTGTCGATGAAGTCTTCGCGACCGACGCTGATAACGAACGGCACGCTGGTCAGCTCGATATAGTCAGAGCTATACGTCATAGGAAGAATGTCGCAACTCGAATCTGTGACAACGCTCCACTTCATGCTGCTGATCCTTTCCGTCAAACGAAATATCCGATTTCCAAATCGGCTCTATTCGCGGTAAGTCCCTTTAGCCCTTGCTCAATTGCAGAATACGACGGTTTTCGTCGTAAAACACTAACGGACACAATGATATCTGTACTCTTCAACAGAAGGCAATGATTTGTGGCAGATCTACAGCCCCCAGCGCGCGTATTCCAGGTAACCGCTCACACTATAATGATCGGCCCAATCGTCGGCTGGATAACCCTCCCCGCCAACAGCCCCAAGATAGCCGTTATCTACCTTTTCGCCGTTCTCGTTCACAACCAAAGCGTACCAGTGACCATAGCTGTGTACTGGCTTGCGCAGCTGACATGCAATCGTTAGCTTCGACTCGCCTTCCTTACGGAAAAACGCACCGGCAGCTTTGATCTTCTCGATAAGCGTTCCATCGAACCAAAAGCAAATGAACGGCGTTTCGAACGCATCCGTAAGCGATCCGGATTCGCCGTTGTACACGTAACAGAACAGGGCGCGATCGCGCGATTGGGAAAGCAACTCAACCTCGCTTTCCTTCAGCTTGAACTCAACCGTCGTGATAGCACCGGGATGATCGGAGTCCTCGCGCACGTTCGTCACGGTCGTCTTCACCTGAAAAAAGAACGTCTCAGGAGCAGTTCCCGGTTTTTCAAGCTGCTGCTTCAAGTTCAAAGACACCACATCGACGCCCATGTCCGCAGGCGGGCGAAGAGCATCCAGACCATTGCGGTACAGCGAACTCATGAGCTGATACTCACCGGTGTAACCGTTGTATAGCGCGTCGAAAAAGTACTGGACCACAGGCGTCTCCTTAGATCTCGAATCAAACGTCTAGATTCTAGCGTTGCACCACACGCGATTACTAGAGGAACTTCTAGTTTTGAACCTTCAAATACGGAGCGACCGTCGCCGAGCATTCCTCAATCATTGCACGCGCACGTTTGAAAACCGTTTCGCGCAGATTCTCATCTTCCAAAACGATTTGAGTGATAAGTGCCTTTGCCAGCTGCAGCTCGTTAAGCCAAGGCTCGTTTTCCCACAGGTCTTTAAGGCGATCCGTGGCATCGAGCACCTTGTTGTATGGGTCATCCGGCAACGTGGCAAGCGCCCCTTCTTTGTTATGACGAACTTCCCATACGAATACGCAGGCGGGGTTTTCAACCTGGGTATGCGCCTTCGTCGAGCTGTTCTCGAGCCTCGCCGATGCTTGAGGATCGGTTCGCGCAAGATAACCAGCGCGACTCGGCAAGGCATCAGCAATTGGACTGGTGATCTCAAGGATCTCCTCGGCGTACACGCGATACGCGTCGCACACGTCAAACGGAACCCTGCGCTCAGCCTGAACCAATTCGCTGTCCTTCGCCTTGCAGGCTGCACGTTCGCGAGCAGCGTTTGCGCAAGCGATGCGTTCGCTCAAGCTTGCTCGAGCATTAGTGTCGTTCATGCCCTTCCCTTCCTTAAGCAGCGACGTCGGAACCGTCGTCGAAGCCATCAACGCTGAAATGGGAATCCAACCACAGTTCTTCTTCATCGAAATCAGACAAAGCGGTAGGATCTACCATCTGGTAAACCCACGTCGGCTCGCCAACCTCGCCAAGGTTGAAATACCCTGGATGATCCTCGATCTTGTAGCCGGGTTCGCATACGCCGCGATGCCCGCGCTCGAACAGCCACCAGTTGTCAGCGGGGGTCTCAAGAAGCGTCGTAGCCGTCTTGTTTGCGCGCAGCGAAAAATAGCGCGCCGTTCGTTCATCCTGGAAGCCCAGCACCAGATGACGATCGCAGTTGCCGATGATCGAGTTCGCAACTGCCTGGTTGTAACGCGCCTCAAGCTGGCTAACCGTCTGGCAAATGATGGTGCAGCTGACCTCACGGCTGCGGATGACGGAAAGCACGTCATCGAAATCCGGCAACGTCAGGTTCGCGAAATCGTCAAGCATGAAGCGAACGGGAACAGGCAACCTGCCGCCTTCGCACTTCGCGTCCGCGAAGTCGCACAAGCTGGAAAACGCCTGACGAATGAACAAGCTGGTCAGCGGCGCCAAACTGCGATCCATGTCATCCATGGTCACGAACAGCACACGACGTTCACGACCCAGATCGCAAAAGTCGATCTGGTCCACCCTGCGAAACGACGCAAGAGCGCCATCGAACGTAAGCGGCATCAGATTCGCAGCGATAATCCCCATGATGCTGGAGTGCATCTTCTCGGCACGAGCCGTGCTCTTCGCACGACGATACAACGAGACGGCATAGCTTTCGGGATCTTGCCTGGAAAGGTCGGAGAACAGCGCATCGGCATTCCCTTCGCACGCCTGTTCATAAACGCTTACGACCGACGCCATGTTCCATTCGCGATCGGGAAGCGCTTCGAAAACATATGCGATATAACTTGCGACGTAATTGGCCGCCGCACCCGCCCAAAACGGGTCGTCGCCCATCTCCGAGCGCGGGAACAGAGCACTGGCAATAGAAATGATGTCCTGAGCAAGAGGTCGTCCCTTGCGCCAACGGACATGATGAAGCGGGTCGTACCCAATCGTGCCTTCCATCGTGGTGAAATCAAGGCAGTCGACGGTGTAACCGTGTGCACTCAGACACGGCCCCATTTCGCGAAACAAGCGGCCCTTGGAATCAAGGACAACGTAAGAGCCTTCGCATTGCAAAAGGTTAGGCTTCAAGAAGTTGCGCGTTTTGCCAGAACCCGAGCAACCAAGAACCAATACGTTGTTGTTAAGCCCGGTTACCCAAGAGTCCATGCTCTCGGATCGCGTGGAGGTAAGGATGAGCTCGCCAGCATAGGCGGCGCGGCTGTTTTCGGTGGAGTTGTTCATTGTTTATCTCGCTCTCTGCGTGATTGAGTTTCGTTGATGGATGATGAAATCGAAATGGCTACGACACGGCTTGGGTGCATCGCGGCAGCGATAAGGACGGCCAAGTCCCTAGAGCTTCGTGATGATACGGTCGGCAAGACCCGCTTCGACGGCTTCTTCCGCCTCGAAATAGGTATCGGTGGCCGTAAGCTCAAAAACGCGGTCGATAGACATACCGCTGTGACGTGCGATAACGCCAGCAGTGATGTCTCGGATACGCATAAGATCGTCCGCCCTAGCCTTCACGGACAGTGCATTGCCACCGGCACCGGCGCTGATAAGCGGGTCGTGGATCATGACGCGGCTATGCGGCAAAATCTCGCGATCGTCCCCCGCAATGAACAGCAATGCCGCCATGCTTGCGGCCATACCCAAGCAAACGGTTCGAATAGGGCAGCTTACAGCCTGCATGACGTCGTAAAGAGCCAAGCCGGACTGGACTTCACCACCAGGACTGTTGATGTAAAGCGTGATGGGAGCCGTGGGATCTTCGCGCTGAAGATACATCAAGTCACGGATAACGACCGCACACGATTCAGCGTTCACCGAGGTCATAAGCTCGAGCTGGCGCTTTCCCAGCATCTCGTCCCTAATATCCAGACGATTAAGACCTTCTGCGGTTTCGCGAATGATTTGAGGTTGATAAACGAACGTATGCTCACTCATTATGAGCTCCTTCCGAGGGTAAAAGACTTAGCAACCAGCAACACGATGGAACGGGCGTACAGACGACGAGCTAGCATAAGCCGCCATACGCATACATTTCCGTTATGAGGTTGTGGTTTGGAAAATCTGGTACCTGGCAAGTAGTACCAGCAACTCCTCTATAGGCGATAGCACCTATTTGCCGGGAGGCGGGTCTTGCGACCCTCGGGTGAGACATACTCTAGCATTCACCGCAAAAACGCGCAAGTGCCAAAATCAAAAAAGCCTCAAGGGGTCGAAACCACTTGAGGCATAGCGTCGAGATCGCGGAAGGATAAAGCAAACGAAAACAACAGGAGCACCGAACCGCTCCATAAGAAGCTCGTTCGATGCCCCTGAATCAAAGCCCGATCAGTTCTCGCACTCTGAAAAACTAGAGATCTTTCTTTTGAAGGATACGAATGCTGATCATGCAGCTTATTGCATAAATCCCCAACGAGATTACGATCAAAATGATCAGCGAAATTATTGGATGCAGAACCACCCAACCACCAAGCCCGCTAAACGCTTCGGGCAATGCAAATCGGGAAGCGACGAGGACAAGACACCCGACAAGCATAAACGCATAAGAAATATAACGCGCGCCTTGCGTGCTGCCGAACTTAATTGAGAACGGCTGTGCGAGTGACACCATCCCCAACACGACAAACATTGAAGCCACGCATGCTGCAAAGATCTCGAAAGCCGTGGCCTTTTCTATCGCTACGCCGAAAAGGGGAAACAGCGACATGCATGCCGTGGTGAGGGCGAACATAACCACAACTGCAATAGCCGAGCAGATGAGTATCGTCATATAACGCCCGATGACAATATCATGACGTGAAAACGGAAGCGCGCATCGATAACGTAGCCAGCCATTCCGATCGTCGTAGCCCAGCAGCGAGAGCATCACGAGCATTGGAACCATGGCGCACGCCGCAGATGCCCCCGCATACGAACCCATTCCGAAGCACATGAATATGCACACGATCACACACATGACGCCCAAGGATACAGTCATGGTGCGCATGATTGCCAATTCGGATCTCACAGAAGCCAACATTAGCGGCCCCCTTTCAACATGAAATGCAGGTAATCGCCAACGCTTGCGCGGTCGCAAGCGATTTCGGGAAACGCCTGAACGAATTCAAAGCGGTTAGGCACGAACACATCGCAGTTGAATTCATGCTTCATCACGCGCGAGCCCGGAACGCATTCGAGAATCTCCTCAACCTGCGCAACTGTACAGCGCACAATGCCAACCGTATCGGTGATGGTTTCGCGCGGCACATCGAAGACGATTTGGCCTTCATCGATTCCCACCACACGGTCGGCGATGCGTTCCAGATCGGTCGTGATATGACTTGAAAGCAGCACGCCTCGATCTCCCTCGGCCACAAATGCCTGCAGCATGTCCAAGATCTCGTCGCGCGCAAGCGGATCAAGACCAGCGGTGGCCTCATCCAGAAACAGGAGGTCAGCGCCGTGCGATAATGCAACCGCGATCTGCAGCTTCATACCCATGCCACGAGAGAGTTCCTTTACCTTCGTTTTCGGATCAACGCCGAACTGCTTGATAAGCAAGCTGAACACTGAATCGTCCCATTGCGGAAAAGCGGGCTTCAGACATGTCACCACCTGACCTATGCGCAATTCCAAGGGAAACGGGCACGTGTCAAGAACCAGACCTATTCGAGCACGGACGCGACGCTGAACGTCGTCGGGAGAACCGGCACCAAACGGTTCGCCGAAAAGAGCGATTTCGCCAGCATCAACATGTTGCAGGCCTAAGGCCACTCGAATCGTCGTCGTCTTCCCGGCACCATTTGCGCCAACGAATCCGACGATCTCGCCTGGTGCGACCGAAAGACTAACGTCGCACAAGGAAAACGAATCGCTCACCTTACGACTCACGTGGCGTATGTCTAGAAGATTCGTCATGAGATTCTCTCTTTCCCAGCGTCCTACTCGAACTCTTCGCCTGCAACCAAATCAAGCATTTCGTGCAACTCCGCACGCGAGACGCCCAGTTCAGATGCCTGTTTTACCACTTGATCAAGTAATCCCTCAACGTGCTTCAACTGTTCTTCGCGCAACATCTCGTGATTCCCCGTGGCTACGAAGCAGCCCTTGCCTTGCACGGTTTCGATGAAACCCTCTGTTTCGAGATCGGAATAAGCGCGTTTGGTGGTGATGACGCTCACCCCGATTCCGCTTGCCAACGACCTGATAGACGGAAGCTTTTCACCGCAGGCCAAAGCGCCTGAGAGGATCTGGCTTCTGATCTGCGACGAGATCTGTTCGTAAATGGGCTTGTCGCTTGTGTTCGAAATGATGATGTCCACGATGGCCTTTCGTGTATATAACCGGTAAGCACAGTATATATACACTATACACAGTTATGCAAGTAAGAATTCAAACACGTTCGAAAAGGGATGCGGGAGCAGCAAAATCGCCCGAAACCAAACGAGGGCGAGCGAATGATCGCCCACCCTCGCATACGACGCTACTTTCAGCACCTTACTTTTTGAGCAATGTGACTGCAATGGTGTTCAAGTCAAGCGCACCGGCATATACCGCCGCCCTATCGCCGCGCGCATACTCGTTTTCGCACGCAACCCAGTCGGCCCACACCTCGCACGTGCACTCCATTTCGTGCATATCTTCAATCTGCACTCCTTAGGTCTTTCCGATCATGGCTCGCCACCACTGCATATCATGCATATATTCAAGTTGCTTGGGAGTCCACGATGCAAGCAGGCATTCTGGGAGGCAATCGTGGCAGTCGCGTATTATGCCAGGAATGGAGAGGTAGATCTTCCCGCCAGGCTTCACGTAAGGGAGAAGCTTCTGACCAAGGTAGCGCGGATCGCGGCCGAAGTAGTTGTACGAATCGATGCTCACTACCGCGTCGAAGCAACACGGCTCAAACGGCAAGCCTTCCGCAAGATCGGCGCCGCAAAGCAGCTCCTCGCAAAGCTTAAGCGGGTTGGGACCCATGATCTTCGAGCGGACGAGGTTGATATCGAAGCTGTTCGCTTTTGGGAAATCGTTCATTGTTGTTCCCGACTATATTCAAGCGTGGCTTGATCAGCTTCTAGCCGAAACGACCATCGCGCAACCAGCCGTTGCTAGGATTTGCGTCTATCTGCACGTATGATGACGTTATCGAAACGACCCCGCCGAGAGGAGCACTCATGGCCTTTGCAGAAAAGCTTGTCGCCATACGCCGCGCGCATAACCTCACGCAAGACCAGCTTGCCGAGAAGCTTTACGTCACCCGCCAAGCCGTGAGCCGCTGGGAGCGCGGCGAGGTGACACCTGGGATCGACATGATGAAGCTCATTGCCGCCGTCACCGGCGAGCCGCTGGCGCATTTGCTGGAGATGCCCGAGCGTTATTGCGAAAGCTGCGGCATGATATTAACGCCCGATGATTACGGAACCGACGCCGCAGGCCAGAAGACCGACCATTACTGCAAGTGGTGCTACGATCGCGGCGACTACACCTACGAAACCACCATGGAAGCCATGATCGAAGAT
>OLNE01000754.1_pt1 | contig 28150 bp, 23 predicted proteins | sample 1672431 | NCBI WGS metagenome assembly OLNE01 (sample SAMEA3136685, study PRJEB25190) | human gut metagenome | reverse complement strand
TCTGATCCAGGCTGGCAGCAACCGTATATCCATACTCTTCTGTATTCTGCTGGATCTGCTGAGCATTTCCCTCTTCCGCAAATGGACGCTCCGGCTCATATGCCATGTGCGTGGTCGTTGTCACTATCACTGTTTTTCCAATAGAAACCAATTCTTCCATCAGTCGAAAAATCAGGCTGGTCTTACCTCCGCCTCCAACTACAGCGATTACCCGGTATTTTTCCGGATTTATCATTAACGCATCCAGCAGAGAATCCGCCTGCATCACGGCAGCACTCCATTTGCCAGCAGAACTTCTACCACACTTCCGGCTATACAGCGAGCCTTATCTGAAACCGTATCACAGTTTTTCTTCTGCTCTTTACGAGGGTCGATATCTGCAATCTTCATGCCTTTCGGCACTTCATATCCATCACGGATAATGCCACGTAAAACACCCGTCAGTGAGGCATATACCGGTGTCGCATCTACCATCGCTATGATCTGGTCTTTTTCTACGATATCGCCAATCTTAGAACGATTGTGCATGATTCCTGCTGCCGGAGAATGAATTACTCGTTCTTTTCCATATCCTGCGATCACTCCCGGAATACCCGTATTTGGTGTTGCAGTTCCTTCCTCGATCACTCTTCCGAGATTATGTCCTCTCTGTGTTTCGATAACAAAATCAACATCTTTTCCTGCTTCAAATCCAGGCCCCAACGCAACGGTCAGCGGAGCCATCTCTCTTGTTGTTCCAAGATTTCTCTTCGCAAGGATTGCATCGATCAGTGCATCCGGTCTAAGCTCTTTTATCACTTTCCCGGTCTCATCGACAAGAATCGGAATCTCTCCTGCCTCCCAGACCTTCTGACATTCACTGACATCTTCGATCAATCGGCCCGTCACGCCTTCCACACTGGAAATTCCGTCGAAAACAGCTTCTCCGAAAGAAACCTTTCGACGGATTGCACTTGGCTTCCGACATTCCAGTACCAGTACCTGATAACCACATTTATAAAGCCTGTGGATTACTCCACTTGCAAGGTCTCCGCCACCGCGAACGAGCAATGTTGTTTTATGTCCCATCTTAACTGTATTCCTCTCTTGCTGTCATTTTCAATGTTGTATTAATTGTTTATTTTTCTTCAACTTTTTCTGCATTTTCATGCATAACTTTTTCCACTGCATTGACAATATTCTGATATCCGGTACAACGGCAGAGATTTCCAGACATTTTTTTCTTAATTTCCTCTCTGGTCAGTTCTTTTCCCTGTTCCAGAAGGACTGTCGCAGACATAACAAAACCCGGTGTACAGAATCCACACTGAATTGCACCCTCTTCAATAAAGGCTTCCTGAATTCTTGTCAGTTCTCCGTTTTTTTCAAGACCTTCCAGTGTACGGATATTTTTTCCTTCTGCCCAGACAGCCAGATAAATACAGGAATCAATCGTTTCGCCGTCAATGATCACGGTACAGGCTCCACATTCCCCTACTTCACAGCCTTTTTTGACGGAAGTAAGGCCGAGATGATTACGGAGCATATCCAGCAGAGATTCTCTCGGATCTACATACTCTGCAACCTCTTCTCCGTTTACCACGCATTGAACAAGTACTTTTTCTTTTTTCATGCGTTTTCACCTCCCTGCTGCTTTGCATTTTCTGCAAGTTCCACAGTACGGCTCAGTGCTCTCCGTGCAATTTCTCCACCAATCTGCAGACGAAAATCTCTGGAAGCTCTCCATGAATCTCGCGGATGTATCTCGCTTCTGACACTCTCCTCAAGATTCTGATAAAGAGACGCATCCAGTTTTCTGCCTTTCAATAAAGCTTCTGTCTCTGTACAGCGATATGGCACTGGTGCTGCTACGCCAAATGTAATACGAACATCCTCCAGAATATTTTCTGCAGTATCAACTTTACTTACCACACTGCAGCTCAGCGTCGCAATATCCATGGCATTTCGCATGGAATATTTGATATAGTGTCCATGATATCCTTCATATTCATTCTTTGGAATGATCACATGTGTAAGTACTTCCCCCTGTTTGAGAGCTACACGCCCAGGACCAAGATAAAATTCTCTGACAGGGACACTTCTTCCGCCTTCTGCATTTGCAATATGCAGTAGCGCGTTATAGGAAAAGACCGTCGGGACACTGTCAGCACTGACTGCTCCATTACAGATATTTCCTCCAATCGTTCCGATATTACGGATCTGTGGACCGCCAACCTGGTCAACAGCTTCTCCCAGAACCGGAATATATTTCTGAATGATCGGATCTGCTGTAATATGTGAAAATACCGTTCCTGCACCGATATAAATATCGCCGTTTTCTTTTCGCTCAATTCCTTTCAGTTCTTCAATATCCCGAATAGATACCAGTGAGGTTCCTGCCATCCTGCCCTCACGGATCTTGATCAGAACATCGCTTCCTCCTGATATAATCCTGGTATCCGGATGTTCATTCAGAAGTGTCACTGCCTCTGAAACGGTTCCTGCATTATAGTATTTCTCTATATCATACATTCTCTGCGCCCCCTCTCAGATTAATCCTGCTTTTTGGAATCCGTCGATCAGTCTCTGCGGTGTCAATGGATTTTCATAAAATGCTACCCCGGTCGCATGAAGTACTGCATTTCGGATTGCCGGTGCACATGGAATTGCCGGCGGTTCTCCTAATGCTTTGTTTCCATATGGTCCCATCGGATCACACAATTCCACGAAATCCGCTTTGATATCCGGCGTATCCAGCATCGTCATCAGCTTATAATCCAGCAGATTGCCATTCAACGGACGTCCGGTCTTTTCGTCCAGAATCAGCTGTTCACTGATTCCATACCCCATTCCCATAGACATACCACCATGGACCTGCATCTCGGCAAGCTGTGGATTCAGCAGCTTTCCACTGTCATGTACATTGATAATATGAAGAATCTTAATTTTACCAAGTTTTATATCCACTTCAACTTCTGCAAAACAGCATCCTGTTGCAATCGTATTTTTTTTCACCTGTTCAGAAACTTCTGCTGTCAATACGGATGAATTTGTAAGGCTGTAATAGCTCTCTTCTGCCAGAGCCGCAAGAGAGATTGCCTGCTCATCACCTGCCCAGATCCAGTTATCTTTAAGTGTCAGTTCTCTGGTGTCGATTTCCGGAAGGAGCGTCTTCGCATAGGCAAGTATCTTATCTCTCAGAATCTCTGCACAATGCCGCACTGCTGTTCCGGTCACAAAAGACTGTCTGGATGCATACGCCCCCGTATCAAACGGTGACACATCTGTATCCTGCACCGTTTTAATATGTACATGTTCCATATCTGTGTGAAGTGTCTCCGCAACCATCTGTGAAAATACAGTATCTGCTCCCTGTCCGATTTCCGTTGCCCCAAGCATGAGCTGAACACTTCCATCCTGGTTCAAAGAAAGTCTGGCTCCTGCAATCTCCAGAGAAATCGGCCATACACCTGTCTTGTAAGAAAACAACGCCATGCCAACACCTTTCCGTACATCTCCGGTCTGTTCTGCATATTCTTTTCGCTTTTCATCCCAATGAATATATTCTGCACCCTTCTCCAGACATTCAAAAATTCCGTTTGTATTAGCTGCGATTGGTTTCAGATAAGCATCTTCATAATATCCCTGAATCAGATTTTTGCGCCGAAATTCCAACGGATCCATATGAATCTCATTTGCCACATCATCCATAAAACTTTCAATAGCAAAACATACCTGCGGGATTCCATACCCTCGCATGGCTCCACCAACCGGCGTATTAGTATAGATTGTATAAGCTTCTCCCCGGATATTCGGACAGGCATACTGCAGCCGCCAGGAAGTCAGTCCGTTTGCCGCAATCGCATGACCATGAGAGGCATAAGCACCCTGATTTGAATAAGAATGCATATCTTTTGCCAGAAGTCTGCCGTCCTTGTCTACCCCGGCTGCCAGATCAAATTCTATAGAATGACGGGTTCTTGTATTACAGAAGGTCTCTTCCCTGCTGACGTCCAGCTTGACTGGTCTGCCGCCGACCTGTGTTGTCAGAAAAGCATTCAATGGCTCATAAAGTACATCCTGTTTATTGCCGAATCCTCCCCCGATATATGGCTTAATAACCCGCACATTGCCCCACGGAATTCCCAGTGCCTGGCCAATGACACGACGGACGATGTGTGGAATCTGTGTCGATGTCACCACTACGATCCTGCCTTTTTCCATATAGGCATAAGAAATCAGATTTTCAATATGACAGTGCTGCACGATTGGTGTTTTATATGTGCCCTTTACAATTGTTTCAGCCTGCTCCATCCCCTTATCTACATCTCCGATAAAATAATTAGAACGGGCAAGGACATTATCTTTTTTATCAAAATGAATCGGCGGATTACTGCCATACATAGATTTGCGTGGATGGATTTCCACCGGATATTCCTCATATTCTACTTTGATCAGCTTCAGTGCTCTGGCTGCAATGATCTCATCTTCTGCAACAACAGCCGCAATATCATCTCCATAATACCGCACACGACCAGTCAGAAGATTACGGTCTGCCACATCCTGATGTGCCAGTTCCACAGACCACGGATGCCCTGGTGTCGGATAACAATGGTCTGGCACATCATAAAAAGTCACTACTTTTACAACCCCTTCCAGTGCCTCTGCCTCACTTGTATCGATAGATTTCACAATTCCATTTCCAATCGTTGCATGAAGAACTTTTGCCACGAGACATCTGGGCGGTACCAGATCATCTGTGAATTTGGCTCTTCCGGTCACTTTTTCATAGGCATCAACTCGGGGAACGCTTTTTCCTATCATGATCTCACCTTCTTTATAGAATTTTGTCAACTGGAATCCTGTCACTTTATCTTTGTAAATATTCCACGCAGATCATAAATTGCATGACGCGGGCATTTCACTGAACACATGCCACAGCTTAAACACATATTTTCCCGGATCACTGCATGATTGTCCATAATCCGGACGGCACCTGCCGTACAGGTCTTTTCACAGATTCCACAGCCAATACAGCTTACCGCACACTGTTTTTTTGCCTCAGCTCCTTTGCTTTTGTTAGAACATTTGACTACAATATAATTGGCACATTCATGGATATGGATAATTTCCTGCGGACAGACTTTCATACATTTTCCACAGGCAAGGCATTTATCTTCATCGACTTCCGCCACACCATATTCATTCAGGGAAATTGCGCCAAATTTACATACGCTGACGCAAGCTCCACAGCCAATGCAACCATCTGTACATCCTTCTTCTCCCTGTACCGCCCTGCATCCACCATTACATGCTACAAGGGCGGATCTGTATGGAAATCTTTTTTTTGCTGCCATATCAACCCTTCCTTTCGTATGGTGTATCTGTAAGCGGCAGATTATATCTGCGAATTCCATCATAACGGAAATATGCATCTGCAATTGCCGGTGCAGTAGGAATGGATGTGATCTCCCCAATGCCGATGGCACCGCATGCAACCTTCAGTCCTGGCTTATCTACAACGATTGCTTTTATTTTGGGAACTTCATGTGAACGGAATAATCCCAGTGAACCATATTTCTGAATTGGTTTACAATTCTCATCAATCGGATACTGTTCTCTGAGCGCGTATCCCATAGACATGACAACACCACCCTCGATCTGTCCCTCGCAGGACAGCGGATTCACTGCCTTTCCTACATCGTGAGCGGCAACTATGCATTCCAGCTTCCCGCTCTTCTTATCCAGAACGCACATCTGTGTTGCATATCCATAGGCCACATGTGATACCGGATTTGGTACATTGGCGCCAAGCGGATCTGTTTTTGCGAGGTATTCTCCGTAGTATACCTTCCCCTTCATATCTTTCAGCTGTTTTCCGGCAGTGCGGTCTTCCATCAGTTTTTCGCATGCTCTGCGGCAGGCTTCTCCGGTGACCAGTGTCTGCCTGGATCCCGATGTTGTTCCTGAATCAGGAGAAATCCATGTATTACTTCTTTCATACACAATATCCTCATGTTTCAGATCTGTATTTGTAACGACCATCTGCACCAGAACTGTTCCAAGTCCCTGTCCAATACACGATGCTCCTGAATAAATATGCAGTTTTTCATCATCCTCTACGATCAGTTTAACGCGTCCGGTATCCGGAATTCCAACTCCTACACCGGCATTTTTCATCGCACATCCGATTCCAACCGGTTTTCCCGCTGTCATTGCTGCATCATAATCTTCTTTTACTGCTTCCAGGGTTTCTACCAGTCCGGTCGATGCATCTACGATCTGACCGTTCGGAAGCACTTCTCCCGGACGGATTGCATTACGGTAACGGATCTCCCACGGTGTGATTCCAACCTTGTCAGCCATCATATTCAGCAGCGTCTCTGTTGCAAAACAGGTCTGTGTAACGCCAAATCCCCTGAACGCTCCGGCCGGTGGATTATTGGTATAATATGCAGTCCCTTCGATATCAAAATTTTCATAATGATATGGTCCTGCCGCATGCGTACAGGCACGTTCCAGTACCGGACCACCAAGTGATGCAAAAGCCCCCGTATCTGAAGACACAATTGCTTTTACTCCCATAATATTTCCTTCTTCATCGCATCCCATCGTCATATCCATATAGAACGGATGTCGTTTCGGATGTATCAGAAGGGATTCTGCTCTGGTAAGTTTGACTTTAACTGGCTTCTTTGTCACATAGGTCAGCAATGCAGCCAGATGCTGTACGGTCATATCTTCTTTTCCACCGAATCCGCCTCCAACCAGTGCATTCTGTACTTTCACCTTATCTGTTCCCAGAAGAAGTGAACATTCGTGTCTGGTCTGATGTGCTGACTGGTCTGCAGAATAAATAAAAACATCCCCATCTTCATCATAAAAAGCAACCGCACATTCCGGTTCAAGAAACGCATGCTCTGTCCACGGTGTTTCAAAATGATGTGAGATCACATATTTTGAATTTCGGATTGCTTCTTCTGCATTACCTCTGCTGATGTGCTTATGTGCACAGACATTACTGTCTTCTTCATCAAACACCTTCGGTGCATCCAGAGCCGCAGCTTCTTCTATAGTATGTACATGCGGCAGTACTTCATAGTCTACTTTGATCAGTTTTTTTGCTTTTTCTACTGTTTCCCTGTCCTTTGCCGCTACCAGAGCAACTGCATCTCCCAGATAATGTACCAGACCACCAACCGGTATCAGCGTATACTGATCATGTTTTAAATGTCCGATTTTGTTTTCTCCAGGAATGTCAGCAGCCGTCACAACTGCCTCCACTCCCGGAAGTTCTTTTGCTTTGGATGTATCAATAGAAAGTACTCTTGCACGGGCATATCTGCTTCGAAGAGCAGAGCCGTACAGCATTCCATCGAGATAAAAATCATCCGGATATTTTCCCGTTCCAAGTACTTTTTCTGCAACATCAATTCTTGCTACGCGATTTCCAATCGTCCAGTTTGGATCTCCGTCATCTGGTATCTCACCTTTTTTCAGGATCTTTGCTGCAAGACGGACGGCATCCATGATCTTCACGTATCCCGTGCAGCGACAATAATTATTACGCAGCGCATAACGGATCTCATCATCCGTAGGTTCCATATTTTCATCAAGAAGTGCTTTCGTACACATTACCATTCCAGGAATGCAGAATCCACACTGTACTGCTCCGGCCTTTCCATATGCATAAGTATATACCTGACGTTCCCATTCTGTCAGCCCCTCTACGGTTATAATTTCTCTTCCGCTCAGAGAATCCGTATCCGGTACACATGCTTTACATGTCTTTCCATCAATGATCACTGTACAGGCTCCACATGCGCCCTCACTGCATCCGTCTTTTACAGATGTCAGCCGAAGTTCATCACGGAGAAATCTTAAAAGTTTCTGATTTTTCTCCGAACAAACATTTTTTCCATTTACTTTAAATGCTGCCATAGTGGACTACTCCTTTTCCTGTTCTGCTACAGATTGCATTTACATCAGCAAATAAGCATATTGATCAATCACTGTGCAGATAAGCTGCGCAAGGCCTTTATTCAAAATACCTGACGGCTGATCTGCTCTTACAACTTCTTCTTTTTCCCCAATGCGTATTTTTATTTCTTTATTTTTTGCATCCAGTACTGTAAATCCATTATTTATACTGTCTTTCATATCTTCTTCATTTGCAAACAATGTAAACTTATCTTTATATGGAGCTCCTGCATACTGACAGAACGAACGACAGTTTCCACATTCATTGCACATATAATCCACATGAATGATCTGCAGTAATTCCATCTCCGGTACTTCGATCAGTACATTTGCACGATTTGGACATACATCTGCACAATTTCCACAGACACGTTTGTGTACTGTAAACTCTTTCCTCGCCGAAACATCTTCTTTTCTCAGACAGTCAAGCAGCGGGGATTTTTCTTCCTTTCTCTTTCCTGCTTTCTTACTGTTTTTCTGATAATTTGCATTTTCAAGTGCATCTGCCGCCAGTTTCGTTACTCGCTCTACATGAACCTCTCCGCTCTTACCGATCTGACAGGCAGCTGTTTTTTCTGCAATGCGTGTCATCCATTTATATCCGCCTGGTTTGAGAAGGACCGTTGCAACTGTGACCGGCCAGATTCCACAATCTACGATCTGATCAATATTTTTCTGATCAGCACCTCCTGAGAAAGACATCGGAAGCTTTCCATCAAAGGATTCTGCCAGACGCGCAGCTACAGAAATAGAAAGTGGAAACAGAGCCTTACCAGACATGTACATTTCCTCTCCCGGAAGTTCCTGTCTCTTGATATCTACCGGAAAGGTATTCGTCAGCTTCACACCAAAAGAAAGACCTTCCTGCGCCGCTACATCCATAAGACGTTTCAGCATTGGCACTGCATCTTCATACTGAAGGTCATCTTTGAAATGGAAATCTGTGAATGCCATATAGTCATATCCCAGATCATCCATTGCTTTGCGTACAAATTCATATCCAAGAAGTGTTGGATTACATTTTACATAGGTATGAATGTGTTTTTCTTTCAGAAGATACGTAACAATGTTTTCGATTTCCTGCGGAGGACATCCATGCATGGTGGAAAGCGTAATAGAGTTACAGATTTCTGACGGAATTGCCTCAATGTCTTCTCTGGTCACATGTTCAAAAAGATCCACATGTTTCAGAAGCCACTCCCTGCATTCTTTAAATATCGCCGTATCACCGGCATCTTTCATTCCCTCGATAAAATCATCGATTTTTTTGTCCTGAATTCCCTCCAGATTATAGCCGCACGACATATTAAACTGGAATCCATCCGGACTTCCAAGTCCAAATTCCTTTGCGATCACATGCAGGATCATCCAGCCTTTTATATACTCTTCCATCGCCTGTGGAACGTAAAGTTCTGTAGACCATTCGCAGTTATATGCCTCATCCTCTGCTACGATGCATGGTTTCGGAATACATGCGGAAAGTTCCGGTCCATCCATTTTCTGTACGGTCTTTAATTCAAAGAATCTTGCTCCTGCATAATAAGCTGCCACAAGGTTCTGTGCAAGCTGTGTATGCGGACCTGCTGCCGGTCCGACAGGATTCTCAAGTTTTCTTCCAAATATCTCTACTGTTTTAGAAGGGTCAGCTACATATGCCTTCTGGATTCCAAACACCTGTCCGGTTTCTTTATGTTCTGCCAATATCCATTCCATCAGCTGTCCAAACGGAATACTTTTCATTATATCACTCATATTTCATTTCCTCCCTGTAAATTTATCAACAGTAAATCAGCCATTGATGGCATCTGCAAGTTCTTTTGCCGCCTGACGACAATCTGCCATGACCTTCTTTTCATCACATACAAGTACTTCTCGATCTTTCATAAGTACCTTACCATTACATACCGTTGTCTGCACCATACTTCCGTTCACCCCAAACAGAAGATGTCCGTTACAATTCGAAGCATCCATCGGTGTCAGCGGATCATAATCTACTACAATCACATCAGCTGCGGCCCCTTCTTTCAATACGCCAAGTTCTTTCTTAAAATAGCGGTTTGCAATTTTCGCATTGCCTTCAAACAACATCTGAGGCACTTCACCCCACGCAGCTGTCGGATCACAGAGGTTATGTTTGTGCAGAATATTAGCTACTTTCCAGGATTCCATCATGTCATGGGTATAGCCATCTGTTCCAAGTCCTGTAAGGATTCCCTTATGTACCAGTTCCATTGTCGGAGGACATCCGCAGGCATTTCCCATATTTGATTCCGGATTGTGCACAACCATTGTATCTGTTTCTTTGATCAACTCCATCTCATGTTCGTTGATATAGATGCAGTGTCCCAGAAGCGTCTTTGGTCCAAGAATATTCCAGTCATACAAACGATCCACGATACGTTTATTGTGTTCTTTCAGACACTGATGAAGATCATAGATTCCCTCTGCCACATGAATATGATAGCCCACGCCCTCCGGTTTCAGTTCATTACAGAGTTCCATCGTCTCATCAGAGATTGTAAAAGATGCATGCATACCCATCATCGCTGCCAGCATGTCACTGTCGTCCTGCTGTGCATGCTTAATGAAATTTACGTTCTCCATCACGGACTCTCTGGATTTCTCCATTCCATCTCTGTCTGAAATCTCATAGCACAGACAGGTACGAACCCCAAGATTCTTCGCAGCTTCCTCGATCATATGCAAAGAACCTGTAATATGCCCAAAGCTGGCATGATGATCAAATACCGTTGTCACACCGTTCTTGATTGAATCGATATAAGTTGCACAGGCGGAAAGCTTTGTCTGCTCCAGTGTCAGATGCCGGTCAATATTCCACCACATCCCATCCAGGATATCCAGAAACCCCTTTGGATTATATCCCTTGACACTCAAGCCTCTCGCAAATGCACTGTAGATGTGTTCATGTGTGTTAATGAAAGCGGGCATAATGATTCCGCCGTGCGCATCTACAAATTCAGCATCAGGATAAGCTTTCTTGACCTCATCAGTTACCCCCACCATTTTAATGGTGTTACCATCCACTGCCACTGCTCCATTCTCAATAAAAGCATTGGATGCGTCCCGTGTAATCATTCTTCCGTTTCCAATAACTAACATATCGTTCCTCCTCATCTTGTGAAATTTTTCCAATACCTGGTAATTTTTTTCATAAGTTTTCGGTGTTTTGTACTATATAATGTATCATATTTTCTTCTTCATTTCAACCTATATACAAAATTCTTTTTTATCTTCTAAAAGTTTTTGTATATTGAAACAAAAAAAACGAAGCAGATAATCTGCTCCGTCGCATTTTGATTATAACATATATTATTCTGTACGAAAAGTACCTTCGATCAATGAATTTCTTCTCCATCCCTTTTTTCAATCACCTGAAGAATTCTCCTGTCTTTTCCCCAAAGAAATGAATCCAGTTCAACCAGATAGCCACATCCATTTCCTACATGCCATTCATAGAATTCCCTTTTCGGTAGTGCATAGTTCTCCATGATATTCATGATCGTACCGCCATGGACGACAAGTGCAGCTTCTGAAATCTGTTCCCGAATGCAGACTGTCACCACTCTCTGAAATCCCTCCAGATTACGTGCCGCACATTCTTCTTTGCTTTCTCCTCCCGGAAATGCCATGATTCCATTGCTGTCAATCCATGCCTGGTATCTGGGATCATCGCTTAACTCTTTGTAATTCTTATTCTCAAAAGCGCCAAAATTGCATTCTGCAAGCTGGTCTATAATACGGACTTTCTGCTCCGGAAAAAGAATCTCCGCAGTCTCCTGGCAGCGTCTGAGCGGACTCACAAATATTGCCTGTGGTTTCGGATATGTAATATTTTTCAGTCGTTCGATTCCTTCTGGACACAGCGGTTCATCCGTCACTCCAATATATCTCTGATGACGGTTTCCTTCTGTCATACCATGACGTATCAGCCAGATCTTAATCATGTTTGATCACCGTCCCGATTCCGCATACAACGCGTGTTACTTCATCACTGTACGCAGCAAGTTTTGTACAGATTCTGCCAACAGCCTCTCTGTAGGCGCGGTCAAATGCATCCATTGGTACAACTCCATATCCCACCTCGTCCGATACGAGGAGTACTCCCGGATTACACTGGATCAGTTTCTCTGCCAGATCACTGACATCCTCATTTTTTTTCATTTCAGCACGGATAAATTCATGGAAATTCACAACTCCCTTTGCATTCTGAATCGAATTCCAGTCTGCATCAGCGCCATTCACCCATTCAATCTCCGGATATTTTTTTTCTGCAAAAGCCGCCTTCCCCTGAAAAGCACCGCCAATGATCATCTTCATATGTTCTTTCCTCATCAAATTTTATAGACTACTGTAATAATCGCCAGAACAAGCACAATCCATACCTCACAGAGACACAGGAAATATCCAGAAAGATCTCCTGTCGTCCCACCAAAATATTTCAGAGCCTTGTGCCGGTAGAACCAGAATACAAGCAGGGCCGTCACGATTACTGCTGTTCCCCATACCGGCTGGATCCAGAACATAAATCCGGTGAGCAGCACAAGATAAATAATCAGTATATTCCGTACTCTTGTATCCTGTGCCTTACGTGAAAATTCAGCCACTGTACCGCTTGCATTTGCTTTCGGCAAAGTAATAACGCCAATTCCCGACAGACATCTGGACACCATATAACCAGTTGCCAGAATATATAACATTTTACGATTATCCTGTTCCACGATCTGACTCATTCCGCCATACATAGTCAAAAAGTATACACATGCTGTAATGACCGCAAACGCACCTGCATGAGAATCTTTCAGAATCTCCAGACGTTTTTCTCTGTCTCTCCAGGAGCTCAGAGCATCAGATGTGTCCAGAAGGCCATCTACATGAATTCCTCCTGTTACAATTACCGGTACCAGTACCAGTGCCACTGCAATAAATCCATTACTCATTCCAAAATAACGGCAGAGCCATTCCATGCCAAGCATGACCACCCCGACAGCTGCACCGACAAACGGAAAAAAGCAGAGCATATAACGCATATTTTCTTCCGACCAGTCTGCCTGGGGCATCGGTATCTTTGAAAACATCGCAAATGCAATCTTAAAGCTGTTCCACAGATTTTTCAACCCACACACATCCTTCCTACTTCCTCTGAAGCATTCTTTTTATGATATACAGGGATTCCATAAACTACTTCAACCACCTGATCTGCTATTTCAGCTATCTTCTGGTTAATCTGTCCGAGATATTCCTGATAAAGTTCTGTCTCTCCCTGATAATCTGCTGCCTCAGAAAATATCTCATTCGTAACGATCACCAGATTTCCCGCCTGTTCTCTGATATGCCGCACACCCTTTAACACCGCCTCAACAGTATTCTCATGTGCTCCTTCTTCCTGAAACATCTCATTTGCAACAAGATTCGACATACATTCTAAAAGCACTGTACAGTTTTCCGGGAGCCTTATCTTATCAAGACCTGTATAACATTCGACTGTTTCAAATCCTTTTCCCTGACGCATCTTCCGATGGCGCTGCACACGTTTCCTGCTTTCTTCATCAAAAGGATACATGGTTGCTATATAAATCCTGTCTGTTTTTCCAAAAGAAACAACACAATCTTCCGCAAAAGCAGACTTTCCACTTCCGCTTCCTCCTGTGACAAGAATCATCATCTTTATACAAGCTCCTTCTTATATAAGTACACTTATCCGTTTTTATTTACACAAGCTCCTCATACTGTTCCACATGAATATCTTCAAATGTGCTCATGGAATCATACACAGCAATTCCCATATCCAGGAACGGAAAAAGTGTAACCGCTCCGCTGCCCTCACCGAGGCACATTTCCCCATGAATAACAGCTTCTTTTCCGAGAGCTTCCAAAATCAGACGTGCAGCCGGCTCCTTTGAAACATGAGATGCGATCATATATTCGCCCGCCAGTGGGCAGATACGCTGTGCGATCAATGCTGCAACACAGGAAATAAATCCATCGATCACCACCGGCACTCCAAGTGCTGCTCCGCCAAGGAACATCCCTGCCATACCTGCAATATCAAAACCACCAACTTTTGCAAGGACACCGATCGCATCTTTCGGATCAGGCTGATTCACTTCAATTGCTTTTCTGATTGCATTGATTTTTCGATTCAGTCCATCTCCGGAAAGACCGGCCCCTCTCCCTGTCATTTCTTCCACAGAACGATCCAGAAGCACGGATGCTACTGCACTGCTTGTAGTCGTATTTCCAATTCCCATTTCTCCGGTTGCCAGAAGCCCGTATCCTTCTTCTTTCAGTCTGCGAACCATCTCAATACCTGCTTCCAATGCCTGTACCGCCTGTGCTCTCGTCATCGCAGGTCCCTTTGTCATATTGGCTGTTCCATAAGCAACTTTCAGCTCTTTTGAAACTTTTGTATCAACAGCCATTCCGATATCCACCGGAATAACCTTCGTTCCACACTGGCGGCTCATAACACATGCCGACGTATCTCCGGAAAGGAAATTTTCAGCAACGATCGCAGTCACTTCCTGACCGGTCTGGGTTACACCTTCTTCCACCACCCCATTATCTGCACACATTGGTACCAGAGCACGTTTTTGAATTTTCATATCCGGATTGCCGGTGATTCCCGCAATCTGAATCACCAGTTTCTCCATTTTTCCAAGAGAATGCAGGGGTTTTGCAATACTGTCCCAGCGTTTTGCGGCAACATCCATTGCATTTTTGTCCAAAGGCTTTATCTGAGCCAGTGTTTCTTCCAGTGTCATTTTTATTTCCTCCAGATCTTATCTGTATTTTATTTTTTTCCTGTAGTAAATACAAAAAATTTGCTGAATACATAATTCAGTGCAAGTACAATAAACTGGGTACAGAATTTACCAACCATTCCATTCATTCCCATTTTTTCGCAAAGAAGCCAGACACCTCCAACCTCAATTACCATTGTCAGAAGACGTGCACTGATAAATTTGCAAAATGGCCGGATATGATCACGCAATGTCTCACATTTATCCTGAAATACATATTTTGAGTTAACTATGTATGCAAAAATAATTGCCGCAATAATTGATATTACATTTGCGATATTCAGATTTAAGTGGCAGAGATTCCACAATATATAAAAACATACCAGATTCACCAGTGTGGTACATCCACCAAAAAACACATATCTGACCACATCATTCCCGTAGCAGAATGAAATCAGTTCTTTGATCTTTTTCATTTTATTTCTCCTGTATATTACACATCATGTCTGACACTGCCCGTTACATCTTTGTTTCCACGCACGATCTGTGACACAATATATCGCGGACGATGTTTCACTTCTTCATAGATCTTTGCAAGGTAATAACCAATCACACCAAGACTCAGCATAATCGCACTTCCGATCAGAAGCAGCAGCAAAATCGTTGTTGTATAACCTTCTATCGCCTGACCTCTGAAATATTGGATCAGCGAATAAATGATCATGATCAGAGAACACCCGAAGCAGATTCCTCCACCAACCGTAACAAACTGAAGCGGAGCCGTCGTAAATGCAACAATGTTTGTAAAAGCATATTTGATCAACGACCATGTAGACCACTTGGACTCTCCCGCTTCACGTTCATGCACTTCAAATTCCACATAGGTTGTCTTATATCCCACCCATGAAGATGTTGCTCTAAAAAACATATTCCGCTCCGGAAGTGACAGAATGCTGTTCACTACTTTTCTGTCCATCATCTTGAAATCAGAAGCATTCTGCATATCTACTTTTGTTGCTTTTGACATGATTCCATAGAAGAAGCCGGCACTTTCTTTATGAAGAAAACTCTCTTCTCCTCGGCTCTTTTTTACACCTTCAATAACCTCGTACCCTTCTTTCCATTTCTGGTACATTTCAATCAGTGTTTCTGCCGGATGCTGAAGGTCACAGTCCATAACTGCCACCGCATCGCCGGATGCCTGCGCAAGTCCTGCAAAAACAGCTGCCTCTTTCCCAAAATTACGTGAAAAATGAACTCCAAGGATATTGGAATCTTTTTCCCCGGCTTTTAATATTTCATTCCATGTGTTATCTTTTGATCCATCATTGACAAGAACCAGTTCATAAGAAATTCCGGCGCCTGACAGGACTTCATGAAGCACCCGGCAGGTCTTGCCAACCATCTGTTCTTCATTATAAGCCGGAAGTACGACTGATAATATACTCATCCTTTTTTGTTTCCTCTTTTCTTTTTGCAAATCAACACCACACCAATGTAGCACAACAGTCCCGCACAAGTCAAGCAGAGCCCTGTATACAGATACGGTGTATGATAGGTAAGCCGGATCTCATGTTCTCCTTCTGCAAGGTTCAATGCCATATACATGGTATTTGCCTGTTTAATATCTGTTTTCTTTCCATCCACATAGGCAGTAAAGCCTGTACTGTATGGAAGTGCGATCACAAGTGCTTTCGGTTTTGATACAGAAATTTTTCCGGTCAGTTCATGATCCTCAACTTTTACATCCTGCAGAGATTCTTCTCCTAGTTTCTTCACCTGTTCATCCACTTTTGTTACAGGCTGGCAGACCACTTTCAGATCATCATAAGAATACACTCCTGTATTCTGAAATGTCAGTGTAAGTGAATTTTTCCCCATCCGGCTGTATCCTGCATTGCAGAGGAAATTATGTTTTCCACTGTATGCATTATATTTATCTGTGTAAATACTGATTGTCTTGTTTAAAAACTTTCCGGTCACATCAATATACGCTTTCTGACTTTCCTTCCAGTAACGCCACCTGCTGTTCTCATGAAACACCTGATTCTGTTCGTAAATTGACATATTTTTCCATTTTTTATCACTGATCATTGCTCTCGGAGAAAGTGCCTCATAGTTTACCCCTTCTGTGATCAGGTAAGTTTCACTTTCGTCCAGACCATCAAACACCAGTCTTGCCTGCGCATTTTCTTTTGTAACGATCAGTTTTCCGTCTTTCTCCTGACAGCCTTTCCCGGTAATAATTTTAAACGGAACTTCACGATCATTAAGGGTGAGAACTGTCTCCGGAAGTGAACTTTCATCCAGCACAACTCCCTGCAGCAGTGCCTGTTGTTTCTCAATCACAGACATTTTTTCATATTTTTCTCTCGGAATATAAGAATCATACGTATAGCCAAATGGAAGTGCATTGTCACATTCGTATGCTCGATATGTTTTCCCTTTTTTCTCTGCTTCGCCCGCCATTTTATTGTATCCATAAGGCAGATATTCCTCTTCTCCCGCACGGACAACAAAATATTTTACAGCAGCCAGACGATCCAGGATCGTTCTGCTGTCCAGATTATCGTACTGATCTTCTCTCGGCGTATTCAGATACATTTCATCAAAAAAATTACTGATATTTCCGATTGCGACGCTGAAATAATATGATGCACTGTTGGTTCCCATCTGCATGGACGAGTTTTCATAAGTATGCGTTCCCATCTGATCATAACGATACAGCGAAGAATCTTCTGTATCTAAGACTGCAAGATCTGTCCCTGTCTCCAGTTTATCCAATGCTTCTCCCTGCTCAGTGAATTCTGACAGATAATCTTTTTCATAAGAATACTGATAATAAATATTAAACAAAATTCCGGCGATCAGAAAAACAGACACCATAATCGTAAGATTTCTTTTTTTCACAAAAAAAGAACCAAACGACAATACAGTAAACGTTGCTGCTACCAGAAAAATTACCGCCATCATATTTCGCTGTGTGCGCGCCGCATCAGGAAGCAATGCAATTCCACAGTATATGAGAAGCATAACAAATATCTTTCTTTTTTCCTTCAGAGTCAGTGTAAACAATTCCGGATATATTTTTACAAAGATGTACGCGATCAGCATCCCATACGCCCAGATCCATCGATTTGAGACATAGGAAAATCCATTTAACACATGTCCGGCATAAGGCAGAAGCAAAAAAGCATTCAGCAATACAAATCCCACTTTCAATGCTGTATATTTTTTTCGCTTTGAAAACAGTACAAAGACACCTGTCATAGAAACTGCAGTAAATCCTGCAACTCCCCACTGGATCATGTTTTCTCCAATCAGACATCCAAGATATTTTTCATAATAAACTTTATCATATAATAACGGAACATAGTTTTGGGCTTTAAACCGGTCTGTTCCAAGAACCGGAAGAATTACCGGAAGAAGGATCACTGCTGCGATCAGGACTGCGATTATCGAATACACAAAAAAAGTCCCAAGCCATCTTCCTATATTTTTTAAGGAACGATCCTCAAACTGTTCAAAATATCGAACTGCTGCATAGAGCACCATAAAGATTCCGAGCATGTAAAAGAAGTAAAAATTCGACAGACCTGCCAGTGCGACTGACCAGATAAAAATATATGGTTTTTCTTTTTTATATATTTTATCAATTCCCATCAGTATAAATGGCAGATAGATCATCGGATTCGAAAAGTACGGATGTTTCATGGCTGCATAAATCGTCCATCCGGCAAAAACATAAATCATAGATCCCATGAATACAGCCTGTTTTGAATTTTTATGATAAAAAGCATATCTGCTGAAGGCAATTCCTGCCAGATAGATTCTCAAAAAAATCAAAAATTCATACAAAAATTCTGTCTGTGATGATTTGAAAAATACCGACAGCAATGTCAACGGATCACCGATCACATAATAATGTAATGTTGTCAGAATATCAGATCCATATCCAATATTCAGATCCCACATCGGAATTGACAGTTTATGTTCTATAAACAAGGTGTGCAAAATTTTTCTGAGATATCTTCCGTAATACGCAAGTGAATTCAGGTGCTGTGGCACTCCATCATGGCTCCATACAAGAGATTTTCCATTCAGATAAAATCTCAGATAGAGAAAAAGCGCAATCGCAAGAACGTGTCCGAGTCCGAGTACTTGACCACGATGCGCGATCCGGCCAACGTGGTCGAGTTCGACAACCTGCATACCTACTTCTTCACCGACATAGGTACGGTGAAGGCGGTTGACGGCGTATCGTTCGAGATACCGCAGGGCAAGACCGTGGGCGTGGTTGGCGAGTCCGGTTGCGGCAAGTCCGTTACCAGTCTGTCGCTGATGCAGCTGGTACAGCGTCCGCAGGGCCAGATCGTCGAGGGCGCGATACGTCTCAATCTGGGCGACAAGGCCGTGGACATTGCCAAGATGCCCACCGAGGCCATGCAGAAGATTCGCGGCAAGGCCGTATCGATGATATTCCAGGAACCCATGACCAGCCTGAACCCCGTATTCCGCATTGGCGCGCAGTTGGATGAGGTAATAACGCTGCACAATCCGCAGATGAGCGAGGCCGATGTAAAGGCGCGCACCATCGAAATGCTGGAAAAAGTCGGCATAGCCAACAGCGTGGGCGTATACAGCATGTACCCCCATGAGCTGTCGGGCGGTATGCGTCAGCGCGTAATGATTGCAATGGCACTGGCGTGCGACCCCAAGCTGATAATCGCAGACGAGCCTACAACGGCTTTGGACGTTACCATTCAGGCGCAGATACTCGACCTGCTGCGCAATCTGAAGGATCAGATCAATTCCTCGATAATGCTGATAACACATGATCTGGGTGTAATCGCGGAAATGGCCGACTATGTGGTAGTCATGTACGCCGGCCGCGTGGTTGAGAAGGGCACGGCCGAGGATATATTCCTGCACCCGGCGCATCCGTATACGATTGGCCTGATGGCGTCCAAGCCCGTGGTCAATCGCGACGTTGAGCGGCTGTACAGCATACCCGGTTCGGTGCCTAACCCGATCAACATGCCCAACTACTGCTATTTCCGAGACAGGTGCGACCGCTGCGTAGCGCAGTGTGACGGCGCGTATCCGCCCATGAAGCAGATATCGGCCACCCACTTTGTCTCCTGCTATTGGGACAGCGTAGCCGCGGAGGTACACAATGGCAAACAATGAAAACATACTTGAGGTAAGTCACCTCAAAAAGTATTACCCGATAAAGGGCGGCATGTTCGGTCGCGTCGTGGGCAATGTAAAGGCCGTCGATGACGTGAGCTTTTCGATAAAGCGCGGCACTACGATGGGTCTGGTTGGCGAGTCCGGCTGCGGCAAGACCACGGTTGGCAAGACCATACTGCGCCTGCATGAGATAACCGATGGCTCCGTCGTATTCGACGGCACGGATATAACCAAGCTGGACTCCAAGCAGATGCGCAAATTCCGCCCGCGTATGCAGCTGATATTCCAGGACCCCTACTCCAGCCTGTCGCCGCGACTGCCGGTAGGCACTATAATCGGCGAAGCTGTTAAGGAGCACCACATCGTGCCAGACAGCGAGTACGAAGACTATGTAAGCCGCATAATGAAAAACTGCGGTCTGCAGGAGTATCACAAGGATCGCTATCCGCATGAGTTTTCGGGCGGCCAGCGCCAGAGAATCTGCATAGCGCGCGCACTGGCGCTTAATCCGGAATTTATAGTCTGTGACGAGCCAGTTTCCGCACTGGACGTGTCTATACAGGCGCAGATAATCAACCTGCTGGGCGACCTGCAGAAGCAGTACGGGCTTACCTACCTGTTCATATCGCACGATCTGTCGGTCGTTGAGCATATATCAGACACGGTGGGCGTTATGTATCTGGGCTCGATAATCGAATATGCGCCCAAGAAGGTCATATTCAATAAACCCATGCATCCCTACACGCAGGCGCTGTTCAGTGCGATACCCATGCCCGATCCTACGCTGAAGATGGATCGCATAATACTGGAAGGCTCGATTCCCTCCCCTGCCAACCCGCCCAAGGGCTGCAAGTTCCACACGCGTTGCCGCAACTGCATGGAGATATGCAAGAACAAGGCTCCCGAAATGCGCGACATGGGCGACGGGCATTTGGTTGCCTGCCACCTGTACGACAATGTAAAGTAATTTCAGGAGGTCAGTCGATTTGAGCAAGCGCAATCCCAGACAATACGACGATGATGACGGGCGCACGATATGCGACATGAACGTGCCCGGTATGCCGTGGTACGAGCGAGATCAGAAGCGCGCACGCCGAGACGAACGACGCGCACAGCGGCGCAATGCCCAGCCATCCGCACCGCAGTACGTGCATGACGAAGACGGGCAGCCATTGTCGCTTCGCGAGCGTATGCGCAACGCATTTTCGGTAGCGCTGGCGGGACTTACCGTATTTGTGGTTATCGGGGGCGCTATGCTGCTGTTCATGTGGTTCTGCACGCATGTTTGGCTTGCGTGATGCCATGAGCTTAAAGGAAGTCGTTCGGATTATTCCGACGGCTTCTTTTTATGTTTCAACATGGAATTTATTCAGTCATATTGATAGTCTATGTATTAGAGTGTGTCTCAAAAATTCCCTAATCCGCAATTTCGGCGTCTTTTGTGCCATTTCTGCGTCACAAGGCTCGACTTAGCGCTGCTAAGCCTTCGGGTTTCTTCCTTGAACTGACGCAAAATCCACTCGAACTTGCGGATTGTTCCGCTTGAGACACACTTTAGGCACTTGACCGATGAATCAGGTTTTGACCTGATGCTATTTAGTGGGACTGACAATGCTTTTGTTGTATTAAGCAATTGAACATCTCAAGCAGTTATTGCCTCAAAATTTTCCAACCCGGTGCAAAAAGGCATATCGCAGTTGGCAAAAACGAACATTTGGTGTATAATATAAAAAACTAAAGAGAGCGGGTATGACTTATGCAGAGATTACCTGACGAACGGGAAATGCTGGAATTCGTACGCTCTACGCTGCACGAAACTCAGCTGCACGAACCGCCTAACGCCAACCGCTTTTTCTTCCGTGACAGGTTTTTGCACACGCTGCGCGTTGTGGGCTGGGTGAAGCGGCTATGTGCTGCCGAAAAGAGCAACGAACGCCTGACTGTTATCGCCGCGATATTCCACGACAGCGGCTACGACCAGCGCAACAGCGACGAGCATCCCATTATGGGCGAACGCATATGCCGTTCATATATGCATCAGCACGGCTTCGAGCTGGACGATATAAACGCCGTGTGTTCAATGGTACGCCAGCATTCGTACAAGAAGCGCCCCGCCGACGGACTATCGATGGAACTGCGCGTACTGATGGATGCTGATCTGCTAGACGAGCTGGGGCTTACCATAATCATGTGGGATGCTATGGACGAGGGTCACAGGAATCAGGGCGGATACTATTCCGTGCTTGAGCGAGTAAAACAGGCATACGCGCGGCTGAAAAAACTGCTGCCCACTCTCAAGACAGATACGGGTCGCGCGGAATATGAAAAGGGACTAAAAGTACTGGAGAGCGCGATAGAGCGGCTGGAGTATGAGCTTAATACGGATTACGTTAAGGACATACTGCACGCCGAGCGCCTGAGCGCGGTCGAAGTCGCTGCGCGTACAAATTAGCCGAGCTTTTTTTATAATTGTCGGGAGGCGTTTTAGGTTGAAGAGCATTGCCTGGGCTGTCGGCATCGGTCTGCCGGTATGCGGCGGGGCCATAGGATACGCGTGCGGCGGTACGAATAGCGCCGTGTATGGCGTTGCAGCAGGCTTGGCTGCATTTATTCTGGCAAGACTCGTTGTAAGTCTCCGTCACGAAAATGTACATAGGGCTGACTATGCAGATGGCTTTGTCAGCTGCAAACTTAAAAGCAGCAACAGCGATACGGATGCGTCGGAAGAACTCTCCTGCCCTGTGTCTGATGTTGAGAGGCATGTTGTACGGAACAGAAACGCGCACGATGTTGCCTCGCGTAAAGCACGCGTGCGGCGCGCTCCCCGGTTGACAGACGGCTTGTCGGGGCAATCAGCGCGTCACATACGGCGCTTTTGGTGCTACCGCACTCCCAGTCAGACGCTTCTGTTCGTGCGGCTGCGCGCTGGCAAACTGTATTGCATGTACATGAACCGATCTGGCAAAGGCGAAGGCGCGCGATGGGTAGTGCGCAAGATCGAGGGCGAAGAATACGGCGCGTTGTCTGAAAAACTTAAAAATATGGCTCATGCCATGGACTACTGATATTATCAAAGGGGATTTTTGATTCTAATGGAAGAAAAAACCGGCATAAGAATAAACAAGTATCTGGCCGACAGCGGCGCATGTTCGCGCAGGCAGGCGGATCGACTTATCAGCGAAGGCCGCGTAAGTGTAGGCGGGCGTGTGGCCGAGCTGGGCACGCGCGTAATGCCCGGCGAACAGGTTGCCCTGGATGGACGCGTACTGCGTGCGAGCAGCCCTAAACGATATATCGCCCTTAATAAGCCTGTCGGCATAGTATGTACGACCGATCCGCGCGAACCGGATAATATCGTCGATTTTGTAGGCGGCCGCGAGCGGCTCTACCCTATTGGCCGACTTGACAAGGACTCGTCCGGACTTATACTGATGACCAACGACGGCGACATCGTAAATAAGATACTGCGTGCTGGCAACAATCACGAAAAGGAGTATCGCGTTACGCTTACGCGCCGCTGTTCCGACGAGTTTTTGCGCCAGATGGCCGCGGGTGTGCCCATACTCGACCAGATGACTAAGCCCTGCCGCGTATTCCGCGAATCGCCCGATACATTTCGGATTATACTTACGCAGGGGCTTAACCGGCAAATACGCCGCATGTGTCAGCAACTGGGTCACAGCGTACAGACGCTTACCCGCCTGCGCATAATGAATATACGGCTGGGTACATTGCCTACGGGTCAGTATCGCGATCTTACTCCGAATGAATTAAGTGAGCTGATGTCGCTTTTGCGCGACTCGACCAATGCTCCCGGCGAGTACACTCGCCCACTGTCTTAAATATAATGGAGGTATTTGTATGAAAGATATGCGCTTTCCCGAAATTGCTTCGCTGGCTATAGACTGCCTAAGCCATGGCCGTGCATTGTTGACCGTGGGCGGCGAGCATCCTAACACAATGACGATCGGTTGGGGCACTGTCGGTCACATATGGAATAAGCCTATATTCATGGCGCTTGTGCGCCCGCAGCGTCACACCTACCCGATAATAATGGAACAGAAGCAATTCACCGTATCAATGGCTATCGATAACTCCCATAAAGACATATTTGCATTTGCAGGACGCGAGTCGGGCGCAAATGTCAATAAGTTCGACGGCCATGGCATGACGGCTGTACCGGCGCGCATTGTGAACGCGCCAATCGTCGGCGAGTGCGAATTGCACTTTGAGTGCCGCACGCTTCTCGAACAGGACATGACACCGGATGATATGGATAAGCAGATAGCCGAGTCAATGTACCCCCATGATGATTTCCATAGGATGATATTCGGAGAAATCGTTGCCTGCTATCGTACCGATAAATGATGGTATGATGATACAGCCCCACAGGTTCGATTTGATATGCGAAACTGTGGGGCTGTTTTTTTGCATTTTAGAAGCAAATTAAAAAGCTCCTGCCGCCGGGAAGGCTGCGGCAGGAGCTTGGCGCGCGTACCGCTTGGGGGAGAGTAACGCGCGTTCGAAAGCAGAGGCTTATAGGCCATGCCTTCGAGTAAACCGGCGAAGGAAGCCACATGTGGTGGAGAAACACATGGGCAAAGGCACGGTCTGCCTTACTCGCCGGGGATGATGAACTTATGTCTATGGTCGGTTTAGCTCCGAACCATGGCTGTATTATATCATTCCATGATGGAGCAATCATGAACTGAGATTGACATAAACTCATCTCTCCGTTAAGACTTATGACTACCCTACCGCTGGTTCGAGCGGCGCAAGGCGCATCGTTATCGCCGAGATGCTGTCCTCCCAGAAGTCTATATCCAGATACATCGCAAGCTCATCGTCGCAATCGTATTCATAGGACAGCAGCGTGTGATCTTTGGAATCGCCCTGAGTGCATACGGCAAGGAACCCATCCTCACTGTAGATTATGCCTGCGTCGCGGTCGTACCATTCGGACGGCTGATAGAATGCGCTTAGCACGCCGTCAAGCGTGTATTCCATTGTTATGCCGCGTATAGTCTCGATCGAGGCGTCGTTCTGTACGCATATATCGCGCAGAACGCCCTCGGCGGTGTAGCTTGCACTGCCGAACGAGTACTCTACCAAGGTATAGTCAGTATCGGTAGTCTCATCATGCATTGCATATTCGTTATCGGCGCTTGCGTTAAGTACAGATTCCACATCATCGCGTGTAGACTTGCCCGGCAGCAGCACACCTGCAAACAGGTCATTGGCTGAGAACATCTCCGCAGGCTCCTGAGTCGGAATAACCGTGGGAAATTCCGTTGGAAGTTCTGTCGCCTCAGGCTCGGCAGTGGGTTCTTCAGTAGGCTCGGCGGTCGGCTCATCAGTCGGTATCGGTGTAGGCATTTCAGTCGGTTCAGGTTCGGGCACTGCGGTTACTTCGGGCTCAGCCGTGGGTATTACGGTCGGAGACTCGGTCTGTGCAGGCGCGTCCGTAGGTATCGGACTGGGGCCTTCGGTGGGCACAGGCGGGTTGCATACCGGGCAGCGAAGCTTGCCGCGCTCTATCGCCTCATCCAGTGTGAAATAACCTGCGCGCTTCATGCCTGAGCAATCGCTTACCGAATGATAGTACGTACCGTTCGGATTAAAGTATACCATCGTCTTACCCGGAATGCCGGTTGGCTCAGGGCTGGGCGACGGCGTGGGCGCGTCGGTGGGGATTATCGTCGGTTCCGGGCTGGGAGTTGCAGTTGGCTCAGGAGTGGGTTCCGGCGTAGCGTATTCGGCCAGCAGCGTTATTTCATGATCTAATGCTTCCTGAGCCGCCTGAGTATCCGCAGCGCAGATTATGCTGGTGGAGTCATTGCCGCGGAATGCGCGCGATGAGATCATAAGTTTGTCCTGCACACTGCCCGGTATGTTCAGGTATTTGAGCGAATCGCAGTACGCAAACGAATACTGTTCCAGCCGCACTGTGTTGTACGGCAGGGAGTAATATTCCGCATCGCTGCCCGCAGGATAGCATAGGAATATGCCGTCCAGTGTGGCAAGGCCGCCGTTCCAGCTCATATAGACGACGTTCTGATCCGATACGTCAAATGCCTGTACGGAAGTATGTGCAAAGGCAAAGTCTCCTATATCATTAACGTTTGCGGACAGCGATATTACCCCGCTCAGGTTTGTGCAGCCTTCAAATGCGCGTGCGCCGATTGACGTAAGCGTCGATGGGAACGCGACCGACGTTATCGACTCATCACCATTAAAAGCTTCATCCGCTATACCGGTCACGCCTTCGGGTATGCGTATGTCGCCGCCCTCGCCGCGATACCTGGTTACTATGCCATCCTCTATGTCGAACTCTCCGCCCTCAACCGCAGAGCCGTTTATACGCACGATTTGTTCGCCTGCATCGGTTTCGGTTATTATGTAGCCCTGTGTAAAACCGGTATCAATGAACTCGCTGCGTACATTGCCATCCAGCGTCTTTACTTCATTAAAGCCTTCGTCTATGACATACCATTCCAAACCATCATATACCACGGCGTAGCCATAGTGGAAATCACTTGCGTTCAGCCAGCGCTCGGTGCTTTGCTCTGTTCCGCTCAGATCGCAGTAGCCATACTTGTCTGAAAACATTGCACGTATATAGCCGCCCGACGCGGCGTTTACACATGACCAATCCTCATTGGTTATCCATATGCCATGTTCAACTGAGTAGAGCGAATTGGATGCGTCGGGGCCGTATACTATGCAATAGCCGTTTTGCGGCGCACTTACAAACACGTCTGCACTGTCCTCAAGCGCGGACAATTGCCATACGCTTTCGCCTGTCAGCGTGCGTACCTGCCACGTATCGCCAATACGATAGGTAACGTAATCGCCGGAGCAGTCGCCTATCTCATCGCACATAAACGTCTGCGCCACACTGCCGTCGGGCAGTATCACATCATACAGATTGCCGCGCACGCCGATAAATGCGCTGTCGTAGGCGGTTATCGAGTCATAGTCAAACTCGGTTATGGTTTCGCCCTGAGAATTGATTATAGTCCAACGTCCTTCCGATTCGGCGCAGGTACAACCCAGCTCGTTATAATCAGCAATGAAATCCCATATGGGTTCAATCACAAATGCGCCGCTGGGCGATATTACGCCGTACAGTCCGTTCACGCTGACGACGCTTGTGCCGTATTTGAATGCACCCGCGCTGTCGAACGGCCCGGCGATTGCGGTTGTGCCGTCCATATTGACGAACTGCCAGCCGTGCTCGGTCTGCACCGGCCACAGGTTTTCGCCGTATGCGCGAATGTCCTGATATACCGGCTCGGATATTATGCGCCCGTCGTAACGGACAATGCCGTAAAGCCCGTCTGAATAGTAAGGTGCATAGCCGTCGCTGAACTGTTCGACATCTATTGCGCCGACCTCTGACACAGTAAAGCCGTCTGACTGCGCGGCAAATGCTGGCAGTGCGCACAGCATAAGTGCCATCGCAATAAATACAGCGCACGTTCGTTTCATATTACCTTCCTCCTTAAAATGAATGTTTGGTGTTTTGACGGATTGCGCATGGAGATTGTTGCCACATGACCTTGGCCCTTACAAAAAGCAAAGGCTGCTTTGAAAGGCAGCCTTTATCAATATAATCAATCTACATCCGTAAGAGTGAAATACACGCGCGGTTCAGCCAGCGAAACACTTTCTACACGCACATGCACGCGCATACCTATTTCAAGCACATTGCCCGAGTCGGACACCATGCGGGTCATGGCTTCGTCGGCCGTGTAGTATTCGTCCAGCGTGCGCAACGGAATCGCGCCCTCGCAATAGTTGTCCAGCGACGCAAATATCGCCCATGAACATATGCCGCTGATCGTACCGGCAAACTCCTCGCCCACATGACTCAGCATGTAAGCACATTTTAGCAGATTGTCGGCTTCGCGTTCAGCCGCTGCGGCATTCAGCTCGCACGCAGAACAGGCGGCCGCGCGCTCAGGCAGTTCCTGCTGCAGCTTATGACAACTGCCCGAATCTGCACGACCGTCAAAGCTGAAATGCAGCAGTCTGTGCACAAGCAGGTCAGGATACCGCCTTATCGGCGAAGTGAAGTGACAGTAATCGCGCAGCGCCAGTCCGAAATGGCCGATCGGCTTTTCGCTGTAACGCGCCTTGGTCATAGTGCGCAGTGCGGACGTTTGCAAGAGCGCTTTGGCCGGTATGTCTTCGCTCAGCTCGATTAAGCGCTGGAATGCTCTAGGTTCGGGCGA
>OLNE01000751.1_pt1 | contig 28231 bp, 27 predicted proteins | sample 1672431 | NCBI WGS metagenome assembly OLNE01 (sample SAMEA3136685, study PRJEB25190) | human gut metagenome | reverse complement strand
CCCGGCTCTAGCCGGCCCACCTTCCCCCTCGGGGAAGGCTTTGGGTGGTGCCGTTGCCATAGATAAAAGGTATTACTTTTCAAGTTTGTACCGCGTCCCGAGAGCCTTCCCCGAGGGGGAAGGTGGACGCGAAGCGGACGAATGAGGGCTACCTACCGCAACTGAGCCGTAGTGTACCAACCCACCACCGCCCCCCATGGAACCAGTCATAAAATCATTTGGCGCAGCCAAACTCCATGAGTCACCTGCCGCAAGCACTCCGCAGTGTACGAAAGCAACACCGCACGATGCGCACCCCACCAATCCAATCCGCCGCCTCCGGCGGCCACCATCAAGGAGGTCCCCCATGACCAAACACCCGCTTTTCTTCGTCGCCCTGCTGAGCCTCCTCTCCGTCGTTGCCGCCCTCATCATCCTCCACTTCAGCCCCGGCGAGCAGGGCGGCCAACTGGAGGGCGTCGCCATCACTCAAGTTTCTGTCCTGGAGGAGGACGGCGGGGATATCCCCCTCTCAGATGGCCTGAGCCGCCGCCTGGTCACGCTGCTGCGGCAGTATGATCGGCTCTCCTACTCTGCCCTCCCCAGCTACACCCCCCAGCCCGGCGACCTGCTGCTCACCGGCCCGAACCACGGGACCTGCTTCTACCTCACCGCAGACGCTCCCCCGACCCTGGTGCGGGTCAACCACGACGGCTATTCCGCCGTTGCCAAGCGGTCTGCCGACGGCGCCTCCCTGGGCGAGGACCCGGCCTACGCCCAGTGGCGGCAGGACTTGGCCGCCTATCTAAACCCCTGAATTTCCCCACGAAAATCCCCCTGCTCGGCGCGAGCAGGGGGATTTTCGTCTCGGTATGTATGGAGTTCAGCGGAACTGCCCGGTCTTGGGCAGCACGCTCTCCCGTTTGGCCTCTTTGCGGGCATACGAGGTGGGGGTGCGGCGGTAGTGGATGCTGTTGTCCTCCACATAGGCTTCCAGATAGCCCAAGCCCCGGAGATAGTTCAGGTAGGACAGGCTGGACGACTCGAAGTAGGAGACGTCCGAGAGCTTCGTCGCCGTAATATGATAGGTCCGGCAAATGTCCGACGTCAGCTTTTTGGGGTCCGTGGGCTGGTCGATGAGGTCCAGCAGGTCCAGCATCCGCTCGGCAAAAAAGCGGGCCTCCATGTCAACGAGGGGAAGGATCTCATCATAGACGCCAAAATGCGCCACGATGAATTTATCCGCCGGTTCCGACCGCATCTTCCGCATGGAGTCCAGATAATCCCGCACACGGAAGGCGAAGGGAAATTTCGAGTGATGCAGGGTCCGCCCCGTCATCATGGCGTCACCTAAGTAGAGCACGTTGTCCGCCGTCCGGGTGCAGATGTGATCGACCGTGTGGCCGGGGGTGTGGACGATGTCAAACTCCGCGCCGCAGAACGTGATGTGATCCTCGGTGGGCAAAATGATCCGGTCGGCCAGGCAGGGGGTCCCCTTCACGGCGTCCCAGCTCTCCAAGTCCTCCGGCGGGAGCAGGTAGCTCGTCACATTCAGGCCCAGATAAGACATCTGATGCCCCGCCTCGCCCAAGCTCATGGCCAGCTTGGCCCCGTATTTCTCTTTCAGATAGGCCACGTTGCCCATGTGGTCGATGTGCGCGTGGCTGCAGATCACGCCCACCGGCTCCAGGCCGTAGTTCGTCAGGGCCTCCTGCAGCTCCTCCCGCTGCTCGACCAGGCCTGTGTCCAGCAGGATGCACTTGTGCGCATCCAGGCGATACACCGGGATCAGCTCCCAGCTTTTCAGCACCCAGGTGTTGTCCTTTACTTGTTCCAGTTCCATATATCTTCCCTCCTGACAGGCCGGTTGTCACAAAACCACCCCGTCGGCGGCAGCTTGACCAAAGGCCGGTCGCCGGGGACGGAGACTTTGCGATAGACCAGCGTATTTTCCTGGATTTCCAGGGCAAGCCAGCCCTGGTCCGTCAAATAGTTGAGGTAATTCTGGCTGGCCTGTTCAAAATAGGCCAGCGACCGGGGGCTTTTGGGCCGCGCCCGGTCGTGTGCACAGATGGCCTGCGTCAGCAGCTTGGGCGTGGTCACTTCGTCGATGCGGTCCAAGAGGTCCAGCATCCGCTGCCGGAAAAAGCGCAGCTCCAGGTCAATGAACGGCAGGATCTCTTGGTAGATCCCCTTGTGGGCTACAATATACTCCGCCGCCTTGACCTCCCGGAGCTTCACCAGCGTATCCAGATACTCTCCAACGGAGATGGCATAGGGAAATTTGGCGTGGTGCAGGATGCGCCCCGTCATCATGGCGTCGGCCAGATACAGCACGTCGTCCGGGGTCCGCACGCTGATGTGGTCGATGGTGTGCCCCGGCGTGGGCAAAATTTCAAACTGCGCCCCGCCGATCTCGATCTCCCGCTCCCCCGGCAGCAGGATGCGGTCCGGGAGACAGGGGGCGGTGCCCAGCTCCGGGTACTGCCCAAAGGCTCCCATGTTGAAGTTATAGTATTGCAGCTGGATGCCCAGGGGCGACATGATCTGCGCCGCCTCGCCCAGGCTCATAATGACCTGCGTTCCCCGCGTTTTCTGGAAATAGGCGTTGCTGCCCATGTGGTCCATGTGGGCGTGGCTGCACAGGATCGCAACCGGGTCCAGCCCCGCCGCGTCCAGCGCGGCCTCCAGCTCATCCCGCTGGTCCCAGGTGCCGGTGTCCAGCAGAACGCAGCGGTGGGCATCGAGCCTGTAAAGGGGGATCAGCTCCCAGCTGTCCAGGACCCAGGTGTTTCCTTTTACTTGCCGCAGTTCCATGCTACCCTCCTCGCGTTACACGCGATGGTCCTTCGTGATCCACAAGCTCCCCAACACAGTCTCTCCCTCGTACAGCACCGCCAGCTGCCCCGGCGTGGGGGCGCGGGCGGGGAGCTTCAGCTCCAGGCGTCCCCCGCTGCCCTCCCGGTAAAACACAGCCGGCGTCTCCGTCTTTGAGTGGCGCAGGCGGACCGTCACCTCGGCTCCCTCTTCCAGGGGTGCCAGGATGTTCAGCGCCTCCCCCCAGACGGCATCGGCCATGAGGTCGGTCCCGTCGGACAAGACCACCTGGTTCTCCGCCGGCCGAATGGCCGAAACGAAGAGCCGGTGCGCCGCCGGGATGCCCAGCCCCCGCCGCTGGCCGATGGTGTAGTGGTGGATGCCCAGGTGTCGGCCCAGGACGTTCCCGTCCCGGTCCACAAAGTCCCCCGGCGGGGGGACCTGTCCGCGCTGGTCCAGCCAGGCGGCGTAATCCCCCTGGGGGATGAAGCAGATCTCCATGCTGTCCGGCTTGTCCGCCACGGGGATGCCATACCCCCGCGCCAATTCCCGGACCTGGATCTTCTCATAGCCCCCAATGGGAAAGAGGAGGCGGCCCAGCCACTGTCCGGGCAGGCGGGCCAGCATATACGCCTGGTCGTTGGTGTGCGCCCCCCGGCAGAGGGCGGGGCCGTGTTCCGTCTGTCGGATGCGGGCATAGTGCCCCGTGGCGATGAACTGCGCCCCCACCTCCTCCGCCCGCCGAAACAGGGCGGGGAATTTCACCGTGGGGTTGCACCGGGCGCAGGGCAGGGGCGTCCGCCCGGCCAGATAGTCCCGCTGAAACGGGGCCATGACCTCCGTCTCCAGCTCCCGCCGGATGTCCCCGGCGGAGAAGGGGATGCCGATGCTCTCCGCCACCTCTGCGGCGGCCTCCCGGCCCCCTAAGCCGATGTCCAGCCAGTGGCCGTAGACGGTGTATCCCGCCTCCACCAGCAGGCGGGCCGCCACGGCGGAATCGACCCCGCCGGACAGGCCCAGCACGACAGTTTTAGCCACCCTGCACCGCCCCTTTGGGCCGGACCGACGGGGCCCCATGCTGCTCGATGAGCGCAAGCTGATCGGTGTCGATGAGATACTCCAAATAGGGGCGGATGTACCGCTCCAAATGCAGCCCGCGGGCGGGGTGGCCCACGGGCAGGTCAAAGGCCGTCACCACGGCGGCGTAAAACTCGCTGTACGTCATGGGGCCCTTCACCAGGTCCGCGCAGGCCGCCAGCTGGTGGTGAACACGGTCGATGTTGGCCTGGGCCAGGTCCGCCACGGAACCGTAACGCAGGCCCTTGTGACAGAAGATGTAGGCGTCGCAGTCCAGCTCGCCCACAACCTGCTTGCTCTTCAGATCGTCGGCCAGGTCAAAGGCAAAGGGGACCATGGCCTCGGCCAGCACGTCCTCGGTCATCAGGGTGTCCCCGGCAAAGCAGACGTTGTCAGGTGTGATAAAACACACATGGTCCGGCGAATGGCCGGGGGTGCGGACCACCTTCAGCTCTGCGCCGCACAACTCTACCGTATCCTCGTCCAAGCCGATCACCCGGTCCACCGGGCAGACCAGATGCTGCAAGCGGGGGATGGTGCGGATCATCCCCATGGTGAAGTTGAAGAGATGGTTTTTCAGGCTCTCTTCGTTCCGCACGATGTCCGCCTCCAGCTGCGGCAGGCAGACAGCCGCCCCATAGGTTTCCTGGAAATACCGGGCGCTTTCATGGTGGTCATAGTGCATGTGGGTGCAGGCCACCCCCACAGGGGTCCAGCCCACCTCTTTTAAGGCCATCTCGATGGGTGCAATGAGCTTCCAGCTGCCGGGGTCCAGCAGGAGGCAGCGGGTGTCGTCGAGCTGGTACACGCCAACAAGCTGTGGGCCGTCCAGCACCCAGGTCTTGCCTTTCACGTTCGTCAGTTTCAAAGGTTATCCCTCCTGTAAGGCGATCATCAGGGCGGCAATGTCCGCCGGGGAGACCCCGGAGATGCGGGCCGCCTGCCCCAGGCTTCTGGGCCGGATGGCGGTGAGCTTCTGCCGGGCCTCCAGCCGCAGGCCTGCCAGGGCCTCATAGTTGATCTCCTCCGGCAGGAGCTTGCCCTCCAACCGGCGCATTTCCTCTACCTGCCGCTGCTGACGGGCGATGTAGCCCGCGTATTTCAAGGAGATCTCCACCTGTTCCGCCACCTGTGGGGACAGCGCCGGGCGGCCGGTGTCCAGCGGCGCCAGGTCTGCATAGGTGATCTTGGGTCGGCGGATCAGATCGGACAGGCGCACGCTGTTCTTCGCCAGTGGCTCCCCCTTGGCCTCCAGGAGCGCGTTGAGGGCGGGGCTCACGGGCAGGCCGGTGTGTTCCAACCGGTCCACCTCCCGCTTGACCTGCCGGTACTTTTCCTGCACGGCGTCATAGCGCTGCTGGGAGATGAGGCCGATCTCGTAGCCGATGGGCGTCAGCCGCTCGTCGGCGTTGTCCTGGCGGCAGAGCAGGCGGTACTCCGTCCGGGAGGTCATCATGCGGTAGGGCTCGTTGGTCCCCTTCGTCACCAGGTCGTCGATGAGGACGCCGATGTAGCCCTGGCTACGGTCTAAGATCATGGGGGCCTTGCCCAGCAGCTTCCGGGCGGCGTTCACCCCCGCCACGAAGCCCTGCACAGCGGCCTCCTCATAGCCGGAGGAGCCGTTGAACTGCCCCGCGCCGTACAGCCCGGCCACTTTTTTGTGTTCCAAAGTAGGCAGAAGTTCGGTGGGGTCCACGCAGTCGTATTCAATGGCGTAGGCCGGGCGGGTCATCACCGCCTGCTCCAACCCCGGCAGGGTGCGGAGCATGGCCACCTGCACGTCCTCCGGCAGAGAGGACGAAAAGCCCTGGACATAAATCTCTTCGGTGTCCAAGCCCATCGGCTCCAAGAAAAGCTGGTGCCGGGGCTTGTCCGCAAAGCGGACGACCTTATCCTCGATGGAGGGACAGTACCGCGGCCCCACCCCCTGGATGACGCCGGAGAAGAGGGGGGAGCGGTCCAGATTGGCCCGGATGATCTCATGGGTCTTTTCGTTGGTGTAAGTAATATAGCAGCACACCCGGTTGGCCCCCGGCCGCTGGCTGGCGAAGGAGAAGGGGACGGCGTCCTCGTCCCCCTCCTGCCGTTCCAGCCGGGAGAAGTCGATGGACCGGGCGTTGACACGGGGGGGCGTGCCCGTCTTGAACCGGCGCAGGGTCAGGCCCGCGTCCAGTAAGCTCTGGGTCAGCTCGTCTGCGCCGAACATCCCGTCCGGGCCGCTGTGCTTGGTGACCGAGCCGATGATGGTCTTGCCGCCCAGATACGTCCCGGAGCAGAGAATCACGGCGTCGGCCCAATAGACCGCCCCGGTGTTCGTCTGCACGCCGGTGACATGGCCGTTTTCGGTCAAGAGCTTCGTGACCTCCGCCTGCTTGACCCACAGGTTTTCCTGGCGCTCCAGGGTCGCTTTCATGACCTTCTGGTACTCCCGCCGGTCGGCTTGCGCCCGGAGGGAGTGGACGGCGGGGCCTTTGCCCCGGTTCAGGATGCGGTACTGAATGCAGGCCTGGTCGGCTGCCTTGCCCATTTCGCCGCCCAGGGCGTCCAGCTCCCGGACCAAATGGCCCTTGCCGGTGCCACCGATGGCGGGGTTGCAGGGCATGTTGCCCACAGCGTCCAGATTGATGGTAAAGCACAGGGTCGAAAGCCCCAGCCGGGCGCAGGCCAGGGCCGCTTCGATCCCGGCGTGCCCCGCGCCGACCACTGCCACCCGGCAGCGGCCCGCTTCATAGGCCGTCGGCCCAAGGTTCCGTTCGTCCATCACAGTCTCCTTTCAAGGGGTCAGGGTATTACAGCAGCATCTCGACCAGGAAGACCACCACGCACCCGGCAGCGGCCACAAAGAACAAATTCCCGCTGAACCAGGCGACCAAAACGCCCACGATCAGCGCCGCCAGACCGGACCACATGCTGTCCGTGGCGTGCAGAATGGCGGGGAAGGTCATGGCTGCCAGGGTCACATAGGGCACATAGTAGAGGAAGGAGCGCAGAAAGCGGTTCTTGATCTCCCGGCGGATGAGGGTCAGGGGCAGGACGCGGATGAGGTACGTCACCACCGCCACCACCAGAATATAAATATAATTGTTATGGGTCACGGGGTCTCCTCCTCTCCGGGTTCTTCGTCCTTCACCGGGAACAGCAGCGCCGCCCCGGCGGAGAGGACGACCGTCAACAGGATGAGCTTCGTGCCCGAAGCGATCCCGGCAAAAATCGGCAGGCTCTCCAGCAGGAAGCTGGCGGCCATGGACGCTGCCACCACGCCCAAGATCAGCTTGCTCTTCCGGGCAGCGGGGATGATGACCGCCAGGAACATGCCGTACAGGCCCACGCTCAGGGCGCTGACCACGTTGGCCGGCAGGATATTCCCCACCGTCGTCCCCAAAAAAGTCCCCAGCGACCAGCCGGGGATGGCGATGCTCATCATACCAAAATAGTACCAGGGGCTGACTTCCTCCGGCTCGGCAATGGCCATGCCAAACATCTCATCCGTCACGGCAAAGCCCACCGTGAGGCGCTGCCACAGCTTGGTCTTGGGGGAGAGCTTCTGGCTCAAGGAGCAGGACATGAGCAGGTAACGGGCGTTGGTCACCAGCTCTAAGATGGCCATTTCCAAATACCCGCCCTGGGCGGCCATGAGGGTAAAGGCGGCGTATTGGCCCGCCGAGGCGTTGACCAAAAAGCTGGTCAGGGTCGCCTGAACGGCCGACAATCCGGCGTTTCGTGCGGTGATGCCCATGGTAAAGGCCACCGCCAAATAGCCCAGGGAAATGGGAACGCCCACCCGAAGCCCTCTGGTGTATTGCTTTCGTTTCATAGGTTCTCTCTGTTCATCTCATTCCGAAATTACGCAAATCATTTTTATTCTAATTTTATTCTAACACGACCACCGGCACATCCGGGCGGTTGAAGAGCCGGAAGGCCGGGAACTGGTTGCCCAGGCCGCGGGAGGCGACCAGCTGGCCGTAGGGCAGGTCGTAGAGACCCGCCGTGTAGCTGGGGAAAAATTCTCGGTGCGGCCCGATGAGGCCGTCCGTCCCCGGCAGGCGGATGAGGCCCCCGTGGGCGTGGCCGCAGAGGGTCAGGTCGATGTGGGCATCGACATATTCCTCGATGCGGGTGTTTCTGTGGCTGAGCAGGATCTTGTAAACATCCCCTTGCTCCTGCCGCACCTCTTCGGACAGCTCCGCGATGGTCTTCTGGTCGGCGTAGCCATTGCTGTCCTCCGCGCCCAACAGGGCGATCCTGTCCCCGCCCCGCTCCAGCATCACATAGGTGTTGGAGAGGACGTGGACGCCGTTTTCTTCCAGCAGCGGTTCCAGCTCCTGGACTGCATGGGCAGCCCACTCGTGGTTGCCGGTAACGTAATAGGTCGGGGCCACGCTGGCCAGGCCGCTGGCCACGGCGGGGATCATGGCAAGCTGGCTCTTTTCGTGCAGAATATCGCCCACGATGGCGATGAGATCCGGGTGCAGGTCTTTGACGTATTGGATGAGCTTCTCGTTTCCCGCGCCAAACTCCTTCGCGTGCAGGTCGGAGATGAGAACGATGCGGTAGCCAGCGAACCCATCCAGGGCTGAAGCGACCTCAATTTCTTCGCTGCTCAGCCCGTTCTGCTGCCACCAGAACCACCCCGCCAGGGCGGCAACCACCAGCACGAAGGCCAGAAATCGGGTCAGACAGCCGGACCGGCGCCGGCGCCTCCTCCTCCGGGATCTCTCCGGCGGGGCGCCGATCCGCTGCTGCCAGTCAGCGTCTTTAATCATGGTCGATATAGAAGGGCTTCATCAGGCTCTTCTGCTCGGTGGAGTCTTTCTGCCGGTTGGCCGGCGGCTCGACCCTGGGGGGGATGCGGTTCCGGCCCCGGTTGGACCGGGCGGGGTTGCGGTCCAGGGGAGACCCGGCCTTTTTCATCGGAACGGGCGCCCCTTTCTTGGGCAGGTCCCGCCGCTTGGGGGCCTGGGCCGTCTGTTCGGGGTGAATGGCTTTCACCGCCTTGGTCGGCTCCTGGGCCTGGGCCTTGGCACTGCGGTTCTTGCTCCGCCGGTCGTTTCGATTTCGGCCGTTCCGCTCGGCGTTGTCGTTCTGGCCGTGGGCCTGGTGCCGCTGTTTGGCGCCGTGGCTGTGGGGCCGGTCGTTCTGATTTTTCTGGTGGGGCTTATAATAATGGTAGACAGGCTTTGCCGCCAGCAGGCGGGCGGTGGCGTCCATGATGACTTCCCCTTCCAGCGGGTCCCGGTGGGGCGCGTAAGATGCCTCTTCCGCGTCCGTAGGCTGGGCGGCTAAGAAGTCGGACAGACTGCCCAGATTTTGCTTCCCGTGGGGGAAGGTCCGGCGGGTCTTCTCCGGCTTGGGGGCGGGCTGGGCCTGCTGCTGTGCTTCTGGCGCAGCGGCTTCGGTGCGATGCTTGCCCCGGCGGCGTTTCCGGCTCTTGGATTCATCGGCAGGCGCTTCGGAGGCCGCAGCCTGCTGGGCTTTCTCGGCCTGCTCCGCTTCCTTCGCCGCTTTCTGGGCGGCTTTTTCGGCGGCTGCCTGCTTGCGGGCGGCGTTCTTTTCGCGGGCGGCCTGACGGGCTTCTGCGTCTTCGGGATACACCAAACGGCCCTTGCTGTCTTTCTTCGGGGCCTCGAAGACCTGCATGGGGTAGTCGTGCTCCCGGCAGGGGATGGGCTTTTTCAGCAGCTTCTCAATGTCTTTGAGCATGGGCAGCTCGCCGTAATCGCAGAAGGAGATGGCCGTGCCCCCCTTCCCTGCGCGGCCCGTCCGGCCGATCCTATGGATATAGGTTTCGGGGACCTCGGAGAGGTTATAGTTGAAGACATAGGACAGGTCCTCGATGTCCAGGCCACGGGCAGCGATGTCCGTGGCGACCAGGACCCGCAGCTCCCCGGACTTGAACTTCCGCAGGCTCTCCTGCCGGGCGGTCTGGGACTTGTTGCCGTGGATGGCGGCGGCGGTGACGCCCTTGCGGGTCAGGTCCCTGGCCACTTTGTCCGCGCCGTGCTTGGTGCGGGTGAAGACCAGGGCGCTGCTCACGTTCTCCTGCTGTAGGATCTCCAGCAGCAGGTCCGTTTTGTTCTTCCGGTCTACCAGGCAGACCTCCTGGCGGATCACTTCCACAGGGGTGGAGATGGGGGCCGCGGCGACCTTCACCGGGTCATGGAGCAGCGTGTCCACCAGGTCCAGGATCTCCGGCGGCAGGGTGGCGGAGAAAAACATGGTCTGCTTCTTCTCCGGCAGGAGCTTGATGACCTTGCGGACATCGTGGATAAAGCCCATATCCAGCATCCGGTCGGCCTCGTCCAGGACGAAGATCTCCACCTGCGACAGGTCCAGGAGCCCCTGCCCGGCCAAATCTAACAGGCGGCCGGGGGTGGCGGTGAGAATATCCACGCCCCGCTTGAGCTTCTCGACCTGGGGGGCCTGGCCCACGCCGCCGAAGATGACGGCTTCGGTCAGGGGCAGGTGCTTGCCGTAGGCGTGGAGGTTGTCGTCGATCTGGATGGCCAGCTCTCTCGTGGGGGTGAGGATGAGGGCGCGGATGGGTTTGCCGTGGCCTTGCGCGGCCAGGCGCTGCAAGATGGGCACGCCGAAGGCACAGGTCTTGCCCGTGCCGGTCTGGGCGCTGCCCAGGACATCCCGCCCGGCGATACCGGCGGGGATGGCCTTTTCCTGGATCACGGTGGGCGTCTCGTAGCCATACTCGGCCAGAGCGGTTTGAATGGGCGCCGCGATCCCAAGGGATGCAAAGGTTGTCATAAAACGAATAGCTTCCTTTCCTGCGTCCCCTTTCCGCTGGGGGACGCGTTGGGTTTTCAGGGTTCCTCTTCGAGGAAATAGGTGGCTTCCATGTCAGCCACAGACAGGGCGAAGGCCAGAGGATACTTGGCAAAGGCTTTGCCGACCAGGCGGCTGTCTTCCGTCCCGGAAAAGCCCATGTGCCAGCGGATGGCCATGGCCTCTTCTCTCGTCAGCCGGACGAAGCCGTTGACCACATAGACGGATTTCTCCCCATGGCCATAGGGCAGGGGGTCTTCATATTGATACGTGGGGACCTTGGTCCACTTTCCGTCCTCCCCCTTCACGTTGCGGGTGGAGGGCTTGTAGCAGCCGATCTTGCACACGTCATGCAGCAAAGACACCAGGGCGATGGACTCCTGGCTGTACTCCAGCCCATACAGGTCCGTGACCCGTTCGCGGGCCAGGTAGTCCGCCAGGCAGTGGTAGACGTTCAGGCTGTGCTCACACAGGCCGCCGGCGTAAGCCCCGTGGTACCGGGCGGACGCAGGGGCGGTGAAAAAGTCGCATTTGTTGGTCAGGTAATCCAGCAGGGCCTCTGCCCCGTCCCGGTGGATATGCTCCTGAAACAGTTCGATAAATTCTTCCTTGGCCGACATGGCTGCAAGACCTCCTCTGACGGATGGGCGGCGGTCTGCCGCGCCCGAATACTTTATTTTAGCACAATCCAGGGGGATTTTCACGGCTTTTTGCCGCTCCCCAGAAAAAAGGGCACCTGGCACAAATCTGGCCAGGCAGAAGCCGTGTTTTCGTTTCACTTTTCTCAGGCCAGACACAGCAAAGGCCGAGGACACGACGCCCCCGGCCTCTTTTTACAACACAAAGCAAACTCCTTGCGAACTTTGTCAAACGGATTATTTGTTAAATAAGTTACTGTGGGTCCCAGTACGAGCCAAGGTCAAAATCAGGATGTTGTCTTCTAATTTGTAGATCAGTAGCCAATCTGGTAGTATGTGACATTCCCGGTAGCCATTCCAATTTCCGCTGAGCGCGTGATCCCGGTTCTTTTCTGGCAGGGATTCTCCCAACGCCAATTTTGCGATGATGTCTTCCAAGAGAGAAATATCAAGGCCTCGTTTCATAGCCAGCTTGTAGTCTTTTTTAAATTGCGAGGTGGGCTTGACAGTATATTTTGATGCTCTCATTTCTTGAGATCCGCGAAGAGTTCGTCCAGATCCGTATAACCTTTTACGGACGGATCCCTGGCGATCCGCTCTGCTTCCAGCATGGCGGCTATCGTCTCTTGATTGGGTTGATCCATTTTGATGGCAAAGGGGATCCCACCCTCCCGCAGAGACTGACGAACAAAAATATTAAAGGCTGTGGAAAGATTCATGCCGAGTTCAGAAAACAGGGCATCTGCTTGCGCTTTTAGGTCAGAGTCCATTCGGATGCTGATGTTTGTCGTTGTTCCAGCCATAGTATCAACTCCTTCTTGCTGGCATGTATAGTATACGCTGTTTGCACGAAAAATACAATATATTACACGAAATAAACCAGCGGAGGCGCAAAGCCTCCGCTGGTACAGTCGATCTTGATTCGGTTTTCATAGGGTAGATGGGAACAAACTTGCTCCGGTCTGCCTCACGCAAACAGAGCAGGGAAAAGCAGGAACAGGGAGATGATGCCGATGGCCAGGTTGCACACGCCGGCCAGCTTGGTCAGGGCGGGCTTCTCGGTGTACCAGGCGGGGATGAGGGTGATCAGCAGCAGGTCGATCACCACCAGGTCCACGCCCAGGGGCCAGATGAGGCCGTCCTGGAAGGCACGGATGGTAAAGCCGATGACCAGGATGAGGGCGGTCAGGAAGAAGTGGGCCATGACCTTCTTGTCGCCGCCCTTTAAGAAGAAGAAGCCAACCAAGATCCAGAACAGGCCGAAGAAGCTGAAGACGGTGCCGAGATAGATGCTGTGGTCACCGCCGACAGAGAACAGGTACATACACACGCCGGTGAAGAGCTGGGTAAAGCCGCCGAAGAAAACGGCGATGTAGCCCAGGCTGCGGGTGAGCTTGGCGTGGTCAGCGCCCTTGACGCCGACGCCCACCTGCTCCAGGCCGAAGCAGATGACGGTGGCAAACAGACCAAACAGGCCGATGGCTTCCGGGTTCACAGGTAACATAATAAAAATCCTCCTTGTATGAAATGGGTATAAAACCGATCAACTGCCCCAAGGGTACCTAAAACCCGAAAAAAAATCAACCTATTGTCTATATACAAAATGATTAAAAACATTTCTTCACAGACGCGACGCCCTTCCTGCATCATAAGCTAGGAAAGGGCAATTTCTTGCATCTCGACGCTTTTCCTGCACTTTTTTCCTATATTTTCCCAAATTTTAGCTTCATTCGCAGAGGTTTATGCATTTATTGTGCATTTTCACGGGAAACTACCTGCAAAGCGCCTCCTTTCTGCCGGTTCCTCCAAAGAAAAGAGGATTTGTCAAGGTAGACAGTTCTGCGGGTCCAGCCGTTCCCCCTGCCAAAGGACCTCAAAATGGCAGTGGGGGCCGGTGGAGCGGCCCGTTGAACCGACCAAGGCAATGGTCTGTCCCTGCGCCACCCAGTCCCCCACCGCCGCCTGAAGCTCCGAGCAGTGGGCGTAATAGGTAACGCAGCCGTTGCCGTGGTCGATCTGGATGAGGTTGCCATAGGAGCCTTTTTCGCCGGACCAGATGACTTGTCCCCCGGCCGCCGCCGCAATGGGCGTCCCCAGGGGGACGGCGATGTCCAAGCCCCGATGAAAATCTTCCCCGCCGAAGATGGTCCGGGGGCCGAAAGGGGACGTGATGCGCCCGGTGACGGGCCAGATCAAAGCATCGGCAGGCGGCGTGTCTTCCTGCGGCTCTGTTGGGGCCGGTTCGGGCGGGGTCTCCGCCGGTTCTGTTGGCTCCGCCGCCGTCGTTTGGATGCCTGGGGACTCCGCCCCCGTCAGCTGCCGGGTGGGCTGGGCTGCGGGGATGATCGCCTGCTCCCGGACCAGGTCCTGGGAGCAGACGGCGTAGCACAGTGTCCCGGAGGAGAGCAGCAGCGCCGCCGCCACAGACAGGGCTGCCAGGGCCAGGCACAGCTTGGCTGTTCTCGCTTGGCCGCGCCAGAGCTGCCAAGCGGATCTCATTCGTTGTTTCACAGATTGCTCCTTTCTGTTATCCGGGTTGGGCCCAACCAAAAAGTAACAAACCGGTTACAGGTATGATGATACGAGCTTGCGCTCCCCCCGTCAAGAGGTGTAAAGCAAGACCTTTTGCCGCCTTTTGCCCCTCCCGGCGGAAGGGCGTCGAGCCCCCCTGTGAAAACGCCGGTCCGCCCGGCAGCGGGGGGAGAAAATTTCTCCTCGCAAGGCTCTTTACAGAGGGTATTTTTCAGCGTATAATAGCGGAGATATACTATACAGAACGTAACGTCCCCCCGGTCCACCCGGCGGGACGGCAGGAGGAATCGTATGTACGCACGCTTTGCCCGGACCCTGTCCCAGCTGCGCCATGAAAAAGGCGTCAGCCAACGCGAGGCCGCCCAAGCGCTGGAGGTCTCCCAGGCGCTGCTGTCCCACTATGAAAACGGCATCCGGGAGCCGGGCCTGGCCTTTGTGGTCCGGGCCTGTGACTATTACCAAGTATCCGCCGACTATCTGTTGGGTCGCCTGACTGACCGGGGCACCGGCCAGGGCGCCAGCCAGGGGCCGGACCCCGCCGTGATGCTCACCGCCGCGGACCTGCTCACCCAGCTCTGCCTGGACCTCTGCCACCGCCATCCGGAGACTGCCCTGCTCTTCCGGACCCTGGCCGACCAGCTGGGGCGAGAGGTCGCCGGGGAGCGGAAGAACCATAAGACCTAAGCGATTTCATGGTGTTTGGCTCCGCCAAACGCCACCCCCACCAAGGAGGATAAAAACACTATGACCGACCAATCCAAGATCCGCAATTTCTCCATCATCGCCCACATCGACCACGGCAAGTCCACCCTGGCCGACCGGTTGCTGGAGCTTTGCCACGCCGTTCCGGAGCGGGAGATGGAAAACCAGCTGCTGGACAACATGGACTTAGAGCGCGAGCGCGGCATCACCATCAAGGCCCGCGCCGTCACCATCCAGTACGACGCTCTGGACGGCGAGACCTACACCCTGAACCTCATCGACACGCCGGGCCACGTGGACTTTAACTACGAGGTCTCCCGCTCCCTGGCCGCCTGCGAGGGGGCCATTCTCGTGGTCGACGCCTCCCAGGGCGTGGAGGCCCAGACCCTGGCCAACACCTATCTGGCCATGGAGCATGATCTCGAAATTCGCCCCGTCATCAACAAGATCGACCTCCCCGCCGCCAACCCCGCCCTGGCCAAGGAAGAGGTGGAGAACGTCATCGGCCTGGAGGCCGCCAACGCGCCCGAAATTTCCGCCAAGATGGGCACCAATATTCAGGCCGTCCTGGAGGACGTGGTGCATCACGTCCCCGCCCCCACCGGCGACCCCAAGGCCCCCTTCAAGGCCCTGATCTTCGACAGCCAGTATGACGCCTACCGCGGTGTTGTCGTTTACTTCCGCGTCATGGAAGGCACGCTGACCCTGGACAAGGCCGTGAAGATGATGGCCTCCGGCGCCCAGTACAGCCTGGTGGAGATCGGCCATCTGCTGCCCACCAAGCTGGAGCCTTGCAAGAGCCTCTCCGCCGGCGAGGTCGGCTATCTCACCGCCTCCATCAAGAACGTCAAGGACACCCAGGTGGGCGACACCATCACCACCGTGGAGGAGCCCGCTGACGAGCCCCTGCCCGGCTATCGCCCCGCCCGGAGCATGGTCTACTGCGGCATTTACACCGAAGACGGCTCCAAGTACCCCGACCTGCGGGATGCCCTGGAAAAGCTCCAGCTCAACGACGCCTCCCTGTCCTTCGAGCCGGAGACCTCCGCCGCCCTGGGCTTCGGCTTCCGCTGCGGCTTTCTGGGAATGCTCCACATGGAGATCATTCAGGAGCGCTTGGAGCGGGAGTTCGACCTGGATCTCATCACCACCCTGCCCAACGTCATTTATGAAGTGACCAAGACCGACGGCACGGAGGTCCGCGTGGACAACCCCCACAACTACCCCGACCCCTCCGTCATCGCGGAGCAGCGGGAGCCGTTCGTCAAGGTCTCCATCATCGCTCCCCCGGATTACGTTGGCAACATCATGCCCATGTGCCAGGAGCGCCGGGGCGAGTTCAAAGACATGCAGTATCTCGACACCAACCTGGTCGAGATCCATTATCACATGCCCCTGAACGAAATCATCTACGACTTCTTTGACGCCCTGAAGGCCCGGACCAAAGGCTACGCCTCCCTGGACTATGAGTTCCTGGACTACCGCGCTTCCGACCTGGTCAAGGTCGATCTGCTGCTCAACAGCGAGCAGGTGGACGCCCTGTCCTTCATCGTCCACCGGGACAAGGCCTACGGCCGCGCCCGGAAGATCTGCGAAAAGCTGAAGGAGAACATCCCCCGCCAGCTCTTCGAGGTCCCCGTCCAGGCGGCCATCGGCGGCAAGATCATCGCCCGCGAGACCGTCAAGGCCATGCGGAAGGACGTGCTGGCCAAGTGCTACGGCGGCGACATCAGCCGGAAGAAGAAGCTGCTGGAAAAGCAGAAGGAAGGCAAGAAGAAGATGCGCACCCTGGGCACCGTCCAGCTCCCCACCGAGGCCTTCATGGCCGTCCTCAAATTGGACGAGTGACGGAAACCCATGCGGCTAATTTTGATGTAACGTGCAAAAAAGAGAGCATCCGTTGTCCGGATGCTCTCTTTTTTACAACTCCTTCGCAGCGAGAAAAGAGGTGACTTGTTGTGGATGAACCTCGCATCATTTCGTCCACCCTTATTGTAGGGCACGCTGTCGGCCTTGTCAATCCGCTTTCTATCCCGAAATTTTCCAACCGAAGAAATTCCCCTTGCTATTTTCTGACCATTTGGTATAATAGACTTGGAAAACAAAATATGCGGCAGCTGACGGAAGGTAGGAGCTCCGCCAGCCTGCACAGGTGAGAACAGCACCTACACAACGGCCTGAGGCCGCACCGCATGGGTACCATTATACAGTTTTTTCAGGGCCATTGCAAGCGTTTGCAGTTGGAAACCCTTGGGAAATCTGTGTCTTGCTGTACCCTGAGGCGCACCCCAGACGTTTGTACGCATGGGCATTTGCCTCCTAGCTTGTCGTGTAGGGTCATTGGAACCTGCACGGCATATTTGTTTTTCCCCGACCTCGTTCGGGGAGAGACAACCTTTCCCCGGACGAACCGTTGGGAAACCAAAATTTGCAAGGAGGAACCCAAACATGAAGAAGAGAATGTTGTCAGCAGCGCTGAGCTTATGCCTGCTGCTGACCCTGCTGCCCACCGCCGCGCTGGCGACGGAGGACAACACTACCCCTGGCACTTCCCCGGCAAGTACATTACCTGAAAGTAAAGATGGTGTGATCAAGCTGACGGAAAACGTAGCTCTGACTGAAATGGCATCTATCAGTGAAAATACTACACTGGATTTAAATGGCTACACAGTGTCCGCAGGAACTACTGCTTTGTCAGTCACTAACAATGCAAAGTTGATCGTACAAGATTCTTCTGTCGATAAAACAGGTAAAATTAGTAGCACAAACACAAATGGCTACGCAGCGGTTCAGCTGAACAGTGGTACGCTCATACTGGAAAGTGGTTGTATCGAAAGCACTCAATATGGTGTTTCTGTCTTTGAGGGCAGTACTGCAACGATCAATGGTGGTTCTATTTCCAGCGAGTACGCTTGCTTGAGCGGCAACAACACGAAAGGTGATATGAACTTTATTGTCACCGACGGTACTTTGACCTCTGCCAAGAGTGAGGCTATTTATATGCCTGGCCAGACTACATTGGATGTTTCTGGCGGTGTGATCAAAGGCGGCATCTCTGCTCGTATGGGCCAGATCAAGATCTCTGGCGGTGAGATCTATGGTATGACGTCCACTCAGGAGAAGAACTCCATTGCCCAGTATTGGAATTATAGTGGTTCTGCTTGGATCGGTGATGCGATTTATGTTTGGGGCGGTACCTATACTTCTGACAATGAGAATCACGGAAACTCCTGCAACATTGAAATTACTGGAGGTAAGATCAACGGGGAAAGCATGAGCGCCATTGCCATTTATAATATTGGCAATAACTATGACCAGGCAATCAATCTGGATATTTCCGGCGACCCCGAAATCACAGGCGATGTGAAGATCATCTCCGGGGATGACACATGGAATGGTTACTCTGCTGCAACCCGCGCACATACGATTACTTCTGAGGTTGGAATTTCTGGCGGCACTTTCTCTGTCCGACCCAACGCAGCGTTCCTGAAACCTGGTCTGGCTGTTCAGACAGGGGAAGATGGCACCTTCTCTGTTGCTCCTGCTGCGCCTGAAACGGTCTACGCCGCAAAGCTGGCGGATCAGTCTGCTGAGCCTATCCAGACTTTGTATGACGAGAACAGCTACAACGTCAGCGCAACCCAGGCAACGGAAGCGGAGACTGGTGACTACTATACCGAGGTTGCAGTTTCCGTCAAGAACCTGAAAAAGCACACCAACGCCAACAGCACCGAAGGGCACTGGATCGGCATTGCCCTGGTTGCTCCTAAGGGTGCAACGCAGGTAAAGTATGCCTTTGCTGCTTCCAAGGCTGACCTGACCTTGGGCCAGACTGGTGCACTGGAAAAGAATGTGGCTACTGTGGGCGAGGCCGAGAAGGACGGTATTGCGTTCTATGTGGACGCTGGCAGCAAGACCCCCAAGACTTGGGCACAGGTCCAGTGGCTGGGTGAAAACGGCGCTGTTCTGAGCAACACCGTGTATCACATGGACCTGTCCGGCGTGACGCTAGCCATGGCCGAGGACTCTGCGCCTGCGATCCATCCCGCCAAGCTTCACGACAACGCAGAGACCAACGCTTACAAGGATGAAGACCTGTACACGGCAGGAAGTTATAACGCTCAGATCACTTCCCAGGGCGCAGGCGGCGTGTACAACGTGGCCATCACTGCCCAGCAGCTGAGAGAGCATGCCAACGCCCCCGGCACCAAGGGGTATTGGGTCGGCTTTGAGCTGACGGCTCCCGCAAGTGCAACGCAATTTAAGTATGTGTCCGGCGCGACGATTCCGGATAATGCAGATGCTAACCCGGCAGAGACTTTGGCCGACGGCAGCAGCAAGGGCGTGGCATTCTACTTTAATGCACAGAACAAGGCCGCCAGAACCATTACCGTTCAGTGGATGTCCGATGATGGCACGGCTGTCGGGGAACCTGTGACCTTCTCTGTGGACCTCTCCGGCGTTGCCTATTACCAGGCACCTAGCCACGGTGGTTCCGGTTCCAGCGGCGGTTCTGCCTCCACCACCTACACCCTGACCTTTGAGACCAACGGTGGCAACGCCATCAGTAAGGTCACGAAGAACAAGGGCACTACCATCGACCTGGCCCAGTACGCTCCCACCAAGTCCGGTGCGACCTTCGAGGGCTGGTATGCAGACAAGGGCCTGACCAAGAAGATCACCTCTGTGAAGCTGGACGCCAACACCACGGTTTACGCCAAGTGGACTGAGGCTCCCGTCTCCGGCCTGCCTTTCGGGGATGTGAAGAGCGCCGACTGGTTCTACAACGATGTGAAATACGTGTATGAAAAGGGCATGATGGCCGGCACGGCGGCGGATATGTTCGCCCCCAACGCCACCACCACCCGCGCCATGATCGTGACCATCCTGTACCGCCTGGAAGGTTCCCCTGCCGTCACCGGCACCAGCGCCTTTGTGGACGTGCCCGCCGGTCAGTGGTACACGGACGCCGTGAATTGGGCCGCGGCCAACCAGATCGTGAAGGGCACCTCCGCCACGACCTTTGCGCCCAACGACTCCATCACCCGCGAGCAGATGGCGGCGATCCTGTATCGCTACGCGCAGTACAAGGGCTATGACGTGACGAAGAAGGCCGATCTGTCCGGGTATTCTGACAACGGCCAGGTCAGCGCCTACGCCAAGGACGCCCTGGCTTGGGCCAACGCCGCCAAGCTCATCAACGGCGTGACCAACACCACCCTGGCGCCCCAGGGCAACGCCACCCGCGCCCAGGTCTCTGCGATCCTGCACCGCTTCTGTGACGGCGTGGTGAAGTAAGACAACCACAAAACCTTGCTCCTACAAACTGAGGGAGAGGGCCATGCGGCCCTCTCCTTTTTCTGTCAAATGGTCAAGCGCTCCACCTCTTCCAGCCACAGCGTTGCGGCAGCGTCCGATGGCATCCGCCAGTCCCCTCTGGGCGAGAGAGTCACGGAACCGACCTTCGGTCCGTCCGGCAGGCAGGAGCGCTTGAACTGCTGGGCGAAGAAGCGGCGGTAGAAATTCTGTAACCAGCGCAGACGCGTTGCCCGGTCATACTTCTCTCCCAGGGCATACTCCGCCAGCCGGAACACCTTCCGAGGCCGGAACCCCCAGCGGACGGCGTAGTAGAGGAAAAAGTCGTGCAGCTCATACGGCCCGACTAAGTCCTCCGTTTTTTGGGCGATCTCTCCCTCCTTGGGCGGCAGCAGCTCCGGGGAGACGGGGGTCGCCAAAATATCCTCCAGCACGGCGGACAGGCGCGGGGCGCTCCCCCGCTGCTCGTCGGCCACATAGGCCACCAGATGGCGCACCAGCGTCTTGGGGATGCCTGCGTTCACGGCGTACATGGACATGTGGTCCCCATTATACGTCGCCCAGCCCAGGGCCAGCTCGCTCAGGTCCCCGGTGCCGATGACCAGGCCGCCGGTCTTGTTGGCCAGGTCCATCAGGACCTGCGTGCGCTCCCGTGCCTGTCCGTTCTCGAAGGTGACGGAGAGATCCTCCATGGCCTGGCCGATGTCTTGAAAATGGAGCTTCACGGCAGGGCCGATGTCGATCTCCCGGAAGCTGGCCCCGATCTCCTCCGCCAGGACCTGGGCGTTGGACTTCGTCCGCTGGGTGGTGCCGAAGCAGGGCATGGTGACAGCCAAAATATCGGACCGGGGACGGCCCAGCAGCTCCATGGCCCGCGCCGTGATAAGCAGCGCCAGGGTCGAATCCAGGCCGCCGGACAGACCCACCACTGCGGTTTTGGCCCTGGTGTGGGCCAGACGTTTTTTCAGCCCCAGCGCCGCCAGGGTCAGGATCTCCCGGCACCGGGCCGCCCGGTCCCCGTGGTCAGCGGGAACGAAGGGATTGGGGGCGATGGGGCGGGTGAGCCGGGTCTCCGTGCGCTCCAATTCAAAGTAATTTGGATACAGGTCGGGGGCGTCCGCCGGGTAGGTCGTCATGCGCTGCCGCTCGTGGGCCAGCTTTTGCAGGTCGATCTCGGTGATGGTCAGGCCGGTTGCAAAGCGCCGCTCGGCTAAGATCGTCCCGTTTTCCGCAATGAGGCTGTGCCCGGCGTAGATGAGGTCGGTGGAGGACTCCCCCCATCCCGCATCGGCGTAGACATAGCCGCAGACCAGCCGCCCGGAGGTGGCCTCCAATAACGTCCGGCGGTAGGCGTCCTTGCACACCGTCTCGTCGCTGGCGGAGGGGTTCAGGATCAGCGTCGCACCCCCTTGGGCCAGGCGGGTGGAGGGGGGATCTGCCACCCACAGGTCCTCGCAAATCTCGACCCCGATCGTCAACAACGGCTCGTTGACGCAGCGGAACAGCAGGCCCGTAGAAAACTCCACGCTCTCCTGTCCCGCAAAGGGGATGCAGAAGTCCGTCCCCCGCAATTCCCGGCCGGAGGTGAACCAGCGCCCCTCGTAAAACTCCGTATAATTGGGTAAATGGATCTTCGGGACCAGGCCCAGCAGCGCCCCCCGGCAGAACACCGCCGCGCAGTTGAAGAGCTTTTGGTTGTACCGCACCGGCACCCCCACCACCGCCAGCAGGTCCAGGTCCTTGCTGCCCTCCAGGAGCGAGCGCAGGGCGTCTTCCGCGCCTTGCAGCAGCGCCTCCTGCAAAAAGAGATCCCCGCAGGTATAGCCGGTCAGGCACAGCTCCGGCAGGCACAAAACCTTGACCCCTTCCGCCGCCGCCTGATGCAGCAGGGAAAGGCAGGCCTGGGCGTTATAGGCGCAGTCGGCCACCCGGATCTCCGGGGTTCCGGCGGCGACTTTGATGAAACCATCTTGCATGGGCAAAGACCTCCCTGATCTTCCGGGCACCGCCCGGTGTTTTTTTGGCTTTATCTTACTCCTGTTTCCTCCAAAATGCAAGATGGCGTGAAACTTCCTGCAAACGAGCCGCTTCGAGATTCCCGCTTGTCCCTCCAAGGCCCCTTGTGGTATACTAGGGGATACCAACAGATGTTCAAGATCTCACAAAAAGGAGCAGCAGCCATGGCAGCGAAGAAGAACGAAGTATATCCCCTCCGCATCGAGGGCTACGGCAGCGCCGGGGAGGGCGTGGCCCGGTTGGACGGGCAGGCCGTTTTTGTCAAGGGTGCCTTGGCTGGTGAGCTCTGCCAGGTGCAGCTCTTAAAGGTCGGCAAGTCCGCCGCCTGGGGGCGGGTGGCGGAGGTGACGGAGCCGTCCCCCGGCCGGCAGGCCCCGGACTGTCCCCAGTACCCCAAGTGCGGCGGCTGTCAGCTGCGGCACATGACCTATGCAGAGGAGCTGAACTTTAAGCGCCAGAAGGTCCAGGACGCCCTCCAGCGCATCGGCGGCTGGGACGGCGCGGTCTCCGTGATCCACGGCGCAGCCCAGCCGGACCGGTATCGGAACAAGATCCAGTTCCCCGTGGCAGACGGCCCCCGCGTGGGCTTTTTCCGCGCCCGGAGCCATGACGTGATCGACTGCCCCGACTGCCTCCTCCAGCCCCTGCCCGCCACCCATCTGCGCAGCGCCTTCCGGGCCTGGATGGCAGACTGTCATGTCCCCGCTTATGACGAAAAGGCCCACGAGGGCCTCATCCGGCATTTCTATGTGCGCGTCAATCAGAAGGGCCAGTCCCTCTGCGCCATCATCGCCAACGGAAAGCGGCTCCCCCAGCAGGACAAGCTCATCGAGGCGCTCCGGGCCGCGGAGCCGGGGCTGGTGGGCGTGGTCCTGTCCGTGAACCAGGCCAAGACCAACGTCATTCTGGGCAAGGAGTACCACACCCTCTGGGGGCAGGATTTCCTGGAGGACACCCTCTGTGACCTGAACTTCCGCCTCTCCGTCCCCTCCTTCTACCAGGTCAACCGGGACCAGGCCGAGGTCCTCTATGGCCGCGCTTTAGACTTCGCCCAGCTCACCGGGACGGAGACGGTCCTGGACCTCTACTGCGGCATCGGGACCATCACCCTGGTCCTGGCCCGCCGGGCCGGGAAAGCCATCGGCGCCGAGGTCATTCCCGCCGCCATCGAGGACGCCAAGGCCAACGCCGCCCGCAACGGCGTGACCAACACGGAGTTTCTCTGCGCCGACGCGGGGGAAGCCGCCCAAGAGCTGGCCCGCCGGGGGCTGCGGCCGGACGTCATCTGCGTGGACCCGCCCCGCAAGGGCATCTCCCCGGAGGTCATCGACGCCATCGCCCAAATGTCCCCCACCCGCCTGGTCTACGTCTCCTGCGACCCCGCCACGCTGGCGCGGGACGTGGCGAGACTGCGGGAGAAGGGCTATCACTTGCAGCAGGCCGAGGCAGCGGACCTCTTTCCAAGGACCGGGCATGTGGAGACGGTAGTATTGATGTCAAGAGTAAGCAGATAAAGGACGAAAATACTCAGAAATAAAGAGATTTTCCAATCCTTTTTTAGTCATCTTAGAAACAAGTCTAAGCCGGAGCACCTAGCTTTGAGAAAATCAATGTGATGGAGGATTGATTCATGAACGAGAATATGGTTTCCGAGAATCAGCAGATTTATGATTCCGGTTATTTAGAACAGAAGAATCAGGAAGCCTGTCAGATTACTTCTTCAAACAAGTGTTATTTCCGTAGGCTTCATTATATCAATCTGCAGGCTCATTTGATAGATGAGTACTATGATTCTCTTAAAGATTGGAGCAAGATGGAGCCTTTTAAAGAGCCTAAGAAAAAATATGCTAATCGGGATGCAGGAATTTCGTTATGGTTAAGAATTAAGGCATTTTTCAATGGGAATGCAAAGCTTGAACTGGAAACAAGGAAAAAGCAGGCAGAGACTATACATGAGGCTGATACAAAAACTGCATTGGACTCCTACAATAAAAGAGCCGAGCGTTTTTGTGAAAATCGCAAGCAGCAACATGATGGTGTGAACAGACTTCATGAAATGATGCAGCAGGGCGATGTTGATCAAATAGCCGCCTACTTTACATTCGCTCTTCAGCAGGATGACTACACTGTAGATTTTATAAGTCAGTATCATATTGAAGTGGTAGATGTTCAGTATGACCCGGAAAATAAAAAACTTTGCTTAGCATATCGGATTCCAAACAAAGAAGAAATTCTGACATTTTCCTCTTTTGTCTATGATGCAGAATCCGATTCCATTCAGCCAAAGCCAATCGAAGCAAAGTATCAGTTTATTCAGAGGATGCATATCATGCATCGTGTTTTGCTGAGAGCGCTGATTATGGTATATGAATCTGATGAGTATGGCTTCTTGGATGATGTTGAAGTCACAGGTTTTCTTGGATATTTTGACCCATCATTTGGAACAACACGGCGTAAAGATGTCGTGAACTTTCATATGAGCAAAAACGAGTATATCCAAACAGATTTTGAGAGAGTGAATGTAGAGACATTGTTTTCTACCAGACTGAACGCAAAAGAATCCACTGGGCTTTACAAGAAAAACGCAGAAGAAATTTCTGACATATATACGGTCAAAGGAAAAACCACTTCTAACACAAAAACCAGGAAATAATAAACTGACCATTGGAAGAAGGAAACGCTTTTATTCAGTGGGGTTTAGATTTTGGATTTGTTTCCCGAGAACTATTGATATTAACCAGAACAGGAGCGGTCAGGTGACATCAATACCGTAAATTATCATATCAAAAATATTTATTGATAGTGAATGATAAATGAATTCAGTTATCCAAAACTTTCAGATAACTGCCGCTGATGGAAAAAGTTACAGCACAAATCACTACTCCCTGGAGATGATCATTGCCGTAGGCTTTAAGGTCAATTCCGAACGTGCAGTACAGTTCCGTAAATGAGTGAATCAGATCGCAAAGGACTACACCATCAAAGGCTGGGTCATGGATGATGAACGTTTGAAAAATAGCTTTTGACCTGTTCTCTGTACGAAGAACGGACAAGGTAGAGACGATGGCAGTTCTTCGCTAAATTTGATAGTAGAAACGAATAAAAGAGAGGAACGACAATGGAAATCAAACCAGAACTAAGTAGAAAATTGGATGGGCAAACTTTTCGGAACTATTACTATTTAAAGCAAGAATTAGTTGACTTTTGTAGAAAAAACAATTTACCTACTTCGGGTGGAAAGATAGAACTTACTGACAGAATTGCTTACTTTCTTGACACAGGAGAAATATTAAATATTTCGGAAAAAAGGAAAACGACAACGTGTGTCACTCTTATTACAGAGGACACACTTATCGAACCTGGCATCGTATGCTCAGAAAAACACCGGGCTTTTTTCAAAGAGAAAATCGGAAAAAGTTTTTCGTTTAACGTACTATTCCAGAAATGGCTGAAAGAGAATGCGGGCAAGACTTATTGGGATGCAATAAAGGCATATTACCAGCTTTTAGAAGAAAAGAAAAACAGAAAAACAACCATAGACAAGCAATTTGAATACAATACATATATTCGAGATTTTTTTGAAGACAACCGCGGCAGAAACTTGAACGAAGCAATTCTATGCTGGAAATACAAAAAGGGGTTGCCAGGACATAATCGTTATGAAAGATCTGACTTAATTGCACTAAGATAACAACTTCCAGTTTGTCTGCGAGAGAAACAGAACAAAAACTTGGGATGTAAGGGTGGAAATAGAAATCCAAAATATAAGAAATAACATATGTTAAGCAAGGAATATAAGATGATATACATTACTGGGGACACCCATGGAAATCAGTATAAATGGGTTGAGCAAATTGAATCGGTGATATCCCCTGCCGATATCATAATCGTGTGCGGTGATTTCGGTGTGGGTTTCTGGAACGGAAGATACTGGTCGGAAGAGACATTTTACGATTTCCTTAGCGAACAGAAATATACTGTGCTGTTCATCGATGGGAATCACGAAAATTTTGATAAACTGTACAGCTATCCGATCGAAACATGGTGTGGCGGTCGAGTTCATAAGATTCGTCAAAATGTAATTCATCTTATGCGTGGTGAAGTATATTGCATGGAAGATATCTCCATTTTTGTTATGGGTGGTGGTTATTCCATTGACAAGCATCTCCGCACAGAAGGGATTTCCTGGTGGTCTCAGGAGATGCCCTCAGAGGAAGAATACAATAATGCACTCGAAAATCTTAGAAAAGCGGATTTCAAGGTTGATTACATCATTACCCATACCGCTCCATCAGAGACAGTTTATTATCTTTCAACTCTGCGGAGTTTAGGTATCAAGAATGATGTTGTTCAAGAACAGCAGCTGACGAGTTTTCTCGATGAAATCCAACGGAATGTCACATACAAACATTGGTACTTTGGACATTTCCACGTTGACCTGGAACTATGGAGAAACCAAACAGCTCTGCTCAGTTGTGTTCGAGAGTTGGAAACTGGAAAAGTTGTTAGACAGTGGGATCCTTATGAAGGATAAAAGACGTGTGGCAAAGGAGCCTTCTATGATTGTTATTATCCCATCGAACAGACCACCCTCAGCCGCGTTGGCCAAGGGTGATCTGTTGTTTGGTTTCCCGGTTTTATCCCCGGTGGTCGCATTTTTGGCACTGGATCATGGGCGTGTCGCCTGTGTCTTTATAGAAGACGCCTGCCCACTGGCAGATGCTCTGCAAGATCGGGACGACCGACTGCCCCTTCTCCGTCAGAGAGTATTCCACCCTCGGTGGGATCTCATCGTAGGACTTGCGCTTGACCAGGCCGTTGGTGATGAGGAGCTTGAGGGTCGAAGCCAGGACTGCGTCCGCTTGGCTCGTTTGCTGCGCTCATCATACCGCAGAAACTCAGCAAGCGAAAGATATGGGTCGATTTATGAGTCACTATATCATTTCAGAGTGGCAGAAGATTGATCCACCGCATGGTTGACTTCATTGTATGAAATGAATATAATATAGTTAAAATACTGCTACCACTTACCGTTCAATGAGGAGGTATCCTTATGAATATTCGTCCCTCCGCAGCGATCCGTCAGAACTATAATGAAATCGCTGACCTATGCAGAAAAACCGCAGAACCGATCTTCTTAACAAAAAATGGGGAAGGAGATTTGGTCGTCATGGACATCGAAACGTACAATCGGCGGGAAAAAATGATCCAGCTCCGTGAAGAACTTCTATCCATTGAGGAGGATCGAATCGCAGGCAGAAGCGGCTGTTCCTTAGATGAACTCGACGCATATCTCGACGAAGTCATTGCCGAGGTATCCGCACCATGACAGACAAGAAAGCCTATAGAGTCATCGTTTCTGACCGAGCAAAGCGGATGTTAGGAACCCATATTCGTTTTCTGGCGCAGGTCAACCCTCAGGCCGCAACAGCCAAAAAGAAAGAGCTCCTCTCCGCAATGCGTTCCCTTTCCCAGATGCCACATCGTTTTCCATTTTTTCAAGAAGCATACATCCCGCCGAATAAGTACCATAAGATGTTTATTCAAAATTGGTATCTCATCCTGTATCAAATCCGAGATGATACGGTGTATATAGACTACATTTTGGATTGCCGCAAAGAGTACAACTGGCTTAGTCCATCTGAATAAAGGGAAAAAGATGAACCAAAAAATCTGGGATCTCTATGCGCCGGTCTATGAAAAGGCCATGCGGCTGGACCGGAGATATTATCAATATATGTATGACCGCATCCCAGCGCAGATCTCCGGCAAAGAGGTGCTGGAGATCGCCACTGGACCTGGACTGCTGGCCAAACACGTGGCCCATCCAACCAAGCGCATGGTCGCAACGGATTATTCCGAAGGCATGATCCGGGAAGCCAAAAAAGGGAGTTATCCGGCGCAGTTGACGTTTGCCGTGGCTGATGCCACCGCGCTGCCCTACCCAGCGGATTCGTTTGACGTCGTTCTCATCGCCAACGCCCTGCACGTGATGCCGGAACCAGAACTGGCCCTGGCAGAGATCAACCGTGTCCTACGAACGGGCGGGCTGCTCATCGCCCCGAACTTCGTGGGGCATGGGACGGGGATCCTCAGCCGTATATGCTCCAAACTTCTCCGCCTGGCCGGGATCCATTTTGAGCACCAATGGACAGAAAGCGAATACCTCCACTGGCTCCAAACCCACGGTTGGGACGTCACCTTTTCCAAACTCCTGCCATCTCGCATCCCGTTGCTGTATACAGAATGTGTGCGTTCCTACGCCTGGACGGAAGAAGAAATGTGTGATATCATGACGCCAACAAATCGGAATTTATTAAGGAGAATATGGATGAAACTGTTTTTATGTTCGCACTTTTCAAGTGTAGGAAGTTTGATAA
>OLNE01000750.1_pt1 | contig 28259 bp, 19 predicted proteins | sample 1672431 | NCBI WGS metagenome assembly OLNE01 (sample SAMEA3136685, study PRJEB25190) | human gut metagenome | reverse complement strand
TCTGCTGCGGCGAGTCCCTTGAGGTTCGCGAGGCCGGCACCTATGTCGAGCACGTTGTGAACCAGGTCAAGGCTGGTCTCGATGGTCTCGATATCACCGACCCTGCTCAGCTCGTCGTTGCCTATGAGCCCATCTGGGCTATCGGTACCGGCAAGACTGCCACCGCTGACGATGCTCAGGAGGTTTGCAGTGCTATCCGTGAGACTCTCGTCGAGATGTTCGGTGCCGAGCTCGCCGATGGCATTCGCGTGCTGTATGGCGGCTCCGCTAAGCCCGGCAACATTGCCGAGCTTGTGGCAAAGCCCGACGTCGACGGTGCCCTCGTGGGCGGCGCTTCGCTTAAGGCTGAGGACTTCTCCCAGATGGTCGTTAAGGCAGGCGAGTAGTGAACATGGCAAATCGTCATCTTCCTGCACTGCTGGTTATCATGGACGGCTGCGGCCTGGCTCCTGCTAACGACGAGAACGCCGTTGCATGCGCCAAGCATCCGTTCCTGGATTCTCTGTACGAGAAGTACCCCCACACCACGCTCGGTGCATCCGGTGAGGACGTGGGCCTTCCCGACGGCCAGATGGGTAATTCCGAGGTGGGCCACCTCAACATCGGTGCTGGTCGCATCGTGTTCCAGGAGCTCTCTCGTATCAACAACGCTTGCAAGGATGGCTCGCTTGAGCACAACGAGGTCCTTGTCGCCGCAATGGACGATGTGAAGGCTTCCGGCAAGACCCTGCACCTCATGGGCCTTGTTTCCCCGGGTGGCGTTCACTCCTCTATGGCCCATGCCGAGGCTCTCGTTAAGATGGCCGCCAAGCGCGGTGTCAAGTGCGTTCGCGTTCATGCCTTCATGGACGGTCGCGATGTCGACCCCAAGAGCGGTCTGGGCTACATCGATGAGTTCTCAGCTTTCCTGGCCGACGTCTCCGAGAACAACGGCTGCGATGCCCGCGTCGCCACCGTTTCGGGCCGTTATTACGCCATGGACCGCGATAACCGCTGGGAGCGCATCCAGCTCGCCTACGACGTCATCACCAAGCCGTTCGACGGTGAGGCCAGCGCCCATGCTGGCATCGAGGCCTCTTACGCCGCCGACGACCGCGGTGATGAGTTCGTCAAGCCGTTTGCCTGCAAGAACGAGGGCGTAGCCGATGGCGACGCCGTCATCTTCTTCAACTTCCGTCCCGATCGCGCTCGTCAGATGACCCGCGCGTTCACGGAGGCCGACTTCGACGGCTTCAAGCGTGAGGTTGCCCCGAAGCTTTCCCACTTCGTGACCCTCACCGAGTACGACCCCACCTTTAACGTCGAGGTCGCATTCCCCAAGACCTTCCCGCAGGAGGTTTTGGCCGACGTCATCGCCGAGAACGGCCTGAAGCAGCTTCATACCGCCGAGACCGAGAAGTACGCTCATGTGACGTTCTTCTTGAATGGCGGCATCGAGGAGCCCAAGCCCGGCGAGGAGCGCGTGCTTGTGCCGAGCCCCAAGGTCGCTACCTACGACCTCAAGCCCGAGATGAGCGCTCCTGAGGTCACCGAAAAGCTCGTCGCTGCCATTAACGAGGATCGCGCTGATTTCTACATCGTGAACTTCGCCAATTGCGACATGGTGGGCCACACTGGTGTCTTTGAGGCCGCCGTCAAGGCTGTCGAGGCTGTTGACGATGCTCTTTCCAAGGTGATTCCGGCAATTCTCGCCAAGGGCGGTTTTGCTCTGATTACCGCCGACCACGGCAACGCCGACCATATGTTTGACGTCGCCGCCGATGGTACCAAGCATCCCTTCACGGCGCACACCACGAATCGCGTGCCGTTTATCATCGTTGATGAGAAGGCTAAGCTTACCGGCATCGAGGATGGCCGTCTTTCCGACATCGCCCCCACGATGCTCACCATGGCCGGTCTTGAGCCCTCCAAGGAGATGACGGGCCGCGTGCTCGCCTGCGAGGAGTAGCTTATAGAACGCGCCTGGTACATGGTGTAACAAGGACCGTCGTTGGATTTCCAGCGGCGGTCCTTTTATGTTGTGAATCGCGAGCACGTGCCTGCGTGCGCATTTCGCAAAAGAGAAAACCCGCGCACAAACGTCTTCTTTTCGCTAAAAATAAGAAAAAGTGAACGTTTGTGCGCGGGTTTTCGTTGAGGTGCGTGTAGCCTTTTTGAGTAGCTGGCGTGCTTGTGGGCTACTTCTTGTAGCGAAGCAGCGCGTCGCGGATGGACTCAAGGGCTGCAAAGACACGCTCGTCGTCGCGGTAGACGCCAAGGACGATACGCAGGTGACCGGCACCGCCCTGACCGTAGTTCTTGCCGTCATTGACCGACACGCGCGCCTCGGCAGTGAGATAGGCTGCAATCTCGGTCGAATCACCAAGCTCTGAGACGTCAACCCAGCACAGGAAGCCAGATTCGGGAAGCATGACATGTACGCCGGGCACGCTGTTTAAGATCTCGGCGGCGCGATGGCGGCGCTTGTCGTAGGCGGTTTCGAACTGCTTCATGAAGCTGGGGTTTTGAAGCGCGACCGTCGCTGCCTGCTGGGCCGCAGTGGAGGTCGCTCCCACCACGGCGACAGCGGTGGCGAACAGCGGGTCCATGATGCTGTCGCAGCACACGATATAGCCCACGCGCAAACCCGAGAAGCCCATGCCCTTCGAGAAGGAAAAGACCGTTACCGTGCGCTCGAACATACCGGGCAATGCGGCAGGAGTGATCATCTCGTTTTCGTATGTGAAATCCTCAAACGCCTGGTCGCACACGAGCACAAGGTCGTTGTCGATAATGATTTTGGAGAGAGCTTCGAGCGAGGCACGGTTGAAGACCGTGGTGGTGGGGTTATTGGGGTGCGTGAGGAGCACCATCTTGGTTTTGGGCGTAATCGCTGCTTGAAGTGCTTCGGGGTCGAGCTGATAGCCGTTTTCGGCCTTGAGCTCGACGGCCACGGGCACGCCGCCGGCAATGCGGACGTCGAGGAAGTTATTGGGATAGCTAGGGGAGGGGATGATGACCTCGTCTCCTGGCTGGATGAACGGCAGGATGGCAAAGAACAGACCCGAGTCGGAGCCGGGAGTGATGAGGATGTTGCGCTCGGGATCGACATCGAGCCCGTTTTGACGGCGGAGCTTCTTGGCAATCTCTGCCTTGAGCTCGGGGGAGCCGATAGGGGCGGTGTAGTGCGCGGCAGACTCGCGGCGAGCCGCCTTCGCGTAAGCATCTTCCACAAAATCGGGCATGGAATGGTCGGGCATGAACGGGTCGGCCCAGCCCATGAGAGCGACGCCCTGGCGTTCGAGCTCTTGATAAGAGGCTCCAACGTCGGCTTTTTCGACGCATGAGAACAGGCCTCCCTCGGCGGCGCGGAACACGGGTGCCATCTTTTTCTTTATCGGATGCTGCATGGGAAATCCTTACGTTGCGATGCTTAATCATCAAGCCAATATTTCATTGTATCTGAGTGCGTGCTGCTTGGCGCAAAGGAGTTCTCAGACGAATCGGTAAGCGTTGTGAAGCCGTTGTCCAAGACAAGACGTTTTCGGGTTGTGCGAAGGCGCGGTGAAAATGTGGCACAGATGAGCCTGTCTGTAATGTTTTGAGGGGAAAAGGATGATTTGTGGTACCATAGCAGACTGTAGTTTTAGCATCTCTAAAGGAGAACCTCGTGGGTCCGTTCCAGATTATCCTCTTCATCGTTTGGGCTATCTCCACTGTTGCCCTTATCGCGCTCGTCCTTATGCATTCCGGCAAGGGCACCGGCGTTTCCGATATGATCGCCAGCTCGCTGTACAATTCCAGCGCTGCAACCGGCGTCATGGAGCAAAACCTTGACAAGCTCACGGTTATCGTCGCTGTGGTCTTTGCAATCTGCGTCGTGCTTGCCATGTTCTTCTTCCCTCAGGGCATCTACGGCATGTAGGCCATCATTTATTACTAGTGCGCATGCGGCCACTCGGATCTATCCGGGCGGCCGCTTTTTATTTCACGGTTCTGCCGAGCTCAGAGGCCGTGGTGCTAAATCCATGCCCGCATCGGGGTCTGAAGGCAAGCCGAGACTCATTTTGTCTCGCTGCGGGGTCGTGCAGAAGACTGCATCGTGCTAAAGTTGCTGCCATGTAGCGTGCTGCCGCAAAGCAGTGTCAAAGATGCGTCTGATAGGAGTCGACGTGGCCGACGAGTTTGAGCTATACGACCTTAAGGTTGAGGTCGTGGCCGGTGAAAAACCCTTCGTCTGTTCGCATCATGTGGGCGACAGCTTCTTGGTAGAAGGGGAGAACCTCGTTTTTCCGCAAGGTGCGTCGTTTTCTATGTATGCCCTCGCGGCGCTTTTGCCCCTGCTGCCGGCAAAGCAACGTCCGCTGCAGGAAACTGATTGGATGGGAACCGACGCCCTGATAGCCTGTCCCGACCCCAATTGCGGCGCGCAGTTCAAGATTTCGCGCGTGGGCAAGCGCACGCTTCGCCATGGTGACTGCACCGTGGTACCCCTGGATTCAAAACGTTAGGAGTGGGTGGATTATGGACCTCGTTTCATTTGAAGGACCCGAACGCGTCGAGTTGGCGCCTGGCTATACCGTAAGCCGCGTGATCAACGGTTGCTGGCAGCTCTCGGAGGGCCACTCCCTGACGAGCCCCATCGATTTCGACGATGTGACGCGGGCTTTTTTCGAGCTTACGGAGCGCGGCTTCACTACCTTCGATTGCGGTGATATCTACACCGGTGTAGAGGAGTTTTTGGGTACCTTCGTCGAGAAGCTCAAAGCAGGGCAAGGAGCTGTTTCTGCCGATGAGATCCAGATCCACACCAAGTACGTGCCCGATCTTGATATTCTGGCCGATGTCGACTTTGCGCACACCGAAGCGATCATCGATCGAAGCTTGCGCCGCCTGCATCGTGACACCCTCGACCTTGTGCAGTTCCATTGGTGGGACTATGACGTGCCCGGCTATGTAGAGACCGCGCTTGACCTGGCCGAACTCCAGCGGCGCGGTAAGATTCGCAACATCGGCGTCACCAACTTCGATGCTTCGCACCTCAAAGAGATTGTTGATGCAGGCGTGAATGTCGTTTCGTGCCAAAGCCAGTATTCGATGTTCGACCGTAGGCCCGAAAACGGCTTGTCTGCCTATTGTGAAAGCGCCGGTATTTCGCATGTGTGCTACGGCACGCTTGCGGGCGGTCTTTTGGGATCAAAGTGGCGCGGCATCAAGCGGGCGATCCCCGAGACGCGTTCGCAGGTTAAATACTTACAGGTGCTGGAGGACTCCGTGGGCTGGGAGGGGTACCAGAAGCTGCTCGCGCTGCTTACCGAGATCGCCGGTCACTACGGCGTGCAGCCGAGTCATATCGCCACGAAATATATCCTTGGTCAGCCTTCCGTTGCCTGCGCCATTATCGGCGTGCGCAACAGCCGTCATGTAGACGACAACTGTATGATTTTTGAGTTTGAGCTCACCGCCGAGGACAAGGCCGCTATCACGGCGTTTTTGAATGAATACCCGCGTCTTGAAGGCGATTGCTACACCCTTGAGCGCACGAGCCCGCGCTATCGCGGCATCATTCACATGAATGTGAACGAAGAGGAGCAGGGGGAGAAATAAATCGTTTACAAAAGAGCCTTCTGCCGAATATGAGACGCCGTTTGTTGGGCGGAAGGCATATACTCTGACTCATTGCGAGCACAGGATGGCAAACCGCGCCCGCGATGCGTGTGTGCCCCCTTTGGGGCGATTTGGTTTTCGGCTCTTCGGGGCCTAGTTCGAAAGGATTGCAGTCTTATGACTACCAATCACATGATGATGGGCCGTCGCGCATTTGTCGGCGGTACGCTTGCAACCGGCGCTCTCGCTGCTCTTGCCGCTTGTGGCAAGAAGGGCGGTTCTGATGCCGGTTCCGGTGCTGCTGGTGGCGCCACCATCAATTTCTACATCAACAACCCTGTCTGCATCGACCCCTACAACACGCAGGAGTCCGAGGGCACGCAGGTCGAGTTCCAGCTGTTCGACTCGCTGACCACCTATGACTTCGAGGCCAAGGAGCTCAAGGGCTTGGTCGCCGATTCCTGGGAGGCCAACGACGACGCAACCCAGTTCACCTTCCACCTCAAGAGCGGCACCAAGTTCCATAACGGCGAGACCGTTACCTCTAAGAGCTTCAAGTATGGCTGGGAGCGCATCTGCAATCCCGAGACCAACCCCGGTTCCCCCTCGGTCATCTCCTATCACCTGGCCTTCGTCAAGGGCTACGACGAGATGCTCGATGGCTCCGCAACCGAGCTTTCCGGCGTGACCTGCCCGGATGATGACACCCTCGTGGTCGAGCTCACCTCTGCTCTTGCAGACTTCCCCTATGTGTGCTCGCACCCCGCGCTGGCTCCTGTTCCCGAGGCCGCCAAGGACGACTTCAAGAGCTTCTTCCTGGCACCGATCGGTAACGGCCCGTTCAAGATGAATGGCAAGTGGGAAGACGGCCAGGAGATTAACCTCACCCGCTTTGACGACTACTATGGCGAGAAGGCCAAGATCTCCGCTGTCCACTTTGCTATCCAGAAGGATATGGAGACGGCATACAAGGAGTTCCAGGGCGGCAACCTCGACGTCTGCGACGTCCCGGTGGCTCAGGTCGACTCCGCCGTGGCCGATCGCGGTAAGTCCGAGGACGGCTACACCATGTCCGATGGCCAGCATATGCTGTTGGGCGAGGAGCTCTCCACGTACTACCTCATCGTTAACAACACGATCGAGCCGTACAACAACCCCGACTTCCGTCGTGCTCTCTCCCTGGCTATCAACCGTGAGGCCATTTGCAAAACGCTCTTCAAGGGCACCCGCACCCCTGCCGACGGCATCGTGCCTCCCGCAATCGCCGGTTACGAGAAGAACTCTTGGGCCGACTGCCGCTACGACAAGGACGCTGCTGTCGAGATTCTCGACAAGCTCTATCCTGCGGGTTCCGACGGCTCGCGCGGTCTGAAGCTCAAGCTTTCCTACAACCAGGACGGCGGCCACAAGGAGATCATGGAATCTGTGATCGGTGACCTGAACGCCGTTGGCATCGATGTCGAGTCTGACACTCCCGAGTGGGCTGCCTTCATCAGCTCCCTGGATTCCAAGAGCTATGAGTTTGGCCGCATGGGCTGGAGCGCCGACTATCCTATCCTGGATAACTTCCTGTACCCGATGTTCAACTCCAAGAGCGCCGACAACAAGACCGGCTATGCCGATCCCGAGGTCGACGAGGCTCTCGTGGCTGCTCGCGCCACCGTCGATGACGCAGAGCGCATCAAGGCCCTGCAGGCTATCAACCGCAAGGTTGGCGATGCTATGCCCATCATCCCGCTGATGTTCTACACGCACCAGATCGCCGGTTCCGATCGCGTGAAGCACCTGTACATCGATCCGTCCAAGCACGCTGAACTTGGCACCGCTGAGCTCGCTTAATTCCGAGCTTGACGTATCTATATAGCTTGAAGAGGGGATGCGCTGCCGTGTACGCACCGGCGCGCATCCCTTTTTATGACAAGAAGGGACAAGCACATGATCAAGGTCAGAAGCGTGCGCGAGCGCTATGAGATCCAGGAGCGCTGCCTCAAGGAACGCCTGGAGCGAATCGTTCCGCAGGCTATGGAGCAAAGTGGCGCCGATATCTGGCTTCATGTATCTCGCGAGTACAACGAGGACCCTACGTTCCGCGCGTTGTTTCCGCCCATGTATCCCACGGCGCGCCGCTTGACGATCCTCGCTTTTGTAAAGACGGACGAGGGCGTGCGCCGTTTTCATGTGGCGATGCCCGACGAGGATCTTGAGCGTTTCTATGAGCGCTATTGGATTGATTGGCGTGAAGAACCCCAGATGGCTGCCCTCCAGCGTCTCTTTGAGGAATATCAACCCCGCACGATCGCCGTCGACCGCTCGAAGAACTTTGCTGTGGCTGACGGCCTTTCTGCCGGCTGCGAAGCGCTGCTGCTCGAGGGCCTCGATGAAACATGGACGAGCCGGATGTATGCCGATGACGTTTTTCCCATTAAGGTGATGGAGCTGCGCACTCCTACCGAGATGGAGCTTATGCCCGAGGTGGCAGACGTCTCGTACTCGATTCTCGAGGAGATGTATACGTCCGAGGTCGTGAAGCCCGGTATCACCACTACGCAGGACCTCGAGTTCTTCATGCGTCAGCGTGCCGTTGACTTGGGCCTGGAGTATTGGTTCGAGCCCACGATGGATATCGAACGCGCGGGCGTTGATGAATCACGCATCACCGGCGTGATCGAGCCGGGAGACCTTCTGCACTGCGATTTTGGCATCCGCTACATGAACATGATGACCGACAGCCAGCGCTTGGCCTATGTGGCGCGCCCCGGCGAGACCGAGATTCCCTCCGAGCTTGTGGATGCGCTTGCCGTGAACAATCGCTTCCAGGATATCGTTTGCGAGAACATGGTGCCCGGCCGTACGGGTAACGAGGTTTTCGAAGCGTCGCTTGCCGCCGCACGCGAGGAGGGCATCGACGCCATGCTGTACTCGCATCCCTGCAATATGTACGGCCATGGCCCCGGGCCCACTATCGGTCTGTGGTCGAATCAAGGTCCAATTCCCGTGGCGGGAGATGTGCGCGTGGACGAGAACACCTGCTGGGCGCTGGAGCTCAACGTCAAAGCGCCGGCTCAGGGTCGCGACAAGTGCTTTATCTATACCGAGGAGACCATCATGCTCGACAGCGAGGGCGTTCACTATCTGCATGAAGGCCGCGACAAGATTACGTTCATCGGCTAGAACCCGCCATTCAATGTTTCGCTTTCGTTAACGAAAAAATGACTTTCGGAAACGAATGTAAAACGCGGCTGTGCCTGCATATGTGGCGCGGCCGCGTTTTTTTGTAGCTTTAACCTGCGGTTCTTTTGGCGACAAAGGTGCAATAACTCTTGCTGACTAAAGAAATGCCTGTTGTTTTAATCAAAAACAACAAACGGCACTTTTCCAAAATAGAGTAAAGTACATCCAATCGTGTATACGCCCACACAGCCAACGGGCGTGTAGCTCGAATGCGATGTATGCAGCTCTCGCGCAATGCATCGCCCATGTTCTGCATTTAAGGAGGATGGCATGGCTGATTTCAAATTCCATGAGCCCGTTATGGGCCGTCGCGCTTTTGTGGGCGGCTCCCTCGCTGCGAGCTCTCTCGCATTCTTGGCTGCCTGCGGCAAGAAGGGCGGCTCCAGCACCGCTGGCTCCGCTTCCGGCACAACCTCAGGTGCCACCGTCAACTACTACATCAACAACCCCGTCTGCATCGATCCCTATAACGTCCAGGAGGACCAGGGCACGCAGGTTTCCTTCCAGCTGTTCGATGCGCTGACTAACTTTGACTACGACAAGAACGAGATTGTCGGTCTTGCTGCCGAGTCCTGGGATGCCAGCGATGACGCTACCGAGTTCACCTTCCATCTGCGCAAGGGTGCTAAGTTCCATAACGGTGACGCCGTGGATGCCGAGGCCTTCAAGCGCGCATGGACTCGTGTCGTGTATCCCAAGAGCGCAGTTGCGATGGAGTACACCCCGTCTGAGGTCTCCTACCACCTTTCGCTCGTCGAGGGCTATGACGAGCTCGCCGCTGGCGATACCGACGAGTTTGCCGGTCTTTCCTGCCCAGACGACCTTACGTTTGTGGTCAAGCTGTCTGCCCCTTACGCCGACTTCCCCTTTGTTGCTTCGCACCCGGCACTGGCTCCCGTGCCTGCTGCTGCCGAGGATGACGCCAAGAACTTCTACCTGGCTCCCATCGGCAACGGCCCGTTCCAGATGGACGGTAAGTGGGAGGATGGTCAGGAGATCAACCTCAAGAAGTTCGACGACTACTATGGCAAGAACAAGGCCAAGGTAGACGGCGTTCACTTTACCGTTCAGAAGGACGTCGAGACCGCTTGGAAAGAGTTCCAGGCCGGCAACCTCGACATCTGCGACGTACCCGTGCCGCAGATTGACTCCGCCATCAAGGACCGCGGCGAGTCTAAGGACGGCTATACCATGTCCGACGGCCAGCACATGCTGCTCGGCGGCGAGCCTTCCATCTACTATCTGGTCTGCAACAACACCGCAGCGCCTTTCGACAACGTTGACGTGCGCCGCGCCGTCTCCATGGCCATCAACCGTGAGGCCATCTGCAAGACTCTCTTTAAGGGCACCCGTACGCCTGCCGACGGCATCATCCCGCCGGGTATCGACGGTTACCAGGAGGGCGCATGGGAGTACTGCAAGTACGACGTTGACGCTGCCAAGGAGTGCCTGGATAAGGCTGGCTATCCCGCAGGTTCCGACGGTTCCCGTGGTCTGAAGCTCACGCTTTCCTACAACCAGGACGGTGGCCACAAGGAGATCATGGAATCTGTCATCGGCGACCTGGAGAAGGTCGGTCTCGAGGTTGTCTCCGATACCCCCGAGTGGAGTACTCTGCTTGACCAGTATCAGCAGCTTGACTATCAGTTTGGCCGTCTGGGCTGGATCGCTGACTATCCCATTATGGACAACTTCCTGTATCCGCTGTTCCACTCCGATTCTCTCGGTGGCGACAACCGCTCCGGCTACAGCAACGCCGAGGTTGATAAGGGCATCACCGAGGCTCGCGCCACGGTTGACGATAAGGAGCGTCTGGACAAGATGCATGCAGTCGATAAGATCATCGCTGCCGACTGCCCGGTTATCCCGCTGATGTTCTACTCGCACGTGACCGCCGGTTCCGATCGCGTCAAGTCCTTCTATCTGGACCCGCAGAAGCATGCTTATCTGAATCGCACGGAGCTCAACGCGTAAAAGAGCACACATAAGCCTCAATCTGCTGCTATTACACCTATGGCGCAGATAGCGGCAAAACGATATACTGAGTGTTTGTTTGACGGGGTGTCAATCTTCATCGGTTGACATCCCGTTTAGGTGTATCCACGGTAGGGGAGTTTTTTGTATGGGAAAGTACATCCTCAAGCGTGTGCTCCAATTCATCCCGGTTTTTCTGGGCGTAACGCTTATCCTGTTTGCGCTTCAGAACATCGTTCCGGGAGACCCGATCAAGCTGATTGGTGGCGAGAAGGCGCTCACCCCCGAGGTTGAGCTGCAGCTTCGCGTCAAGTATCACCTTGTTCAGGTTGACGATGAGGGCAACGCAATTCTGGACGAGAACGGCGACCCCGTTCCCGAGACGTTGTGGAACCGCTACGTGTTCTACATGGGCAGCCTGCTTCAGGGCGACCTTGGCAGCTCGTATCAGCGCAAGCTGCCGGTGACGGACATCTTTGCCGCTAAGTATCCGTATACAGCGAAGCTTGCCCTTTGCGCTATCGTCCTCGAGGCGATTATGGGTATTGGTGCCGGCATCATCTCGGCGGTTAAGAGATATTCCTTCTGGGATATCTTGGTCACGTTGGTGACTTCGGTGCTCGTCGCTGTGCCCGCCTTCTGGCTGGGCATGCTGCTCCAGCTGTTCTTTGGCGTGCAGCTGCATGTTCTGCCCATTTCCGGTGCGGGCGGTACGGCATCTCAGTATCAGGATTGGGTGCACTACATCCTTCCTGCGGTGACGCTCGCTTCTGTTTCCACCGCATACTGCGCGCGCATCATGCGTTCGCAGCTCCTGGACGTTATGAACCAGGACTACATCCGCACCGCTAAGGCAAAGGGCCTTTCCAATCGTGCCATCATCTGGAGGCATGCACTCAAAAACGCCCTTATCCCGGTTGTTACATATATTGGTGTCGACTTCGGTGCCATGCTCTCCGGCGCCATCCTCACCGAGACGGTTTTCAACTGGCCCGGTATCGGTTACGAGATGTTCCGTGCCATCAGCAGCCGTGACTGGCCCATCGTTATGGGTGGCGTCACTCTTGTCGTGCTCGTGGTTATGGTCATCAACCTGCTGGTCGACGTAAGCTACGCCTTCCTTGACCCGCGCATTCGCTTCGATTCGTCCAATAAGAACGCCTAAGGGGAGGTACTTCATGAACGATAACAAGACCCCTCAGACGATTGAGGAGGAAAACGAGGCGCTGCTGGAGGAGATTCACCAGAAGTCCGATTCCTCTTCCCCCGCCGCTTCACGCACCCTTTGGGGTGACGCTTTCAAGCGTCTGTGTAAGAACAAGCTCGCCGTTATCTCGGTGATTTGGATTATCTTTGTCATCATCGTGGCTCTTTCGGCCGACCTGTGGGCCAAGCAGTGGCTCGGCTCGCCGACGGCTGCCGACTCCACCACGATGGCACAAAACTCGACGCTTCCGCCTTCGGGCGAGCATCCCTTCGGCACCGACGCCCTCGGTCGCGACATTCTCGTGCGTGTTATCTATGGCGCGCGCATCTCGCTTTCCGTTGGCGTTATGGCAACCGCCATCTCCACGATCCTCGGTTTGATCATGGGCGCTCTGGCCGGCTTCTACGGAGGCATCTGGGATACGATCATCATGCGACTGGCCGATATCTTCTTGGCCTTCCCGTATGTTCTGTTCGTGGTCTCGCTCATCGCCGTTCTCGGCCGTTCGTTGACGAACGTGTTCGTGGCCATCGGCATTTTGGGCTGGCCTTCCATTGCCCGCGTGTTCCGTTCCGCAATCCTCACGGTCAAGGAGAACGACTACGTGGACGCGGCTCGCTCCATGGGTGCATCTGACGTTCGCATCATTGCGCGTCACATCTTCCCGAACTCCGTTGCTTCCATCGTCGTGTATGCCACGATGAACATCGGTGGCGCCATCCTTACCGAGTCTTCGCTGTCCTTCTTGGGTATGGGCGTCGTTCCGCCCACGCCTTCCTGGGGTTCGATGATTCAGGACGGTCAGGCCTATCTGCAGACCGCTCCCTGGATGATGATCATGCCTGGTCTCGCCATTCTTTCGACCGTGCTCGCCTTCACCCTGTTGGGCGACGGTCTGCGCGATGCGCTCGACGTCAAGATGAAGGATGCATAAAGTCATGAAGAAGGATACGAAAAACTACGTCGACCTCAAGACGCAGCCCATTCCTGAGGGCCAGCATCTTCTAGAAGTCGATAACCTTAAGATGTACTTCCATACCGAGGACGGTATCGTCCATGCGGTTGACGGCGTTTCCTATACGCTCGACCGCGGCGAGACCCTCGGCGTGGTAGGCGAGTCCGGTTCGGGTAAGTCCGTGACGGCCATGACCATCATGGGCCTCATCCCGATGCCTCCCGGAAAGATTCACGGCGGCTCCGTGAAGTATCGCGGCAAGTCTCTGCTCGATATGAGTGAAGAGGAAATGCAGCACGTTCGCGGTAACGACATCGCTATGATCTTCCAGGACCCCATGACGTCGCTCAACCCGGTTTACAAGATCGGTAAGCAGGTGGGCGAGGGCCTTCGTCTGCACCGTGGTTACAGCAAGGAAGAGGCACTCAAGCGTGCTACCGAGCTGCTTGACCTGGTGGGCATCCCCGAGCCCGAGAAGCGCGTGAACGAGTACCCGCATCAGTTCTCGGGCGGTATGCGCCAGCGCGTTATGATTGCTATGGCACTTGCCTGCGACCCCGACATCCTGATTGCCGACGAGCCCACTACGGCTCTCGACGTGACCATTCAGGCGCAGATTATCGAGCTCATGCAGGAGATGCAGGAGAAGAACGGCAATGCCATCGTCATGATTACCCATGACCTGGGTGTCGTCGCCGATATCGCCGATAAGATCATGGTTATGTATGCCGGTCGCCCCGTGGAGTTTGGTACCGCTGACCAGATTTTCTATGAGAGCCGCCATCCCTATACCTGGGGTCTTATCCGCTCCATCCCCGAGCAGGTTATCGACGAGAAGAAGCCGCTTACGCCCATTCACGGCAACCCGCCTTCGCTCGTCAATCTTCCCACCGGTTGCGCCTTTGCGCCCCGTTGCCCCTATGCTACCGAGTTGTGCCACACCAAGCGTCCCGAGCGCGTGGAGCTCTCCAAGGGTCACTATGCGGCGTGCCATTACGCCTCCGATTCGGAGTTTGCGAAGAAGAATGCTCCTGCCACGTCGCGCACCGGCAATGATGCTATCGCTACGGGCATGGACGATACGATGACGGGAGGCGAGGAGTAGACCATGGCAGATACCACACCCTTGCTCAAGGTCGAGCACCTCTCCAAGGAATTCCCCGCCAATTCCGGCGTGTTTTCCAGCCGCTTTTCCAAGCGCGTTGTTTCGGCTGTCAATGATGTTTCGTTCGAGATCATGCCTGGCGAGACCTTTGGTCTGGTAGGCGAGTCCGGATGCGGCAAGTCCACGACGGGCCGCACCATCATGCGCCTTAACAAGCCTACGGCTGGCAAGGTGTTCTTCCAGGGTCGCGACATTGCGTCCATGAGTAAAAAAGAGCTCAAGGATATGCGTCGCGATATGCAGTTCATCTTCCAAGATCCGTACGCGAGCCTGAATCCGCGTATGACCATTGGCGAGATTGTCTCTGAGCCCATGACCATCCATGGCATTGGCACCAAGGAAGAGCGTCTTGAGCGCGTTCGCGAGTTGCTTGACGTGGTTGGCCTCAACCCCGAGCATATCAATCGCTATCCGCATGAGTTCTCCGGTGGCCAGCGCCAGCGTGTTGGCATCGCGCGCGCATTCATCCTGCGTCCGAAGCTCATCATCTGCGACGAGCCCGTTTCTGCACTCGACGTGTCCATTCAGGCACAGGTGCTGAACCTTCTCAAGGACCTGCAGAATAAGTTTGGTACCGCTTACCTGTTCATCGCTCACGACCTTTCCGTTGTGCAGCATATCTCCGACCGCGTGGGCGTTATGTACCTGGGTAAGCTTGTCGAGCTTTCCGACTGGAGGCGCCTCTACGCTCAGCCGTGCCATCCGTACACGCAGTCGCTGCTCTCTGCGGTGCCTGTTCCGGATCCGGATATCCAGAAGACGCGCAAGCGCATCATTCTTGCCGGCGATCCTCCTTCACCGTTGGATCCTCCTTCGGGTTGTCGTTTTCATACGCGCTGCCCGATTGCTCAGGAGATTTGCTCTCGCGAGCAGCCTGAGTTCAAGGAGTTGGAGCCCGGTCATTTCTGCGCCTGTCACTTTGGTCAGCCGTTCCCCATCAAGGAATCGCACATCGACCTGTAAGCGCCCCTTTTGGCCCGCATAGATGTTTCCATGCGGGCCTTTTTATAAGGCTTTAGCCTGTGCGGCGCGCAGCGCCGCATCTAAACCCACCCGCTATGCGGGTGGAGTTAACCGGCTTTACAAAACCACCCTCCCGCCGGACACTTGCGATTGTTCAGGCCGCAAGGGTTCCGAGACGGAAGGGTGGTGAGGCGTATGGCCGAGAAGGCCTACAGCCTGTCGCACACGAAGTGGATGTGCAAGTACCACATCGTGTTCACGCCGAAGTATAGAAGGAAAGTGATCTACAACCAAATCAGGTCCGACCTTGGGGAGATCTTCAGGAAGCTCTGCCGGTACAAGGGGATAGAGATAATCGAGGGGCACCTGATGCCCGACCACGTGCACATGCTGCTCGCGATACCGCCGAAGTACAGCGTGGCCAGCCTGATGGGCTACCTGAAGGGCAAGAGCTCGCTGATGATCTTCGGCCGGCATGCGAACATGAAGTACAAGTTCGGCAACCGGAAGTTCTGGTCGGCCGGCTACTACGTGTCGACCGTCGGCCTGAACGAGGCGACGATAGCAAAGTACATACGGGAGCAGGAGAAGGCGGACATAGCGTTGGACCGGCTGAGCGTGAAGGAGTACGAGGACCCGTTCTCGCGCGGGACGCGGCCGAAGCGCTGACGCCGGTTTGACCGGCCCGCCACGGGTCAAAGCGCAATGCGGCCTGAACACCGTGAAGGCCGGCGTCTTTAGGCGCGGGCCAGCGACCCGAGGGTTACACCCTAAGAGCAAACCACCCCTTTTAGGGGTGGTTCTGATTTGAGCATGCTGAGATTAAAGGTTGCTATCTCATCTATAGCCATGGGACGAGAGCACTCGTTTACGGAATTGGGCCAAAGGTCTCTCGTCTTGAGTCGTATGCTATGGGTGCAACAGGCCGTGTCACATATGTGACCGTAGTGTTCCAGGGTCAACTGCCACCGCGCTGTATACGTGCAGGCTTGTGTGCCTGGCAGTTGGATTTCGCTGGAATCATGACAGGAGGAATGACATATGAAAACAGTGGATGTGGTAAAGCGATGTCTGTCTCGCGCCTTTGTGCGGGGGGGTGCGCTCCTGGCGATTGCTATGTCTGTGCCGGTAACACCCGCGTTTGCTACTGATGCCGCCGCATCTGGCCAGACAACGGCGCTGGAGCAGAATCAAAAAACGGCCACCGAGCTCGACGAGAATCTGGAGACGAAAGTTACGCTCTCGTTCCCGGGGAAACGCGAAGCCGAGCCTGCGGATGTTGTGTTCGTTCTTGATAAGTCGGGCGCCTCTGCGCAGAAGGACATCTTTAACCAGGCCAAGTCCTTCCTCGAAGAGGTTAAGACAAAGGCTCAGGCCGACGGCTTGGACATCAAGGTTGGCGTTGTCCTCTTTAATAAGGTGGGCAATATTCAGCAGCCGTTGACTGATGTCGTTACAGGTTACGATAGCATTCTGACGGCGATGAATTCGAGCTTGCACTCGGGTACCAATATGGATGCGGGCCTTCTTGCTGCCAAGAGCATGCTCGATGCTGATGCTGCCGTTAAGGCCGAAAACAAGCACGTGATCCTCATTAGCGACGGTGCCACGTACCTTTACTGCAAGAGTGGTGACTATACCAAGCCATATACGAGGTCGTTCGGAAGCGTTGAGGGTGGCAAGAACTTCATGGGTGGCGTCTGGGAGTGGCAGTCCCGCGAGTACCATACTAACAACGTCTGGAAGAAGTTTTCCGACGGCTCCAACTTCATCTTCTCGCAGGCCATGACCAGTCCTGAGAGGCTCGGTGAGTATCTTGCGTACTATCGCGATCAGTATGAGAACTCCGAGAAGAACTGGGCCCAATACGATTACGAATACACCGCATCGGCGGCCGCATTCGGAACCTCGAACCCCATTCCTGTTGACGTGACCGCTCCCTGCAACATCGATGTTGCGTTCTGGAGCACGGATGATACCTTCCAGTCGATGGTCAATGCCGGCTACGACATGAACGTCTATTACAAGAACGCCGCTGACTTCGATGGTCAGGTCTTCCTGCAGTATCTCACCAGGAATTCCAACGGGAGCAAGCTCGATACTGACTTCAATAAGCTCAGGGCCAAACTTATCGACAAGATTGCCGCCGGCTCGACCGTCGAGGATTTTATTGGCAACAACTTTGACTTTGTGAACGATGCCAGTAAGATCAGCCTGAATGTTGCGGGCGAGGACCTGGCGCCCGAAAAGATCGACGAGACCACGTATGGCTTTGGCAAGCGTGCGGACGGCACCTATCGTTTCACCCTCAAGTACACGGCAGGGGAGAACGAGAAGCTCGTTTTCACACTCAATGAGGCCGCGGTGCCCGCTAAACCGGTTGTCCTTACGTACAGCGAGGTGTTGGTGAACAAGCCTACCGAGGCCGGCACCCATAGCCTCAAGGTTAACGAAAGCGCAACCCTGCATCCCGTTGACGGCTACGGCAAAGAGGGCACGGCAAGCGATTTCCCGGTTCCGACGGTTACCTACACGGTTGCCGCCCCTGAGCAAAAGCCAGAGGAGTCCACGAAGCCTACGGATACGAAGAAACCGGTTAAAACGGACAAGAAGGGCAACCTCCCCAAGACAGGCGACAGCGCCCTTGCCGCAACGGTGGCGTTCCTGGCCCTCGGCTCCGCCGTCTGCGCCACTGGCATACATCTCAATCGCCGCCGCAGCTAAGCTATAGATTCGCACGACTAGAATCCCTGCGTTTTGAGCCTGCCTTCAACCCGAGGGCGGGCTCTTTGTTTTTGTGATCGCTGCAGAGTGAAGCGACTGAAGATTGATGATCGATGCGCATACCACTTCAACGCAGGTCTGATCCGGGGATTACCCCCTGAGCGATTCCGCAGCCGCGAAGCGGCGAGGACCAGCGAAGGGGGTAATCCCCGGATCAGACCGGTCGGGAAGAAGCGTTTTCAGGCCCTTCCAGCTTGCCATTCGTCATTATCCAAACGTAAATAAGCCACCTGACCTGCGTAAATCGACTTAGCAAAAAACTTTTTAAAAAAGTTCTTGCATCAGCTCCTGGGTCTGGGCTATTATCTTCCTTGTCGCAAGTCGGAGTGGCGGAATTGGCAGACGCGCTAGCTTGAGGTGCTAGTGACCACTTTTCGGTCATGCGGGTTCAAGTCCCGCCTCCGACACCATCAAATCTTCTGAGCCTCCTCGTGGGGCTTTTATTTTACCTATTGGGCGTGTTGCCCATCATGCTGCGGTATCGTGTGTGCCAATGAATGGCTGCGAAGGATGCGAGGTGCGTCCGATGGAATCACTGGGAAAAGACGATCTTGCCGAGCTGGCTCGACTGGTCGAGGTGACGAGTGACGCCGTTGCCCTTTGCGCCCAGGATGGCACTATCCTGCATGTCAATCGCCAGATGGCCTCGCTGGCGCTCGACGATCGAGAGCATATTGTGGGGACCGACATCAAGGATCTCCTCTTTAGCAATGCTTTTGAACGTGCGGAGCGACACCAGATGCCGTTTACGCTCGATACGCGCGATTGTAGCCTCATGCTCAAGCTGCCCGATGGCTCCTTTGTTCCCGTGAACGTCCGTGCACTGGAGATTGGGCGCGATCTTTTGCCCTTGGGCGTCCATCGCGCCGGTCGCATTCTCGTGGTCATCAAGAGCATGGAGGAGCAGACAGCCCACGATCGCCAGACGCAGCGCCTTCTCTCGGAGCTTCAGGCGGCGAATAAGCGCCTTTCGGGCACGCTTTCGGTCATCTTGTCCGCTATGGGCTCCAAAGACCTTCCAACGCTTCTTGATACCGTGCTCAACAAGCTTTCCGGCGCACTCGATGCGGGTGGCTCCACTATCTACATCGCCGAGAACGGTGGCTTCAAGCTCCGCGGTTTCTCTAAGTCGCTCGCAAATTGCTATGTGCCCGATTTTATTCCCTACGGTGCCGGTATCCCCACCTATGTGCTGCGCCAGTCACGCGCGTGCCGTTTTTACGTTTTGCCTGCTACGAGCGACGATGAGGATCTTGGGCCTGCATCCGGAACCTTTTATGACATGGATGCGCGAACAAATATGCGTCTGAATGTCGAGAACATGCCGGCGTTCAAGACGCTTATCGCCGTGCCGGTCTTTTTTGGTACGCAGGTGCTGGGCGTCATCGAGCTTGGCTGGATGCGCCCGTGCTTCCCGCGCGATTACGACATGCATGTGCTCGAGGTCGTGAGCGATTACCTGTCCATTGAGCTCATGGGGCTGGTGACGAACGCTCGTTCGAAGAGGTCGGATGAGCTGACGCGCTCGCTCAATCGCCTACGCGACATGGTGTATGCGGGGTCGGGAGACCTGCGCGATATGTGGCCTCGTCTGACGTCCGAGATGACGCGCGTGCTCAAGTGCCGCCTCTGCCCGCTGTTCTTCGATCACATGCGTGGCCGCTATGTGCTCGATTTTGATGGCGGGAGCAGAGTGAATCTGCCCGGCGGTATCGATGAGCTCTTTTTCTCGACCGTGGCGCCGGCGGCGTATGTCGATCCGTTGGCCGAGGTCGATGCAAAGATTCACCGAGGCGCCTGGACGTATACGGCAGACGATTTGGTCGATGTCCGCGTAGTCCGTGTGGATGCGAACTCGCGCGCTGGTCGCTGGCTCGCACTCCATGGCCTTCCCAGCCAGGGCGTTTTCTTCGATGCTGGTACAGATTTTGGCGCTGAGGACGGCGCTGCGGTCGATGATGCCGATGGAGCCGAAGGGTTGATGCTTGTTGAAGAGCGCCCTCACCGCATGTTTTTACTCTTACGCAGCGCCTCGCAAGAGCCAATCGACGACCTTGAGTACGATTACCTGGTGCATTTGGCGCATGATTTTGAGATGTACGTTCAGGGCGCGCGCAAGAAGGAATCTGAGCATCGCATCGCACAGACCCTTCAGGCGGGAATGAGGAGCTCTCTTGCTTCCGTACCGGGGATCACCTCGGACTGCCTGTATTCCTCGGCAACCAAGCAGGCGCTGGTGGGCGGAGATTTTTATACGCTTATCCGTCTTCCCGACGATCGCGTGGTCATGATTTTGGGCGATGTATCGGGCAAAGGCGTCGAGGCGGCTTCGATGTCTGCTTTGGTCAAAACGGCGCTTTCCGCCTATGCCTGGGAGGGTATGGGGCCGCAGCGCATGGCGCGCTCGCTCAACAGCATGCTTATGGGGTTCTCGCGTCTCGAGACGTTTGCGACGATGTGCATTGCAAAGATCGATTTGCGCCAGGGCTACGCAACGTATTGTTCGGCAGGACATCCGCCCTCAATGCTCGTGCATGCTCCGCGCGATGGTGCCCAAGGGGATATTTCTACCGCCGAGATTGAACTCATGAGCGTGCAGTCTGGTGTTGTCGGTGCATTTGAGACCATGAGCTATGAGGCCGGGTCATTCGAATTCTCGCCGGGGGACATCCTGTTCATGTACACCGATGGCGCTATCGAGGCGCGCGATCCTGCGGGTGATTTCTTTGGCGAGCAACGCTTGCGCGATACGCTTTTACGCGAGGCTTCCTCTGGTGTGGATGGATTGTGCGGGCGCATGCTTTCGGCGCTCGATACGTTTGCCGCCTCGGCGCTGGAGGATGACGTTGCGATGGTGGCGCTGCGCTTCGATATGGGGCGATCTCGCTAGCTGGCTTCTTCTGGGCGGCTCTCTTTCAGATTGATTGTTTAGGGGGTCGATAACCGGGGAACCATGACCGTATGAATGGTTGGAATGACATAACGGTGTTGGCGCCCGCGGGGGATATCGATATCTCCACCGCGCCGGGACTGCGCAGCCGCATCGATACGCTCATCGCACTGGGTTCTCCGCGCGTCATCATCAATTGCGAGAATGTCTCGTTTGTCGATTCCACGGGCATCGCCTGTCTGGTTTCGAGCGCGCGGGCGCTTAGCCGTTGCGCAGGCATGCTCTCGATGGTCAACGTATCGTCGAATGTCATGCGCTTCTTGCAGATTGGGCGTCTGACCGAGGCGCTTCACGCCACCCCTTCCGAGCGTCCCGCGGTGCCGGTCCTTGCACCCGATGCGAGCCCTTGCTGGAGTAAGAGCCTGCCCATTGTCGAAGGCGTCGAAAACCTGTCTTATTATCGTCACCGAATCGTCGAGATGCTCTCGACGCTCCCCATGTCAGAAGGCGACCGATTTGATTATGCCTTGGCGGTAGGAGAGGCCCTCTCCAATGCATATGATCATGCGGACGGTGCACATGGCTGCACGATGACGGTTGCTGCCTACGATGACCGTGTGGTGACGATTCTGCGCGACTGCGGTTGCGGCTATGAGATTTCCGACGACGATGCCCCGGTGGTTTCCGAGCTGCGCGGACGCGGCATCAGGCTTATGCGCTTGCTAGTGGATAACGTCGAGGTAAGTCGTAGGTGCGATTGTCCCGGCACGCAGGTGCGCCTGGTCAAACTATTCCGCGTGCATGGGCTGTAGGGCTCGAGGGGATAAAGGATGTGGGCGAGTGCTTTATCTCAATGTCGATTCGCAAAGAAAAAGACCGGAGACAATGTCTCCGGTCTTGACATTCTTGGTGGGCGTTACAAGATTTGAACTTGTGACCTCTTCCGTGTCAGGGAAGCGCTCTCCCCCTGAGCTAAACGCCCGAATTCAGGGTGCGCTGTTCAGCGCGAGGAATAATATACAAAAGGCTTTGGCTTGATGCAAGCGTTATTTTGAAAAAAGTTTTGTAATGTTGGAATAAAGTTCATCTATACCGTATCTACCTGCGCTTTTGATTTATCGGGACGCAGGGGGAAGATCTTGTCCAATGCGCATGTTCTCGAATTTGTCTTTCATGAAGCTGTCGCCATAGCGCGTATCCAGGTAGACATCGATGGGATTTGCAGGAGGAATGCCGTTTGCGCGTGCTCCGGCTCTCAGGAAACACGCGACGGTCATACCGGCGTCAAGAGCGATAAAGGCAGCGAGGAAAGTGACAACGGCTGCCTGGCGCGCCGTTGTTGGTTCACCGATGCGGTAGAGGAGCTCGGGCAAGATCGCGCGGCACCACACCAGGCCCACAAGGCCCCACATGGCAAGGAAGCGCCAAGCAACCCATTGGGAGATGTGATCGGGGAGCCCCAAGTATGTCCATGACTGCGCATGGGCCAGATGTTCCATGGACCAGCCAGTGAATTGCTCGAGGACGCCGCCGATGGCTGCAGAGATGCAGAAGATCTTCCAAGCGGGCCAATCTCGCGCTTCCCAAAGCAGCGCCGTCAGCAGCACGGCACCGCATCCATAAAGAGGGGAGAACGGGCCCCATATTAGTCCCACGCGGCTTTCGAGCACGCCAAAGACAACGAGGGTATAGACGGTCTCGAGCAGCAGTCCTAAGACGGAGGAGATCAGGAAGATGATGATGTATTGATACAAAGAGGGGGTGGAGGCGCTGAGGTAAGAGGCGCGAAGCTCGTTTTTGACTTTACGAATCAGCTTGCGCTGACGCTTGGCGATCTTTGAACGCAGGCGACGCTTTCCAAATCGCTCGACTTCCGACCAGACGGCGTCGGCATAGACGCTCGCATCGAGTTTTCCTTCACGCAGGAGATTTTTGAACGAAGATCCGCATCCGCGTGCGTCGTGGTAGCGTTGCGCGAGCCAGATGATGCCACGTGCAATGAGATAGACGGCGAGTATGAGGGTGAAGATTTGAAGCAAAGACGTGTCCTGAGCATCGAGTTTGTTTTCCCGCGGACATTTTACCGCTATCAAATTTCTGCATGCGCAAAACTTTTTTGAAAAACTCCTTGCGCCCGCCCGCGGCATCGCGTATATTAATAACCCGCAAGCGGACATGGCTCAGTTGGTAGAGCACAACCTTGCCAAGGTTGGGGTCGCGGGTTCGAGCCCCGTTGTCCGCTCCATTGCATTTCCGGACCGTTTAGGCGGTCCTTTTTCGGCGAAGTGGCCAAGTGGTAAGGCAGAGGCCTGCAAAGCCTTTACCCCCGGTTCGAATCCGGGCTTCGCCTCCAGATCGCCCAAGGGGCCCTCCGAAAGGAGAGCCCCTTTTCGTTCGCGGGCACCGGACGGCGGAGACTCCGTCGGTGTGCCCCTCCGGCCTCTTCGACTGCGGAATCCGCCGGCGCCGGCGGCCGGTGCCCCGCTGCAGCTCCCGGATCCGGGCGCTTTTCCAAATGAAGCAAGAAATCCCTTTTGGCACGGGCGAAAGACGGTCCAAATGGAACTTTCTGCTCCATTTGGGATCGAGCGGGGGCGGGCATGTTCTCGGAAGATTCTTCGACACTCTGCTTTCGATAAAACCATTATTTGTCGATTATGCATCAATTGTACGTTTATCTACATATGAGGTCTACTTATCCATTGTTGAAGAAAAGCTTGAGAGGTATTCTTTCGCAGTGAATTTAATGGACACGTGTCGCTTCAGCGGCGGCAGTGCAGCGGAGAAAAAGGTGCATCATGGCCTCTTCCAAGAAGAATTACTTCAAGCCGACGGTTGCCGCGGTGATAACGGCCGGATTCGCACTTTCCCCTATGCTTTCTACTGCCGCGATGGCGCAGACCAATAACGACTTGATGCTCGCCGGCTGCTATGAGGAGTGCCAGGGCGGTACCATGTCGCTTACCGCTTGCAAGAAAAATCTCGATGACGCCAAGGCTAAGCTCGACGAAGCGAAGGCAAATTACCAGGCCAAGCGCGATGCGACTGGCGACGCTGCGACCGATCTTGAGGTTGCCCAGGCAGCAGAGAAGAAGGCTGCCGCGAATCTCGAGGCGGCTCAGGCGGCATACGACGAGGCTGCGGCTGCCAACGAGGCCGCTCAGCAGCATCTCAAGGATGTCGAGGGGGAGTGGACCGAGAAGAGCGATGAGGTCAAGGAGGCCGACCGCGCGGTCGTGAAGAAGACCGCCGAACTCGAAGCCGCTAAAGCCGAGCACGCCAAGGCGACGCTTGAGGTGCAGCGCCTTCAGGCCCTCGCCGGCCTTTCAAATGATTCCGTCGACAGCCTTAAAGCGGCGGCCAAGCTGGCTCAGAAGAATTACGATGCAGCCCAGAAGCTTTGGGAGACGGCGAACGCTCAGAGCAAAAAGGCGCAGGGCAAGTTTGATGATGCACGCACGAAGCACGATGCCGCGGTAAGTGCGCTCGAGACCGCTAAGAAGAATCTCGAAAACGCCGAGAATTGGTACAACGGCATGGTCGATCGTCAGAAGGACGCACAGGCCAAATACGACAAGGCCAAGAAAGCTTTGGACGACGCCAACGCGCGCCGCGACGAGATTAACCAGGGACACGCCGACCTTGAGAAGAAGGTCGACGAGGCAAATACGGCGCTCGACGCGGCAAAGGCTGATGTTGCCTCGGCGCAGGCCGCGCTCGACGCCGCAACGAGTTCGTATAACGATGCGGTGGCAAATCAACAGGCAAAACAGAAGGCAGCCGATGATGCCCGTGCGCTTTATGAGGATGCCACGAAGATCGCCGGAGATGCATCGCAGGTTCAGGCGCTGCGCACGCGCAAGGCCGAGCTTGAGAGCAAAGTCGCGGACGAAAAGCAACAGGTTGAAAGCGATCAAGCTGCGCTCGATAGTGCTGACGCGGCACTTGATGCGGCGCAGACGGCCCAAAAAACTGCTGAGGACAATCTGGTCGCCCCGACGCAGGCGGTGAAGGATGCCCAGGCTGCTCTTTCCGCTAGGCAGAAGGAGAAGTCGGATATTGACTTCAGGGTGAGCGCTTCCCGGACCGCATATAACGTCGCAAAGTCCTATTACGATCGCATCAAGGACGACAAATGGAGGCTTCCGTGGCAGATAAACGAGGCCAAGAAGGCGCTTGACTCTGCCGAAGCCGACCTGAACAGCTGGAAGGCGAAGCAGGATGCCAAGGCAGAGGAGGTCGCCGCCGCCCAAGCCGCGCTCGACAGCGCGAATGCCGCGAAGGCGCCGCTCGATGAGGCCTTGGCTCAGGCAAAACAGGAAGTGGCCGATGCACAGGCGGCAAAACAGGCTGCAAGCGACAACCTTGATGCAGCGAGGGCGGCCCTCGACGCCGATCAGGCAGAACTTGACAACGTGAGCGCTCAATTGGACGCGATCGATCATTTGAATGAGTACAAGCGCAAGCTCGACGATGCCGAGAAGGCTCTCGAGCAGGCGAAGCAGCAGACCAAGCAGGCAGAGGAGAAAAAGAACGAGGCCCAGCAGGTTCTCGATCAAAAGCTGGCAGTCCAGAAAGACGCGCAAGCTGGTGTCAATGCTGCAAACTCCGCCGTTTCTTCCTACGACACGCAGCACGCTGCCGAGCTCAAAAAGCTCAATGAGCAAATTGACGGCAAGACCGTGCTTGGCGTGAAGATTCCAGGCGGGCTTACTCGAAAGTACGAAGAGGCGAAGGCAGAGCTCGATATCGTGAATGCCCAGCTTGCGGTGGCTGCCAAGAACCTGGATGCCGCCCGTGTGCTCATGGTGGGTGCTGAGGTTGCCGAGAAGGCAACGAAGCTCGCCATGGACGCAGCGGGTGTCCAGCTGCAGGTTGCAAAGGACGCCGAGGCTGCCGCCTATACCGTTATGGAGGCTGCGCGCAAGGTGGCGGAGTCCGCCTCTAAACTTGCCGAGAACGCCGAGCAGGCGGCCCAGCAGGCAGCGCAAAAGCTCGAGGAGGCTCGTGCGGCGCAGGCGGCTGCAAAGCAGAAGGTCGACCAGTCCCGTACCGACCTGGATGCGGCGAAGCAGCACGCCGAGCGCGCAAACAAGGAGCTGGCCGAGCTGAGCGCACAGGTTGCCCAGGCCGAGGTGAACGCCATCAAGGCTAAGATCGGCTTGCAGATGAAGGAGAAGCCGCTTGCCTCCGCCAAGGCGGCGTTTGATGCCGCCCATGCGAACACGTTGGCGAAACAGGCTGCATACGACAGCGCTGTGTCCGCGGAACAGCAAGCTAAAGATGAGCTCGATGCTGCGCAGGCAAACTACGACGCTGCACTCGAGTGCTACAACAAGTGTTCGCAGGCTGCGGGTTCTGGTGCCGCCGCGGGCTCGGGCTCTGCATCCGGCACCTCTTCGACGGAGGCTCCGACTGAGGGCAAGGGCGGCGCATCTGCTACGTCCCAGCAGGCTTCGAGCGGCGCTGCTGTCACCTCGCACGCCGCAATCGCTACGCTGCCGCAGACGGGCGATGCGACTCTTGAGGGCATCGTCGTCATTGCCGGCGCCGGCGCTGCTGCCATCGCTGCGGGCGAGGCTGCTCGTCGCCGTCATGCGGTGAAGTAGCCGCGGGTTTTCGCATCCATAACCTTCGTTTTGGAGGGCGCGTCGAATCAATGCGGTTTGACGCGCCCTTTTCTCGCTGAACGCACAACATATAGGTCAAGTGCTTTTTTAACGCCGTTCATCGCGGGACTCGTGAGGTTTTGAAAGATTTCCAAAAGGAATATGTCCAATATGCTTGAGGGCCAAACTGCAGGTCACGTGTTGGCGGAGCGTGAAATAAATCGGCCCGTGGAAGCAATGCAAATGTTTACGGTATCTTTCTTACGCCGTTGACCTGCTAAAACACAATATATAGTGTTGACCATAAATAAGAAAACATTATATAGGGTGAGTAACTTGTCGTATGATAGGTATCGACGCACCGTAAGATATGACTTCGCGCTTGCCAAGCACGCTGCGACACTTCCCCTGCGCCCTATGGGCAAGGCCAGGATCTGTCCGCACGCGAGCGTAAAGTCTTTCAACAAATAGAGAAGACGCAGGAAGGCGGGAGAGACCCGCGACGTTCGTGCGCCTTGTAGAAGAGGACGAGAGGTACGAGCTTCATGAAGATCATCAAGCGCAGCGGAGTGGAAGTTACGTTTGACATCGAGAAGATCAGCAGCGCGATTCGAGCGGCGAACCGTGAAGTCAAGGAGGCCGATCGCTTGACCGAGCGCCAGGTTGTCTATGCCGCGCAAAACGTTGCCGATGCCTGCGAGAACGCCGGCCACACCGTTTCTGTCGAAGAGATTCAGGATATGGTCGAGGACGAGATTATGCGTCTCGACCGCTACGAGGTGGCTCGCCACTACATCATCTACCGCTATGTGCAGAGTCTCAAGCGCACCAAGAACACTACCGACGACAAGATTCTCTCGCTCATCGAGTGCAACAACGAAGAGGTCAAGCAGGAGAACTCCAACAAGAACCCCACCGTCAATTCCGTTCAGCGCGACTACATGGCTGGCGAGGTTTCCAAGGATCTGGCCCAGCGCGTCTTGCTGCCTGCCGATGTCGTGGCCGCTCATAACGAGGGCATCATCCACTTCCACGACTCGGATTACTTTGCTCAGCATATGCACAACTGCGACCTGGTGAACCTTGAGGACATGCTGCAGAACGGCACGGTTATCTCGGGTACGCTTATCGAGAAGCCGCATAGTTTCTCGACGGCGTGCAACATCGCCACGCAGATCATCGCTCAGGTTGCGTCTTCTCAGTATGGCGGACAGTCCATCTCGCTGACGCATCTGGCGCCTTTCGTCGAGGTGAGCCGCCAAAAGATCCGTCGTGAGGTGGCTCGCGAGCTCGAAGAGCTTGGCGTGAGCGCTCCCGAGGAGAAGGTGCATGAGGTTGTGGAGGAGCGTCTGCGCGACGAGATTCGTCGTGGCGTTCAGACCATCCAGTACCAGGTTGTAACCCTTATGACCACCAACGGTCAGGCCCCGTTTGTCACCGTGTTCATGTATCTTAACGAGGCTCGTTCCGAGTCCGAGAAGCATGACCTCGCCATGATTGTCGAGGAGACCTTGCGCCAGCGTTATGAGGGCGTGAAGAACGAGGCGGGCGTATGGATCACCCCAGCGTTCCCCAAGCTCATCTACGTGCTCGAGGACGACAACGTAGCCGAGGATTCTCCGTTCTTCTACCTCACGCAGCTTGCGGCCAAGTGTACCGCCAAGCGTATGGTGCCCGATTACATCTCTGAGAAGAAGATGCGCGAGTACAAGCTATCTCTGGGCGAGACCGAGGGCAACGGCGACTGCTACACCTGCATGGGCTGCCGCAGCTTCTTGACTCCCGATCGCTCTGGCAACGGCTATGACAACGTGGCGAATGCCGGCAACTGGGAGCCGGGTAAGCCCAAGTACTACGGCCGCTTTAACCAAGGCGTTGTCACCATCAATCTCCCC
>OLNE01000748.1_pt1 | contig 28284 bp, 22 predicted proteins | sample 1672431 | NCBI WGS metagenome assembly OLNE01 (sample SAMEA3136685, study PRJEB25190) | human gut metagenome | reverse complement strand
GCGGGCGTCGTCGAGCCGGCGAGCGCCACGCCCGTCTACACCGCGGGCGACACGTCGCCGCGCTAGACTAGCTTGAGTTTTTGCGTTGCGCGCCCCGACGGGATTGCCGCCGGGGCGCGTTTGGATGGAAGGAAAGACATGCTGACAGCAATGCTCGGCGCCGTCTCCCAGGGCATTCTCTGGGGCATCATGGTGCTCGGCGTCTTCATCACGTACAAGCTGCTCGACATCCCCGACCTGACGGTCGACGGCAGCTTCGCCACCGGTGGCGCGGTCTGCGCGGTCCTCGTGGTTGCCGGCGTCGATCCGGCACTCGCCATTTTGGCCGCCATGATCGCCGGCGCCCTCTGCGGCGCGGTTACCGGGTTTTTGACCACGGCGTTCGAGATTCCCGCTATCCTCGCGGGCATCCTCACGCAGATCAGCCTCTGGTCGATCAACCTGCGCGTCATGAGCAAGTCGAACACCCCGCTGCTCACGAGCAAGACGGTCTTCTCCGCACTCGGCGACGCGACGGGGCTGCCCTCCAACGTCTGCGCCATCATCGTGGGAGTCATCGTCGCCGTCGTAATCGTCGCGGGGCTGTACTGGTTCTTCGGCACCGAGATCGGCTCCGCCCTGCGCGCCACCGGTGACAACGAGGCCATGATCCGAGCGCTCGGCGTGAACACCAACACCACCAAGATGATCGCCCTCACGCTCTCCAACGCGCTCGTCGGCCTCTCCGGCGGCCTCATCTGCGAGCAGCAGAAGTACGCGGACATCGGCATGGGCACGGGTGCCATCGTCATCGGCCTTGCCGCCATCGTCATCGGCGAGGTGCTCGGGCGTCTCCTGCCCGGCGGCCTCACGAAGTTCGCCCCGCGCCTGATCTCCGCCGTGGCGGGCTCCATCGTCTACTTCCTCATCCGCGCCATCGTGCTGCAGCTTGGCATGGATGCCAACGACATGAAGCTCCTCTCCGCCATCATCGTCGCCGCCGCGCTCTGCGTCCCCGTCGTCTGGGAGCGCACGCAGCGCCGACGCGCCTACTCGAAGGGAGGCGAGCAGTAATGGCCATGCTCAAGCTCTCCCACGTCACCAAGACGTTCAACCGCGGCACCGTGACCGAGAAGCGCGCCCTCACCGGCGTGAACCTCGAGCTTGCCGAGGGTGACTTCGTCACCGTCATCGGCGGCAACGGCGCTGGCAAGTCGACGCTGCTCAACATGATCTCCGGCGTCTATCCGCTCGACGCGGGCACCATCGAGCTCGACGGCACCGACGTCTCGCGTATGAACGAGCCGCAGCGCGCCAAGTACCTCGGCCGCGTCTTCCAGGACCCCATGCGTGGCACCGCCGCAGACATGCAGATCGCTGAGAACCTCGCCCTCGCGAAGCGCCGCGGCAAGAAGCGCGGCCTCGCCTGGGGCATCTCCGCGCAGGAGAAGGAGAAGTATCCCAAGCTCCTCGCCACGCTCGACCTCGGCCTCGAGAGCCGCATGACCGCCAAGGTCGGCCTGCTCTCCGGCGGCCAGCGCCAGGCGCTGACCTTGCTCATGGCGACGCTCACCAACCCCAAGCTGTTGCTTCTCGACGAGCACACCGCCGCGCTTGACCCCAAGACTGCCAAGAAGGTCCTCGACCTGACTGAGCAGATCGTGGCCGAGCGCGGTCTCACGACCCTCATGGTCACGCACAACATGAACGACGCAATCCGCCTGGGCAACCGCCTGATCATGATGCACGAGGGTAACGTCATCTTCGACGTGGCAGGCGAGGAGAAGAAGAGCCTCACCGTGCCCGACCTGCTACAGAAGTTCGAGGAGGTCTCCGGCGGCGAGCTCGCGAACGACCGCATGCTCCTGAGCTAGCGCGGCAGGACGGAGGGTACCCGCAACACGCTGCAGTGCGCGTCCATGAACCGCCGCTCGCCGATAACCACGTCGGCGAGCGGCGGTCTTCTTTTGCGAAGTGCCCACGCCGAGCTGCGATGTCAGATTTGCGTCCGCCAACCGCAAGGTTCTGTCAGGTTCGTCTCCGCTAAGGTCTTCCCACTTTGCGAAGGGAGACCGGATGACAGACAAGCGGACGGACAAGGCGGCGAACGACGACGCGCTCCGCGGCGAGGCGAGTTTCCTCCGCCTCATGAAGGCGCTGCTTGCGTTTGTGATGGAACGGACCGGCGCGCGTCGTGGCCGGAGCTGCGATTTGCAAGCGAGGATCGCCGCTACATCAGACGCGCTCGACCGCCTATGGGCAGCCCCTCAGCTCATTGACGAGTTTCTAGCCGAGAATCCCGCGGATTTCGACGAGCGGGACCTCGCCACGATCGCGTCCTGGCGCACCCCCGTCATGGGCCGCTTCGTCGTGACTGGTGTCCAGGGCAAGCGATTCGCCTGTCTGCCCGCAGACGTCGACGCGCCACCCCGCCTCATCATCGTCAAGCTCATCAGACGCGAGGCAGACGAGCTCTTCCGCGCCATCCCCTGCCTTATCGAGCTTGTTCTCCTCCCCTTCCGCGGCGCGATCGTCACCGACGGGAGAATCAGACGCCTTAGCTCGGCCACCAGAGCCGGCGGCACGCTCGTCATCGAGAACCGCCTCCGTCTGGCAGCGCTCCACAGGCTGGTCCAGACGCCGAGCGATCTTGCGGAGCTCGCTCAATCCGATCCGGAGAAGAGCGCAGGACACGGCTGCGCCGCGAGCCCTCGAGGTAGCCCCACGCCCCAGCACGCACGTGCTATGCTCAACGCTAGCTTTACCTCACCCCACGATAACAAGGAGGGCGCAAGCCCATGAGAACCGAGACTTCCGAGGCGCTCGCTCGTCTCGTTGGCTGTTTTGTTGCCGCAATCGAGGACACCGGAACGCAGATTCCTTCCGACGTAGTCGAGCACCTCACCGAGAACCCCCTCAAGAGCTGCGAGACTCTGAACGACCTCGCACTTTCCTGCGGCGCCATCGACGACTCGCTCGACGCGGCGCTCGCCGCCATTTATGAGTCCATGGACGCCGCGGACGCTCGTGGCGAGGTGGACGAGTTCACCGCAGAGCGTATCGCTCGCATCTGGGTCCGCACTCACCGCGAACCGGAGCCCGAGCCGGAACCCGAGCCGGAACCGAAGCCCGAGGCGTACGAGGGCCACGGTAGCGCTGCGAACGAGCAGGAGACGCCTGCCGAGGAGACGCCCCAGCCCAAGAAGAAGCGCCGCAACCGCAAGCAGAAGGTGGACGAAGCCGCAGAGAGCAACGTAGCCAAGGCGGACGACCAGGAGGCAGCGCAGGAGCCTGAACCGACACCCGAGCCTGCGCCCGTCGAAGATGCGACAGAGAATTCCGTCCCCGAGAAGCCCAAGAGGCGTCGTGCCCGCAAGGCAGAGAAGCCGGCCGCCGAGGCCACGGAGCCGGTCGCGCCCGTCGAGGACGCTGTGCCTGCCGCCGCTGGCGAGGACGCGCAGCCGGAGGAGACTGCCCCCACAACAGAGGCCACGCCCGCGGCAAATGACGAGCCCGCAGCCACCACGGATGCCCAGCCCGAGCCCGCAGCTACCCCCGCCCCTTCGGGCGAGACGCTCAGCGTCGACCAGGCCGTCGCCATTCTCGGCGTGAGCCGTCCCACCATCTACAAGCTCATTGAGTCTGGCGAGCTTCCCGCAAGTAAGAAGGGCCGTAGCTGGCGCATCTCCGCCGCCGCCGTGAGCGAGCGCGCCAACCAGTAGCACGTGCCCGGAGCCAAAACAAACGAGGGCCGCCCCACCACGGGACGGCCCTCGTGTCATATCGTCGAATCGCGGACGCGCCACCTAGTGGATCGGGTCCTCGCCATCCTCCAAGAACAGCGGCACGGCAATGCGCGTGTAAAGCGCGAGCCAAATGAGCGAGAGGCAGAATCCGCCAATAACGTCGCTCGCATAATGAACACCCAGGTAAATACGACTCACACCCACCATGACGATGACGACGCCAAAGGCGACAAGTAGAAGCGTGCGCTGCCTATGGTCCTTCTCGTACTTCCAAACGAACCAGGCGAGAAGACCAAAGAATGCCATCGCCACCATCGAGTGACCCGACGGGAAGCTGAAGCCGCTCACACTCGCAAGGCGGAATCCGTCCGGGCGCGGGCGCTGGATGATGAACTTGAGTGCCTGGTTGATGAGAACAACAAGGCCGAGGTTAACAGCGCAGCACCATCCCGGGCGCCTGCCCGGGGCAAACGCGGGGACCGCCAGCAGCAGCACGAGCAGCGTCAGCGGCGTCGCCAACGCCGAGAAGCTCTCCATGATCGGCGTGAGCCACGGGCGACGCAGATGCTCGACGATGAGCCAATATGCCGCACGATCCAGCCTCATCGACTCAAGCTCGAGGACATCCTCAAGAATCATCACGAACACCGCGGAGCACACGGCGATCACAACAAAACGCGCGTTATCGCGGATAAGCGAGCAAAACTGACTCGCGATTGTCTTTGAATCCCTGCCTTTGCCAGAAGACATGTGCGTTCCCCCATAAATCGAACTTGCACATGAGGATGATACCCAAGCCTGCGCGCGCAAGCTCTGCGCGGACCGTGCGCCTCACAACCGCGCTCGACCGGCCCGCGCAGCGTATGCCCGCACGACGCCATGCCGCCCGGCCCGCGCAGCCCATGCTCGCGCCACGCCCGCACCACGCCACGCCCGCGCCCGCACGGCCCGCGCAGCACCACGCTCATATGACACGCACAATTAATAACAGTCCTCTCACCGACAGGTCTATCATGCTTGTTACTCCGCAGTATTCAGTGGTTTAAGATGTAAACAACGCTTCCCCCAAAGAGAAGGATGACTATGTCCACTTCCAAGCACGTCACTTCCGCCGGCATCGACCGTCGCGGCTTCCTCAGGCTCATGGCCGCCGGCGCCGCGACCATGCCGCTCGCCCTCGCCGGCTGCGGCTCCAGCCAGCAGGCCGCCACGACCTCCGCTGCCACCACTGCCGCCGGGGCCGCCGACATCTCCGGCGCCAAGCTCACCTTCGTCGGCGACGACGCCTTCGCCCCCTACCGCTATCTCGAGGTTCAGGCCGATGGCACCCAGAAGGTCGTCGGTCTCGACATCGCCGTCGCAGACGAGATGGCGAAGCGCCTCGGCTTCACCTATGACTTTGAGCCGCAGGAGTTCACCGCAACCCTCGCCTCCGTCCAGAGCAGCGACACCTCGTTCACCATGGCCATGTCCTCCAATCCCGAGCGCGAGGAGACCTTCGACTTCACGCGCGGCTATTACCAGCCGCTCGTTGGCGTTCTCACAATGAATGACGAGGTCAAGACCATCGACGACCTCAAGGGCAAGTCCATCGCCTGCACCACGGGTACCGTCCAGAACAAGTTCATCTCCGCCGTCCTGCCCGATGGCGACATCCACACCTATGACGGTGGCGACCAGTGCCTGCAGGAGGTCCTCTCCGGCCGCATCGACGCCTACCTGTGCGACGGCGCGGAAGGCCAGTCCATGCGCGACGCCAACGAGGGCCTCGTCCTCGGCTTCCTCGAACGCTCCGAGACGAAGGACTATGTGGGCGTCTATCGCATCATGGCCGCCAAGGGTGCCTCGTTCGTCGCCGCCTTCGACGAGTGCATCGGTGAGATGCTTGCTGACGGCACGATCGACGAGTTCATCGGCCAGTACGTGGGCGATGACTTCAAGTGGGGCGACGACACCAGCGCCTCCGGCACCGCAACCACCGGCGTTGCCGCAAACTAGCGTCTCACCCACCGGTCAGCACCCAGGCAGCTCAGCATGAAATTCTCGCTGATAGAACCTTATGCGCCGATGTTTGTGGGCGGTCTCGCCGTCACCTGCGAGGTGACAGCGGCCGCCCTCTTGCTCGCGTTTGTCGTGGGCTTCGCCATCGCCGTGCTCAAGGTCATCCCCTGCAAGCCGTTGCGCCTGCTGCTCGACTTCTACACCTCGATCTTCCGAGGCGTACCCCTCATCGTGCTGCTCTTCATCGCCTACTTCGCGACGCCACAGCTCACGGGCTATAAGATTACGATGTTCGCCGCCAGCGTTCTCACACTGGGCCTTAATGGCTCCGCCACCGTCTCGGAGACGGTGCGCGGCGGCATCGAAGGCGTCGACCGCGGCCAGTACGACGCGAGCCGCGCGCTCGGTCTCTCCTACATAACGATGATGAGCAAGGTCATCATCCCCCAGGCACTCCGCAGTGTGGCCCCCGCCTTGGTAAACGAGGTCATCACCGTGCTCAAGAGCTCGTCGTTGGTGGCAACCATTGGCCTCATGGACATGATGCGCGCCGCTCAAAGCGTGCAAGCCATCACCTACCGCGCCTTCGAGCCGTTCATCGTGGTGGCCATCGTCTATTACGTAATCGTCATGGCACTCGTCGCCGTCGCCAACCGCCTTGAACGCCGCATGCGTGCCTAGCGCCCTCACGTCGCCATTTTCGCCGACTTTCCACGGCTTTGGACGCACTCCATGCGCCGCGAGGAAATAGTGGAGTCGAAATGACGTGGCAAAAACCGCAATCCACGAGTAGACAAAATACCCGCACGTCGTTTACCTGCGGTTTCGAAAACGCAAATGGCCGCTCTACTTTGTGTGGCCCATTTTTGCCACGTCATTTCGCATTTACTTCTCGAGATCGCTCATCTTGGCGGCTTTTGCGGGGCCGAGACGTTGCGCCCGGCAGCGGCCGCCTCGTTCGGTAAGATTGGGTGCGAAACACAATCGCAGCTCAAAGGACGCATCGTGGCAGACGAGCAGACAGCCAACATAACGGACGCGCAGGCCGCCGAATCCCCCGTTACCAGCGGGGACTTCCCGCAGGCCGCCGAATCCCCCGCGCGCGGCAGCGACACCCCGCAGAACACAGACCCGTTCGCCCCGGGCTCGCTCGGCGAGCTCGTCCCAGACATGTGGTTTGACCCGGAGCAATGGCCCGACTATGAGCCCGAGGCTCCCCTCACCGCGGACGAGGCCCTTGAGCGCTACCTCGACTGGTGCACGAGCCGTGGCCTCGAACTCTGGCCTCATCAGGAGGAGGCCCTGCTCGACCTCGCCGCTGGCGACCACGTCATCCTCGGCACGCCCACGGGCTCGGGCAAGTCGATGGTCGCACTCGGCCTTTGCTACCTCGCCATTTGCCAACACAAGCGCGCCTACTACACGGCGCCCATCAAAGCGCTCGTCTCGGAGAAGTTCTTCGACCTCGTCGACGCCTTCGGCAAGGACAACGTCGGCATGATCACGGGCGACACCCAGATCAACACGGACGCCCCCGTTATCTGCTGCACCGAGGAGATCCTCGCGAACCAGGCCCTGCGCGAAGGCGCCTCAAGCGAGGTCGCCGCCGTCGCCATGGACGAGTTCCACTTCTTCGGCGAGGCGGACCGCGGCTGGGCCTGGCAGGTCCCGCTGCTCACCCTCCCCAACACGCAGTTCCTCCTCATGAGCGCCACGCTTGGCGACGTCTCCGCCATCGCCGGAGCGCTCGAGCGCCAGACCGGCCGCACCGTCGACTCCGTGACAGACGCGGAGCGTCCGGTGCCGCTCACCTACGAGTACGTCAACACCCCGCTCGAGGCCACCGTCGAGCTCGCCCTACGCGAGGGAGACGCCCCCATCTACATCGTTCATTTCGCTCAGGACGCCGCGCTCAACACCGCGCAGTCCCTCGCAAGTTACGGCGTCGCCACGAAAGAGCAGCGTGATGCCGTTAAGGAAGCCTGCAAGGGCACGCGCTTCACCACGGCTTTCGGCAAGACGCTCCAGCGCCTGCTCTCATGCGGCGTCGGCGTGCACCACGCCGGCATGCTCCCGCGCTACCGCCTCCTCGTGGAGAAGCTCGCCCAGCAGGGCCTCCTCCCCGTCATTTGCGGCACGGACACCCTAGGCGTCGGCATCAACGTGCCCATCCACACCGTGCTGCTCACGGCCCTCACCAAGTACGACGGCCACCGCATGCGCCGCCTGCGCGCCCGCGAGTTCCACCAGATCGCCGGTCGCGCCGGTCGCTCAGGCTTCGACACGGAGGGCCGCGTCATCGCCGAAGCGCCCGAGCACGAGATCGAAAACGCAAAGCTCGAGCTCAAGGCCGCCGGCGACGCTAAGAAGCTCCGCAAGCTGAAGAAGAAGCGCGCGCCGGAGGGCTTTGTCAACTGGAACAAGGACACCTTCGAGCGCCTCGCCGAGGCCGCGCCGGAGACCCTCACGCCCCGCATGCGCGTAACGCACTCGATGGTTCTCTCCGAGACGAGCCAAGGCGGCGACTCGCACGCCCGCATCATGCGCCTCATCGCAGACTCCCTCCAAACTGATGCCGAGAAGGTCCAGCTCGTCGCCCGCGCGGACGAGATCTTCGCCACCCTCATGGACGCCGGCGTCATCATTCGCGAGGAAGGTCTATCCGCGGATGAGGGCGCCACGGAGGCAGACCGCGCCATCGCTGCGAAGGCCGCCGAAGCCGCCGCCGAGGAGCTCGAACTGCTCCTGCCTGCCGCCGCGGCCTCGCCCCTCGACACGCCCGCAAGCTACTCGCTCACGGTCGACCTACCCGAGGACTTCGCCCTCGACCAGCCGCTTTCGCCGTTCCTCCTCGCCGCTCTCGAGCTCCTTGACCCGGAGAGCGAAACGTACGACATGGACCTCGTGTCGATGGTGGAGGCCACGCTCGAGGATCCCTGGCAGGTCCTCCGCGCCCAGGAGCGCGAGGCCAAGGGACGCGCCATCGCCGAGATGAAGATGCAGGGTATCGAGTACGACGAGCGCATGGAGAAGCTCGAGGGCATCACCTATCCCAAGCCCCTCGAGGAGGAGCTCGAAGCAGCCTTCGCCGCCTACTGCGACGAGGTTCCCTGGGCGCGCGACTACTGCCTGCGCCCCAAGTCCGTCGTGCGCGACATGCTTGAAAGCATGTCGGACTTCAAGACCTACATCCAGCGCTACAAGCTCTCCCGCAGCGAAGGCACGCTCCTGCGCTACCTGTCTGACGCCTGGCGCGTCCTCGACCGCACGGTTCCGCCCGACAAGCGCACGCCCTACCTGGATGACGCCATCGCTTGGCTTGGCTTCATCGTCCGCACCACGGACTCCAGCCTCATGGACGAGTGGGAGTCTGCCGGCCAGATGCCCGGCGAGCTGCCGCCCGGCGCCGAGGAGGCTGTCGTGCAGGACCGCCACGGCCTCACGATTCTCGTGCGCAACGCCCTCTGGCGCCGCATCCGCCTCTTCGCCGCCGAGGAGATCCCCACGCTCGGCGAACTCGACCAGCCCTTTGGTATGGGCGAGCGCCGTTGGCGCGAGGTCCTGGAGGAGTTCCGCGATGTCCACGACGAGGTTCTGCTCGACGCGGACGCCCGCTCTACCGCATACTTCCTAATTGATACGGCAGACGAGCTCACGGACCACGTCTGGCACGTGACGCAGATCATCCACGACATCGACGGCGACAACGACTTCCGCATCCTCGCCGACGTCGACCTCGATGTCACGCAGAACGAGGGCGAGGTCAGCTTCAAGCGTTATCGCGCCGGCTCGGCCGAGGACCTTGCGGAGTAGGAGACATCCGGCGGGGCGGCCACGCCCGCCCTTCCGCGACGGACGCACAATCCCGTAACCGCGGCCGCACCCTTCCGCGGCGGACACGCCAGCCACGCAACCGCGGCTGCGCCACGCAACCCTCCCACCGCACCCAGAGAAGCCCCAGCGGCATTGCCGCTCAGAAACGGAGAAACGACATGAACTACAACCTCGTAAAGTTCACGATGAGCGCCGGCACCGCCCAGCAGCTCCCGAAGCCCGGACGCCCGGAGATCGCCTTCGTCGGCCGCTCGAACGTGGGCAAGTCCTCGCTCATGAACAAGCTCTTCGGCCGCAAGGACCTCGTCAAGGTCTCCTCCAAGCCGGGCAAGACCACGACCATCAACTTCTTTGCCATCGGCAACGTGGACTTCGTCGACCTGCCCGGCTACGGCTTCGCGCGCGTCAACGCCACGGAGCAGGAGCGCTGGAACAACCTCATGGAGGGCTACTTCGAGGGCGAGCGTAACCTCAAGCTCGTGGTCGCCCTCGTGGACATCCGCCATGACGCGAGCCCGCTCGACCTCCAGATGATCGGCTACCTCGAGAGCCTCGGCCTTCCCTACTGCGTCGCCTTCACCAAGGCGGATAAGTTCAGCCGCTCGAAGGGCCTCACGCAGGCGGCGATGCTCCGCAAGCAGTTCGAGCTTGAGCCCGAGATTCCCTGGGTCCTTGTTTCCTCGACGGCCGGCACCGGTATCGGCGACCTCAAGGACACCATCGAGCGCGCCCTGCGCAAGTAGGACCGCGACGCCTACTTGCGCCGGCCCGCAGGTGTGCCACCAGCCTTCGGGCGTTTGCGCACCTGGCTCACATCGATTGGGTCACAGTGCAGCGTGAGGGTGATGCCCGTCTCGAACGCAACACGACGCTCGATGCCGTCGAGCGTCGTGTGCGCGGTAAGCAGGCTCGTGCGCGAATCCATCTCCGCGTGGGCACTCGCGACCTTCCTCCCCGGGCCGTAATCGTGAATCATGAGGTCATGCACGCCAAGGATGCCTGGGGTCGCCAGCACGAGGGCCACGACACGGTCGACCATCTCTTGAGAGGGCGCCTCGCCCAGGAGCGGGTTCACCGTATCGCGGACAAGCGCGAGGCCGCTCACCAGCACGAATATGCCAACGGCAAGGCCCGCCCAACCATCAAGCTCAAGGCCCGTGAAACGCGAGACAAGCGCGCACACGAGAACCGCCGTCGTGGTGATGACGTCGTTGCGCGAGTCAATCGCAGTGGCGGCCAAAGTCTCGCTCTCGATGCGATCTCCCAGCTTCGTGTTGAAGCTCATCATCCACGCCTTTGCGGCAATGGAGAGCAACATGACGACGAGCAGCGGAAGGCTCACCTCGACAGGCTCAGGGTCGATGATGCGCGAAATGCCGCCGCGAATGATCTCAAAGCCAACCGCGGTCACAAGAACGGCCACAACTAGCCCAGCAAGGTACTCGAAGCGCCCGTGGCCGTACGGATGGCCGGAGTCGGCGGGTTTGCTTGCGAGCTTGAAGCCCGTAAGCGTCACGATGTTGCTCGAAGCATCCGAGAGGTTGTTGACGGCGTCTGCCACGATTGAGACCGAACCAGCCGCCACGCCCACGGCGGCCTTCGCGACACAAAGGGCCACGTTCAGCACAATGCCGACAACGCCCGCCATGATGCCATAGGAGACGCGCACGCCCGGGTCGTTCACGCGACCATAATCGCGCACGAACATGCGCGAAAGCCAATCGGTCATTGTCGCCTCTCCCTTCAATTCGTACCTCAACGCCGCAAATGCCGCTCAAGGACCAAAGATTGCAGCATATCACGACGTTATACCCACCGCCGCGGTAGAGTATCCGGATCGCCCGCGCGGCGCGTGGAGGCCGCCGCCACGGCGCGTCGCCCGGGTTGCCCGCGCGACGCGTGTAGCCGCTGCAACGGCACGCCGCCCGAATCGCCCGCGCGACTCGCCCAACCCCCCACGCCCAACAACAAGAGGCGTCCGAAGCCATACGGCCCCGGACGCCTTCAGTCACGAGCTATGGGAGCGGAGCGCTCTTAGTAGCGGTTGCCGCCACGGTAGCCGCCGCGGTCGCCACGGTCGTTGCCGCCACGGTAGCCACCGCGGTCGCCGGGACGATCGTTGCCGCGGAAGCCGCCGCGGTCGTTGCCGCCACGGAAGCCGCCGCGGTCATTACCGCCACGATAGCCGCCACGGTCGCCGCCACGGGAGTCACGGCCACCGAAGCCACCGCGGTCGCCGGGACGATCGTTGCCACGGAAGCCGCCGCGGTCACTGCCGCCACGGTAGCCGCCGCGGTCATTGCCACGGAAGCCACCGCGATCGCCGCCGCGGTCGCCACCACGGCCACCGAAGCCGCCACGGTTACCACCACGGTCGCCGCCACGGAAGCCGCCGCGATCGCCACCGCGGTCGCCGCCACGGCCGCCAAAGCCACCACGCGGGCCGCGGTCATCGCGCTTGCCGTGGAAGCCGCCGCGCTCCTCGCGATCCTCGTCGAGGCCAAGGGCCACGAGCGGGTTAATAACCTTGTCGAGCAGGGCCACGAGCTGCTCGCGCTCCTCGTCGGAGAGGCCCGGGACGAGGTTCTCGCCCTTGCTCTCCTCGGCCTCGGCGCGCTCGACGGCGTCATCGTCGGCCATGACGACGATCTTGCGCATGTCGGGCTCAGACGGCTCGACGCGGGCAACGAGGTCCTTCTCCTCGGCCTCGGCCATCATAGCGTCGAGCTCGCGAAGGCGCATGCCGAGAAGCTCGGACATCTCCTTCTGCTCCATCTTGGGCTTGAGCTGCAGGAGCTTGAGCGCGCGGACCAGCGAGCTGGCCTGGTTGCCCTTCTCCTCCTGCTCGCGGCGCTGGACGGCGCGGCGGCAGCGAAGCAGGCGGGCGGCCTTGTTGGCCTTATCGAAGAGAGCGTCATCCGGATCCTGCGCGGGGACGTCCTCGGTCTCGTCGGCAGCCTCGGCGGCGTCGACGTCATCGGTCTCGGTCTCGTCGAGAAGCTCGTCGTCGGCCTCGAGGATCTCCTCGTCAGCGTCGACCATGGTCTCGACCTCGTCGTTTAGCATCTCGTCATTCTCGAACTCAGACATGGTGTCTCCTTCTTGCGCCCCTCGGGCGAATGTGGCGCTCCCGCGCCGCGTGCCGGATTCCTCAACTCTGATCATCTGTGTCATTCGTCTTACCCCTCCCGGGGTGCCCAGCACGGCGAACTAGTATATGGCCTGTAAGCTGCGCCAACGCGTGCTGCGGCATTCCTCCACCGAAACGCCGCAGCAAGACGGCGAGCTACTCCTGACGATAGGTGGTCAGGAAGTCGGCGAGGTCATCCATGCACTCGGCCAGAACCTCGATGCGCGGCAGATAGACGATGCGGAAGTGATCGGGCTCGGCCCAGTTGAAGCCGCCGCCGCGCGTGATCAGAATCTTCTTGTCATGGAGAAGGTCGAGCGCGAACTGCTCGTCATCCGTGATATTGAACTTTTTCACGTCGATCTTCGGGAAGATGTAGAACGCCGCCTTGGGCTTCACGGCCGTGATGCCGTCAATCTCGTTGAGCGCACGCCAAATGAAGTCGCGCTGGTCGCAGACGCGGCCGCCCGGGCGCACGTACGTCTCGACGCTCTGGTATCCGCCAAGCGCCGTCTGCACGATGGACTGCGCCGGCACGTTCGAGCAAAGGCGCATGTTAGAGAGCATGTTCACGCCCAGGATGAAGTCGCTCATGCAGCGGAGGTTGCCAGACAGAATCATCCAACCGATGCGGTAGCCCGCGATCATGTGGCTCTTCGAAAGGCCGGAGAAGGTCACGCACGGCAGGTCCGGGGCAAGCGACGCGATGGAGGTGTGCTCGACGCCGTCCATGCACAGACGATCATAGATCTCGTCCGAGAAGATCATGAGCTGGTGACGGCGGGCGACATCAACGATTTCCTCGAGCACCTCGCGCGAATAGACGGCGCCGGTGGGGTTGTTCGGGTTGATGATGACGATGGCCTTGGTACGGCTCGTGACCTTGGACTCCATGTCGGCGATGTCCGGCATCCACTCGGCCTGCTCGTCGCAGATATAGTGAACAGGATTGCCGCCGGCAAGCGTGGCACAGGCGGTCCACAGCGGATAGTCGGGGCTGGGGATGAGGACCTCGTCACCGTCATCAAGCAGGGCGTGCATGGACAGCTGGATGAGCTCGGAAACGCCGTTGCCGGTGTAGATGTGCTCCATGTCCACGTTGGGCAGGTGCTTGAGCTGCGCATACTGCATGATCGCCTTACGAGCGGAGAACAGGCCGCGCGAGTCAGAGTAGCCCTCGCACTCGGTGAGCTGCTGGCGCATGTCCTTCACGACCTCGTCGGGCGTGCGGAAGCCGAACGGCGCCGGGTTGCCGATGTTGAGCTTGAGAATTCGCTCGCCCTCCGCCTCCATGCGTGCCGCCTCGTCAACGACCGGGCCACGGACGTCATAGAGCACGTTGTCGAGCTTGTTGGACTTCTTGAACTGGCGCATGAGGTTGCTCCCTTTATTTGAAATCTGCTGGTCAGATGTAGCGTTCGAGGTATAGGCGGCCGTATGCCGCGCGGTAGCTCGCGCAGTCGCCGCGTCAGAAGCGCCCGAGGGGCCACCAACGGCAGAAGTACCGTCGAGCCAAGCAGGGCTCACGCCGAGAAGGTCAGCGACAAGGGTAAGAGTGGCTAGGCGTGGAGTGACCTTACCGGAGACGTATTGGCTGACCTGGCTCTTTCCCAGCTTCGAGCCGCGCTCGTCAGCAAGGCGCACGAGGTCCGCCTGCTTGAGTCCGGCCACGTCCATCGCCTGTCTAAGGCGTTCCGAGAACTTCTCCCGACCCATGATCCTCCAAGCCTCCTTGCCGCCAGACCTTGCTCCCGGGCCTCAGCTCGCCGCCGAGTCTTGCGCCCGGACCTCAGCTTGTACGGGCCCAACCTGCTTTCGAACGCATAAGTTCAATTTTGTATGCGCTGTAACACTGAAATTGAACTATATGCATCATTGGTTCAATTTCTCGGTAATACTAGCACATTGAATTGAACTTCCTTCTCCCATCCCGCATGTGCATGGACTTTCGGCAGCGCATGGCTGCCTTGACGGAAGCGTCACGCCAGCCAGGCCCACACGGAGAGGCTCTGCGCGACCACCTCTCGTCCGCGCGTGGCCAGCCCCAAGGCCACGTCACGTCAGTGCAAATGGTTCCAGACGCTCCGCGCTGCCTCGGGCCACACCCGCCAAACAGAAAAGGGACGGCCCCAAAGGAACCGTCCCCTCATCATCATCTGCGCGGTCAGCGTGCCCGACGCCAGACCTATCTGCCAGTTAGACCAGCTTGCCGGCGCAGTGGTCAACGCCATGCTGAACAACCTCGGCAACCCAGCCGGTGAGCTTGCGCGTGCGGGACTCGAACTTGCCGTCGACCAGGGCGTCAAACTGGACGCGAATCAGCTGGAAACGCTGGACCGCGGTCTCGCGGTCGAGCGAGAGACAACCCTCGCTGACCTTGTACGGCACCATCGTAGCAACAATCTTGGGGTTGTACATAACCTGCGGGCCATGGGCACCAAGGAAGGCGATGATGGCCTTGGTCGAGCCAATCTGGTTGGCAGCGAGGCCAGCGCAATCCTCATTGGCGGCCATGGTATCGAGCAGGTCCTGGGCAACATCCGCATCCTCGGGAGTGGCGGGCTCCGCCGGCTTGGAGAGGAACTCCTCGTCCTTCACGATGTCCTTAATCATGTGGTTCCCTTTCATCGAAGCGCGCGGCCCGTCCCCGCGGGCAAACGCGGCCTTTTCATCCTCACGATGATACGGGATTACCCGCCTGTGCGGCAGCGGCAGCATCTCCCTTCATCCCACGCGCACTAGGTGCGATCGTTTCAGCGCTCTTGGACGCACCGGAGCGGGCAGGCTGCCCCAGGCGCGGCTCCGCGGGAGGTCCAATTCCTCGCGAACAGCACGTCCTCGGGAGACCCAATTCCTCGCGAACAGTACGTCTATCCCAGGCGCACCAGGTTCAAGCTGTCGAAATACGCCCCATCAATCCCGATGGTCTCTCGCAGAAGATCGAGGTAAAAGCTACCCGTGACACAGTCGATGTCCGTCGGCCTATCCCTGAGGCTCGGGTCCGCATCCGGCGCACGGTCATAGAACTTCACGCCCCCAACGCAGACCCACGAGCCGTTCACCAGCGCAATCCGAGTCCCCAGAAGTCCCCTCTTCCATTTGTGGCGCGTTGCCGCATCGGGGCAGCACAGCTCGAGCTCATCTCCCGAATTCACATCTCGCACGCGAACCGTTCCCTCCCTCGGGTTCTTCTCCCCCAAAGCAAACTGGGAGAAGCGCTGCGTTCGCGCCACTTGCTCGATGCGCCCCGCTCGACTTTCCGACACCATGCCTGACGGCATCATCGCGTAGAGCTCTATGGGCGTATGCAGGCCGTCAATGGGATACTCGAACAGCAGCCACTCCGTATAGGCGAGACTCGTCTGCTCGAGAAGCGGCTCCGGCGGGCTCTCCAGATACTCCGCCGCGGGCATCACGAGGTACTCGAACAAGAGTCGTGAGGTCTCGAAATACGGGGCGTCCCTATCCGCCCAACGCTCAAACACATCTGCGACGTCCTCCTGGACCAGATCATACGTGCTCATATTCCTCCCTTCGAATGAAGCGGAGGGCATGCGCGCCACCATGAACGCACGCCCTCCGCTCATCCCGAGGGTACGGGGAAAAGGAGGGCTCGAAGGCCTCTGCGCCAAGAAAGTCCCACGCGCTCAAACTCGTATCAGACACGTTCCAAACCAGAAAACGCAAAAACATGCCAAAATGCGTCAAACAAACGCCAACACCGCAGGTACAGGCCTCGCGTCTCGTGTTGAAAGCTCTCAAGCGCTCGCAGAAAAAATTGGCCGCACAGAGCAAAATGAGCTGCGGAACGCCATGCAAAGAGCTGCATGCCCGGCATATGACGGGACTTGCGCACGAAACAAACAGCCCCACCCGCGATGCAAATAGTCGCACGCTCGCGAATAGCTCGCTCGTGATGCAAAGAGAGGCCCGCCCGCGTCGCAAGCAACCGCACGCCCGCGGCGCAAGGTGGAAGCTCGCATCCGATACAAAAAAGCGGCCCGCGCTCGACGGGCCGCCTTATCAACCCACGGCTACACCACGGGCAATCGATGAGAACCTAGTGCTCAACAGGCTGGTCGAGAATCCAGTCAAGCTCCCGATCAAGCTCGGCAATGTGCTTGACCTTGAGCTTATCCGCAAGCTTGCCGCGAGCCATCACGTGCAACGGGGCGCGCAGAGCCGAAAGGTCGACGAGCGGATTGCCTGCGACGGCGAGAAGATCGGCGTCCTTGCCCACCTCGACGGTGCCCGTCACGTCACCAAGACCCAAAAGCCCAGCATTGACCTGCGTTGCCGTGTGAAGCGCGAAGGCATTGGAGACGCCGGCATACTTGGCGAAGTAGGCAACCTCGCGCCACATATCATATTGCGTGACGTATGGGCAGCTCGAATCCGTACCAAGGCCAACGGGAATGCCGGCCTCCAGCGCCTCGCGAGCGCTGTTGATGATGCCGTTGCAAACGATGTCGCCATTGGCTTTCTGCACTTCCGTCGAGTGCGTCTTCTCGGTCGCAAGCAGGACAAAGGGCAGTGCCGGCGAGATTGTGCAGGTGACAGACGCCGGGCGGCCCGTCAGCTGCGTCCCGGCAGCCCCCTTATAGAGCTCGCGGATTTCATCGTCCATCTCGGCACCGTGCTCGATGGTGTCAACGCCGGCAGCAAGAGCCACACGCACGCCCTCGCTGCTCTCAACGTGTGCCATGACGGGAAGGCCCAGTTCGTGAGCCGCCTTGCAACTCGCCGCCGCAATCTCGGGAGACATGCGCAGCACGCCGGGCTCACCCGGCTCGGTGGCGTCAAATACGCCACCCGTCACGAAGAGCTTGATTACGTCGGCGCCATGCGCGGCGATGTCATGCACCTGCCGGGCAGCCTGCTCGGGAGTATCCGCCACCATGGCGAAGAGGCCAGCACCGTGGCCGCCCGGAACGGTAATGCCCGTACCAGGAGCGACGATGCGAGGGCCAGCGTAACGGCCAGCCTCGATAGCGTCGCGAACAGCGATGTCTGCAAAGAGCGGGTCACCGGCGCCGCGCACCGTGGTGACGCCGCTGGCAAGCTGCTGCTGCGCAGAACCCTTGATGATGCGACGCAAGATCGCGCGACCCACCGGATTGTCCAGCTTCGACATGAGGCTGCCAGCATCTCCCGAGCTCACAGGCTTGCCAGAGCCGCAAAAATGCACATGCATGTTGATGAGGCCAGGCAACAAAAACGCGCCATCGAGATCGATCGTTTTCGCACCCTCGGCAACACGAGCCACGGCGGATGGCTCGATGCGGGCGATTTTGCCACCCTCGACCGTTACCGCCATGCCACGCTGCGGCTCCATATGCTCGGCACCATCGAGGACCGTCGCATTCAGGAATACCGTCACGTCGGATTTAGCCATTAGCTCCCCTTCTCCCGCTTCCGTGAAGACAAGCCTACATGTTATGTAAAGAGCACGTGCCGCCCACTCGATAGGAGGCCGCGCACCCTACGCAAACGGAACCCCACAAAACCTGAAATGGATAATGCGAACAAGAACGTGACAAAGGGACTGTCCCTTTGTCACTCTACGCGAACGGAAGGCCAGCAAACCTGAAAAAGGGACAGTCCCTTTTTCTGGTTTTCGCGCTATGCCGGCACGATGACGTCATACCTAACCGCCTTGCCGGAGATGCTGTGGCTCGGGCGAACCCCGGCCAGCACCGGCGCCTTAATCGGCCTCTTGACGACGATCTTTCGCGGATGCGCGGCCAACGCCGCATCCATGAGGGAGGCCTCGTCCGCACAGGGAGACTCAAGCCGATGCAAGAGCTGAAACTTCTTTTTCACCGCGGCACTCTTCGTGCGCGCCGGAAACATCGGGTCGAGATAGACCACGCCGGGCGCCTCCGCAAGCGCTGGGAGGATCTCGACAGAATCGCCCTCAACGAGGCCCATGCGCCCCACGATGCCCGACAACACGGGATCATCCGCCGCGCGTCTGAGCCCATCGGCAAGGAGCGCGGCGATAACGGGGTCACTCTCACACATCGTCACGGAAAAGCCAGCAGCAGCGAGCAGCATCGAATCCTCGCCCAGGCCCGCCGTCGCATCAAAGACGCGAATCTCCTCAACGCCGCGCACACGCACGGCCTTTACGAGAAGCTCGCGACCAAGGCGGTCGGGGCGCAGGCGCGGAAGCATCTCGCGAAAGTCCTCCGCGAGCTCCATCCCGTCCGCCATAAGCGTGAGCCGCCCGTCAACGCGGCGAAGCTCAACCCCCTCGGGAAGCGTCAAGCCCATCTCGCCCGGCGCCACGGTGCCCGCCATCTCATTCATCACGCTGTCCACGCTCACTGTCGTCCAAAATAGTCGAGGTCAGAAATGAAGTAGGTGCGAATATACCCCTTCGTCGAAACGACGACGAGCTCGCCCGTCTCCTCAAGATAGTAGATATCGTCACCGTCCGCCTCCTCCTTATGGAGGGCAGCATCATTCGCCACCACGGCATTGACTGCGGCGACATATTCCGACTCCGTAGAACACCCGACCTCCGCCCCGTGCTTCCCGAAGTGCGAGGAGAGTCGATCCGCCCCGCGGAAACGCAACTCGCCCGCCCGTGCGGCCTGGACCTGGCTCGCAGGGGCATCCGTCAGTTGGTCCGCAACGGACGAGGGCAACGCGGTGGACGCGATTTCCGTCCTCGCGACCGCGTCGGGCCATGCGCCCGAACAGCCAAGCCCCGAGCCTCCGCCAACGCCTGCGATGGAAAGCAGCGCGGCAACCGCAAGGGCGAGCAGGCTCGCGAGAACCTTCATGCGAGGCGAGATCCGCCCGCCTCCCCCATTCGATCCGCCCACGCCCCGAAAGGCGCCCGGCCCAGCGCCGCGCTTAGCCATCAATCCTGACAGGATCCGGACAAACGAGCTTGTCCACGGGTGCCCCCTCGGCATCCGCGAGGCTCACGCAACGAATCGCGAGGTCCTCGTACGTGTTGTAGTAATAGCAGCCCGTCTCGGCAGAAAAGCAGCTGGTATAGAGGGTCTTCTCCAGGTCACCGTTCGTCATGCGCGCCGAACCCTCGACCATGGCCACGCCCTCGAGCGTACGAAACATGCGGATGACGTTATCGTGTTCGCTCTCTTTATCGGGATAGTTGGCATTGAGGAAAGCGGCCTTAACGAAGCGCGAAGGAGAATACGAGTCACCAGGGATTCCACGCATGCCGGCACCGGCACCATAGGGGGCAAGCTCGGCACGACGCCACTTCGCGGGAGCGGGAGCATCGCTCGTCGCGGTGATATAGCTGCGGAGGTTCTCGAGGTGCCACTCAAGCGAGGGCTGATTCGCAAGAACGTCAACGGGATCATCGAGCACGTGCATGCCATCCGCACGGCATTCGATGACGATACTGCGAGTCGCGTCTCCCACGATCCAGTGCAGGTAAGAGACACCGAGCCCCTCGCCCGCGGGCACACCGACGACCGTGGTGCCCTCAAGCGCGGCAACGACCTCATTCACGCTCGAGAAGTTCGCGGCAATCCACATCGGGAGCTCGTAGGCGCAGACGTTTCTCCCCGTCTCCGCGGGGCCCTCGGCGTATTCCGCAAAGCCGGGGAAGTTAAGACCGGCAACAGCAAGGCCAGCATCGTTGCCGCAATCAAAGAACATCGGCAGGTTCTGGAAGTCAACGCACATACCAATTACCGCGTGCGCAGAAGGCGCATCGTCAAGGAAGCGATAACGCACGGGAAACCCCTTGGGCATCACGCGCACGCGCTCGCCATAGCCGCAGCTCCAATCGAGATTGCGGCCGAGGTACATGGAACCGTTCTTGCTGGTAAACCTAACGCTCGTGCACATAAAAGCTCCCTTCGACGCATATACTTGGAGTTCTACCCGAATACGCCGTCACCCAAGCGCACCACCTCGTTATAGAGCACAGTATGCGCATCGTCCAAGTCGCGATCTTGATGGAAGTGGCCAAAATACCAACGCCTAAACGACAACCGGTCTTCAAGGGTATCGAGATACCCCGTGAAGCGATCACGCTCCGGAGTCTGCCAGGTCTTATCCGGGTAGAGCGCATGTGACAGCATCCGATTCGAGCATGTATGCGTGATTACGTAGTCAACTTTCCAGCCACAACCCGCAAGCACCTCGTCCGCATGCGTCAGCTCCTTCTCAGAGGGCAGTTCTTGAGGCCACCAGTCGATGCCAGGCGTGCGCCAGTCCATATCCGTACTTGCGGCCCCGCCCAACACGAAGACACGCGAGCCGCCGAGTTCAAACAGCTCGCCACGACAAAGCCTGCGAATCGGCGAGTCCTCCGAGAGACGCTGCGTAAGGCCTCCGCGCCACATCTCAAGCGGACGGGTCTCCCAGTGGGCGAACTGCTCGTGGTTGCCGTCAACAAACAGCACGTTGTAGGGACGCGCCTCGAGCCAGGCGATTTCATCGCACTCGCCGCGAGAGCAATCCCACGGATATCCGAAGTCCCCGGCGACAATGAGGTAATCATCCGCATCGAGGGACTCATCCACCGCCGAATCCCAGTCATAGAGCTTCTGCATGTCGCATCCACCGTGGATATCGCCCGTTACAAAGACGGCCATGCCGCTCCTTTCCCGTTCGCCGTATGCCTATCCGGCTCCCTCTCCAGCTCATCGACGAGCAGAGACCGCGCGATGTCTCGCGCAGGCCCCGGATTGGGCGCAACCCAACTTTGCCAACGAGCTATGCCCGCGCTCTCGACGCCGGCAAACCATGCGTCAATCTCCTCAATCGAAACCGGTCTAAGCCCATTCGCGTCCATGCCCACGTCATAGCGATAAATGCCCTGCATACGATTTAACTCGTTGTAGTCTGGGCCCCGGCTGTGAATGTGCCCATGCAGCATCACCGAGCCGCGCTCCATAGCCTCCCAATCCACCAACGGATAGTGCGAAAGGATGTATTTATGGCCATTCACCTTGAGGCGCGAGATTGGCGACATCACGTCAAATGTGCCCGCCAGCCCCTTTGAGCCCCAATCCTTGTCGTGATTGCCCGGGATAAGATGGACGCGCTCGCACCTGATCTGCTCGCGAATTGCCTTTGCGTCCTCAGCCGTGATCCGAAACGAAAAATCCCCCAGGATATACAACTCATCCCTAGGTAGAACTCGTGCGTTAATGTTTGCCACGAGCGCGCGGTTCATCTGCGCGACCGTCTCATAGGGACGGCCGGCAAACCTAATAACGTTTTCATGGCCGAAGTGCGTATCCGAGGTGAAGTAGATCATATGGCCTCCTTTTGGCCATTATCCTCTCCCATGCGGACACTTAATCACGCCACGGCCCCGTGGCGAGACAAGCAACTGGAATCCCATATCGCGGAATCCCATATCGCCGAAGACTCACTCGCTCGCCCGCTCCAGACGGCAAAACGAATGCGGCCGGGCGCTAGAACGCCGGGAAACGAATGCGGCCCGACGCTAGCACGATAGCTGACGTCGGGCCGCTCATCTATTCCAAAGAGATTTATGCGCAGAAGCGAAGAGACTCCGGCTCGTCCGGGCCGTCGAGGTCAATGCCCGTCTCTGCCTTGAACGCCAACTTGTACTTCTCAATAGCCAGCGGGAGGCTCGGATCAAGCGAGAACAGGCCCGAGTTGCCCACGATGAGGATGTCAGCGCCGGCCTGCTGGAACGTCTTGAAAGTGACCTGCTTAACTCCGCCGTCAACCTGAATCTTAAAGTGGCAGCCTCGATTCTCGCGAAGCTTGCGGGCCGCCTCGATCTTGGCGAGCGTCTCCGGAATGACCTTCTGCCCTGCAAAGCCCGTGTCGATGGTCATGATCGTAAGGATATCGATGCGTTCGCAAATCGTCTCGATTGCAGAAAGCGGAGTCATCGGGCTGAGCACGATTCCGAACTTCACGCCAAGCTGACGAGTGCGCTCATAGAGGCGAAAGGCATTGCGCTCGACGGTCTCCGCCTGGTATGACAGGCAGTCATCGGGACCAAGCTCAAACATCTCCGTGAACATCACGGGGTCCTCGACCATGAGGTGAACATCCATGGGAAGCGAGCTGTGCTTGCGCAGCGTGTTGGCGAACTGCGGCGTCAAAGCCATGTTGGGACAAAAGTGAGAGTCCATAACGTCGACATGATAGAGGTCAAAGTGCTCGTCCATGACGCTGATATCACGAGCGACGTTCATCGGGTCCATGCACATTAGGGACGGAGCCATAAGGGGCCTGTTCATTCTTCTCTCCTTCTCGCGCACGTTCCGTCGAAGGCTCATCAGCATCGCTTCGTTCGTTTACGGCAGATCATTAAGTAAACGTTTACTCATGGCGGCCACGCTCTAGGAGTTTCTAATCACTTAATGCGTAATCGTTTACGCACTTCAAGCCAGCACGGCCGTGTTCGTCGCCAAAATCGCTCGGCTAACGGTTCATTATTTGTGGGTAACTGTTTGGGTAACCGTTTGCGCACGTAAGGTTTCGCTCACACCTTCGCCGTACTTATGAGCGCTCGGCACCACAACCCAACCAACTCGTGCTCATGTGCGCTCGGCACCAAAGCCGCGCCAGTCCGAACCCACTTGCGCCAAGCACTACGGCAACGCTGGCCTGTGCTTACGCGTACTCGTTGCCACAGTCGCGACGACCCACATCTGTGTTTACGCGCGCTCGGCGCCAAGGCCGTGCCGGTCCGCATCTATGCCCGCTGAGTCGATTCCCTCCGGACAATCTCGACCGGAATATACGTAACCAGCTGGTCAGGCATCCCGCCATTCATCATCCCGAGAAGAACATCCGCCGCCTTCTCCCCAAGAATATGCGGCTCCTGGCGAATCGTCGTCAGAGGAGGCCGCCCAAAGCGTGCGATCGAGATGTCGTCATGTCCAACGACACAAACATCAGCGGGGACGCTCATGCCCCGTCCACGCACCACCTCAAGGGCACCCATCGCCAGCCAGTCCGCCTGACAGAACACGCCATCGAATTTGTGCCCGGATTCAATGAGGTCACACATAAGCTCGTAGCCTCGATCAAACGAAGTCACGGCGGATGATCGCACTAGCTCGGGCTTCAGCTCCACACCAGCTGCTCGCAGCTCATCAACAAAGCCCTGCGTACGAATTTTGGTGATGGGAGAGTCCTCGCGCGCCTGAATCAACGCTGGACTGACACATCCGCCGCCCAGCAGCTCGCGCGCTGCGAGTCGTCCGCTTCGCTCGTTGTCGGACGAAATGCAGGCGACCTTTCCGGCATCCGCCTCCTCGCTCACGAAGCGATCTACGTAGACCGTAGGTACGGATCTCTTGAGAGCCGCGCGCACATCATCCAGACTGTTTACAGCGATAACGCCCGAAACGCTTTGAGCCGCCAGTAGCGCCTGGCACTGTCGCTCGAGATCAAGGGAAGCGTTCGTGTTGTAAATCATGGTGGCATAGCCACTCTCGAACAGCTTCGTTTGCATCGCAAGAATCATTGACGAGAAGAACTCGTTGGCGATGTTCGGAACGATGATTCCAACTGCAGAGTTATGCCTCTGACGCAGGCCCTTGGCCAGCTGATTAGGCTGGTAATCATACTCTTCGATGACCTTGCGCACGCGGCGCTCGGTCTCAGCAGAGAACCTACCATTTTGGTTGATTACACGAGACACCGTCGCAACCGAAACGCCGGCCATTTGCGCGATGTCCTTTACGGTGATCCTCGTGCCTGCCATGCGTCCTCCAAACCCACGAACACGCACCACGACGCACGGCCTCTGCCGTCGCGGACCCCAAGAGCGTTCAACCTAAACTAGCAGAATTAGTATCAATTCATCCCATAGCTTAGCGACCAACATTTCGTTAGCTGTTCATTAATTTCGGCATCCGGAGCCTTCAAGCATGCCGGCGGGCCGTTTAAAGTCCCTCGAAGCGTCAAATCTCGAGAGATCATGCCAAAACGCAAGCGCACATCGAGAAACCGAAAGCGCAGCAAGAGAAATAAAAGCACGGTCGCAACCGCATTTGAAGCCGCATGACCACTCATGCTGTCCTATGACACCGTTGGTTTGGCTGCGCCCAGCAATACGCAAGAGGGCCCCGCCACCACCCGGGTGACGGGGCCCTCGGCACGCAAATGCCCCTCGTTGGTCAGCGACGTCCTGCTCTCCCACGGACTACTCCGCAGTACCATCGGCGCTAGGGGGCTTAACTTCCGGGTTCGGAATGGGACCGGGTGTACCTCCCCCGCCATGGTCGCTGACCAACGAGGGGCATTCGGTTTTCAGGGGGCGGGTTCCGCCCGGTGCCCTGGGGGCCGCACAGCGCAGCGAGTCTCGTACAGAAGGTCGCCCGACCGCGACTGACAAAGTCAGGGAAGAAGAGCTCGGCCTATTAGTACAGCTCGGCTGAGCGCCTCGCGGCGCTTGCACCTGCTGCCTATCAACCAGGTGGTCTACCTGGGGCCTTACCGAAGGGAAGACTCATCTCGGGACTGGCTTCCCGCTTAGATGCTTTCAGCGGTTATCCAGACCGGACTCAGCTACCGGGCGGTGCTCTTGGCGAACAACCCGTGCACCGGAGGTCCGTCCACCCCGGTCCTCTCGTACTAGGGGCAGCCTCCATCAGTTCTCCTGCGCCCACGGAGGATAGGGACCGAACTGTCTCACGACGTTCTGAACCCAGCTCGCGTACCGCTTTAAACGGCGAACAGCCGTACCCTTGGGACCTGCTCCAGCCCCAGGATGCGATGAGCCGACATCGAGGTGCCAAACCTTCCCGTCGATGTGGACTCTTGGGGAAGATCAGCCTGTTATCCCCGGAGTACCTTTTATCCGTTGAGCGACGGCCATACCACTCTGAGCCGCCGGATCACTAGAACCTGGTTTCCCACCTGCTCGACCTGTCCGTCTCGCAGTCAAGCCTGCTTGCGCTCTTGCACTCTGAAGGACGGTTGCCGACCGTCCCGAGCAGACCTTACGTGCGCCTCCGTTACCTTTTAGGAGGCGACCGCCCCAGTCAAACTACCCACCTGGCACGGTCCCTGCGCCGGATAACGGCCGCAGGTTAGGATGCCAAGGCGCCGAGGGTGGTATTCCAAGGGCGACTCCCCCGGGACTGGCGTCCCGGGTTCGAAGTCTCCCACCTATCCTCTACACGGCGCCCCGGCAGCCAATGCCAAGCTGCAGTAAAGGTTCACGGGGTCTTTCCGTCCTTCCGCGGGTAAGTCGCATCTTCACGACTAGTGCAATTTCACCGGGTCCATGGTCGAGACAGCGCCCAAGTCGTTGCGCCTTTCGTGCAGGTCGGAACTTACCCGACAAGGAATTTCGCTACCTTAGGACCGTTATAGTTACGGCCGCCGTTTACCGGGGCTTGGGTTCGCCGCTTCTCCCGAAGGATGACGGCTCCCCGTGACCTTCCGGCACCGGGCAGGCGTCAGACCCTATACGTCGTCTTACGACTTCAGCAGAGTCCTGTGTTTTTGGTAAACAGTCGCTTGGACCTTTTCGCTGCGGCCGGACCGGGCTCGGGGAGCGTGTCCCCCCACCCAGGCCGGCGCCCCTTCTCCCGAGGTTACGGGGCGATTTTGCCGAGTTCCTTGACCATAGTTCTCCCGATCGCCTTGGTATTCTCTACCCACCCACCTGTGTCGGTTTGCGGTACGGGCCCCGTCGGGCTCCCTAGGGGTTTTTCTCGGCAGCATGGGCTCACTGGCTTCGCCTCGTGGCTTCGTCCGGCGCCTCAGGCCCGTGGCTCCCGCGTTTCACTGGGAGCCGCCCTACGCGCCATCGCGGGGACGTCCAGAACCCCGTCCAGCTACCCTCCTGCGTCGCCCCATCGGTTGTAGCGCCCTTCCGGGGGTGCGGGAATGTCGGCCCGCTGTGCATCGGCTACGCCTTCCGGCCTCGCCTTAGCCCCCGACTGACCCTGGGAGGATTAGCCTCGCCCAGGAAACCTTGGGTTTACGGCGGCGGGGTTTTCCACCCCGCTCTCGTTACTCATGCCAGCATTCTCACTCCCGGGCGCTCCACCGAGGGTCGTCCCTCGGCTTCGCCGCGCACGGGAAGCTCCCCTACCACCGGAACCCATGTTCCGGTCCGCCGCTTCGGCGCGATGCTTAGCCCCGTGTATTGTCGGCGCATGTCCACTCGACCAGTGAGCTATTACGCACTCTTTGAATGGGTGGCTGCTTCTAAGCCAACATCCTGGTTGTCTGGGCGGACGCACATCCTTTGCCACTCAACATCGACTTGGGGGCCTTAGCGGGCGGTCTGGGCTGTTTCCCTTTCGAACACACAGCTTAGCCCACATGTTCTGACTCCCGGGCTGTGGACCATGGGTATTCGGAGTTTGGTCTGCGTTGGTAGGCGGTGAGGCCCCCGCTGCAGTCCAGTGCTCTACCCCCCATGGTAAACGCCCGAGGCTAGCCCTAAAGCTATTTCGGGGAGAACGAGATATCTCCGGGTTTGATAGGCCTTTCACTCCTATCCACGGGTCATCCCCCCAGTTTTCAACCTAGGTGGGTTCGGCCCTCCACGGGGTCTTACCCCCGCTTCAGCCTGCCCATGGATAGCTCACCCGGCTTCGCGTCTGCGGCGCGCGACTCGACGCCCTGTTCGGACTCGCTGTCGCTACGGCTCGCTTCGTGGCTTGGCCTCGCCACGCGCCGCAACTCGCTGGCTCATTCTACAAAAGGCACGCCGTCACACCTGCGAACAGGTGCTCCGACTGCTTGTGGGCAGGCGGTTTCAGGTGCTGTTTCACTCCCCTCCCGGGGTGCTTTTCACCTTTCCCTCGCGGTACTAGTGCGCTATCGGTCACAGGAGAGTATTTAGGCTTGGAGGGTGGACCCCCCTGCTTCCCACCGGGTTTCACGTGTCCGGCGGTACTCGGGCACCGTCAGGCGGGCGTCGCGCTTCGCGTACGGGGCTCTAACCCCCTCCGGCCCGGCTTCCCATCCGGTTCCGCTCGCGCGTCGCTTTGTAACCGCACTGTAGACGGCCCCACGACCCCGGCCCGGCTTTCGCTCGGGCCGGTTTGGCCTCTTCCCCGTTCGCTCGCCACTACTGGGGGAATCTCGTTTGATTTCTCTTCCTCCGGGTACTTAGATGTTTCAGTTCCCCGGGTTGCCCCCTCCGGGCCTATGTGTTCGGCCCGGAGGCGACGCGCCTCGACGGCGCGCCGGGTTTTCCCATTCGGAGACCCGCGGGTCGAAGGGCGTGTGCCCCTCACCGCGGATTATCGCAGCTTGCCGCGTCCTTCGTCGGCTTCCTGTGCCAAGGCATCCGCCGCCTGCCCTTACCATCTTCCTTCTATCTCAGACGGTATGGTTTAACGACTCATACGGTCCCTTGCGGGACCTTGGGTGTCATATTGCATGAGATGCGATCTTCTAGAAGAAAATCTTCGTTGGTCACGCTATGCAGCTCTCAAGGTACGGCCAGGGCGAGCCCCGGGGACCGGACACCGCGCGGGGAGGTCCCGCGACGACCAGGCGACTGGAAGGGACCCGAGGCATGGCGCCTCGGCCTGACGGGACGGCCCGTCGCCATAATAAAGTCTTCTCTGGAAGAGGTATGTCTCCCTAGAAAGGAGGTGATCCAGCCGCACCTTCCGGTACGGCTACCTTGTT
>OLNE01000746.1_pt1 | contig 28393 bp, 20 predicted proteins | sample 1672431 | NCBI WGS metagenome assembly OLNE01 (sample SAMEA3136685, study PRJEB25190) | human gut metagenome | reverse complement strand
CGGCGTCGCCCGCATCTTCGGCGACATCAAGACTCCCCAGCGAGAGCCCATCCTGGGCGACCCACGCGCCTGCCTGCTGCGTCAGTTCCGCGAGGCAGACAAGGCCGGCTACGTCATGAACGTCAGCCCTGAGATTCAGTTCTTCTACTTCAAGGAGGACACGACGGTCTCCAGCGGCTCTGCCGTTCCGGTTCCGCTCGACAACGCCGGCTATTTTGACCTCACGCCCGAGGACTCCGCCCGCGACCTCCGTCGCGACCTGACCCTCGCCCTCGAGCAGATGTCCGTGCCGGTCGAGTACTCCTATCATGCGCTGGCTCCGTCGCAGAACGGCGTGTCGCTTCGTTACTCCGAAGCCATCACCTGCGCCGACAACATCATGACGGCTCGTCTCGTCATCAAACAGACGGCATTCTCGCATGGCCTGTTCGCCTCGTTCATGCCCAAGCCGCTCTCGGGCGTTCCCGGCTCGGCCATGTTCCTCTACCAGTCGCTGTTCGATCATGACGGCAACAACCTGTTCTGGGCGAAGGGAGAGGGCTCGATCCACCACCTCTCGAAGACGGCCCAGCACTACGCTGCGGGCATCCTGAAGTACGCTCCGGAGTTCGCGCTCATCACGAATCCCACCGTCAACTCCTACAAGCGTCTCGTCCCCAACGGCGAGGTTCCGTGCTATGCCACCTGGGGTTCGAAGAACCGCTCCGCGTTCGTGCGCGTTCCCACCTATAAGCCGGGCAAGGAGCTGAGCCGCCGCATCGAGCTCCGCGGTCCGGATCCCACCTGCAATCCCTACCTCATCATGGCCGTGACGCTTGCCGCCGGCATGAAGGGCATCGCCGACGAGCTGCCTCTGCCGCCCGAGTCGACCGTGTCGTTCGACCAGCTTGCCGAGTCCGGCGCCACGCGCCTTCCTCGCGATCTCGGCGAGGCCATCCATGAGTTCGAGAACTCCGAGTTCGTGCACGAGGCACTCGGTGATCACATCTTCAATTACCTCCTCGAGGAGAAGCGCCGCGAGTGGGCCGAGTACTCGCAGACCGTGACCGACTGGGAGCTTCGCCACTACTACGGAGGCTTCTAAGGGGCTGGAGGGCCTGTGCGGTTTGCATGCGAGCTTGCGCGGGGCCACAGGCATGCGCAACCGCGTGCGAACTTGCGCCGAGATGAATTGACAGGAACGCCACTCATCGCGGGATGGGTGGCGTTCCGCTTTTGTTATAGGCCACTTCGAAAATATCCATTCCGGCGCATAAAATACACAGACAGTTTGTATCTTGTTGGAAATATGCAAGAAATAGAATATTTAGTGTTTGTAATGCATTGGAATGACTACAATGGGAAACCAATCGCGAGCATGTGACTAGTTGGTTGCATGCTCGCGGCGGGGCAAGGGCTCCAGGGAACGGCGCCTCCGGGCGCGGGTGGTTTTGCGCCCGTATCCATGCGTCAATAACCGCGCCGTTAGGCGCGAAGGAAGGGGATTTACATGAACAAGAACATGAGCAGGCGTGAGTTCGTCGCCACCGCTGGTCTTTTTGCCGGCATGATGGGTCTTGTCGGTTGCGGTGGCTCGGGCAGCGCCGCCACCACTGCCGCCGCCTCCTCTGCCGCCGCCGACGCCGGCCTTGGCCTCGTCACCGATGGCAAGCTCACCGTTGGCACCTCGCCGGACTTCCCGCCGTTCGAGAACCTCGAGAATGACCAGTACGTTGGTCTCGACATCGACCTTGCCCAGGCGCTCGCTGACAAGCTTGGCCTCGAGCTTGAGATGAAGACCCTGCAGTTTGACGCCATCGTCCCGGCTGTTGCTGCTGGTGGCCAGGTTGACCTCGGCATCTCTGGCATCACGATCGATCCGGATCGCGAGGAGCAGGTCGACTTCTCCGATTCCTACTACATCGATGACCTTGCCGTCGTCGCCATGAAGGCCAACGCTGACATTACGGCAGATACTTACGCCGATGCCCTCAACCAGGCTGGCGTCACCATTGCCGTCCAGTCCGGCACCACGGGTGAGTCCTATACTCAGGAGAACTTCCCCAACGCCACGACCCAGCCCTACGGCAACGCTACGGATGCCTTTGCCGCGATGCAGGCTGGCCAGGCCAACGCCGTCATCACCAACAAGGCCGTCGGCGCCAAGATGGTTTCTGAGTCCTACACCGATGCCCAGGTCATCAAGGAGATCGCCACGGGCGAGGAGTATGGTGTCGCTGTCAGCAAGGACAACGGCGCCCTGCTCGACGCCGTCAACGATGCTCTCGCTGCCATCACCGATGACGGCACCCTCGACAGCATCGTGAACAAGTACTTCGGCTAACGAGATCGATTTGCGGCGCCCCTCCGTCCGCCGTGGCGGAGGGGCGTTTGCCGTTTGCGGACAATCCACGGCTTTGCGCGCGCGTGCGCGTGGCGGCGGGTTGCCCGCAAGCGACAGCTGGATGGAACGGATGAACATGTTCGACAACACTGACAAGAGGAACCTCGCCGGCGCGAAGCGCTCGCTTACCCTCGCGCTCGCGGCCATCGTGGCCGTGTGCGCCTTCGCATTCGCTGCCCCCGCACCCGCCTACGCGCTCGAGACCGCGAAGTGCACGGCCAAGCCCAACGCGAGCGGTTCGAGCGACGTCCTTGGTGGTTCCGAGACGCGCATTACCTGGGAGGGCCAGGCGGATTCCTCCGAGCAGGTCAAGAGCATCACACTGACCCTGCCCGAAGGCACCTCATTCGGAACGGATGACGCCCGCGTGACGCTGCTCTCCGGCGCTGACCTTATGGACCGTGAGCGCCCTTCCGTCGAGGTCTCCGCCGATGGCCAGGCACTCACGTTCGACCTTGACGAGGCGGCGCCCGCCGGCTCCTACATCCGCCTCGAGGTCTACAAGGTGAAGTTCCCCACCGCCGGTGGAGAAGAGCAAGTCCAGGTCTCCTATGAGCTCGCCGATGGCTCAACCAAGGAGCTCTCTGACGTGCCTTCCATCACGGTCACGGGCGTCTCGATGTGGGATGGTGCCGCCACCTGGCTTAAGCAGCAGGACTGGGTGAAGAAGTGGAACGAGAATACGTTCCTGCGCCTCTTCCTCAACCCGCCCATCCTTGTCTCGAGCATCCCCTCGGTCTTCCAGGGTTTCCTCATGGCGCTCGCCATCGTGCTCGTGGCGTTTCCGCTTGCGATTCCCTTCGGCTTCATCCTGGCACTGATGCGTATCTCCCACTCGCGCGTTCTGCGCGGGATCGCGGGCTTCTACGTGAACATCATTCGTGGCACGCCGGCGTTCCTGCAGATATACATCGCGTTCTTTGGCTTGCCTCTTGCTGGCGTCAAGGTCCCGAGCTATCCGCTTGGCGTCATCGTTCTGGCGATGAACTCCGCCGCCTACCTGTGCGAGATCTTCCGCGCTGGCATCCAGTCGATTAGCAAGGGCCAGAACGAGGCTGCGAGGTCCCTTGGCATGACTGCGACCCAGACGATGGTCTACGTCATCATCCCCCAGACCTTCCGCAACGTCCTCCCGACGATGACGAGCGAGTTTATCCTGCTCTACAAGGACACGTCGCTGCTCGCCGCGGTGGGTGTCATGGAGGTCGTCATGTACTCGAAGACGATCGTCGCTTCCACCGGCTCGATCACGCCCTACATCGTTGCCGCCCTCTTCTATCTCGTGGTGACGATCCCGCTCGCTCGCGTCGTGAGTATGCTTGAGTCGCGCATGCTCGGAACGGATGCCGGCAAGCGTCGCAAGAAGACCCTCAAGGAAGCCGGCGTTATCGACGGCGATCACATCGCGTAAAGGGACACCATGGCTGATATGACCCAGGCCGAGAAGGCCCAAGAGACCAAGACCGCCGAGAAGGACGAGGTAGTCGTCCAGATTTGCGACCTGCACAAGACCTATGACGGGGAGAACGTCATCCTGAAGGGCATCAACCTCGATGTCCACCGCGGCGAGGTCGTCGTGGTGTTGGGCCCCTCGGGCTCGGGCAAGTCCACGATGCTGCGCTGCATCAACCTGCTCGAGACCCCAACGAGTGGCACCATCACCGTCGAGGGAACCGAAATCACCGGCAAGAACGTGGACATCAACGAGGTTCGCACTCACCTCGGCATGGTGTTCCAGCAGTTCAACCTCTTCCCTCATCTCTCGGTGAAGAAGAACGTCATGCTCGCCCAGCAGAAGGTGCTTAAGCGTACCGCTGAGGAGGCCGAGCGTATCGCCATCGAGGAACTCACGAAGGTGGGTCTCGCCGATCGCGTCGACTTCATGCCGAGCCAACTTTCCGGTGGCCAGCAGCAGCGCGTGGCCATTGCCCGCGCGCTTGCTATGAATCCGCACGTAATGCTGTTCGATGAGGCGACGAGCGCCCTTGACCCGGAGCTCGTCCGCGACGTTCTCGGCGTCATGCGCGACCTCGCCCGCGAGGGCATGACGATGATCGTCGTCACTCACGAGATGGGCTTCGCGCGCGACGTCGCTGATCGCGTCGTCTTCATGGATGGCGGCGTCATCGTGGAACAGGGAACGCCCGAGGAGGTCTTCGATCATCCCCAGCATGAGCGCACCAAGGCGTTTCTTGGCAATATCAAGGACGTATAGGACCGCAAAAGGCAGCGTTGCGAATCGATTACACGGGGTGAGCGTCGGTGTAAACTATGCTCAACCAAAAGGTTTGGCTGGGACGGCCGTGTTAAGATTTTCGAATCGTAACGTGGCCTTAGCGGGCACCTTCTCAACCGTCGAGGATTAGGGGCACCCGGCATGCATCACAAGAAGGTTCTTCTCATATCGCGTACCACGCGCCTGCATGATCGCATGCGCGAGCTCTCTCACGAGCTCGACATTTCCATTCTGCTGGCTACGCCGGACACCTTCGACCAGGCCATTGCCAGTGGTAACGACTTTGGTCTCGTGATGCTCGACCTCGCGGGCGTGACGGGCGATCTCGTTGCTCGCGTCTCTGCCTGGTCTGCCGAGAACGGATGCGTGCCGGAGCTTCTCGTTGTGGACGAGGAGAAGCTCAACAGCCTGAGCATGCCCGTTCAGGGTCGCAATGACTTCATTCTCGCCAGTGCCGGTCAGGCCGAGTTCGAGGTGCGCATGACGCAGCTTCTGTGGCCCGGCGAGGAGAATGCCCCGAGCGATATCGTGGTCATCGACAACATGACCATCAACCTTGCCACGTACCAGATCTACATCGACGATAAACCCGTCGACCTCACCCTCATGGAGTACTCGCTGCTGAGCTTCCTTGCCACGCATCCCTCGCGTGCCTACTCGCGCGAGACGTTGCTGCACCGCGTCTGGGGCTTCGAGTACTGCGGTGGCACGCGCACGGTCGATGTGCACATCCGTCGAGTGCGTTCGAAGGTGGGTCCGCAGGTGGCAAACCACATCGTCACCGTGCGCGGCGTGGGCTATCTGTTTAAGGTGTAGGCCTGTATTGGGTTGCGTCTGGGCGCGTCCTTCTGGGCGCGTCTTTTTTTGTGGCCGGGTGCCGCGTCGTACGGACGGAGGCGCGGAGGCCAGGCTGCGCGTGGGCACGGGCGAGGGCGTCAGGCTGCGCGTGGGCACGGGCGAGGGCGTCAGGCTGCGCGTGGGCGAGGCCGCGGGTGCCAGGCCGTCCGTGGGGAGGTGCCATGCCGGCTCCATCTTCCTGGCTGAATTGTTTTCAGGCTCCTGCAAGCGTTGTTTCGCGACTGTGATTCATGGACGTTGAAGCTGGGCGGTGTGGTGCGGTAGGGTACAACAGTCACAAGCGAAATTCGCGAGCGATCGCATATATAGAACGGGGAGCGATCATGCCAACTGACAACCAAGGTCCGGCCTATCCGGGTGCTCAGCCGACGCAGCAGGTTCCGCCTGTACCGCCGGCCCAGACGTACTACCAGCAGTCCTCCGCGCAGCAGGCGGCGGGCCAGCAGGCGGCCACGGGCCAGCAGGCGGCCACGGGCCAGCAGGCCGCGGGTCAGGTGCCACCCGCTCAGACGACGCAGGCATATGCGCAGCCTACCGCGGGCCAGGCGTATGCGCAGCAGGCGGCCACGGGCCAGGCGTATGCGCAGCAGGCGGCCACGAGCCAGGTGCCGCCTACGCAGGTGCCGCCCATCCCGGGTGCTGGGGCTGGCGCTGGCGCACCTAAGCCCAAGAAACCGCGCGTCGGCCTCAAGGCCCTCGTGTTCGGTTTGATTGGCGGTGTCCTGGGCGCTGCGGGCGTCGTGGCGGCGCTAAACTTCGGTGGCTTCTTCGACAGGCCCGCTACCGTCACAACCGTGACGAGCGCCGGTCAGTCCATCACGATCGATCCCTCCTCCGAGGACACCTCGCTTGCGACCGCCGTCGCGGCGAAGTGCCTGCCTTCCGTCGTCTCCATCAACGTGGAGACGAACGATGCCGAGGGCGTCGGCTCTGGCGTCGTCCTCGATACGGATGGCAATATCCTCACCAACTATCATGTCATCGAGGGGGCGCAGACCATCTCGGTCTCTGTTGGCGGCGAGTCGTATGACGCCACGGTCGTTGGCTCTGACGAGTCGAGTGACCTCGCCGTCATCAAGATCAATCCCAATGGCGCGACGCTCACGCCCATCGAGGTGGGAGACTCGAGCTCGCTCCAGGTTGGCGATTGGGTCATGAGCCTGGGCAGCCCCTTCGGCCTTGAACAGTCCGTCTCTACGGGTATCGTGAGCTCGCTGTATCGCTCCACGATGATGCAGAGCACCTCGGGCAACACGATTTACACCAACCTCATCCAGACTGATGCGACGATCAACCCTGGCAACTCCGGTGGTGCGCTCGTGGATGACGAGGGCAAGCTCGTTGGCATCAACTCGCTCATCGAGAGCTATTCGGGCTCGAGCTCGGGCGTGGGCTTTGCCATTCCGGGCAATTATGCGGTCGAGGTGGCGCAGAAGATCATCAGCGGAGAGACGGTCACGCATGCCTATCTCGGCGGCTCCTTCCAGACTGTGACGCCGCAGAACGCACGCGAGAACAATCTCTCCGTCAATCAGGGCGCTTATGTTGCCGAGGTCACGAGCGGAAGCCCGGCCGAGCAGGCAGGTGTTCGCAAGGGCGACATCATCACCAGTCTCGACGGGGAGGAGATTACGAGCTCAGACGGCCTGGTGCTCGCCGTACGCTCGCATAGTGTGGGTGACAAGGTGACCGTGACCCTCATGCGCGGCAGCAAGCAGATGTCCGTTGACGTGACGCTTGGATCGGACGAGTCCATGCAGAACAGTGAGCAGGATGAGTCCTCGCAGGGCTCTCTTCTCGAGCAATATCTCAACCAGTATGGCTATGGCAACGGGAACGGTAACTCGGGTTCCCGTGGTAACGGGTTCAGCCAGCGGTAAGGTGTCCGGGACCTGCGGTACCATTCTGAGCAATCGACAGTGACCGATGGGAGTCTCGATGGCGCAGGGCAAGTCAAATAACACGCAGGCAGATGGGCAGATTTCTCTCTTTGGTGATATGTCAGAGGTAGAAGAGGCCGCATCCGAGGCGCCCGCGTCCGATGCCGCGAAGTCTCCGCGTGCCCGTGCGGCGGAGCTCAATCGCCTCCTCAATACCTATGCCTATCGTTATTACGCGCTCGATGACCCCGCCGTCACGGATGCCGAGTTTGATCGTCTCGTCCGCGAGCTCAAAGCTATTGAGGATCTACATCCCGAGCTTGTTGGACCGGATTCCTACACCCAGCGCGTGGGCGGCTATGTCTCGGAGCAGTTCGAGCCGGTGCGCCACGCGCGCCGCATGTACTCGATCGATGACGCGATGAACCTCGAGGAGCTTGACGAGTGGCTTGCCCGTACGGACGAGGCCCTGGGCTCCACGCCGGAGCACCCCGTTGCCTACACCTGCGAGCTCAAGATCGACGGTTTGGGCGTTGCCCTCACATATCGTGACGCGCAGTTCGTGCGCGCGGCGACGCGAGGCGACGGCACCACTGGTGAGAACGTCACCGCCAACGTGCTGACGATCGCCGACATCCCACATGCGCTCGCCGCGAATGGCCTCGCTAAGGTCGCCGACGGAGGCCTCGGCCAGTCGATTGAGGTGCGCGGCGAGGTCTACATGCCCAAGCACAGCTTCGTTCGCCTGAACGAGGACGCGGACGCCGCGGGTCGCGAGCCCTTCGCCAACCCGCGCAACGCCGCCGCCGGCAGCCTCCGTCAGAAGGATCCGAAGGTCACGGCCCATCGTGACCTCGAGACCTTCATCTACGCCGTGGCTGACGAGACCCCGCTTTCCGTGAGTACGCAGTGGGAGTTCCTCCAGTGGCTCCGTGCCTGCGGCTTCTCGGTCAATCCCAACGCCCGCCGTTGCACGAGCGCCCATGAGGTGCACGAGTTTTGCGCCGATGCGCTGGCACATCGCGAGGACCTCGACTATGACATCGACGGCGTGGTGGTCAAGGTCGACTCGTTCGCTAGCCAGGAGGCGCTGGGCTTTACGGCGCGTGCTCCGCGCTGGGCGATTGCCTTCAAGTTCCCGCCGGAGGAGAAGCGTACGGTGCTTCGCGAGATCCGCATTCAGGTGGGACGCACGGGCGTGCTGACGCCGGTCGCCGAGTTTGATCCCGTTTTCGTGGCTGGCTCTACCATCGCCCGCGCTACGCTTCACAACATCGACGAAATCCGTCGTAAGAACGTGCGTGTGGGCGACACGATTGTGGTTCACAAGGCCGGCGACGTCATCCCCGAGGTCGTGGGCCCGGTGCTCGAGCTGCGCCCGGAGGACGCGCCCGAGTTCTACATGCCTACGACGTGTCCCAGCTGTGGAAGCCCCGTCATTCGCGAGGAAGGCGAGGTTGCCTATCGCTGCGTCTCCATCGACTGCCCCGCACAGGCTCACGAGCGTCTTTGCCACTGGGTGGGTCGCAAGGCGATGGACATCGACGGCCTGGGCGACGAGCTGATCGGCAAGCTCGTGGCTGCCGGCATGGTCTCCGATGTCGCGGATTTCTATGACCGCCTGACGGAGACGGCGCTTGCCGGGTGCCCGACGGGCCGCGTGAGCGTTGCGGGTGACGACATCCTCGTGGGCAAGACCATCGCCGCCAAAGTGATGGCGCAGGTAGAGGAGTCACGCGGGCGCGGCCTGGCGCGCGTGCTGTTCGGCTTGGGCATTCGTCACGTGGGAGAGCAGGTCGCGCGCTCGCTCGCGAAGGAATTCGGCAGCCTCACGAGCCTGATGTCGGCCGACGAGGAGCGTATCGCCGCGGTCGAGGGCGTGGGGCCAAAGATTGCCCACAGCGTGCGCGAGTTCCTCTCCGTCGAGGAGAACGCCGCCGTGCTCGAGCGCCTGCGCGAGGCGGGCGTTGTTCTCGAGGAAGAGCAGACGGGGGAGGCCGCCCCGCAGACGCTTGCGGGTCTCACGTTCGTGCTGACCGGCACGCTCGAGCGTCACACGCGCGACGAGGCAAAGGCTGCGCTCCAGGCGTTTGGCGCCAAAGTGTCCGGTTCGGTCTCGAAGAAGACGAGTTATGTCGTGGCGGGCGCCGCCGCGGGTTCGAAGCTAACGAAGGCAGAGCAGCTCGGCGTGCCCGTGCTTGACGAGGAAGCGCTCGATCATATCCTCGAGACAGGCGAGGCACCCACCGTCTAAAGTTGACAAAGGGACAGTCCCTTTGTCAACTATTCGTGGCAGCTGCAAAAGGAGCAAACGAAGTAAACGAAATCGCCCGGTCCCTTTGGGTCCGGGCGATTTGCTTTGCGCGCGCTGCGCGGGATTGCTTGTTTGCCGGTTGCAGCTTTAGGCCAGGGCGCGATCGGCCTCGAGCCAAGACGGCAGTTGCTCGCTCACCACGCGCGCGGCCGCGTAGGCGCGCGACAGGGAGGCAACGGCCGCTGCCTGGTAGGCGCCGCTCGGCATGAGCTCGAGGACCAGCGCGCAGTCGACGTTCGTGTCATCGACGAGGGCGAGCGGCAGGAGCATGAGCTTGCGGCCGAGGGCGGCGTCGAAGGCGGGCGCGACGTGGCGATAGCTGCGGCGCGCGCGGCGCAGCGAGAGGTCGATGGCATCGTCGAGCGCACGGCACGCGCGGCGATAACGGCCGGGCTCGCCCTCAATGGCGCGAGAGAGGTCGCGTCTCGCGGTGGCTCGCTCGGCGGGGCCGGCGGCGGCAAGGCGGTCGAGAGGGGCCTGGGCGTCGGTGCCGGCGACGAGCGATGCCATGAATCCGAGGGGCAGGCGCTCGATGTTCGCACCCAGGAGGGACTTGTAGTCTGGAATCACAAGGGCGCCATCGCGGGGGACAACGTCGTCAATCTCCTCGAGGTAGCATGCGCGCGGCGGCAGCGTGGGGAGGTGCGCCGTGAGGCGGCTGCCAAGCTCGCCGTCTCCGGCTGTGGCAAATCCGTCGAGGTGCCAGGGGATGTCGGTGCCGGTGGGGGAGAGAACGGCGTAGAGCTCCTCATCCATCGGGGTGGCAAGACCAGTGTCAAAGGCGGCGAGCGTGCCATCCGACGAAGTCACGACGCCGCCGTTCGTGCGAAGGCGCGCGAGCGTCGAGGCAAGATAATCGCGCAGGATGCCGTAGCGGCTCTCCTTGCCGACGCCCTCGCCAGGGTAGTTCCAGCGCTCGGGCGCGGCTGCGCGGGCAAGGGTGCCCAGCATCGTGTCCCAGGAACCAATCTCCATGAACTGGGCGAGGTCACGCGCGGGATCTGCTTTGGGGGCGCCCGCTGAGGAGGCGGGAGCGAGCTGGGCCCAGAATCCGCCCTCGGCCTGGGGCAGGCCTTCGATGCCAACGGCCATGTGGACGTTGCCGGAGCCGTCGTCGCCGTCGACGAGCGTGAGGTGCCAGCGGCGTGCATCACCCGGCCGTGAGGTGCGGCGAATGGTAATGGTTACGGGAGCAGTGCCGTCTTCCTGCAGGTACCTGAGGGGGAAAGTCACGAGATTTCGAGAGCCCGTCGCCGTGCCGGTCGCACGGGCGACGCGCCAGTCCTCATCGAGGACGCACGTGAGGTCTTCGTCGATGGGGAGCATGCGCGTGAGCATACCCACGAAGGACGGCTTGATGGAGACTTCCTCAGAGAAGGTATGGGGTAGGCCATCGGGGATGTGGGGTGCAGGCGCGGGCGCCACGGGCGCGGGTGCGGGTGCGGGAGCCGCAGGCACCGCGGATGCGGGTGCGGGAGCCGCAGGCACCGCGGGCGTGGGCGCGGATGCGGGCACCTCGGGCGCGGGCGCAGCTTCATCCGCGTGAGTCGTTTCGAGTGCTGCGTTGGCGACGACGGTTTCCTCTCGAGAGGACTCGAACTCGGCCTCCTGTGCAGCAATCTGCTCTAGGATAGAGGGAACGGCTGGTGCGTCGGATGCGGTGGCATCTATCTGCGAGGTATTTGCTTCTGTGACGTCGGGGGATACGACGGCCTTTGCCGATGCTTTCTCGGTGGTCTCCTGCGGCGCTTCGGCTACGGTAGCCTTCGGGGCGGCGATGTCATTTTCCTCGACGGGCGCCGCGTCCTGCGTCTGCTCGCCTGTGACGTGCGCGATGGCCTCCTCTACTTCCTCTGCCGGAGGCGACTCAATGGGCTCTTCCGTATTTTTGAGCTCGCGCATCTTGGGACGCACGGGCTTGAGCGCGCCCTTCTTGCGCTTCCACGGCTTGCCCTTGCCTGAGCTCTTTTTGGACTCGTCGCCCGCGGCGAGCGCGGCGTCGAACGTCTCGTTACGCGTTACGGTTACGTAGAAGCGACCGCCCTTGAACGCGGTGAGCTCGCAGACTTCGTCGAGCGAGGCGAAGAGGTCTTGCGCGGTGGCGTGACCGAGGCCCTCAGGCGTGATGCCCTCCGCCTCGAGCGCCTCGACGGCACGGGGGAGGAACGTCTGGCGGCCGACGCCCAGCGCGTTGCCGAGAAGACGATAGAGATAGAGCTTGTTTGCGTCCGTGAGCTGCACGGGCAGGTCGACGATCTGCTTCTTTGCCATGAGATGCCCCTTATTCTTGCGGCCGCATAATTGCTCGCCGCGTTATGTCCCAAGGTACTAGGCTATCACGGCTTGCCTGCTGAGCCTCTGTCGCTTGCGGCATGTAACTCTGTTCCGGGGATCGGCTCGTGCCTTCGCGCGCGGTGTCATTAATTGGTCTTCAGGCATGGCGTTGGACCATCGATTCGTGCCCGGCTGCCTTCGAATACGCACGGCGAGATTTAAAAAGTTGCTAAGTAGGGGGCTAATTCGGTTTTGCTTGAGTAGTCCCTAAAAACGCAACCTCGCTACCTGCGGTTTTGCTACGCCGTCAAAGCGGTCTACTCGGACGATCACGGATTAGCCCCCTACTTAGCGTTGTTTTTGTGCGGCACCCTGCTAGCGAAGAAATAACCCTGGTATTCAACTCACTCGAGAAGTATGGACATGAATCGAATCGCCTCGAGTAGTCTCCTAATAAGTGGTAAATCTACCTGCAGGTTTGGTGGCTAAACAATTACCTCTACTCCGACGAACGTGATTCATGTCCATACTTCTCGGTCGAGTGGGCGTCTGCGATCTCGGAGGAGGCTAACCACGTGCGAAATGGGCAGGGCCGCGGCGTGCGCCATGGGACAGGCGGCCGGCTGAGCACGGCAAACATCTGCGTATTGGCAACCTCCTGCGTGCCGGAGGCCACCGACGCGCTAGCGACTCCATGTCTCATGACAAACCCCTTTCGATACGCACGCCACCTGGGGAGTAAACTCATTACGGACATTCATTCATCCCGCCCAACGCGGGATTTCCCTGAGGAGGGCCCATGGATAGCTACACGCCGAAGCCAGGCGACGTCCTTGAACGATTCATGCGTTACGCGCAGATTGACTCGCAGTCTGATCCGCACAACGAGGAGGAGACCCCGTCGACCGCCTGCCAGCACGACATGGCCCGCCAGCTTGCCGCCGAGCTCGCCGAGCTGGGCTGCGTCGAGGTTGAGGCCACGAGCAACGCCTACGTGACGGCGACGCTGCCCGCCTCGGCCGGGGCGGAGGATCTACCGGCCCTCGGCCTCATTGCCCACATCGACACCGCACCCGACGCGCCTGCCGCCGGTGTCAAGCCGCGCGTCGTCCGCTACGAGGGAGGAGCGCTCGTCGCCGGCGAGCGCGACGGCCACGTGATCGAGACCACGCCCGAGCAGCTCCCCGCGCTCGAGCGATTCGTCGGCCAGGACATCGTCGTCACGGACGGCACTACGCTTCTTGGCGCGGACGACAAGGCGGGCGTTGCGGAGATCGTCGCCCTCGCTGCGCGTCTCGCCGCTCATCCCGAGCTTCCGCACCCCACGCTCAAGATTGCCTTCGTGCCGGACGAGGAGATTGGCCATGGCGCGTCCCTGCTCGACCTCGAGAAGTTCGGCGCGACCTGGGCCTACACCGTCGATGGCGAGGAGCTCGGCGACTTCAACTGGGAGTGCTTCTCCGCGAGCCAAGCCAAGGTCACGGCCCATGGCGTCGAGGTGCATCCCGGTAGTGCCAAGAACGTCATGGTCAACGCCATCACCGTGCTCGGCGAATTTGATGCCCTGCTTCCCGCGGCAGAGCGCCCGGAGTACACGGAGGGTTACGAGGGCTTCTTCCACCCGATCGAGGTCTCGGGTTCTTCGGGCGAGGCAAGCCTGACCTACATCGTGCGCGACTTCGACGCGGACAACTTCGCCACCCGCGAGCAGCAGCTTCGTGATGCCGCGGAGTTCCTCAACAGGCGCTATGGCACCGGCACGGTCGAGGTCGAGATTCGCGAGCAGTATCGCAACATGGCCGAGCACCTGCGTGGCATGGACTTCCTGCGCGATAACGCCTTCGCCGCGATGGCGGCGTGTGGCATGGAACCGCGCGTCGTGCCCGTCCGTGGCGGCACCGACGGCGCCCAGCTGACCTTCCGCGGCCTGCCATGCCCCAACTTGCCCACTGGCGGCTACAACTTCCATGGCGTTCGCGAGTTCATCCCCGTGCGCAGCATGGAGCTCATGGTCGACGCGCTCGAGCAGCTCGTGGCCCGCTTCGCGGCTCCGCAGGAGTAATCGCGCGCGGCGAGGGGCGCCTGGCGATTCATCGCGCCCTTTGCCGCTTAACTCGGGTGCCTGCCGCCTTGTGCTGGCAGGCGTCCAAGCCAAGCGGCTTGCTGTCACGACAACCGACCACATCGCCACAATCCAGAGAACGGAGACATCGTGATTAAGCTCATCGCATCGGATATGGACGGCACACTGCTCGACGAGCACTCCGAGGTGCCGACGGAGACCTTCGGCCTCATTCGCGAGCTTCGCGAGGCGGGCGTTCACTTCGCGGCGAGCTCCGGCCGCAGGCTCGACACGCTCCATGAGTTCTTTGCCCCCGTTGTGGACCAGATGGACTTCGTGGCATCGAACGGCGCCCAGGTCGTGGTGTCGGGAGAGCTCATCGACCGCGAGGTCTTCTCGCACATCGGGCTCAGGCGTCTGAAGGAGACGGTCGACAACTTCGATTGCCTCCACATCGCCCTTTTCGACCGCACCCAGAGCTTCCTGCTTGATGACGAGGACCGTTTCGAGCGTGAGATCGACAAGGATCTGCTCGCCGCTGTCCGCGTTTATGACGTGCCCGCACCCGAGGTGAACATCCTCAAGACCTCGATCTTCTGCGACACGCCCGAATACACGATGGACATGGCCTACGTCCTCCAGCGCGAGCTGGGCGATCGCTTTGTTTTCGCGCCCTCGGGCTCGAGGTGGATTGACGTCATGCAGGTGGGCGTTTCGAAGGCAACGGGCATTCGCCAGATTATGGAGTACCTGGGCATCGAGGCGGACGAGGTCATGGCTTTCGGCGATGCCATGAACGACTACGAGATCCTGCGCATGGTGGGTCATCCCGTGGCGATGGGCAATGGCCGCTACGCCGTCAAACAGATTGCCGAGCGCGTGATTGGGAAGAATACCGAGCAGGCCGTTCAGGCCGAGATGCGTCGCGTTCTCGAGGAGGCGCGCGCTCGGGCGTAATCGATACGAGGGGTTTGAGGTACGCAATGTCAGCAACGATGATGGGCACGGCGACGTCGGCGCGCGAAAAGACGGAGCCCGAGGCTGAGCCTACGGGCCCGGATATCCGGCAGTATGTCGTGGTCGATCGCTCTCTGGGCATGAGCGCGGGCAAGGTCGCCGCGCAGGTGGCACATGCGAGCGTGGCGGCGCTGCTCGCTGGCACCCAGCGCTACGTCGAGGGCGACCCTACGTGTGGCCCCATCGGGCTCGAGTGGGGCGGTAGCCTTGCGCGCACATCCGTTGACGCGGGTGTGCTGGCGGAGTGGGTTCGCCAGGGTGAGCCCAAGATCGTGCTCGCAGTCGATGGCGAACGCGCACTTGCCGCGCTCGTGAGTCGTGCGGAGAGTCGCGGCTTCATGGAGGGTATGGACTTCTTCTGCATCCGCGACGCGTGCCGCACCGAGCTCACGCCGGATGCCTCCGGTAGCCGTTGGACCTGCGTCGGGTTCGCGCCCATGGACGTGAGCGCGATCTCGCCCGTGACGGGCCAGCTGCCGCTGTATAGGTAGCCGGCGCGGCACCGTTCCGCGCGCCTGTTGCCACGGCGCGTCTGTTTTGCACTCTGCCGCGTCGCGCGCCCGCCACCCGCCCGCGCGTCTGCCGCGTCGCGCGCCCCGCGCTCCACCCCAAAGAACACCGCGATGGGAACCACATGATCGAGATCCAAGGTATTGCCAAGTCCTACAAGACCGGAGACTTCGTCCAGCGCGCCCTTGATGGCGTGTCCATCACCTTCCGCGAAAGCGAGTTCGTGGCGGTGCTGGGGCCCTCGGGCTCCGGCAAGACGACCTTCCTCAATATCCTCGGCGGCTTTGATCATGCTGATTCCGGCGACATCATCGTGAACGGCGTCTCGACCAAAGACTACTCAGACGCCGACTGGGACACCTATCGCAACCATCGCATTGGCTTCGTGTTCCAGAGCTACAACCTTATCCCGCACCAGACGATTCTCCAGAACGTTGAGCTCGCGCTCACGTTGGCGGGTGTTGGCCGAGAGGAACGTCGCGAGCGTGCCCGCGCCGCTCTCGAGCGCGTAGGTCTGGGCGACCACGTCAACAAACGCCCGGCGCAGCTCTCCGGTGGCCAGATGCAGCGCGTCGCCATCGCCCGCGCCCTCGTGAACGACCCTGAGATCGTACTTGCGGACGAGCCCACGGGTGCCCTCGACACGGAGACCGGCATCCAGGTCATGAACATCCTTGCCGAGGTGGCGCAGGACCGCCTCGTCATCATGGTCACCCATAACCCGCAGCTCGCGGAGGACTACGCCACGCGCATCGTCCGCATCAAGGACGGCCGCATCGTGGACGACTCCCGTCCCATCGCCGACGCCGAGCTCGCGGAGCGCCGTGCCGCCGAGAAGGGCGCAGAGCAGCCAAAGCGCCGCTCCTCGATGAGCTTCCTCACGGCGCTCGCGCTCTCCGCGAACAACCTCATGACGAAGAAGGGACGCACGGCCATGACGGCCTTTGCCGGCTCGATTGGCATCATCGGCATCGCTGCGATCCTGGCGCTTTCCAACGGCGTGAACGAGTACATCGCCCGTGTCGAGCAGGACACGCTCTCCAGCTATCCGCTCTCCATCTCTCGCCAGGACTACGACCTCACGGGCATGATGGACGAGGCCAGCACGGCGAGTGACGATGCGGCCCAGAGTGAGGTGCCGGAGAACCCGAGCGGCTCCGACAAGATCCCCGTGGTCACGGCGCTCAAGGAGATGTTCGCGAGCGTCAAGTCGAACGACCTCGCTTCCTTCAAGCAGTGGCTCGACGCTGGCGGCGACGGCATCACGGACGACGTCAACGCCATCCAGTATGACTACGGCATCACGCCCATCATCTACCGCGAGCAGGACGGGGCCGACCCGGTGAAGCTCGTGCCCAACAACATGACCACCGCGGCGAGCGGAGGCGCCTCGAACGCCGCGATGGCGGGCATGTCGTCGATGAACGGTTCGAGCGTCTTCAACGAGATGATCGACGACCAGGAGCTCCTCGACTCGCAGTACGACGTCGTCGCTGGGCGCTGGGCGAGCGCACCCGATGAGGCGGTGCTCGTGCTGTCGAGTCGTGGGACCGTGGGCGACTACACGCTCTACAGCATTGGCAGGCTCGACATTGACGAGCTCAACAGCCTCGTTTCGAGTGCTATGTCAGCGGATGGCAACATCACCACGCCCGATACTGACGTGGACTTCACCTATGACGAGGCTCTCCAGACCAAGTTCAAGGTGCTTTCTCCCTCAGACGCCTATCGCAGGAACGACGAAACCGGCGGCTGGACCGACATGAGCAACGACGCTGCCTTTATGGCGGACAAGGTCGCCAGCGGCCTCGACCTCAAGATCGTCGGCGTGGTGAGGCCCAATGGCAGCTCGAGCTCGAGGGCGCTTTCCCCGGGCGTCGCCTACACGCATGGTCTCACGGAGGAGCTCATGGCCCGCGCCACGAACTCCGACATCGTGAAGCAGCAGCTCGCGAATCCCGAGGTCGACGTCTTCACGGGCAAGACCTTTGACACGCTGCAGGAGGAGAGCAAACGCGGCTTCGACCTCTCCAACATGTTCTCCGTCGACGAGGCAGCGCTCAAGCGCGCGTTCTCCTTCGATGAGAGTGCGCTCAACCTGCAGGGATTTGACTTCTCCGGCATGGATTTGGGGAACGTGAAGCTCGACCTGTCCAATATCGACTTCGACATCGATATGAACAAGATCATGGCCGGAGCGCCCGTGCCTGATTTCTCTGGCGTTTTCCAGGACCCGCTTACGCCGGAGCAGATTAAGCAGCTTGGTGACCTCGCGAACCAGCTCCTTGCGAACTTCCTGACGTCTGACCAGTTCCGTGACCTCGGAACCGACGTGAAAGATCCGTCGAAGGTGGTTGCGGCGTTCCAGAAGTATCTGGCGGAGGATGCGGGTGCTCAGGAGACGCTCGCCCAGATCAAGGCGATCGCGGGGGAGGGCGTTGCCGGGAGGCTGCAGAAAGCGCTCACTGACTATATGCAGAACAGCTTCGCGCCGTACCTGAAGCAGGCGATGCAGCATGTCATGGACCAGATGAGCCAGCAGATTGGCAACGCGATCGCCTCGCAGCTCCAGAGTTCGCTCGCGGGGGTCATGGGCCAGGCGGCGCAGAGCATGGGTTCGCAGCTCGCGAGCGGCATGCAGAGCGCCTTCCACGTGGATGCGAGTGCCTTCGCCAATGCCATCCACTTCAACATGACGGCGGACGACCTCACCTCGCTCATGACAAGCTATGCAAACGCCGGCCGCCTCACCTATGACAACAACCTCTCCACGCTTGGCTATGCTGACGAGAGCAACCCGCAGATGGTGAAGATCTATCCCATTGATTTCGAGGCCAAGAACCGCGTGGTCGCGAGCATTGATGCATACAACGAAACCGCCAAGACGGCCGGCGATGAGGACCGCGTGATCTCCTACACGGACTACATGGGTGTCATCATGGGCAGCGTCACGGACATCGTGAACATGATCAGCCTCGTGCTCATCGCGTTCGTGAGCATCTCGCTAGTGGTGAGCTCGATCATGATCGGCATCATCACCTACATCAGCGTGCTTGAGCGCAAGAAGGAGATTGGTATTCTGCGCGCGATGGGCGCTTCCAAGGGCAATGTCGCGAACGTCTTCAACGCGGAGACCTTCATCGAGGGCCTCATCGCGGGCGTGTTTGCGATTGCGGTGGTGCTTATCGTGTCGGTTCCGGTGAACGCTTGGGTGCTGCGCGAGCACAACGTCGCGAACATCATGAGCCTGCCCGCGGGTGCTGCTGTTGCGCTGATTTGCATATCGGTGCTGCTCACGGTGGTCGCCGGACTCATCCCGTCCTTCTCCGCCGCGAAGCGCGATCCGGTCGAGGCCCTGCGCAGCGAGTAGATGGCAGGCCCGCGCGCGGCGGCGTGGCTCGCGCATGGCCTCCGGCCGGGGCGGCGCCGCGGCGAGCGTGTGTGCCCTGAGTGCGATGGGCAGTGTGGTGCGCGCCGCCTTCGCGCCTACAGCTCGAGCGTGGCGATGAGGGCAAGGTGGTCCGAGCCCGGCACCTCTGCTGTGGAGACCTCCGTGGCGACTACCCTCTCGCTCGTGACGACGTGGTCGATGCTGCAGAATGCGGGAATCTCCAGGTTGGCAGGCCAGGTGCTTATGATGCCGGCTCCGCATTCGCGAGCGGCGTCGTGGAGCCTGGGTGAATCAGCCGCCGTGTCCTCACCAAGCATCTCGCGGAAGGGTGCGTGGTCATACGTGGCGTTGAAATCGCCGAGAAGGACGTAATCAAGGCTATCGTCCTCCGCTAGGCGCTCGCGCACCACGCCAATCTCGGTAATGCTCTTCTCCCACAGGTCCCAGTAGCCCAGGGCGGGCGAACACGTGTGGACGGAGACGAGGCGCAAACGGGCGGTCGTGCCGTCTGGGCGCGTGACCTCGATGATGCCCGCGGGCATGGCGGATGCGGACGAGCCGATGTCGTCGCTCGCGGCGTCCGAGAGGGGAAGCGCGCTCCACACGCCGTTGCCGTAGACGCCGTCCGAGCTCGAGCGCTCGGAATAGGGGAGGAGTTCGTCGATTCCCGCCGCCTTAAGCTTGCTCACGAAGTCGACCGTGGTCTCCTGCAGAGCGAGAACCTGGATGTTGTTCTCGCGCACCAGCTCGACAATGCGCTCGGCGCTGGCGTTTCCCTTGTAGACGTTGCAGGTCATGACGCGGAGGGTCGTTGTCTGGCTGTCATCCGCGGCGAGCGCCGAGGTGACACGCTGGCTGGGAATGAAGAAGGGCGCCTGCCAGGCAACCTCGAGGGCGATCGCGCATGCGGCTATGATGCGCACGAAGAGGCGCGCCTCATGATGGTGACGCCATGCTGGAATGAAGGAGAATGCGAGTGCGATGGCGGCTGATCCTGCGAGCCACGGCGTGAGTGAGATGACGTTCGCGACGAAAGGGAGTGCCGCGAGCGAAGCAGGCAGCATGCGACATGCGATGCCGCCAAGCGTTATGAGTGCCAGTAGCAGGGTAATTGCTCGCATGTCTCTCCTCTCGTGAACAAATGCGGGTACGGCGGATTGCGCGTTTCGACGTCGCGCGAACCCCTGGGGCCGTAAGGGTCGCGCCGTCTTTTGATGGTCTTGAATGGTAGGCTATTCGCAAATCGCTGGCATCTAGCGTGTGGAGGTCCGATGACGAAGGACAGGGCTACGGAGATCAGAGAGGCGATCGACGCCGCGGATGCTGCGCTCAAGCATCTTGGGAATGCCGCAGATATGCTCGATGATGCCGGACGCTGGGGCATCGTGGATATGCTTGGCGGAGGGCTCATCACAACCCTACTCAAGCATCGCAAGATCTCCGATGCCCAAGACGAGATTGACGAGGCAAAGCGCGCGCTTCGCATCTTCGTGAAGGAGCTAGACGATGTGGATGAGGCCACTGGGCTCAACGTCGAGCTAGGTAGTGGCCTTCAGTTCGCGGATATCTTCTTCGACGGCGTGCTTGCTGACTGGATCGCACAGAACAAGATTGACCGCGCGAAGCAGCAGGTTGCGGATGCGATGCGTCAGGTTTATGCCGTTCGCTCTCAACTCGAGCGCATGCACTAGGGCGCGGGGCTTGCGATGGGCAAGGAAGGGCGATCGGAACACGTGTGTTCGGGCATGGCGCGCGAAGAGGCTCGTGGCGAGCGCGCGGCCTCACTCCCGTTGCGTCAGGAGGCTTGCGACCTCAATGTGCTCGCGAGGTTTCTCGGGCAACGAGACCTTCCGCTGCTGAGTCGGGACGGCGTCGCCGCGGCAAGCGCCAGTGCTGCTGACGATGCGTCCAGAACGGACGCGACGGGTGGCCCAGGCGTTACCCGTGTGGCGAGCACCCAGGTTGACGTGGCGGTCCTCTTTGGGGGATCGATCCTGGCGGGTGGCGAGGTTCTTGCTGATGCTATGAGGGCGGACGTTGCTCGTGCCTACGTCATCGTCGGTGGCGCGGGCCATACGACGGAGACGCTACGCGAACGGGCGCGGGCGGTATGGCCTCGCATCGATGTCGCTCCCGGCGCCGCGGAGGCGGAGATTTTCGACGCCTATCTCCGCGAATATCACGGCATGTCCGCTGACCTTTTTGAGACGCGGTCGACTAACTGCGGAAATAACATCACGTATCTCCTCGAGCTGCTCGAGTCGAAGGGCATTACCGCGGAGAGCTTCCTTCTCATGCAGGACGCGACGATGATGAGGCGCATGGTTGCGGGGCTGCGCTTCCATAGGCCTGACGCTGCCGTTTTGGCATACGCGACCTATGCGGCGAGAGTCGTTGCTGATTCAGGCAGACTCTCTTACGAGGATGAGCCGCTGGGCATGTGGGGCATAGAGCGATATCGCACGCTGCTTATGGGGGAGGTGCCACGTCTGCGAGACGATGCCTCGGGTTATGGACCCAAAGGGGCTGGTTGGATCGCGCACGTTGATATTCCGCGCGACGTGGAGGATGCGTTCGCGCGTCTTAGGGCTGCGCATCCGGAGGCGGTGCGCGTGGCCAATCCGGCGTACGCCTCTCGCTGAGATGTGATTTGCTGGCGTGCCTACAACACCAGCTGGTAGGCCAGGCGCGGGTCGCCATCCTCGAGGTGGATGATGCCGCAGTACGAGAATCCCGCCTTGGCAACGATGTGCTGCATGGTCAGGTTGTCGTTGTGCGTGTCGATGCGCAGGTTGCGGATGCCCAGCTTGCTGGCCTCGTTCTTTGCGCGGTCCAAGACGGAGGAGAACACGCCCCTCATGGTGCCGTCGCTCGCGACGCGATGGATGGTCACGTAGGGCTCGTCGTTGAGCCAGACGCCATCATAGATCTGCTGGTAGGTTGGGTCTTCCTCGCTATAGATGGTAAACGAGAAGTGCGCGCGGTCATCCTCGTCGACGCCAACGCGGCATGTGCCTTCCTCGACGCTGCTCGCAATTTCCTCGGGAGAGGGGCGGCCATCGCCCCACTGATGGGGGTTGCCGTGCTCTGCCATATAGCGACGGGCGGCGGCGTAGATGCGAACGAGGTCGTCAAGATCCTCGCTGGTAGCGATGCGAATCTGCATGTGAAGTCCTGTCTTATGCTGAAGGCGGGCGCGCTGGCGTTGGCCGCGCCCGCGTCGCCGAGCTCTTGGGGCCACGGACTGCGCTGGCGTTTGCCGCGCTTGTGCTGATGCGGTATGGGCTCGGGCGTGCTGGTACTAGCCGCGCTGGTCCTCCGGGCACTCCTCGGCGGTACCGAGGGGGCGACCCGAGTAGTTGAGCCCGTTGATTGCGCGGCGAAGCTCCTCTCCGCCATGCGTGAAGGCCTGGGCGAGTGCCGGCCATCCGTCGAGGGCTGCGTCGAACCTCGTCTGGAAGGAATCCTGAGAGGTACCGCCTGCGAAGGGGTTCTCCCAAGGCAGGTGAGAGAGATTTGCCACCCAGCAGTCGTCGCTCGTGGTGACGCGGTGCGAGAGCGAGGCGAGCTGCGAGTGCGGACGCGCGATGCGTTCGAGGGTGCCGAGCGCGCGGTTCTTGAGCGAGCCGCTGGGCTCGATGGCGCGATAGCACAGCTCCATGTCATCGACGGCGGCGGCGTACTCGGTCGCAGAGAGGTCGATGCCAAAGGCGGCCCAGGCAACCTGGCTCGTGAGCGCGCCGGCGACGCGACAGATGCGGTCCGTGCGCGCGAGCTCACCGGCGGGTGGGCAATCGTGAACCGTGGCGCGGCGGCGCGTCCAGAGCATCCAGGAGTCGAGGTCTGCCTCGATGACGGCATGAACCTCGCTTCCGGCATCATCTAGCTCGGGATTCGCGGCGATGATGGCGTACTGCTGCGCGTAGATGAAGGGGTGTGCGGAACGATCGAGCGCATAGTGGGAGAGCATGCCGAGGGCGAAGGCGCGGCCGATGCCGGCGTCATGGACGGGAAGGTGGCTCACTCCGTCGCGAAGCGCCGTGAACGCTGCCGTCATGCGCTCGTCATGCATGCGATGGGCGAGCTGGTGAGAGGCGCTGGTCGCTGAGGGTGCGCCGAGCACATGGAAGAAGAAGGGGTCCGGGCCTTGGTTGCCGAGCAGAAACGCGAGAAGTTCCTCCTCCCCGGTAATGACGTTTTCCGGGAGGAGCGCGGCTGAGCTCTCGCCGAACAGATGATGAGTGATGAGAGCAGGCATGAGAGTCCTTCCTCGGTCGATTTGCTGCGTCCATTATGCCCCTGCCGGGGGAGTGCTATCCATGAGGCGAAGGGTATCCGCCACATTCGTGTCTGACTATCCGTCTATTGGATTCTGACATGCATTGCGGACACTTATGGCATCGCCGCCCCTATAAAGGGGCCGCTTACCGTTGCATTACATAAGGCGTCATCAAGTCCGGGTATCATGCATGGGACGCACATGGCGCGCGCCCGAGCCCGCGCCTCGATGATGCAGACAGGAGAGCCTACATGGCCAAGACGAAGTTCACGAAGCTCGAGCGCAATTGGGTCATGTATGACGTCGGAAACTCGGCGCTCGTACTGCTCAACACCTCTATCGTGCCGATCTACTTCAACGCCATCAACACGGGCGCCTCTTCGGCAGAGCTCGTGACCGCATGGGCTAACGCCCAGACGATTGCCTCCCTCGTGGTGGCGCTGCTCATGCCCATTCTGGGTTCGCTCGCGGATTATGCGGGCAACAAGATCAAGTTCTTCCTCGGGTTCTTCCTCACGGGTCTCGTCCTGTGCTTCGCCCAGGCGATTCCGATGGCCGCCCTGCCGTTCCTCGTGCTCTACGTGCTTTGCACGGTGGGCCTCAACTCGTCGATGACCTTCTATGACGCCATGCTCACCGACGTCACGACGGACGAGCGCATGGACACGGTCTCGAGTGCGGGCTATGCCTGGGGCTATGTTGGTTCGACCATCCCCTTCATCATCTGCCTCGCCCTGATCTTCGGTGGCCCGGCGTTGGGCCTCGAGATGATGCTCTGCACGCGCCTCTCCTTCGTGATTACAGGCATTTGGTGGCTCGCGTTCACGTTGCCGCTCATCCGCACCTACAAGCAGAAGTACGGCAAGGAGCGTGGTGAGGGAGACACCCTCGGCAAGATCGTCGTCTCCACGTTCTCTGGCCTGGCCGACACCATGGGCCGCATCGCCAAGGACCGTGTGCTGTTGATCTATATGATTGCCTTCTTCTTCTATATCGATGGCGTCCACACGGTTATCTCGATGGCGACGAGTTATGGCTCCGCCCTTGGCATTGATTCGACGCAGCTCGTGCTTGCGCTGCTCGTGACGCAGTTCGTGGCGTTCCCCTCTGCCATTATCTACGGCAAGCTTGCTGGCAAGTTCGGTACGCTCCGCATGATCATCGTGGCCGTGCTTGCGTACTGCGGCATCGTCCTGTTTGCGGCATTCCTGCTGAAGACGGCGGTCGAGTTCTGGATCCTCGCCATCCTCGTGGGTCTTTTCCAGGGTGGCATTCAGGCGCTTTCCCGCAGCTACTTTGGCAGGCTCGTTCCCAAGGAGCGCGCCAACGAGTACTACGGCTTCTTCGACATCTTTGGTCGCTACGCGAGTGTCATGGGCACCTTCCTCGTGAGCGTCATCACCGCCGCGACCGGCAATGCCAACCTGGGCGTGCTTTCCATTGGCGTGCTGCTCGTGGTGGGTCTCGTCATGCTACTCACCCTGCCGGACGCCCGTGGCGAGAGGGCTGCTTAGGGGCAATTCGCTCATGCTGCTCACCCTGCCCGCTGCCCGTGACGAGAGGGCTGCTTATGGGCAATTCGCTCGTGGCGCTTCGCGGAGGGCTGTTTCGTCTCGCTGAAGCGCGCGGTGCCATTTGTGGCTGCGCGCCGGTGCTAGCCCTTCGTCGCTAGCATTCGAGGGGATATCATTCATAGCGCTCGAGAGTTGGCCGGCCCATGGGTTACCGGCCAACCTTTTTGTCTCATGCCACCTCGGGAAGGGTGCGGGTTTCTTGGGTATCGTTGAGATCCTGGTGCTGGGCGTGGCGCTATCCGCCGACGCCTTTGCTGTGACCATTTCGAATACGTTTGTCTACCCTGGCGAGACGAAAGCCCGCCTAGCGCTCATGCCGGTACTCTTTGGCCTGTTCCAGGGGCTCATGCCGTTGCTGGGCTACTTCGTGGGGGGCCTTGCGGCTGAGGTCATCGAGGAGTATTCCGGGATTATCACGTTGATTATCCTTGGCTTCATCGGGGGCAATATGGTTCGCGAGGGCGTGTGCGCCCTGTTGGGCTTTGGCGGTGATGCGGACGAGCTTGGCAATGGCCCCGCGGTAAAGCGGCTCACCGTCGCGACTCTGCTGGTTCAGGCGATCGCGACCGCTATCGATGCGTTTGCCGTTGGCGTGAGTCTCCGTGCCCAGGCGGTTGCCATTGTGCCCTCGTCGGCAGTCATCGCGCTGACCACGGCTGCCTGCTGCGTGATTGCGCTTCTCATCGGTCGTAAGCTCGGTGAGGTCTTAGGCGATCGCGCCGAGGTCGCCGGTGGCGTCGTGCTGATCATCATTGGCCTCAAGGCTTTCTTCGCATAATTTCTTTCGGGGATACTGCCGCGCGGCGCGCGTGGCTTCCGCGTCAGAGGTGTCCCGTGGTGCGCACTCGTGCTTCTCGTGCTGAGGAGCGCTGTTGTGCGGCGCGCGTGGTCCCTGCGCCAGAGGCGCCGCGATGCGCGCGCATAACTCCCGCGAGCCTGGGTATGTCTAGTGCGTGAGCTTATCCGTTGGATACACGGCTTCGCGTTTCGTTTCGCGGAGCAACGATGCCTCATCGTTCCGCTTGGTATGACGGGGCGCACTCATATCCAGCGTTGTCTTGGGAGGCAAACATGAATGCGTTCGAGAAACTCTTCAAGCGCACGAAGGCGACGGTCATCCTTATGGGGATCGCCTTGCTGGTGCTCGGCATCGCGATGTTCGTGAGTCCAATCGGGGCAACGCTTTTGATCGTGCAGGTCGCCGGGTGGACGCTTGCCTTGGTGGGCGTCGTGACGCTGCTTGGCTGCTGGGCGCGCCGCGCGCTGCTCCCGAGCCAGGCCGACTTGGCGATTGGTCTCGTGGAGACCGTCCTCGGCATGTGCCTCATCCTCTGGCCGGATGCCTTCGTCGCCGGAATCTACGTGATTATCGGCGTGATCATCCTTATTACGGGCGTGAATGACATCATCGAGGCAAATGTCGTGTTCAGGCTTGGACTTCCGGGTCGGGGTTGGCGCTATGTGGTGGGTCTTCTTACGATTGCGGCTGGCGTCCTTGTTGTGACTTCGCCCTTCACGATGGCGGAGTTCGTGATGCTCATTGCGGGCGTTGCGCTCATCTTCGATGGCATCACGGAAATCGCTGCCGGCGTCACGATGAAGACAGAGTAGGCCGCTTGGGGCGTGTGCTGCGGATCTGGCGGCCTTCCCAGATAAGGCTTTTCGAGTGACGCGCCGCCCTCCCCGACGGAGTCGAGCTGCTTGCCCTACTGCTTGCCGTCGATGATCGGCCAGGCGAGCATGAGGTCTCGCTTGTCGATCGAGTGGGGAGCGGCGGCGCGCGTCTTGGGTTTGGCGCAGAAGGCGATACCGATACCAGCCTCGAGAATCATTGGGATGTCATTGGCGCCGTCGCCCATGGCGACGGTTTGCTCGCGAGAAAGCCCAAGCTCATCGGCCCACTCGTGCAGCGCCCGGACCTTGCTCTCCTTGGTGACGACCTCAGAGATCACCTTGCCGGTGAGACACCCATCCACGACCTCGAGCTGGTTCGCGAGGCAGTAGTCAATGCCTGCCGCGGCAACGATTTTGTCTGCGACCTGATGGAAACCGCCTGAAACCACGCCAACCTTCCAACCGCGACGGTGGGCCTCCTCGACGAGCTCGAGAGCGCCGGGAGTAAACGTCACGCGAGCGAAGGTGCGGTCGAAGACGCTTTCATCGAGGCCCGCCAGGAGCCCGACGCGCTCCGCAAGCGCCTCGCGAAAGTCGAGCTCGCCGCGCATGGCGCGCTCGGTGATCTGGGCGACACGGTCACCGACGCCGGCCTCTTCGCCGAGAAGATCGATGACCTCCTCGTTGATGAGCGTGGAGTCGATATCCATGACGATAAGGCCGCGAGCGGCGGTGTTCGTGTTGGGCGTTGCCATCTCTGCCATGGTTTCTCCTCTGTCTGCCGCCATATTGGGATGGCGCTTTTGCGCGGGGCGTTCGTTACTGCTCGCTTTGGCAACTCGCCGCGTTGACGCTTGCTGCCGAAGTTTGTCGCTAACTGCATTGTCCGCGTATTTCGATGCGTTTTTGACGCCATTCGATTCAATTTACCTTGTGGAAAAGGAAAACAACGGACGCAATTGCTGACCGGGTAAATCCCCGCCGCATCTTGCGGGCATTCGTGCCCCTCTCCCCGCCGCATCTTGCGGGCATTCGTGCCCCTCTTAAGAAGGGTGAGGACTATATTCAACAGCATGTATGGCGTCCTGGGATGGCTCGTCATGGCGAGCGTGTTTGTCTATGCGCTAATAATTTTGCCGTTCTCCGCCGTAACCACGCGAAGTCGCGTTGTGCTCACGTGCGCACCACGCATCGCTCACGCGGGTGTCGCACGTTGCTAATGCTCGCGTCTCGCGCTGCTCATATTTGGGTGACGTGCGGGAAGCAAAAGGTTAATGACAGAGAAACAACGCCCCGTTAGAGTATTACCGCGTCAGGGATCAGTTCTCAGAAGAGAAAGCGAGTCCATATGGCTTCAAAGGTCACAGAGGAGTACGGCTCTCTAGTCTTCAGCGACTCCGTCATGCGTGATCGGCTGCCCAAGCCCACGTACAAGGAGCTCTCGCGCGTTATCAAGGAGGGCAAGGCGCTCAACCTCGACATCGCCAATGAGGTGGCCCACGCTATGAAGGAGTGGGCGCTCGAGAAGGGTGCCACGCATTACACGCACTGGTTCCAGCCTCTCACGGGTATCACGTCCGAGAAGCACGATGCCTTCATGGAGCCCACGGGTGATGGTCGCGCCTTCGAGACCTTCTCCGGCAAGGCCCTCATCCAGGGTGAGCCTGACGCTTCGAGCTTCCCCTCCGGCGGCCTGCGTGCCACCTTCGAGGCCCGCGGCTACACCGCTTGGGACCCGACTTCCCCCGCTTTCATCAAGGACGAGGTCCTCTGCATCCCCACCGCGTTCATTTCCTATACCGGCGAGGCGCTCGACAAGAAGACCCCGCTGCTTCGTTCCTGTGTTGCCCTCGACGCCCAGGCCAAGTGCGTCCTGAAGCTCTTTGGCAAGGACGTCAAGTCCGTCTCCACCACCGTTGGCCCGGAGCAGGAGTACTTCCTCATCAAGGAGGAAGACTACGCTGCCCGTCCTGACCTCATCATGTGCGGCCGTACGCTCTT
>OLNE01000745.1_pt1 | contig 28409 bp, 31 predicted proteins | sample 1672431 | NCBI WGS metagenome assembly OLNE01 (sample SAMEA3136685, study PRJEB25190) | human gut metagenome | reverse complement strand
TCCGGTTTCTCGCAAGGGTCGGTGACAACGGGATGAAAATGCAAATCGTGAAAATTAGATTTTGAGAGACAAAAATGAAGCGCGTTCACTTCTCGCCGGCGAGCGCGCTTGCTGCGATTGCATGCTCTGACGTCTTTCCCTCTGCGTCCGTGAGCGCGACGGACGGGGACTCGACCTCGTGGCCGTCAATCGTGAGCCTCATGACCTTGTCCTCTTTCCTGGTCGGCATTACACCCATCAAGTTCCGCCAGGTCATTTTGACCGCAGGCTCAGGTGGTAAAATGCTACATAGCGTCACCTGAATCTGATGCGATATTCGCTCGCGCGGCACACCGTTTGTTTCTTATGCCCTCTCGAAAGGTTGCGGTAAATGGGTATGGAGCCCTTCAAGCTGAGGCGATTCACTCTCGGACGAAACGGCCAGTTTCTCGACTCCGACGGATTGCCGTCTGACGACAATTCGAAGTTTCTTCGGAACGCTCTGTCCTGTGGTCACATCAACGTTTTGCTTGGATCGGGATTCTCAGCTGGCGTTGTCCCGACTCTCGAGGGCCGTGAATCATGGTTTCGCGCAGTGGAAGAGAAGAAGCTCGAGAGTTCTACCAATGATGTTTGGGAATCCGCCCTGCGTCTCCTGAAGGCAGAGTACTTCCGCTCGGTCATGCTCCCTCTCGAAACGAAAGTCCCTACCCCTGACCAAGCCAGCGCGCTTCGCTCTTTGCTCGGTCTTGTTCGAGACCGCGGAACCACGACGATTCCCAAACGTATCAACCTGTTTACGACAAACTATGACCCGCTCATCGAGAGGGCTCTTGACGGGCACTCAGCATCCTACAACGACGGTTTCGTTGGCAGGGAACACCCCAAGTTCGACTCCTCCGCCTATAGCAGGCTCCAATACGAGCAGTCACTCTTCATGGAGTATAAGGCCCAGGTCGCTACCACGAACGTCATAAAGCCGCACGGCTCTCTGACATGGAGGAGAGACGGCGAGAGTGTAATGTACTCGAACCCTGGTGGCACGCTCCAAGCATGCCTCTCCGGGTGCGAGGACATAAGAACCTTGTCCGTCCTCGATGACGTCAGAGGCCTCGTCAAGAACGATTGCGATGACAGTTCCCTCGGTAATCTTGAGGGTCAAGCTCTATGGCTTAGCGAAGAGGAGAAGACACTCCTAGCTCGCTTCGAAGAGCAATATGACTCGACGCTCTGCATCGTGAACCCGACAAAGAAGAAGTTCGGGGAGACGGTGCTCGAGCGCTACTACTACGACCTGCTCCGGATTTACGCCAACGAACTCGATCGCAACAACGCCCTCCTCCTCGTCTTCGGCTTCTCTTTTGCCGACGAGCACATACGTGAGCTCACCGTGAGGGCCGCGAGGTCGAACCCGAAGCTTCTCATCTTCATCTCGTGCTATAAAGCCGATGACGCCGGCAGCTACGAGGATCATTTCGTGGATTGTGACAACGTTATCCTCCTCGTTCCCGAGGACGGATTGAAGCTCGGACTGGATGTTTTTGCGAGGGGGCTTTCGTGTCTTTCGGAGTAGCAGATGACAGCCTCCTCGTTGGCGAGGTCTCCGAGGTTCACGGCGCGCGCCTGAAGGTGCGCATCTACGCCGATGCCAACGAGGCCCATACCTTCTTCCGTGGTGAGGTGGTGAGAGGCGTTTCTGTCGGGGGGTACATTAAGATCCCCTGTGGGTACGACAACGTCATTGGCATCATCGAGGGCGACTACCAGCAGGAGAGCCGCGTCATTCGTGAAACCGCTGATTCCAGGGTCGCTCCTGGGCAAACGATAGAGCGATTCGTGGACGTGTCCGTGTTCGGAGTCATGTCCAAAGATAGATTCGACAGGGGAATCTCAACGCTTCCACTCGTCAAGTCGAAAGCATATCTCCTCACGGCTGACGAACTCGGATCGATTAACTCGCCGACATTACCCGACGAGCCCATCTTTCGCGTGGGCACCCTCGCGGGACACGACGGCACCTCCGTATACCTCCCCGCAAACGCGCTGTTCGCCAGTCACATCGGGGTCTTCGGCAACACCGGTTCGGGCAAGTCGAATACGCTATGCAAGGTATATAGCGACTGCTTCGAGGGAATTGATCATGGAGTCGGGCCGGATAACGTCAAGAGCAAGTTCGTATTCATCGACTTCAACGGTGAGTATGTTGACGACGGAATCCTGACTGATTCGAAGAGCGTGTTTGAGCTCAATACACGAACAGCTGGCGATAAGGTTCCCGTCCCAGAGGATTTCTACTCTGACGTGGACATCTGGTCAATCCTCACGCGCGCAACGGACAAAACGCAGAAACCCTTTCTCTCATGCTGCATAAGCGCTGCAAAACGAGTCCGAGCGAAGAATCTCCCGGGCGTATACCTTAAGAAGATGCTCGAGAATCTTCTCGCTGGTTACTGTGGGAACGCCCCTTCGTTCGGAGAGCAGAGGTCAGACCTCGCACGGCTGGTGGCATTCGCGATTCCTTCATCTTCATATCGAGATGCGCTCGAAAACTCCACCGCCGCACTCGACTGCTTGGAGACACGCGACCGGGGCGCGGTTGTTCACAACACAAATAAAGGTGATAGCGACGGCTATCTGAATAGCCCTACAGACGTTCCTATAGTCTTTGAAGACTGTCTCGCTTTGCGGCTAGATTTTACATCGCTGGCAAACGATGTGCCAAGGCTACTCGCCTTCCTTGCTTACTATCGTTATCTGGAACAGTGGCGTCGGGGAAGCATCACCCGAGAGTACATCTCCTCTTGGATTGGTCGTTACTCATCAGAGCTCCAAGAATCTAGGAGGCTATTCGAGGTTCGCGGGAACGGCATGATCGAAGAAATAGAAAACCCGGTCGTCGTCTTCTCGCTCCTCAAGGTCAATCAGGACCAGAAACGAGTCATCCCTCTTGTCATAGCAAAATACCTGTACGAGGAACAGAAGAAACGGGGGCAGAGCGATCTCGAATCGAGCGTTCATCTTATCATTGATGAGGCGCACAACATCCTTTCCTACTCCTCACAGCGCGAGAGCGAGAGCTGGAGAGACTATCGGCTGGAGACCTTCGAGGAGATTGTCAAGGAGGGCCGCAAGTTCGGCATGTATCTCACGGTGTGCAGCCAGCGCCCCGCCGACATATCGCCGACGATTCTCTCGCAGATGCACAACTACTTCATTCACAGGCTCGTAAACGACGAGGACCTAAAGGCCATTGCGAAGTCGGTGTCGTTCATCGACGGCGCGTCCATGAGCATGATTCCCGTGCTGCCGCAAGGATGCTGCATCGTGAGCGGAACAGCGGCGACGCACCCGGCGCGAGTTCAGGTCGAAAGACTTGAGCGCGTGAAACAGCCGAGGAGCTACGACCGAGAGCTCGCTACTACGTGGCGACTTTAACGACACGATTCCGTTCGGCAAGTTGGTGATTGCCAGTCGATAGAGGCCCAGTTGTAGGAGCTCGTGTTTTATCGCTAATTGAATAAAATAGTAGCTACAACATATTCGGCATTGTTGGTCGGAATGGGACCTGCATACTGTTTTGATGCAGACGATTCTCCATTACAGATTTGGGGGTGCTTTAGCGATGATAAAATCACGTCCGATAAACTGACCGAGCTCGCAGGACGTGAATGAAAATGACAGATGCGCCAATTAAGGCAATTAGCTTGTTCTCTGGTGCCGGCGGAATGGACCTCGGATTCCTTCGCGCGGGCTTTGATATTGTTGCCGCTTATGACAATCAACCAACTATGGTTGACACGTACAATAGAAATCTGGGCGGTGCCCATGTTCTGGATCTCGCAACGTGCGATTTTCAGCAGCTTTCTCTTGAACTGTCGGATGTGATTGGAACTCCAGACATCATTATCGGTGGACCTCCCTGTCAAGGCTTTACTTCAGCGGGATCGAGGTTCTGGGATGATCCGAGGAACAAGCTCGTTAGAAACTATGCTGATGCTTTACGCTTTTTTCGGCCGCGATGGTTCGTGATGGAAAATGTTGAGGGCATCCTTACAACCGCGAAAGGCGAGTACATATTCGAGGCAGTGAAGCGGATGGCTGAGCTTGGATACTCCGTTTATATCAAGAAGGTATACATGCAGGAGTATTCGGTGCCCCAACGTCGAAAGCGCGTAATCCTTGTAGGAAATCGCGAGGGAAAGCGTTTCAACTACCCTACGCCCACAACCCCGGCAACGGGACAGATTTATCGCTCTTCGTCGGTTACGCTTCGAGATGCAATCGGTGATCTTGAGGATGTAAGCGATGCCTCTCTTGACCAGGAGCCAAAAGTTGAAACCGGAATAAAACTGCGGCGCATTCACGCTCTAAAGCAGGGCCAGTCCATGAAGGACTTGCCTGAAGACCTGCAGCATGACTCATTTAAGCGGAGGGCACATCGTCGCGTAATGGATGGCACGCCCTCCGAGAAGAGAGGCGGTGCTCCGTCCGGCCTAAAACGACTTGTCTACGATGAACCCTGCCTGACGATTACCAGTGCGGCGCCCGGCGAATTCGTTCATCCAGAGCGTGACCGGATGCTCACGATACGAGAGTGTGCGCGAGTGCAAACATTCCCCGACGACTATACGTTTTGCGGCAATCGGAGTAAGCGCATTCTTCAAATTGGAAATGCCGTTCCCCCCGTTTTCGCCCAATTGCTCGCCGAGGCAATCCTGGATGCAGATGACGGAAGTGCCGGCGAAGTCGAGAGCGGTCTTATTTCGTATGAGCTTACGAAAGCTGGAGCCAAGAGCCCAGCGCTAGCGCGAACGGAACGACACCTAGAGACCCTTTGCCCGATTAATCAGGCAACTTTGTTTTAGGAGAGATAAGGATGAAGCTAACTGGATCTGAGCGTGAGTTCTACAGACATTTTTCTCGGCATGGCCAAGGAGATACTCTAGTAGAGATTACCCCTCAGGAAGTCGCTCTATTAGCTGCTATGACGCATCTTGATTTGCACGAAGGCGATGTTCCTCGATGGCTTGGCCAGGATCTTTACCATGTGGCAAAGAAACCGTTTTTCGACATCACTGTTGATGATATTGCCCAGCTTGATTCGAGAAGTGAGGCGATTGCCCTAGATATTCTCCGGGAAGCCGGGGTCACCGACCTCACGTCTCCGGAATATCACTACCTCTCGAACCTAGCCACACTCTATAGGCGTCGCGCGAAGTATTATCGGATCCTATCCCGTCAGCCGTTTCCGGCTCCCGATCAAATTGGACCGCGTTGCTTGTTGGAATACGGTCGTTGTGAATCTCGCCTCCTGTTTTCTTGGATGTCTTGGAGAAAGCTGTGCTTTGATCTCGACAACAGAAGCGCACAGGAAACTGGCTACCTGTTCGAACCCATCATCGCCTCATGTCTCGGAGGAGAGTCGTTGGGTTCGAGCAACTCTGTTGTCCATAGATTGAACGCTGAAGGCGAGCCGACATCTCAAGGCAGGCAGATAGACTGCTATGTTAAGGATACGGGCAGGGTCTATGAACTGAAAATGCGTATGACAATCGCTGCAAGTGGACAGGGCCGTTTTGGCGAGGAGCTTTCCTTCCCACGAGAGGCAGCTGCTGCCGGATTTACACCAGTGTTGATAGTATTCGATCCGACTCCGTCAAATAGGCTTGAGGAATTGTGCGCAGCATATGCAGAGGCTGGCGGAGAAAGTGCGGTAGGTGATGATGCCTGGGCTTTATTAAAGAATAACGCCGAGCATGGAATGGCAACGTTTATTGAAAAGTACATCGAACCTCCGATTAATGCTGCCAGAGGAGGAGTTCATGGTACCCCAGGCTCTATAACTCTACAGGCCTCTAATCACTCCATTTCCATATCAAACGGCGAAGAGAAGTATCAGTTCCCAAGGGAATAATAGGATCGGTTTAAATGTCCTCGCCTTGGTCATACATCTGTTCGTGACAAGCCTCGAAGATGCCCGTATCGGAAACGATGCGGGCATCTTCTTTGCCCGCCCAAGGAGAAAGGCGGGTCCTCTCATGGGTGACGGGAACGATGGCGCGGCCACGCAGGCGCAGGTCGCGGGTGAGCCGCAGGCGCGGGGCGACCAGGCGGCGCAGCAGCAGGCGACGCAGATGACGGCGGCGACGTCGTCGCTCAGGCGCACAAGGACTACGAGGCGGCGCTCGCCGAGCGCGACGCTCGCATCGCCGAGCTCGAGAGCGAGATCGCGGAGGCCGCGAAGACCGCCGAGGGCGCCGAGAAGCTGTGCGCGGAGATGGACGAGCTGCGCCGGCGAGGAGGAGCGCGTGGGCTTCGAGCTCCAGCTCGCGGGGGCGCGCAACGTCAAGGCCGCCCGCGCCCTTCTCGCAGACCACGACAACAACATCGAGAAGCTCAAGGCCGCGGAGCCCTGGCTCTTCTCGGCACCCGCCGCCCCGGCGCCGACCGGCGCGACGGGCCTGCCAAGCGCGGGCGCTGCCGGAGCCGACGAGTCCACGCAGATGAGCCGCTGGCGCAAGATCGCCGGCCTTCCCGAGAGCGAGGAGCGCGCCGCCGCAGGGGGCTCGGGACGAGCCCGCCGTGCTGGGCGGCGCGAGGGGCGGGGTCAAGCGACCTCTTTAGCCGTCGCCCTACCAGTCGTCATCGTCCGTGGTCGTGTCGGCGAAGTACTCCTTTTCCATATCGTTGACCGCGCCTGCAACCTTATGCTTGTCGCTACCGCTCAGTGACTCGTACTTCGCGTCCCAGTCATCGTGGTCTAGGGTCCACAGATTATCAATCAGCTCTTCTACCAGCTCGGGGTTGTTTCTGCGCCTTCCCATGTCTTTTCCTTTCCTACTCTACTTTTCTTGGTTTAGAGTTGACCACTGAGTTGGTATCGATAGTCGGCCAACGTCCTTCCGCCTTCCGAGCACCCGTCTCTAAGGGCTGCCGACGCTAGCTCCAGGTGGCACCTGTCCTTTTCCGCGCAGAGCTCGGTCAAGTCGCGAATCCTCCAGTCTTTCGCGCTCAGCAGTGCGTCTTTCTTTTCAAGTAGTTTTCTCTGGAGCTCAATTGTTCTCCCCTGTTTGACGCATACCACCGTCAGCACCAGACATCCAACTCCAAATGCGATTTCTATCCCATGGCTCTTTACGAACGCTAGTGCCTTTTGCCCTCTTGCTCTTGGGCCTTCTTCACGCTCGGATCGGCCATCCACTGCCACCGTATCTCTTTCACGCATGTTTCACCGCCCCCTTTTCATCATTTGCTTCACGATTGGCAATACAACAAGACTTGTCAGCGGTGGCATTGCCGCCGCCATTGTCGTCGGCAGTGCCTCCGCGATTGCCGCTGCCATCTTTCTATCGGCGAGCACGTTCGTCGCCACGCTCATTCCATCCATTGCGTCCATCTGCACCTCGTCTTCTGCGCCGTTGGATTCTTCCGTCTCGTCGGAGAGAGCTTCCTCCACCGGTTCGTCCACCAGAGACTGAATGACCTGAGCGAGAGCAGTGTTTTCGCTGATCATAGCCTCATGGTTGAACACCGCCCTCAGGGCAAGATACTGCGTCTTCGTCATCTTTGTTTTGTTGTGCTCTAGGCTGTTGATCGTCTGCCTTGAGACCCCAATCTCCTCGCCTAGGCGCTCTGTTGTCCACCGCGCGACGTTCCTGATCACGGAGAGGTTCTTCTGCATGCGATTTATCTTTTCCTGCTCCGCCATCCCCATCTTGCTCCTCCTTCTTAACGTCTTGTCATCATCTATACTATGTGTAAAGAATCTTTACGTATTGTCAGAATCTTATATTCACGGTATCCACACTTCGAGTGTGAACTCCTTTGTGAAGCGACGGAAGGCGACGCTTCGCAACATTTCCGCAGCTAGAAATAGGCGTTTGTGACCGCATCGGACACTTCTCCCGAGGGGCGGGGCGTTCCCGCTCGAGGAAGGAGGCGCGCATGGAGTCTGTCGTCGCGGCGCTCGTGACGGGGGTTCTCACCCTCGCCGGGGTGCTCGTGTCCAACTCGCGCAGCCGCGCGGTCATGGAGGTCAAGATCGACAACCTGACGAGGCAGGTCGAGAGGCGCAACTGCCTCGTCGAGCGCACCTACGCCCTGGAGCAGGACATCGCCGTCGTTAAGGCGAAGATCGACAACCTGAGGAAGGGGCAATGATGAAGGCTTTCCTGACATCCAACGAGTGGCCGTGGCGCCTGGTGAGAACAATCGTTCAGGGCGTGCTCGGCGTGGTCGTGGCCAACGTGGACATGCTCGTGGGTTGCGCGGTGCTGGAGCCCGAGTGGCGGGCGGTCGTGGTGGCGCTCGTGATGGCCGTGCTGTCGCCGGTGATGGCGGAGCTCGGCGCGGCGAGGGCGTCGAGGCGGCCGCGCCGGACGGCTGGGAGCCCGGCGAGGGCGAGGACGGCGGCTTCGAGGAGGTGCCCGATGGCGTATAGCATCCTCTTCAAGCAGTGCGGGAGCGACCACATGACGCGCGGGCGCTCCCGCGCGATCGACCGCATCGTGATGCACTTCACGGCGACCCTGGCGTCCGCGCGCAACAACGCGACGTACTTCGCGCGGAACGAGGGCCAGGGCGCCTCCGCGCACTACTTCGTCGACGACATCACGCCCGAGATCTACCAGAGCGTGGCGGAGGGCGGCACCGCCTGGCACGCGGGCGACTGGCAGATGAACTGCCGCGCGGTCGGCATAGAGGTCGTCTCTGCCGGCGATGACTTCAGCGCGACGGAGGTCGAGAAGCTGGGCTGGCTGGTCAAGAGGCTCATAGCCAAGTACGGCATCGGCGCATCCGGGGTGATCCGCCACTACGACGTGACGGGGAAGCTCTGCCCCGCGCCCTACGTGGCGGCGTCCAAGTGGGCGGCGCTGAAGGCGGCGATCACGGGCGGCGTTGTTTCTGGAGGCACGACCCCGGCCGCGCCCGGCGGCACGGTCGCGGAGCTCGCTCGCCGCGTGATCGCCGGCTAGTTCGGAAACGGCGTGGCGCGCAAGGCCGCGCTGGGCGACCGCTACGCGGAGGTCCAGACGCGGGTGAACGAGGTGCTGGGCGCCAGGGGCTCCTCGGGGGGGCTCGTCTGGCGACGCCGACGTCGACGCCCTGGCTCGTGCCGTCATCCGCGGCGACTACGGCAGCGGGGCCGAAAGAAAGCGCCGCCTGGGCTCGCTCTACGACGCCGTGCAGGCCCGCGTGAACGAGATCCTGTCGTGACGCGGGAGGACGCCCGCTGGGGCGTGGCCACGGCGCTGGCGGTGCTGCTGCGCCTGGACGCGCTGCCCCTCGTGCCGCTGCTCTGGCTCGCGGGCAGGCTCGATCCGTAGCGTTCCGTCGCTTCACGAAGGTCTACACAAGGAGAGGCCCTCGCCCCTTTGTCGGGACGGGGGCCACCGTCGCTACCGCCTCCGGCGCGGGCCGTCGGTAAGCGTCGGGAAGTCGCGGTGCCTGGGGCCGTCCACGAGCACCTCGTACCACCATTCCCGGCTCCTCGGGCCTGTCCGCCGCGAGGTCGTCTATCAGGCGGGTCTGGGTGACCTCGTCGAGCTCCGCGAGCTCGTCGCGCATCGCGTTCTCGATGGCGGTGGAGCTCTCGATCATGTCGCGCAGGATCTGCTTTTTCTCCTCGAGGGTGAAGCTCTCGGGCGAGATGTCCATGAGATCCGCCATGAAGTAGGCGTGGTCCTCGGCGTCCTCGAGTGCCTTCCAGTCGGTCATGCTTGCGCTCCTTTTCTCCTCCCCTGGGGCTCCAGGGCCCTCAGGGCGGTACGAATTCCGGTACGAATAAACCCGAACGGAGCGTTTCCCAGTGTGACGAAGGGTTCTGCCCGACTTGGACAAAAACCCTTCGTTGAACTGCTATTTTGTTACTTTTTGCTCAGGAGCGTAGCGAACCGTTTTGAGGGGCGAATTATTCCCACTCGATAACGAGCGCCGCAGCTAGAAAGGCAGCTCACTTTTTTACAATGCAAGCTAACAGGCGTTTCTTCGACGGAATTTGGTCCTCATTTGGTCCTCACGCATAAAACGAAAAGGTTGATTCGAGATCTTTAATCAGCTGGATCATCCTTCGTCAGACATTTGACCCAGCGATAATTTTCATCATCAAGGCGCGAAACCAACTCATGGCGATCTCTGTAGCGCAATGCTATAGGTTTAGGAAATAGATCGTCTTTTACAGAAGCAATCAGCTCGCGAGGCGCATTGTTATCTACCAGCGAGATCATTGCAAGAACGTACCCGCTATAGAGGCCATCTACATAGCCTGTTTGATGCAAATTTTCAATAAGTAAATCATTCGGCAAGCCGCCATACCCACTTGGCACTAGGCCTTCTTCTACGAGTTGAGAAGACCAGAGGGACATAATCTCGTCCTCGTCTTTCTTGCTCAGTTTTCCTAGAAGATTATCAAAATCGATACCCTGAACTTTATCGTTAAGGTATGCAAACAGGATTCGAATGAAACTCTTAGCCGTCGAAGACAGTTCGCGATTGATTTCTTCCTTTAGCTCATTGGCGACTCCATCGCCCAATTTCGTTTCTTTATTCATATCCTCTCCCTTCCCAACAGCTTGCCCCAAAGCAATATGTTCCGACCCGCCAATGGCAGAAACTTGCTAAGCAAGCGCATATCACCTCTTGAAACGTTCGTCGAAGGGACAGAAATCGCTATAAACATGACCGTCAATAAGCAGCGAACCATTCGGTTGGCGTATCGTATGCTGCCGAAACTTATCGACATAGTCATCGGACTTATCATGTTCGAAATAGCTGAACCGATCGAGCCACTCGTCGTATTCATCGGCCCGCTTCACACGAGTCTCGTACTTCTTTGCCCATTCAAAAAGAAAAGAGTCGGAAACAGGTCCCCTCGCGAGGAGCACTGGGCCGTCTTCCAGCTGAACCGGAATCAACCCATATGAGGCCGAAAGCTGAAATAATGCGTGGGCCGCTTGAACAGGACTACCGAAATCGGTAAATACAAGCGCCCCTCTCTTCACGCCAAGAGCAGCAGACAGTTTTTGGAGCGCAGCGAATTTTGGCACCCTAGCCCCTTGTTCATACGAACGTAGCGTTGCAAGGGAAAGATCGGTCTCTCGGGCCAAATCCGGCTGAGTCTTCGCAGGAGTGCTCCGCGCCCTTAGCTCGGGCAGTTTCTTCGACTGCATTCTATTCTGCCAGGGCGTAATCAGTATCCAGGACTCTCGCGGATCGTACTCGTAGCGCAAGGGAAACTGGGACGGGTCAAAGTCAGCCGCGAAGTTGTCCTTCCATCTTTCATAATCATCCCGGTCGGAGTCGCTCTCAACCTGAGCATACTGAGCAGCCCATTTCTTCAGGAACGCCTTCATGAAAGATGAAGTCGGCTTGAGCGCAGAATAGCGCTCATTTGCAACGGGCTCGAACCCGTATGTCGCAGCAAATTGAAAGAAAGCCTGAGCAATTAGGTCCGTATCACTGAAATCGTAGTAGCGAAGCGCCTCGGCTCGTATGCCAAAGGCGTTCGCAAGCCCCTCAAGATGCTCCTCTTTCGGGGCCGACTTCATCAGCTCGTAATTCCTTAAGGCCGATTCCGGGATTCCCGCCGCCTGCGCAGCCACCTTTCGGGTCCATTTACGCGCCGAGCGGAGGCAAAACAGCTTCTGAGATAGTTGCTGCCTCCCCCAGCGCTTGCTCGTTTGTTCCCACTCCCTGTCGGCCGCAAACGACGACAGGGCCTCCGAGATTGTACCGACGTAGTCGACGGCAGTCATTCAGATACACCTCCAAAGAATAGCTGCCCTTAAGTCTACACGCGAAATCTAGTGCGTACAAAAAAAGTAGGAGATGTGGCCAGATTGGAAATATTCCAGTTTTCGTCGTAGCTAATACCTTTTTTGTACATAATCGAGACAAGGGGCAACAGGTGTCCCATCCTAGAAAGGAGACTACATATGACACGTCAGCTTATCGGCGCGGAGGAGGTTGCCGAGATCACGGGCATGAGCAAGTCTTATTCGTTCAAGCTCATCAAGACTTTGAATGCAGAACTTGCGGCCCAGGGAATCATGACCATCCCCGGGAAGGTCCAGCGCTCGTATTTCGAGGCACGCCTTCTCTCCGCCCCTTCTAAGCAGAAGGCGGCGATGACTAATGTCGGTTAGCCGCGACAAGAAGCGCGGGACTTTGACGGTTGAGGCTTGGTACCGCAACTCCATGGGCGAGCGCCACAAGAAGACGAAACGCGGGTTCGTCTCCAAGAAGGAGGCTGTGGCTTGGGAGCGCGACTTCCTCGCCTCCTGCAACGAACGTGTCGAGGTCACCGTCGAGACCTTCGTCAAAACCATGTACGCACGTGACATCTACCCTCGACTGCGAGTCGGCACCAGGCTCACCAAGGATGCCATTATCGACAAGTACATCCTGCCCATTTTTGGCCCCATGCGCCTTTGTGACGTCAAGGCTGCGGACGTGGTGCGTTGGGAGAATTGGCTCCTTGAGCAGAACCTGTCGCAGAGCTATCTCCACACCATTTGCAACCAGTTCTCAGCCATCTTCAACCACGGCGTCCGCTTCTACCGCCTGCCCCAGAATCCCATGTTGGCGGCGGGAAAGGTCGGCTCCAAGCGCCCCGAGAAGGAGATGCTCTACTGGACCCCTGCCGAGTTCAAGCGCTTCTCCCAGGCCATCGAGGACAAGCCGCTCATCTACCTTGCATTCCTCACGCTCTACCTCTCGGGCTGCCGCGAGGGCGAGCTCCTCGCCCTCCGTCCGGAAGACATCGACTTCAATCTCAACGTTATCCGTATCCGTCATTCCTACGCCCGCATCAAGGGCGAGGACGTTATCGGTCCACCCAAGACGCGCGCCTCGAAGCGGGACATCGTCATGCCGGGCCTCCTTCGTGAGGAGCTGCACGATTATCTGGCAACACATCCTGAGATCGCTCCCGTTGACCGGCTCTTCCCCGTCACGAAGCATGCCCTGTCCCATGAGATGAAACGGGGCTGCGAAATCTCGGGCGTCAAGCGCATCCGCATCCACGACATCCGCCACTCGCACGTCAGCGCGCTCATCAACAGCGGCTACTCGCCCACGGCGATCGCCGACCGCATGGGTCACGAGACCGCCGAGGTCACGGAGATGTATTCGCATCTCTTCCCCTCGACCCAGCACGACCTCGTGGAAGCGCTGGACGAGGTGATGTCGGATGTCTAGGCCGATTGTGGACGCCAAGGGACGCCGTCGCTGCAAGACCATCGCCTTCCGCATGTCGCCCGCAGAGGCGGACCAGCTCGACCTCCGCGTCGCTTTGAGCGGTCTGTCGAAGCAGGACTTCATCGCGAGAAGCCTGCTGGAAGGCACTTTCACTGTGGTCGCAACCACCCGTATGCGCAAGGCGGTTAAGGAGCGCATGGGACCTGTCGTAGCAGAACTCCGGCGTATCCGGCGCGCAGGAGATATGGACGACGAGCTCGTCGAGTCGCTTGAGACGCTCGCCGCCTTTGCCGGATCGTTCGCGCCCGAGCGCTCCCCTGTGGAGCTTGAAGACGCCCTAATCGCAAACCTGGGTCTGGACGACGGCCTCCCCTACCAAAGCTCGGCCGTCGCCCAAAAACATGAGCCCACACGTAAGGAGGACTCTGTCGATGAATCTTAGCATGATGAATTCCGCCCGACGCCGCGCCGTCTTGCGCGACTACCGCCTCGACCACCCCTTGTCGGAGGAAGAGCTGGTCGAGCGCCTTATCGACACGGAGCTTCGCCTCCGCCGGCTCGAAGCACTTGCCTCCGCCAAGAACCACCCCATCAATGGCCCTCGCCGTCACCATTCTTGTGAGGCGATCTGATGGGCACGCAGAAGCACGACGACGCCCCCGAGCCGCAGTCCCCGGAGCGCCGCTCCCCGCCGACGGTCAACGAGATCGTCGAGGAGCTCAAGTCTCTTCCCCTGAACGTCGGCTACAACCGTCTCGCGAACGAGCTCTTCAAGACTGGGCCCCTGCCCTGGGATGCAGATTCGCAGGAACGTCGGTGGCGCGATAGCGACGACGCACGGCTCTTCGCCCTCCTCCAGCAGATCATCTCTCTCCAGAAGGAGAAGTTCATGCTGCTCGCGCTGACCATCGTCGCCGAGGACAACGCCTATGACCCGCTCGTTGCCATGCTCGATGCCCTCACCTGGGACGGCATCCCGCGCGTAGGGACGCTCCTCAATGTCTACCTTGGCGCGGAGAGGAACGCATACGTCTCGGAGGTCGAGCGCATCTTGTTCTGCGAGGGCATCGCCCGCGCCTATCACCCGGGCTGCAAGGCCGATTACATGCCCATCCTGTGCGGTGCCGGAGGCATCGGCAAGTCCTCCTTCGCGAGGGGCCTCGCCATGCGCGACGAGTATTTCAGCGACTCCGTGATCAACCTCGGCGACGTCAAGCTCACGGGCGAGCAGAACCGGGGCAAGTGGATCATTGAGATTCCCGAGCTCAACGGCATGTCCGAGCGCTCTATCGAGAGCGTGAAGGCTGGGGTCACCCGTCAGGTCGATGAATTCCGAGGGGCCTATTGCCGCAGGACGGAGGCGTTTCCCCGGCGCGTGGTCTTCGTCGGTACCACGAACGAGGCCGACTTCATCCGCGAGCGGACGAGTGGCGCAAGGCGCTTTCTGCCGGTTCTCTGCGGAATCGAACGAGCTGAGAAGACCGTCTTCGATAAGGAGTTCCCGGCCGCAATCCGCCAGGCATGGGCGGAAGTCCGCACGTGGATGAGGACGGGTGATCCCCGCTTCTCGACCGTCCTAACGCCCGAGATGGAGACAGAGGCGGCCGCACAGCGCGGACGCTTTGTCGAGGAGGACCCCTGCGTGCAGAAGGTCCTCGCGTATCTCCCCGGCAACACCGACCGTCCCATGTGCACGTTCGAGATCCTCGACAAGGCCCTCCATCTCGAGAAGACCAAGGCCAACTGCAAGATGGTCAGCCGCATCCTGTCATCGCAGTGCCCTGGATGGGTCCCGGGCAACAAGCGCCTCTGTCCCCCGTACGGCAAGCAGCGCTGCTGGGTGTACCGGGAGACGGATTAGGGCCGATGGAGGTGCCGCAGCATTCCGTTGCGGCACCTCGCTCGCCGCCCCTCACCTGCAAGGTCTCTTGATAGTGCCAAAGGTGCCATTGGTCCAGAAACTCTTTCCCACTCTTTGGCACCTTCGGCACCGCAACGTTTCGCCGCAGCTAGAAGCATCGTCAATGAAGACACTCAAACGAATCGCCGGTACCCATACGGCACCGGCAGAAAGGAAAACCATGATAGAACTTGTCAAGAAAATCAAATCGCGCCTCGCCGACCTCCTCGGGACAATCCCCGAGCACAAGGGCGACGCCGTCGACTCCGTACTCTCCCATCTGCTGGAATCCGATCCCGGCCTGAACTTCACGCGAGCAGCGCGGGTCAACGAGCGTCCGGGTTTCACGCGCGTCGTTCGCGCCGGAATCGCCTACTACGCGAAGCGGGAGTGCAAGGTCTTGAACCCGTTCAAGGAAGGCGGAAACGGCGTCTATTTCGTCAAGGGCTGCAACGACGACCCCACAGGCATCTTCTTCACCGACACTTTCAACGTCGACGACGTAGAGTACAGCGATGCCATCGCGGCCTATCTCTTCGCCTACGGAATCCCCCGCGACGATCTCGTCATGGTACCCATCACCTTCTGGCCCAGGACCTACGAGCGCACGCCCGAGAACATCGCCGCCCTCCGCGCCGTCGGTGCGCCCCTCCCGAACGAGGGACTCTAAAATGGCCATCGGAAAAGACGGGTCGAAGGTCATGAGCCTCCGGCTCCCTGACAAGGCATATCGCCGCCTCCACGCCTACGGGGTTTCCAAGGATCTTAGCGACAGCGCAGCCGCCCGCGAGCTCATCGCCGCCGGGCTCGCCTCCGACGGTCTGGCACTCTACTCCACTGAGCTCGGAACCTATCTGCGCGGCGTCATGCAGCCGCTGCTCGAGCAGCTCGACCACATGCTCGACGAACGCAACGCCGAGCAGGAGGACCGCATCGCGCGCGTCGTGCACCGCGCGACCCGCGCCTCTATCGTCGCGGCCATCGCGGCGGTCGAGATCGAGAAGGGCACGTTCGAGGGCCTGGATGGCGTGAGCGCCTCGGACATCTACGCCGCTTACGACAAGCAGGCCGGCCTCATGCAGCGCGGCATGACGCTCTCGGAGGCAAGGGAGCGTCTGTCCGATGGCAAGTCGTAGCAGCCTCGTCGTGAACGCCCGTGTGCACCTCTCCGGGTCGCGCGGGCGTTCCGCCGTCATCACCAACAACGTCGAGTACGTCGCCACGCGCGAGGGGGCCGACAAATCCGCAACCGTCGACGACCTCAAGCGCTACGAGCTCGCAGAGAGGATGGGACTCATCGGCTACTGCGCCGAGAGGCCCGGGTCGACCGCGCTCTTCGACCAGAACGGGGCCGTCCAGCTCCGCACGGCCCGCAAGGAGCTCGAAAAGGCTGACGGCGCGATTGCTACCGTTGTGCTCAGCGTCCGCAGGGACGAGGCATGCGAGCTCGACCTCGCGTGCAAGGAGGACTGGCAGCGCTTCTGCCGCCGAAACCTCGCGCCGGCGCTTGCCGAGGCAATGGGCATCCCCGAGTCCAGCGTCCGTTGGGTAGCCGCCGAGCACGAAAACCACCCGAATTCCAAGCACGCGCACGTTATTGCGTGGTCGTCCGATGGCTCGTTCGATTCACTCATGGCCAGCAACAGGCTCGACCGGGCTAGAAACGCGCTCACCGACGCGGCCCTGGCCCCGGCGCTCGCGGCCGAGTATGAGGACCGCGACCTCGCGAGGTCGCGGGCGGTCGACGCCGTCCGCCAAATCCCCGCCGACGAGATTGGCGTCACGCTGCCTGCGGACGGCCGAATCTCCTACGCGCACCTCCGCCGCTGGCACCCAGATGTCGCCAAGGCCGTCGATGTCGCAATCGCGGAAGCAGGGTCGAGGCATCCTGAAATCAAAGGGGCGAGCGCCGCTTACAGCAAGTCCGTGGAGCGTTGCGCCGGCCTCAAAGGCCTCGAAAGCGTTGCGCGGGACCGCTACGTGAACAACGCCATGCAGGAGCTACGCGCGCGCCAGGGCAACGCCCTGCTGAGGGTCATCGCACCCGACCGGACAACGGACCCCGAAAGGGAACTGATGAGGTCCGCAAGGCCGGACGGCGGGCCTGCAACGGAGCGCAAGCGCATGAAACCGCTCATCGGCGAGGTCCGCGCCTGCGTCACCGGTGAAGATCTGGAGGGGGCGCGAGAAGCCGTCCGCGAGCTCAGGCCTATCCCGGAGAGGTGTCTCCGGTCATGTCCGTCCTACGCGCTTTCTATGGCAAAAGCCCCGGTTGCCGTGAGCAGAGCCCTTACCAAAGCGCTCGCATTCGCAACGGAGAACCCCAGAGGCAAGAAGAATCCGTCAGATGAGGTCGGCCAGAAAGCCGAGCGCGCGCTCGCAAGGGCGCTCGCAGCCGCTGCATCGGCCGCGATCAGGGGCGATACGGCGGGCATCGTACTCGACCCCGCGAAAACCATAGTGAAGGGAATGATTCTATGAGCAAGCAGAAGAGCTTCAACGTCGACGAGGGCGCGCATTTCAAGCGCTGTGTCGCCGCCGGCACGGCCGCTGGGACCGCGATCGCGCTCATCCTACTGCCGGCAGCATGGCACTGGCTGAAAGCATGGGTCACCGGCATCATCGCGACGCTCACAAGCTTCGGGACGGCCGCAGCACCCGAACTCCCCGATACCATGTTTCAAAACCCACTCGAAGTCCTGCCAGAGCTGATCCAGGACGACGCCTTCCTCGTGGGATGCGTGGCGACCCTCGCCATCTCCACGATAGCAGGCGTCTGGAGCCACTTCGACTGGTCGCGCTGGCTCCACGACGGGACCTGGGTCGGTGGGCGCCGCGCGCCGGGCGCGCCCATCCACGGCGACGCGAGGCTCATCTCGGCACACGGCGAGCTTAAGCGCCGGAGCGAATCGTGGCAGGAAGGCGGCAAGCCCTCGGGCGGTACGTTGGTCGTGGGCGAGATCGGGAAGAGCGTCAGGCTCATCGACTCGGTCCACGCTTGCATCCTTGCCGAGAGTGGCGAGGGCAAAAGCCGTCGAGTCGCCATTTTGTCAGCCTTAGCTAACTTCGAGCAAGGCCGTTCCCTCATCATCAACGACATCAAAGGGGAGCTCCGCGCCTTTCTCGAGCCGACGTTTGAAAAGGCCGGCACGCACCGCATCGTCGACGTGATGTTCGATTCGCCCGCCTCTTCGGCGCGGTTCGACCCGCTCGAGAGGGCGAAGGAAGCCTTTAATACGGAGGGAACCGGCGGCTGCATCCGCGAGCTGCGGGAAGTCGCGCGCTGCATAGTACCCGCACCGTCGAAGGGACAGCCGTTCTTTTATGACGGGGCCCGGAACCTGTTCGTCGGCATCTCCCTCGCCCTCATCGAGGGTCCGTCCATCCCCAATGAGGAAAAGACCGTCATGTCCGTCGCCGCGGCGATCTCGCCCTCGGGCGAGAAGGGAGCGCTCGAGCGCGTCGCCGCCCTGGCGGCATCTCTGCCTTCAGGTGACCCCGCACTCCCCTTTCTCGGAGGCCTCAACGGCGAGCACGGAGGCGGCCCGGGCATCGTCTCGACCCTCAGCAATTGCCTGACCGAATACATCGACGGCAACGTGGCGAGAATGCTGCACGACGACGAGTGCGAACTCGGCGGCATCGGCGAGGAGCCCACTGTGGTCTTCGTCTCGTCCTCCTCAGCAACCGGAAACTATAAGCGGCTCGTGCAGACGTTCGTCTCACAGGCGCTCTCGGCGCTGCGCTCCTGCGCCGGCGCCCACGCCGGCCGCTGTCCCGTAGAGACCGTCCTTCTCCTCGACGAGGCGGCGTCCCTCGGCCGCAACGAACGCATCGTCCAGGACCTCGGTGAGATGAGATCTGAGAGGATCAGGGTCCTGTGGTTCTGCCAGTCGCTCCTACAGCTCCAGTCAGTTTCCGGCTACAGCCGCGAGGAAGCCGAGACAATACTCGACCTTCTCAAAGATAAGGTCGTACTTTCATGCTCCAACCTCGACACGGCACGCAAGCTCTCGGAATCGATGGGCTCCTACACCGCGATCGCGCAGTCCACGAGCAGAACGAAGGGAACGAACACCGGGTCAACCGGCACGAGCGAGGGACTCGTCCGCAGGCCGCTCATCACGCCCGACGAGCTTCAACGCTGGACGGGCCGCGAGACAGGAGCCCTCGTTATTCGCGACGGCACGCCCATGGCATTCCCCAGCAGAGACGTCACCGAGACCTTCGTGGGACCCGCACTCGGTATGACGTCGTCCGAAACTGAGCGGGCTCTCATGGAGCAATCGATCGCCCGTCGCGAAATCAAGAACGAGACAGTACCGAACGTTTGGCAGGGCCCGTGTACTACCGATGGCACGGCGGCACCGACGAGGCCGAAAGCAGTCACAAGCTACGTTCCCGAAGGCTTCTAGCCTCGTAATCGTCCATAACCAGCGAAAACGCCTCGATCTACTACACGCCCATGCCCGCGCATTACACGCGGATATGGACGCCTTCCGTTCTCAGCACAGGCATCTACCTGCGCTTTCGAACTCGGCTCGCCGAGTTGCGCCGTTTGCCTCCGGCGAAACGTAGTGGAGCCTTATCCTGCACCGCCGCTTCGTGGCGGAAAACCGAATCCAGGGTGACGCGTAGCATTCGAACCACAGCGTCGAAAAATGACGTCAGAAGCCCGCCGCCGAGCTATCCATCGAACAGGTCTGAATTGAAAAACTCTCGCAGGGAGACGCCGAGCCCGCCTGCGATGCGCTCGATGTTCTCGATGGAGACGTTGCGCTTGCCAGTCTCGACTTCGGCGAAATAGGTGCGCGACATCTCGATGGAATATGCGAAGGCCTCCTGGCTCAGGCCGAGCCCGGCCCTTAGCTCCTTGATGCGGAGCCCCACGCGCATCTTGGGGTCCAGCTGAGTCATCGACACCTCCCGTTCTTCGGTGTCAATGATTCAAGCCAACCCTATATAAGTCACACCTATATAAGTGACAATTTGAAATACAATGCAAATATTGAAGCATCGCAATCAGGAAGGAGCCATGGTGGTTACGGAGATTCCGAAGGTGACGGACGATATGGTCTCCGGGGATGCAGTGGAAAAGGAAGAGGGGAAACCTTTCATGCTCTTCGGGCGCGAGTTCTCCCGCAAGCAGGTCTGCGCGGCTGGTGCAGGAATCCTCTGCGCTGCACTCCTCATCGGTGGCGGAGGGTACGCCATCGCACATGCCGGATGGGCGGGAAAATCGAACACCCCTGCGGTGTCCCAGACCAAGGACGAGGAGAAGCAGGACATGGCACTCGTTCTTGAGGTGAAGGCCGATGGGTGGGATGCGGATACCTCCACGCCCGTCATCGCCCATATCGAGGGAGCGGACGGTGATGTGGACTTCTACACCGCCATCGCCGCGAACAAGCGGGTGAGCGTCACGGTCGGTGAGTCCGGTACCTACAGCGTCTCCCTTATCCCACCGGTGAACGCCGACGGCTCCACCTACAAGGCAGCGTCCGGTGAGGTCGATGCCGTGAAGACCGATGAGAAGACGGACGGCTCCGTCATCACGCTCGAAAAGGTGGATGCGGACAAGGTGACGAAGGATGACCTGACAGCTATTGCCAAGGACGTTGTAGCAGCCGTGAAGAAGGGCGATTCCACCCTGACCGGAGACAAGGGTGCCGAGGTCGTGAAGAAGTTCGAGGACAACATCAAGAAGAACCCGAACGCCGATGCCGATGCCGTCGAGAAGGAGACCGAGAAGGCGCAGGAGACGGCCAAGGAGGACAAGTCTGACGCGAAGACCCCGGAGACCTCCGGCAACAAGAAGAACGATAGCGGAAACAACGGCTCTGGAAATAAGTCGGACAGCAAGCCGAGCGAAGGTAACGGAAACTCCGGCTCCGGTTCCAGCTCGGGCGGCTCATCAAAGAAGGATGACACCACGGCGCACCAGCACAAGTGGGTTGCCCAGACCAAGACTGTCCATCACGACGCGCAGTACAAGACCGTCCATCACGATGCGCAGTACAAGACCGTTCACCACGATGCGGTGACCAAGACTGTTAATATTTGCAGTCAATGCGGACAGGACATTACCGGTAACGAAGCGGCTCATTTTAAGGCAGCAGCTTTGAGTGGCGGTAATTGTCAAAGCTGTCATTCAGAAACTCGTACTGTGCAGGCTGCTTACGACGAGCAGGTAAAGGTGTCCGATGCATATGATGAACAAGTGCAGGTGAGTGCAGCATGGGAGGAGACCGTGACCACCGGGTATAAGTGCTCTTCCTGCGGTGCCACGAAGTAGCGGAAGCCGCCGAATTCTAGGCCGTAACGGTCAGGCATCAGATTGAGATCTAATGATGCCACCCGGGCGCACGAGTCTCAGTATCCTCCATGTTCCCGAGTCACCTTAGCCAAGGTTCCAAGGGGCACCGCCCCTTGGCGCGCAGGGGTTCGGGGATGGCGCGAGGCATCCCCGGAAAAGCTGGCGCGGGCATGCCGATGGCATGCCCGCGTTCTCCGTATGCGCCTCACCCCTCTCCGGCAACGTACACGGTCCGGCCGCTCTCGCAGTCAATGCTCTCCACGTCGCCGAATCCGATGCGGACGGCAGCCCATCCGCCCCCGTCCTCCACCAAGGCATCGGCCTCGTCGCGTGCGTCCGAGACGAGTCGCCCGAGTTCGGGCGACCCCTCCGGAGCAGTACCCACCTCGAACGCCCCGCCCTCGCCGCCCGACTCAAACTCGACGACGACAGTCAGCGCGACGGCTCCGCCCGGGGACTTGCCGAATCTGCCCACGGCGCCAACCTCGTCCATCTCCATGGAGCTACCTCCCCTTGACGGCGCTAAGCGGCTTCGGCTCGAAGTGCTCGTCGCGCTCGACGGCGGCGAACCCCATCTGGCGGTTCAGCTCGGCCATCTCCTTGATGCTGAAGTAGCCGAGCTCGTCGTCGTAGCCCTCGACGAGGCCGAACGCCTCGTCCGTCCCATCGAACTCGAGCAGCCACCAGTCCCATCCGTTCACGCACGAGAAGTAGTGGGCGTAGACCGTGGGGTCCTCCGCGCCGTCTTGCTCATAGAGCCTCGGCAGCCCCTCCGCAATCTCCCTCGTCATCAGCTCCTGCATGTCTTCCTCCGTTTCCGGGCACGCTGCCCTGAACATCTCGCCCTTGCGGGCAAAGCCGAATGGCGACGCCGCGCGTCGTCGTCGGCTTTGCTCCCTGCAAAGCCGCACCGGAGCGAAGACGGGTCAAGGGAGGTCCATGACGACCTCCACCAACCGGAGCGGAGCGGAGGTTTGTGCGGGGTCTCATGGGCCCCCTTGACGCGGCGTAGCGGAGGTGCCACCCACGTAACGGATACGAGGTCATGACCGGCGAATGTCACCGAAACGCTTGAAATCATTGGTCAAGACTGAAGAGAGGCGGCCGCCCCTAACGGACGGCCGCCTTAGCGAGCCTTACTAATTCGGTTCTGGTATATGATCCGAGACGCCCGCCGGGCAAATCCCGACAATCCTAGTGATAGTCGTTTGCGAAGGAGCCGTAGAAGAGCGCCTTACAGTCGACATCGCTGTAGCCCATCACGGCATCCTGCACATCGGATCGCAAGAGGTTGAGCACCTTGTACACGCCCTCGCCCATATCCCCGACGAAGAGTACCTGCTTGAACACATCGGGATAATCGCGCAGATAGGTCACATAGCCCCTAAGCTTTGCTAGCGTGTCGCCGAGGAACTCGCCATGAGGGTCAACGATGGACGGCCTGATGACGCCCGCTGCATCCTTCACGAAGAAGAGGAAGTCTGGATGCAGGGCCTTGCGTCCCACCGAAGACATGTACGGAATCGAAAACGCCTTGGCAGACATGCTGCCCGACGGATTGCGATAGAAGGCAACCGTGCGATTCTTTGCCAATTCGTTCCTAACGATATAGTCTTCCGCCGGGTTCAGGTCGAGCGGGCAGAGGCCGTCCTCTTTCTGCACGATATGACACGGATACTTAGCGAAGTCATCCGACGTGCTGGCAGACGTGGGCCACTCTATCTTTGTGAGGCGCTTGCCCTCAGTTTCACGGGCCAACTCGTCGTAGCGCCGCTTTGCCGAGTCGTTAAGGTAGTCATAATCGCCAGATCCATCGACCTTATCGAAGTATTCCTTTCGACATTGAGCCGCCCAGCCCTCGAGCGCATCAACGATGGCCTGCGTGCGCACCGCTGCGGCAAGGCGCAAGTCGCACTCGGGGCGCCCAAGCTCCTTGAAGTTGGCGCGACGATACTCATTCGCAAACTCCTTAGTGAAATGCATGTCGGCGTCGCGGGCGGCCTTTCTGAGGCCCTCGGCGTCCGTGCGGGCCTCCTCCTGCTCCTGGTCCTCGGTCTCGTTGAGCTTGTCGAGCGTGATCTTGACGGTCTCGGCAACCTCTACGTCGTGTTTGGCTTCGCGGTACTCGTCCTCGTTAGCAACGATGTATCCCTTGAGCTTCTGGACGAACTGTTTTTTCACGTCGGCCGCGGCATTGACATCGAGGCCAGTCTCGACAAGCAGAGTCGCCGTCTTAACCAGGCTCTGGAATTCGTTCCTGGCCTTCTTCGGAATGCGCTGGACGGGGATGGAATCGAAGGCTGTGCGGATGCCCTGCCACTCCTGATGCGTGAAAGACTGCTCGCGTTTGGTGGGCGGCTTGGGCTTTGCCATGGGCACGGGCTTTACGACCGAGACGGGCTGGGTCGGCTCGGTCTGTGCGGAACTTGGCTCAGGTGTCGCAGGTTGCTGCGGGGCAGACGCTGCAACGTAGTTGCCCGTTGCGGGCTGAGGCGCCAGCCCCGCTTCTGGCGCCGGGACGTCGACGGGCCTGACCGCCGAGGCAAGCGAGGGCTGCGCTCCCTGCATGTCCAACGGCTCCTGAATCGCGATGCCGGCAAGCGGCGCCTGGTAGCCGGGTTGTGCCTGCCGCGCCGCCTCGATGGCCTTCTCGTTCTCCTCGTACGCCTTGAGCTCCTGTTGGTAGTCGGCTTCGGACTTGGGCGCAGCCGCCGTGATAGTCACGGGGTTCAGAACGATGTTCTGCTTGCCGATGGAGCTCTCGCCCATGTCGTCCTTGCGGCCCATGAGGTAGTCGACCACGTCCTGAGTGCTCTCGGGATTGAACTGGGGCAGGTAGCAGGCGACGGAGTTCAAAAGATCATCGGATTCGATGCGCCGCGCAAGTGGAGTGCGTACCATACGTCCCACGAGCTGTGCGATATAGGTCGAGTCCGAACGCCTGCGCTGAGAGAAGATGACCTCCGCTCGAGGGCAGTCCCATCCGTTGGAGACAGCCTCCTTGGCGAAGAGCACGCGAATGCGCGAGGTGTCCTGAACGAACTCGGGCTCGACATAGGGGATGAGGTATTTTCCCGCCGCGATGTCCTTATGCTCGCCGAAGACGTTGGCGAACGACATTACCTCGGAAAGGCCGGGAACCAGACCCGTGATCTGGTCGCACATCTCAGCCAGGGCCGAGCTGCTCACGTTGTCCGCCGCTTGGATGAGCAGCAGCGGGTTGACGGGACTCTCGCCCTCGCGGGCACAGTACTCGCCCCACTCGCGGCAGGCCAAGGCATAGCGCTCGCACGCCATAGTGAGGTACTGGTGCTCGACTGGGTCGTCCTTCTCTGGCACGCGCAACTCGATGATGTCCTTGAGCAGACCTGACTCCTGGACCTCGCGAGGGGTCACAGCGACCTTCGGCATACGCACGCGATCGGCGCGCTGGTCCATGGCCGCCTCGAACCTCTGCGGTGTGGCGGAAATCCCGACGACGACGGGCATCGCGGCCCGGCCATCAAGCCCATCAATAAGGTTTGCGTAGATAGTCGCCGTGCCGCGCTCGCTCGAGGCATTGGCGCCCAAGCCGCGGTGTGCCTCGTCGATGAACAGGTAGAGGTTGCGCTCGGGGTCCCTGATGGTACGGTCAAGGATGTCCCAGAACACACGCCCGGAATTTGCCTCACCACCTTTGGTGAGCAGGCCATTCTTGCTGAGCAGGTCCTTGCTGAGGAAATAAACGTGACGGGGCTCGAGAATATCGTGCGCGGCTCCGAAGTCGTTGGTAATCGTGACCAGATGGCGTCTATCGAGAACGCTGTCTGCGAGCTTGTCCGACACATTGGAGAAGCGCACGCCCGTCTGCTCGTTCAGACTCGGGGAATCAGAGAGCCAAAGGACCACGGCGTTCTCGTCGGGAACGAGGCCCAGATCGTCGTCTCCGAAGAAGAGCGCTTCGATGGCTGCCGCGCACATGACCGTCTTTCCCGAGCCCGTGGGGGATGCGAGGCATATCGAGGACAGCTCGCCGTCCTGCTCATAGCGTCGACGCATCGACTGCAACTTGTTCACCAGGGTCGCGACGGCCCCGGCTTGAAAATCCTTAAGTTCGACTCTCATGTTTACCTCACCGCATCCTCGGCGGCAATCTTGAACGATTGCAGGTAGTTCTCGTACAGGCGGACGACGTCGAGCCCAGGCAGTTGTGCCTTGACGGAGGCGTATCGAGCCGTGTCGTCCGTGATCACATAGGCGCACCTTATGCTGGCATTCTGCTTGACGGAGTCTATGAAAGCGCCGACCGAAGCAAAGTCGAAGAGAACGGCATAGGCGTCGGCCATGGCAAAGCCCGGCTGCTCGTGCTTGATGATGCTGCCGCGCGAGCCAGCGCGCAGCCAGAGCAGGGGCGCGATCTCCTCGAAGGCCACGCCCAGCTCGACGGCGTCTGGGTCTTCGTAGGTGAGGTCAAAAAAGACGGCGTTCTCCTCGAAGCCGTCGGCCATGGGGAACTCGTCGGTGAACTTGTAGTCACCCTTGATGGGGTCACCCTCGGGCGTCTTGCCCGTGATGGCCGCCGTGACGCGAGGCTTGGTAACGTACTGGCAGATGCCTAGCGCCTCCCATTCGGGGTCGCCTTGGCGAAGACCGCGTTTGGCGAGCTTTTTGGATTCGTCCTCGGAGACCTCGTTATTCGTGACGCTGATGGAGCGTCTGCGCCCGCCGTCCTGATGGTTCAGACGCATGACGGCATGTGCTGTGGTGCCCGACCCTGAGAAGAAGTCGACTACAAGGGCATCGGGCTTGTCGGCGACAACGGAAGCGATTGAGAGCTCGGTCGCATAGAGGGACTTCGGGAAGCTGAAAGATCGATGGCCTAGGAATCGTTTGATGTATCGACTTCCATATTCTCCAGCTGAGAATTGAGCTCCCGACCAAACTGTTGTTGGTATTGCAGTCGCCTCGCCAACCGCCTCGAGAATCGCAGACCCGTCATCGCGCCTGCCTACGATTTTCAACTCGCCTTTTGCAAGCCTGTCTTCTTGAATATTGGCAAGATAAAGGAGCGTGTATCTATCGTTCTTCTCATCATATGTGCTTACTCGGGCAAAACCCTTGTCCAGCTTCTGTTTTAGCGTGGACTGCGACATATGCCACGTGGCTTCACGTCCATCAGGGCGGATGGGCCAAATTGCGCGCAGCCCATCAACGCCTGGCACCGCGTGATAATCCATTTCACGAGGAATGCTATCGCCAATCGCCTCTATGGTTCGGCTTCTCTCGTTGATGTAGATTGGATAAAAGAGGTTAGGCCGATCGCTTCGCGCCGAATTGGAACCGCCTCTCAGCAGCCGCTCCCAACGTACTTTACGTTGGGAGCGGCTGCTCGACGCGTCATCAGCCACTTTTCCCTCAAGTTCTCCGAACTCAACGGAATAGAGTCTGCGGTCCACTTGGCACGGCGCGGCGGTGCCAAAAAAGCAAAAGACAGCGTACTCGTCAGCTCTCTTGAACTGGTTGCCACGGGCGACCCCGTTCTTGTTTATGGTGATTGAAACCGTCTGGATACCGGTCGCGTTGGGAAAAACGCTCTCTAAAAGAAGCTCAAGCCTTGCGTACTCCTTCTCATCGATCGTCACGATGAGTACGGAATCGTTGGGGTTGAGCAGCTGCTTGGCGAGCTTGAGGCGGCGCTCCATGAAGGCAAGCCACTTGGAGTGGCGATAGGCGTCGGAGCCGTCGACGTAATCGTTGTTGTATTTCCAGTCGCGGGCGCCAGTGTTATAGGGCGGGTCAATATATATGCAGTCCACTTTGCCTGCATAGGCAAAGGCCAAGGTTTCAAGAGCATGGTAGTTTTCGCCGTTAATGACTACCTGATAGGGCTTATCGCCACCGCGCTCGACACGCCCAGTCTCTCTGAGGCCAGAATAAATCGGCTGGTCATATTCAGCAACAGGCACGACATCGTCGACAGCAACGGAGCGGGGCTCGCATTCGTTTTCGTCATATGAGGGCGATTGATATGGCTTTAGATCAGCAACCCCCCCCCGAACGGTATTTACCAACCATAGCAGTTGGGAGTTAGAGTCCTCTTTTTTACCACGCTCGGGAAGCACCTGTACGACATCGCCCTTCATGATAGGCTTGCCATAAAGGCGAAGTCGCTCCGGGCGGTTGTGTTCAAATACAAGCCCAAACCGGCGCTGCGCCGCAAAGGCGCGGATGTCGGCAGCGAGCTGACGATCGCCCAGCTTGACAGCGCGATCAACAAGGTTCTGAACGACTGCTTGCGTCGTCTGAGACATCACTTCTCCCCCTTACACTTCTCGTCAATCCATTCGCGCAGGACTTTAGCCACCGTCTTATCCTGGCGCGCGGCATAGGACTTAAGAGCCCGCTTATCCTCACGGGTTATCGAGAGCGTGAACTTATCCAGCTCCTTTTCGGCATGAACAGCCTGATCTTCCTCCATGGTCGCCCCTCCGAATTGACCTGTTCTACGTTCCTTAATTGACCGAAATCATTTTACGGCAGAATACGTAATTACGTAATTACGTATGCCAATTTGAGCCATGCATCAATCAATCACTAGTCAGTATTCGTTGACGAATCGTTGGGGATAACGAATATATCGAGGTAGACAGTCGTTTTTACCGTCTGTGAGTACAAGCAAATCGATACTCAAAACGTCGTGAGTACATTTTGAGTACCAGTCCGAGCGGCCTCTTGCGGGCGGACGCAATCTGCCGGTCAGCATTAATTAGAAATAAATTGATGGCGTTGCTTCGGTAATTGAAAACACTTTAAAACATACCAGCAAACAATAATCCCAGCTAAACAGCTTGAGAGATTGCGTGGCTGGTTTGCATGTACCACATACACCACAATGCACAAGCATCCATGGCACGCAAATAAAAAACGAGGGAGGCCGCATCCGACCTCCCTCGCAAAGAGCTATTTACTATTCCCACTCGATCGTCGCGGGCGGCTTGGACGTGATGTCGTAGCACACGCGGTTGGCGCCGGGAACCT
>OLNE01000744.1_pt1 | contig 28423 bp, 25 predicted proteins | sample 1672431 | NCBI WGS metagenome assembly OLNE01 (sample SAMEA3136685, study PRJEB25190) | human gut metagenome | reverse complement strand
AGGTGGTGGTGCCGTCGTGGTGCGGGTGCTTCCAGCCCCAGAGGCCCGTGCGCTTCTCGGACTCGACGAGCTCGCCCTTCTCGACGCCCAGGTTGACGAGCGTGACGTAGCCCTCGTCCTCCTCGGGCTTCTCGTCGATGAGGTCGAAGATGCGATTGGCGCCGGCGAGGCCCATGACGACGAAGTTGATCTGCTGGGAGATCTGGCCGATCTGGCCGCAGAACTGCTTGGTCATGTTGAGGAACGGGACAACCACGGCGATGGAGAGCGCCATGCCGGAGAGCGACAGGTTGGGCACGTCGAGGGCGAGGAACAGGCCGCCGGCGAGCGCGACGATGACGTAGAGCAGGTTGCCGATGTTCATAAGCACGGGCATGAGGATGTTGCCATACATGTTGGCCTGCTGGGAGACCTCGAAGAGGTGCTGGTTGAAGCGGTCGAAGTCCTTCTCGGCGGCGGCTTCGTGGCAGAACGCCTTGACGACCTTCTGGCCGTTCATGATCTCCTCGACCTGGCCCTCGACCACGCCGAGCTCCTTCTGCTGTGCCACGAAGAAGCGGGCGGACTTGGAGCCAAGCAGGCGCGTCATGGCAACCATGAACGCGACGCCGGCGACGATGACGATGCACATCCACACGGAGTAGTAGAGCATGATGATGAACACCGTGGTGATGACGATGCTGGTCTGGAAGAGGTTCGGCAGCGATTGCGAGATCATCTGGCGGGTGGCATCGATGTCGTTGGTGTAGTGGCTCATGATGTCGCCACGCTGGTTGGTGTCGAAGTAGCTGATCGGCAGGTCCTGCATGCGATTGAACATCTTCTCGCGAAGCTGCTCAAGCGTGCCCTGCGTGATGGTCGCCATCGAGCGGTTCCAGATGAGCGAGGCAATGACGCCCATGAGGTAGACCAGGGCGAGCGTGGAGACGAGGCGGAAGATCTCGGGCTGCGCCGAAGCCCAGTCGCCAGACGCCCCGTAGGTGGAGATGATCTCGAGGGCGCCCTGGAGGAACACGGCGCCAAACGAGTTGGTGATGGCGGCGATGGCGAGACACACGACGACGAGGGAGAGTCGGCGCGGATAGAACGAGAAGATCGTCTTGATGAGGCGCAGGGCAGTGCCGGCCTTGGCCTGCGGGCGCTTGGGCTGCTGCTTACTCATTGGCCTCGCCTCCCTTCTCGGCGTTGGCAGGGGTTGCGGTTGCGTCGGACGTGGCGGTTGCGTTGGCGTGCGCCTCGGCGCCCGAGCCCTCGGCGGTCTCGACGTCTGCCTCGTCCGTGCCCATCTTGTTCTGCGAGGTGTACGTCTCGCGATAGATGGCGCAGCGGCCCATGAGCTCGTCGTGCGTGCCGATGTCGGAGATGTGGCCGCCCTCCATTACCACGATGCGGTCTGCGTCTTCGACGCTCGAGATACGCTGAGCGATGATGAGCTTGGTGGTCTCGGGCAGGTAGGCGGCGAGACCCTCACGAATCTTGGCGTCGGTCTTGGTGTCCACGGCGCTCGTGGAGTCGTCGAGAATCAGGACCTTCGGGCGGCGGAGAAGGGCTCGTGCGATGCAGAGGCGCTGCTTCTGGCCACCGGAGACGTTGGAGCCTCCCTGCTCGATCCAGGTGTTGTAGCCCTCGGGGAAGCCGTCGACGAACTCGTCCGCGCAGGCGAGGTGGGCGGCCGCGGCGACCTCCTCGTCTGTCGCGTTCTCGTCGCCCCAGCGCAGGTTCTCGGCGATGGTGCCGCTGAACAGCACGTTCTTCTGGAGCACCATGGCGACGTTCGTGCGGAGCGTCTCGAGGTCATAGTCGCGGACGTCGACGCCGCCGACGCGCACGGTGCCCTCGGTCGCATCATAGAGGCGCGCGATGAGGTTCACGAGCGTTGACTTGGACGAACCCGTACCGCCGATGATGCCGATGGTCTCGCCGCTCTTGATGTGGAGGTCGATGTCGGAGAGGGCGCGGCGCTCGGCACGGGCGGAGTACTTGAAGCTCACGTGGCTGAAGTCGATCGAACCGTTCGCGACCTCGGTGATGGGGGAGGCGGGAGCCGCGATGGTGGGCTCTGCCTCGAGCACCTCGTTGATGCGTCGCGCGGACTCGTCCGCCATCGTTACCATGACGAAGATCATCGAGAGCTGCATGAGGCTCATGAGGATCTGGAAGCCATAGGTGAAGATCGCGGAGAGCTGGCCTACGTCGAAGAGGGTGGCGTTGCTGGTGATGATGACCTTGGAGCCCAGGTAGATAAGCACGACCCACGTGATGTTGACGGTGATCATCATCATCGGGTTGTTGAGGGCGAGCAGCTTCTCGGCGCGCGTGAAGTCATCGCGGACGTCGCGAGCGGCGTGGGAGAACTTGGCCTTCTCGTAGTCCTCGCGCACGTAGCTCTTCACGACGCGCATGCCGGTGACGTTCTCCTCGACGGACTCGTTGAGGGCGTCGTACTTGTGGAAGACGCGCGAGAAGATGGGACGGACGAGGTGGATGATGTAGAACAGGCCGAACGCCAGGAACGGGATGAGCACTACGTAGATGAGTGCGAGCGGGCCGCCCATGGCCGTTGCCATCGCGAAGGCGAAGACGAGGCATAGCGGCGAGCGGACAGCGATGCGGATGATCATCATGAACGCCTGCTGGACGTTGTTGATATCGGTGGTGAGGCGCGTCACGAGCGAGCTCGAGGAGAACTCGTCGATGTTGGCGAAGCTGAAGCGCTGGATGTTGTAGAACATGTCGTGGCGCAGGTTCTTGGCGAAGCCGCAGCTAGCGTGGCTGCAGGTGATGCCGGCGGCCGTGCCGAACGCGAGGGAGAGCAAGGCGAGCGCCACGAGGATCGCGGCGGGTTGCATGAGCTCCGGCACCGTGGCCTCGACCTTGATCTGGTCGATGAGCGATGCGGTGAGGAACGGGATCGCCATCTCGCAGATGACCTCGCCGAGCACGAGCAGGGGCGTGGCGACGGAGTAGCGCTTGTACTCGCGGACGCTGTTCATGAGGTTGCGCATGATGGCACCGTAGTCCGCCTTCGTTTTGGCGGCGGGCTTGCTGCCGGTGGCGTTTGCGCTGGTGCCGGGCTTGCTGCCGTCGGCGCTCGCACCGGTGTCGGGTGCCTGCTGATTCGCGTCTAGTTCTTGCTGCATGGGCAATCCCCCTTCTCATACGGGTCGATTGACTTCCAGTGGTCTTTGACGAGGTCAAGCATGTTTTCTAGTTCGTTGCGCTGCTCGCGGGTGAGGCAGGTGAGGGCGCCCGCGCGGAAGCCTTCGCGGCGCGTCTGCTCCTCAAGCGCCTGTGCGTGGCCCTCGGGCGTGAGCTGAACGATGAGCTGGCGACGGTCTTGCGGGTCGCGCGTGCGCTCGATGAGGCCGTCGCGCTCGATTTTTGCGAGGACCTCCGAAAGGGAGCCGGCCTTGAGGTCGAACATGTTCATGAGCTCGCGTTGGGGCATGGCGTCGCCGTGCTTAAGAAGGGCGCAGATGATGGGCGCGCGACCCGAGCGCCCGCCACCGTGAATGTGGATGTAGTGGCCGCAGAAACCAAGCATGTCCACGATGTGCGCGCACTGGCGCTCGCAGGGGTCTGCGATATCCATCCAACGTGGGCGGAACGGGTCATCCGTGGTGGGGAGGGGTCTGGATTCGACTCTTCCGCATTGGGTGAAGCCCTCCGCATCTTGCTGCTCCATGGGCCTCCTTTCTACGGTTCTTCGAATGTGACGGGAGAAGTCTAGGAGTCTGCTGAGAAATAGTCAAGGTACCTAATGATTTGGAACCTAATAATTTTTTACATGCACTTTGCGTGCCTAGTTTCAGCGTGCTTAGGTCGGCTATGCGCGATGAACCGGCCGCGCGCGATGGGCTGCGTCTTGGCCGCGCGTTTGTAAGCGCAACGTAAGCCCGGGTCATCCGTACGTAAGGGTGCGTCACCCGTTCGTAAGGCCTGGCGGATTTCGCCGATTGCGCGCCGGCTGGCCCGTAGAGTCTCGTCTTGGAAAGCGGAAGCGCCTCCACGGGCCACAAGACTCGGTGCCCAGAGGCCAAGCCGCAACGCTCACATACAAAGGAGAACCATGAGCATGGACATGTCTCGTCGCCAGTTCCTCGGTCTTGCCGGCAGCCTCACCGTCGTTGCCGGTCTCGGCCTCGTCGGCTGCGGTGGTTCCGGTGCCGCCAACACGGCCGCCGTTTCCTCCGAGGCTGCCGCCGACCTCTCCGGCTCCATCACCTGCTCGGGCGCCACGAGCTTCCAGCCGCTCGTCGAGGACGCCGCCAACGCCTTCATGGATGCCAACGCCAACGTTAACATCACCATTTCCGGCGGTGGCTCCGGCCAGGGTCTCTCCGACGTCAAGGACGGCAAGGCCCAGATCGGCCGTTCCGACATCTTCGCCGAGGAGAAGCTCGACGCCGCCGATGCCGCCAAGCTCGTCGACAACCAGGTCGCCGTCGTGGGCATGGGTCCGGTCGTGAACAGCGACGTCGACGTCGACGACCTCACCACCGAGCAGCTCCGCGGCATCTTCACCGGCCAGATCACGGACTGGAGCCAGGTTGGCGGCACCGCCGGCCCCATCCAGGTCATCAACCGCAAGGCCGGCTCCGGCACCCGCGCCACGTTCGAGGGCGCCGTGCTCGCCGGTGCCACCGTGCCCGACTCCTTCAAGCCGGTGGCCGAGGAGGACTCCTCGGGCACCGTGGTCGAGAAGCTCCAGCAGACGGCCGGCGCCATCTCCTACCTCGCCTTCTCCTACTTCGATGACGCCAAGTTCAAGGCCCTGAAGGTCGACGGCGTGGAGCCCAAGAGCGCCAACGTCGAGTCCGGCGACTTCAAGATCTGGTCCTACGAGCACATGTACACCGCCGCCGACGCCGACGACGTCACGAAGGCGTTCATCGACTACATGCTCTCCGACGACGTCCAGGGCAGCCTCGTCGAGGAGAAGGGCTTCATCCCCCTGACCGGCATGAAGGTCAAGAAGGACGCCTCCGGCACCATCTCCGCCGCCTAGGGCAACGCGACCCTTCCTCCCTTTTGTGCGGCGGCGCGCCAGCCACCCGCGTGGGCGCGCCGCCGCACCTCTCATGCAAAGGACTCGTATGGCTAAACGCTTGATGCCAAAGCGCAGCCTCGAGAACGTCGGCCTTGGCCTCACGGGCGCGTGCGTCGCCCTCGTGGCGCTCGTCGTCGTGACGCTCATCGTCATGGTGGCCGAGCAGGGCCTCACCACGTTCTTCGTCGATGGCGTGGACTTTGGCAGCTTCATCACCGGGCAGAACTGGATTCCCACCGACGGCCGCTTTGGCGCGCTGCCCCTCATCGTGGGCTCGTTCTCCGTCACGATCCTCTCGACGCTGCTCGCCCTGCCCGTCGCCCTGGGATCGGCCGTCTTCGTCGTCGAGGTGCAGCCGGCCTTTGGCCGACGCGTGTTCCAGCCGCTGGTCGAGCTGCTCGTGGGCATCCCGAGCGTCGTCTACGGCCTCATCGGCCTCACGGTGGTCAACGCCGCGATGCGCGCGGTCTTCGGCGACGCGGCGGGCACCGGCGCCGGCATCCTGTCGGGCGCCATCGTGCTCGCGGTCATGATCCTGCCCACGGTCACGACGCTGTCCATCGACGCGCTGGCCGCGGTGCCCAACGAGTACCGCGAGGGCAGCTACGCGCTCGGCTGCACGCGCTGGCAGACGGTGTGCCACGTCGTGCTCAAGAGCGCGCTTCCCAGCCTCATGACGGCCGTCATCTTGGGCATGACGCGCGCCTTCGGCGAGACGCTCGCCGTCCAGATGGTCATTGGCGGCGTCGAGAAGGCCATGCCCGGCGGGCTTCTCGACCCGGCGGCCACGCTCACCACCGCGCTCACGAGCGGCCTTGCCAACGCTACGACCGGCTCGGTGGAGTACCACGCGCTGTGGAGCCTGGGCCTTCTGCTCATGGGCATGAGCCTGCTGTTCATTGTCATCATCCACGTCATTGGCAAGAGGGGAGCGAAGAGGAATGGATAGAGCCTCCGCCCAGCCCGCCGTCGCTGCGGGAGCCGCGCCCGAGCAGGCCCGCGCGGGCATCGACCTCGACGCGCACGCTCGCCGCATCGGGGCTCGGGACCGCCTCGCCACGGGCGTGCTCACGGCCATCGCCGGCCTCGTGCTGCTGCTTCTGGCCGCCATCGTGGCCTACATCCTGTTCCGCGGCCTTGGCAAGGTCTTCCAGCCGGGCTTTCTCGTGAACGACTCGGCCGACAAGACCCTGCCCGGCATCGCTACGCAGCTGTTCGACTCGTTCTACATGCTGGTCATCACGCTCGCCATCAGCCTGCCCATCAGCCTGGGCGCCGCGATTTTCCTCGTGGAGTACGCGCCCGACAACTGGATCACCTCGGCCGCCTCCACGGCCATCGAAACGCTCTCGAGCCTGCCGTCCATCGTCGTGGGCATGTTCGGCAGCCTGTTCTTCGTCGTGGTGCTTGGCTGGGGCATCTCGATCATCGCCGGCGCCCTGGCGCTCACGATGTTCAACATCCCCATCCTGGTGCGCGTCATCCAGCAGGCGCTCGCCGACGTCCCGCAGTCGCAGCGCGACGCCGCCCTGGCCATGGGCCTCACGCGCTGGGAGACCACGATAAACGTGCTGCTCCCGGCCGCCATGCCTGCCATCGTCACCGGCGTGGTCATCTCCGCCGGCCGCGTGTTCGGCGAGGCCGCCGCGTTGATCTTCACCTCGGGCTCGGCCGCCGCGCGCATCAACTTCGCCGCCGCCATCACGAGCCCCAGGAGCCCCTGGAACATCTTCCGCCCGGCCGAGACCCTCGCCGTGCACATCTGGAAGCTCAAGATGGAGCCCACCCCCGGCAACGACGAGATCGTGTGGGGCACGGCCGCGGTGCTCATCATCTGCGTGCTGCTGTTCAACGTGCTCGCCCGCGTTGCCGGACAGGCGCTCGCGAGGAGGCTGACGAGCGAATGAGTGAGACCCAAAACCGGCAGGCGCCGCCCGCCGCGGCAGCGTCCGGCGAGCACACGCTCGCGACGCGTGACGTCACCGTGCGCTACAACCACGTCAAGGAGGCCCTGCACCCCACGAGCCTCTGCTTCGACGCCGGCACCGTCACGGCGCTCATCGGTCCCTCGGGCTGCGGCAAGTCGACCTTCCTGCGCTGCCTCAACCTTATGAACCGAGAGATCCGCGCCTGCGACGTCGGCGGCCAGATCATCTACCACGGCCGCAACGTCAACACGCGCGAGGAGAACCTCTTCGAGCTGCGCCGCTCCATCGGCATGGTGTTCCAGCAGCCCACGCCCTTCCGCAAGTCCATCCGCGAGAACATCCTGTTCGCCCCGCGCCGCCACGGCATGGCGGGTTCGCGCGAGCAGGCCGACGAGCTCGTGGAGCGCTCGCTTCGCCAGGCGGCCCTCTGGGACGAGGTCAAGGACAAGCTCGACCGCAGCGGCCTGTCCCTGTCCGGTGGCCAGCAGCAGCGCCTGTGCATCGCGCGCACGCTCGCGATGAGCCCCGACGTCGTGCTGTTCGACGAGCCGTGCTCCGCGCTCGACCCCATCTCCACGTTCACCGTGGAGCAGACGATCCGCTCCATCGCGGACTCGGGCATCTGCGTGGCCATCGTGACCCACAACATGGAGCAGGCCACGCGCGTCTCGGACAACACGGCGTTCTTCTACATGGGAGACATGGTCGAGACCGGCCCCACGAGGCAGATCTTCATGGCGCCGAAGGACCGGCGTCTGTCCGACTACCTGAGCGGAAGGTTTGGCTGATCAGATGGCAAAGGACTTTGACACGAGGGCCCATCGCACCCTCCAGGATGCCCCCTCGGCGCTCACCGTGGAGGACTTCAACCTCTGGTACGGCGACTTCCAGGCCCTCAGGCACGTCACGCTCGACATCCCCGCCCAGCGCGCCACGGCCTTCATCGGCCCCTCGGGCTGCGGCAAGTCGACGCTGCTGCGCACGTTCAACCGCATGTGCGACTTCGTGCAGGGCGTGCGCACCGAGGGTTCCGTGCGCTTTGCCGGCACCGACGTCTTCTCCATGGACGCCAACGCCCTGCGCGTCCACGTGGGCATGGTGTTCCAGCACCCCAATCCCTTCCCGATGAGCATCCGCGACAACGTGCTGTACGGGCCGGCCCGCATGGGCAAGCTCGGCCGCGCGCAGGCAGACGAGCTCGTGGAGCGCTGCCTCACCGAGGCGGCCCTCTGGGACGAGGTCAGAGACAAGCTCGACAGCAGCGGCCTGGGACTCTCCGGCGGCCAGCAGCAGCGCCTGTGCATCGCGCGCGCCCTGGCCACGGACCCCGACGTCCTGCTCATGGACGAGCCCACGAGCGCCCTCGACCCCATCTCCACGCTCGTGGTCGAGGAGCTCATGGGCAGGCTCGCCGAGCGGCACACGCTCGTCGTCGTGACGCACAACATGCAGCAGGCCACGCGCGTGGCCGACAAGACCTGCTTCTTCTACCTGGGCGAGCTCATCGAGGCCGGCCCCACCAACGAGCTGTTCTCGAACCCCAGGGAGAGGCGTACGCAAGAATACCTGTCAGGGAGGTTCAGCTGATGGTTACCCGCACGAAGTTCCTCAAGCAGCTCGACGACATGGCGGCGCTGCTTGGCCGCCTCGGCGACAAGGCCGCCTCCGACACGCGCGCCGCCGGACTCGCCGCGGCAGGCGACCACGGTGCCGAGACGGGCATCCTCGAGGGCCGCAAGGCCGCCGAGCGCCTGCGCGGCCAGATCGAGGGCCTGTGCCTCGACATCATGCTCATGCAGCAGCCGCTCGTGGGCGAGGACCTGCGCTTCGTCTCGGCGTCGTTCCGCATCGTCTCCGACCTCTCGCAGATCGACTCCATGACGCGCGACGTCGCCTTCATCTTCTCCGAGATGCCCGAGGGCGCCCTCGACGGCCTGGGCGAGCGCTTCGGGTCCATGGCCGAGCGCGCCGCCGGGATGGTCGAGCGGGCGGTGGCCGCCTTCTGCGGCTCCGACGAGGCGGCCGCGCATGCCGTCATCGACGCAGACGACGAGCTTGACGCCGCCTACGCGCAGGTGGAGGCCAGGGTCGTGGAGCTCATCCGCACCGGCGACCCGTCGCCGGCGAGCCTGCCCGAGCTGCTCATGGTGGCCAAGTACTTCGAGCGGATCGGCGACAAGGCGCAGCACGTTTCCGATTGGACGTTCTTCCGCACCCGTGGCGAGCGTATGCTTACCCCTGGCGGCCACGTCATCCCCTCCGAGGAGGCGTAGGCGCCAAGTGGAGGCATCAGCGTCTGGGAGCGAACCCGTGATCTACTACGTCGAGGACGAGAAGAACATCCGCGAGCTGGCGGTCTATGCCCTGTCCCAGGCGGGCATCGAGGCGCGTGGCCTGCCGGACGACGCGGCGTTTCGCCGCGCGTGCGCCGAGCGCGTGCCCGACGCCGTGCTGCTCGACATCATGCTCCCGGACACGGACGGCCTCACGATCCTGCACCGCATCCGCCAGACGCCCGGCCTGGCGAGCGTGCCCGTCATGATGCTCACGGCCCGCGACACCGAGCTCGACACCGTGACGGCGCTCGACGCCGGCGCGGACGACTACCTCTCCAAGCCCTTTGGCATGATGGAGATGGTGAGCCGCGTGCGCGCGCTGCTGCGCCGCTCCAAGGCCGCGCCCGCCGCGCGCGGGCCCGTCTCGGACGTGCTCGAGGTGGGGCCGCTTCGCCTCTCGCCGTCCCGGCACGAGACGTCCGCCGACGGCGTGTCCCTTAATCTCACGGTGCGCGAGTTCGATTTGCTATCGTTTCTCATGAGGAGCCCGGGCGTCGTGTTCAACCGAGAGACGCTGCTGCAGCGCGTGTGGGGCTGGGACTTCGACGGCGGCAGCCGCACGGTCGACGTCCACGTCCAGACGCTTCGCCAGAAGCTGGGGGACGCCGCGGGCCTCATCGAGACCGTGCGAGGGGTTGGCTACAGACTGAGGGGCTAACATGAGCGAGCAGACCGGGGCCGAGAAGGGCATCGACCAGGATCCTACCCGCGGGCAAGAGAAGCGCCAGAAGGCGCCGAGCAGGCCGTCGCTTGCCCGGCGCTTCTTCATCGCGCTCTCGGCCATCGCGGCCGTGGCGGCCATCGCCGTGCTGGTGTGCTCCTCGCTCATCTACCAGTCCGTGACGGTCGATGACGCCGGCCGCATGCTCGAGAGCGAGTGCCGCGTGGTGCGCGCGTCGCTGCGCGGCGACGACACGGACGTCATGCGCCTCACGGCCTTTGACTCCGGCGACGTGCGCGTCACGCTCGTGGGCTCGGACGGCACCGTGCTCTATGACAACCAGAACAGCGTGGCCTCCATGCCCAACCACGCCGACCGCCCAGAGATCGCCGAGGCGCTCTCCGACGGCACCGGCTCTGCCGAGCGTGACTCCGAGACGAGCGGCTACGTGTCCGTCTACCGCGCCATCCGCCTTGCCAACGGCAACGTCTTGCGCCTGGCGGTCGACCGAGACGGCGCCGCGGCCGCCGTGCGCCACGACCTGCTGCTCGTGTGCGCCGTCGTGCTCGTCATCATCGCCGTGTGCTGGGCCGCCTCGCGCCTCGTGGCAGACCGCCTCGTTTCTCCCATCCTCGCCATCGACCCGGCAGAGCCTGACGCCGCCGTCACCTACGTGGAGATCGAGCCGCTCGTCGAGCGCATCTCCGAGCAGGTCGAGGAGCTGCGCGGCGCCGACCTCATGCGCCGCGAGTTCACCTCCAACGTGACGCACGAGCTCAAGACGCCGCTCTCGTCCATCTCGGGCGCCTCGGAGCTCATCCGTGACGGCATCGCGAGGCCCGAGGACGTCCCGGAGTTCGCCGGGCGCATCTACGACGAGGCCCACCACATGGCCGAGCTCGTCAACGACATCCTCACGCTCTCCAAGCTCGACGAGTCCGAGCGCTCGGGGGACGCGAGCCTGCTCGGCGCACCCGAGCCCGTGAACCTGCTGCACGTGGCAAGGGAGGTGGCGACGCGCCTGGCTCCCGTGGCCGAGAAGACGGGCGTCTCCATCACCGCCGCCGGCGAGGCGTGCGTCGTTCAGGGCTACCCGCGCCTGCTCGACGAGCTCGTCTACAACCTGTGCGACAACGCGATCCGCTACAACCACGAGGGCGGCTGGGTTGACGTCTCGGTGTCGCTGGAGGACGAGTGCCCACTGCTCGTCGTGGCAGACTCGGGCTCCGGCATCCCCGCCGAGCAGCAGGCCAAGGTGTTCGAACGCTTCTATCGCGGCGAGCAGAGCCGCTCGCGCGAGACGGGTGGCACGGGCCTGGGACTTGCCATCGTGAAGCACGCCGCCACGCTGCACGGCGCTGCGCTCACCCTCGACAGCGAGCCCGGCCGCGGCACCACGGTCTGCGTCCGCTTCCCTGGGCAGTAGGTCCCCGAGGTGTTCCCAAAGGTGTCAGAGACCTTTGGGACGCCCGTGCCCGCGCCGTGTCCGCTGCGTGCGCCCGCGGCCGAGAAGTGCGAAAATAGGTGGGTTGACGCTCAATCGAGAGAGGCTCGCATGGCAACTGAAGCAACCGCATCCTCCCGTCCGCACTTCCCGGCGCGCGCCGTCGTGACGGCCGGCATGCCGTATGGCAACAAGAACCTGCACTTCGGCCACATCGCCGGCGTGTTCGTCCCGGCCGACTTCTTCGCCCGCTTCCTGCGTGACCGCATCGGCGAGCAGAACGTCCTGTTCGTCTCGGGCACGGACTGCTTTGGCTCGCCCATCATGGAGGGCTACCGCAAGCTCACGGAGGCCGGCGAATTCTCCGGCACCATCACCGACTACGTGCGCGGCCACCACGACAACCAGAAGGCGGCGCTCGACGCCTACGAGATCTCGCTCGACATCTACTCCGGCTCGGGCCTGGAGCCCGCGCGCACCTTCCACGCCAAGCTCACGGACGAGTGGATCCGCCGCCTCTACGAGCGCGGCGTGCTCAAGAAGCGCTCCACGCTGCAGTTCTATGACACGCAGGCCCAGACGTTCCTCAACGGCCGCCAGGTCATCGGCCACTGTCCCGTGCGCGGCTGCAAGTCCGAGAAGGCCTACGCGGACGAGTGCGACCTGGGCCACCAGTTCGACCCCGAGGAGCTCATCAACCCCGTCTCGCAGCTCACGGGCACCAAGCCCGAGCTGCGCCCGTGCGACAACTGGTACTTCGACCTGCCCGCCTTCCGCGACGCCCTCGACGAGCTCATGGACGAGTGGGATGCGGACCCGCAGGTGCGTGGCGTGGTGACCAAGACGGTGCGCGAGAGCCTCGTGGCCCCGGTCATCTACATCAAGAACGAGCTGCGCGAGGCCTTCGACGCCGCCGCGGAGAGGCTCCCCACCCACACGGTGCACGAGCCGCAGGGAAACCAGGCGAGCTTCTCGGTGGAGTTCGCGGACTGGGAGGCCCGCGACGAGGCCCGCGAGGTGCTCGAGGCCGCCCACGTTCGCTTCCGCACGGGCAAGTGCCTGCTGCCGTTCCGCATCACGGGCAACATCGACTGGGGCGTGGCCGCGCCCGAGCTCGAGGGTGTCTCCGGCCTCACGGTCTGGTGCTGGCCCGAGAGCCTGTGGGCGCCCATCTCCTTCTCGCAGACGGCGCTCGCCACCTCCGAGGAGGGCCGCTACTCCTCCACGGACTGGCGCGACTGGTGGTGCGCGGACGACTCGCAGGTCTTCCAGTTCATCGGCCAGGACAACATCTACTTCTACTGCGTGGCGCAGCCCGCGATGTGGGAGGCGATGGGCTGGGGCCTCAAGCAGACCACGCCCGTGGCCAACTACCACGTGCTGTTCATGAACAAGAAGGCCTCGAGCTCCGGCGCCATCAAGCCGCCGATGGCCGCCGATCTGCTCGACCACTACACGCCCGAGCAGCTGCGCGCCCACTGGCTGAGCCTGGCGCTGGACGCCAAGGCCGTGAGCTTCTCGCCCAAGCCCTATGACACGAGCGTGAGCCACAAGGACAAGAAGACGGGCGAGGAGGTCCTCGTCAAGGACGACCCGCGCGTGGTGGACCCGACCCTCAAGGAGAGCGCGTTTCTCACGAACATCTTCAACCGCCTGGCGCGCAGCTGCTTCTACGGCGCCGCGAAGGCCTGCGGCGGCAAGCTGCCGGCCGTCGAGGCGAGCGCCGAGGTGGCCGAGGAGTGCCGCCGCGTGACGCTCGAGTTCGAGCGCACGGTGCACGACCTTGACTTCCACGGTGCGCTTGCCGGCGTGGAGGAGTTCTGCCGTGCGGCCAACAAGCGCTGGGACGGCGCGAGCAAGGCCGCCGGTGATGACGCGGACGCCTACGTTGCCGCCCTCGCCGACGCGTTCGCCGCGCTGCGCACGACGGCGCTGCTCATGCACCCTGCCGTGCCCGCGGGCTGCGAGCTCGTGGCCGAGCACATGGGCTTTGCGGCGCACGACTTCTTCAGCTGGGAGCACGCGCTCGCCACGCCGCGCGAGCTTGCCTCCGCGCTGGGCGAGAACCCCGATGAGCACGCGATCGTGGAGCTGCCCCCGCGCTTCGACTTCTTCCGCAAGCACGAGAGCCAGTACAAGAAGTAACCGCTCCGGCGCCCGCCCCCGCGCGGGCGCCTTTCTTGTGCGCCGTTGCGGGCGTGGGCGCTGCCGCCCACGTCCCCGCGCGCCGCCGTTCTCGTTCCATCGGCCTTGCCTCGCGACGACATTCTCGGCCCATCGGCCTTGCCTCGCGACGACATTCTCGTCCCATCGACCTTGGCTCGCGACGACATTCTCGACCCCGATGTACAAAACGTGCGCAAATCGTCTGTCTCTTGATTACGGAAGCCGAATTTATCTCGGGTTTTATCAGTTGCGACTTAGTTGTGGCGAGACATGGCGATTAAACCCTACGATCTGAGTCCGTTTTGTACATCGGGGCGCGTTTGGTCGCCGAGCTGCTCGGTCGCTCAGAAGATGATCGGCCCGAATCCATCGTCTCTCGCCGTTCCAAACAAGAGATGGCGAAGCGACTCCTGCTTTGCCATGACCTTGGGCGTGGGCATGTGCTGCCGCGCTCCAAGTCGCATCCTGAGTTCGTCCATGAGGCCGCGATAGAGATCAGGGCGCTGTAGCTGGAGCTTTGTCACCCGAATGTGATGAAGGCCGAGCGCCGAGATGGCGTTGTCGCGACCGACGTCCTGCTCCATCCTTCTTGGGTCTGCGTGGATTTGGCCGAGATAGTCAAGAGCAAGCCCCCACTCGTGCCAGAGGAGGTCTGGCCTCACGCTTTGCTTGTCCGTGAGCATGGCGAGCTTGCGGTCGAGCGGGATATCGATGTTCAGCTCGGGTCTGGGCAGTCCCTGCCCTCCCATCGAGCGAGGGGAGCCAATGGCGAGCGTCAGCTTTGCCTCGGCGGGTGAGGCAGCACCGTCCGAGAGATAGCCGAGAAGGCGCCTGAGCTCGCGCACCCACCGGCTGTCTGCGCCATGCTCGAGCTGCCCAAGGCATTCGAGAATCTCAGACGTGCTGGTGAGGGGCGCGAGGTCGTTCTCGAACCCGGCCTGTGCGCTCTTGTCTATTGCAAAGGTGCCCGTAGCCTCAAATGCGTAGAGGCCGAGAGTCGTGGAGCCACATGATCCGGCAATCTGGCAAAGGGCGAGTTGCGGAGAGCAGGCGAGGACGTCCGCCGCGATGGGTGCGAGCTGGCTGCTCGGTATTCCGCCTCGTGCCGCATGCACGCTCAGGGACTTTGACCGCGATGACGTTCCGATGACGTCTAACGGGGTGACGAGGCCAAGCTGGCGTGCGATCGCCCGTGCGTGTGCCGGGGCACTTGCGTGGGCGCCGCCTAGCCTCAGCTCGCGTCCACGCGCCTGGGCGAGGCGGGCGGCGCGGTGGTAGAGCAGCGCCGTCTCGTGCGACAAGATTAGGGGAGCGTGCATGGCTGCCTCCGCGGTTTTGGCTGCGTTGGATGGTCGCACATGGACCTGACGAGAATCCCGACTCTGCCAAACAGGAACCTGACAGCCGAGTTCGTGACCTTGCGACCCGCGCTCGCGCCTCGTGTCCAGTCGGCAAACGGATGGGCTCTGCCCGCGAATGGCGCCTTCGCTTCGGCTATGCTGGGCGAGAAAAACAGGGCGGCCGGCAGGGGAGGCGGTATGAGGGCTCCAACGTGCGAGGAAACCATCGATGTGTCGGGGGCGGCGCCGCTGGCCGCGGCCGTCTGGGCGCCCGAGGGCGTGGCCGATGAGCCTGACGCGCCGTTCGGTGTCACCTACGAGCCGGCGCCCGTTGTCCTCGCGGGCGTCTCCGGGCAAGACGCGGGCGAGCTCGTGTTCGCCCTGCTCGACAGCGGTCGCAGCGTCGTCACCGTGGGAGGCGAGGTCCCGGGTGCCGCGGGCGCGCTCGAGGCCATGAGCCGCCTGGGCGTCACGCAGGCGCACCTTGCCGGCCCGCTTGCGGGCACCATCGCGCAGAAGGCCCCCGCCCGCGCCCTCAGCGCGGCATCGCTGCCCGAGCGTGCGACCGCCAACGCCGCCGCGGAGCTCCTCGCGCACATCCGCGCCCATGAGCCGCGCCGCCGCCACAACCCGCTCGTGAGCGTCGACGCCGCGGGGGCGCACGTGGCGCCGGGTCCCGAGGACATCGTCGTGCGCCGCGCCGTGGCTGCCGACGAGCCCGCCATCCAGGCAATGTATGGCCACCTGCTCGACGCCTGCGACGTCCCCGGCCGCGAGACGTGCGGCTGGCGCCGTGGCTTCTGGCCGCTGCCCGACGACGTGAGCCGCCGCCTGCGCGAGGGCACCACGTGGGTGGCCCTCGAGCGCGGAGGCGAGCGACCGGGCGCGCCCGTGCTCGGCGCGATGTCGCTCGACGGCGACTTTGGCCTGCCTGGCGTCGAGGCGGACTGGGAGCCGCTTGCCCCTGGCGAGATGCTCACGTGCCACCTGCTTGCGACCGACCCCGCCGCCCGCGGTCGCGGCGTGGCAACGGCGCTGCTCGCGGCCTACGCGCGCGAGGGAATCACGCGCGGCTGCCGGGCGCTGCGCATCAACACCTCGCCGCAGAGCCTCTCCAACCGCCTCTACCGCGAGCTGGGCTTCACGCTGCACCGGCCGGTGTGGTTTCCCTACGAGGGGCTCGACCTCACGGGCTGGACGAACCTCTACGAGATTCGCCTTGACGTGGCCGTGCCGGCGCCGGGCCACGCGCGATGAGGACCCTGCTCGACATCGACTTTCTCGCGGACGAGGCGCTGCGCGGCCGGCTCGCGGCTTGGAGCGCGGCGCTGCTTGCGGGCGGTGCCGCGCCCATCGCGCTGCTCGTGGCCCTGGGCGCCCTTCCGGGCGTTATCGAGGCGGACGTGCTCCTCGGCGGTGGCGTCGCGGCGTGGCTCGCCGCGCTCATCGTCGTGAGCCTGGCCGCGCTGCCCGCCCACGAGCTCATTCATGGCGCGCTGTTTCGCCTCATGGGAGGGCCGGGAGTCCGCGTGAGCTACGGGCATGCCGCCGGCATGCTGTATGCGGGCTGTCCCGGCCTCGTGCTGGCGCGCGGCCGCTTTGTCGTGGTGCTGCTGGGACCCGCGGCCGTCATGAGCGCGGTGCTTCTCGCGGTGCCGTGTGCGCTCGGGTTTCCGCTGCTTGGGGCCATTGCGGCGGCCCTGCACCTCTCGTCTTGCGCGGGAGACCTGCTTGCGGCGGCGCTCGCGCTGCGCGAGCCCGCGTGCACGCACGTTCGGGACACCGAGCACGGCGTGCGGCTGCTCGCGGCCCCGCGGGGGTAGGATAGCCTGCGACCGAAGCGATTGGTTCTCCCGAAAGGCTTGCCACATGAAGATCGCCATCGCCCAGATGAACTCGACGCCGGGCGCGTTCGACGCCACGGTGAGCGCCATGGCCGCCTATGGCCGCCGTGCCGAGGAGCTCGGCGCGGACCTTCTCGTGTTCGGCGCGCCCGTGCTCATGGGCCCGGATCCGATGGGCCTTGCCGCCAACGAGGCCTACCTCCTCGACGCCACGCGCGCCCTGGGGGCACTGGCCGAGCAGATCGGCGTGCCCGCGCTCGTGCCCTACACGTCCAACATCACCGGCGTGCCCACCTATGACGTGGCCTACGTCCGCGACGGCGCGGCCGTGCCCATCTCGCTCACGAGCATGCTCGACGCCATCGGCCCCGGCAGCGTCGACGCCGTGGCGCGAGGCATCCGCGAGCGCCTTGACGCGGACGCCCGCCTGGGGGATGCGGGCGGCCAGGCCGCGCGGCTCATCGACCCTGCCGTCATAGAGGTGGGCGGCGCCCATGTGGGCGTGGCCCTCTCGCTCGGCGACCTCGACGCCTTCTGCGCCGGCGACCTCGACGCCGACGTCATCTGCCTCATGCCCGTGGACGGCTACGACACCGACGACGAGATGACGAGCTTGGCGCCCGCCGTCTCGGACGGCTGCTTCGTGCCCGAGGCGGCCGATGCCGACGCATGGCTCGCCGTGGCCGGCGCCTCGGGGGCCTACGAGGACATGGTCTACTGCGGCGGGAGCTTCGTCATGGCCCCGTGGGGCGAGCTCGCGGCCGCGGCCTCGTCGTTTGGCGAGGAGCTGCTCGTCTGCGACGTCGACGTGCGCTCCGAGGGCCCGCTTGCCGAGCCGGTTGCGCCGCCCGCGTACGACCGTGCCACGCTCCTGTGGCGCAGCGCCGCGACCTCCGTGCGAGATCAGGTGAACAAGCGCGGCCTGTCGGGCGTGGCGCTCGTCGTGGACGGCTCGCTTGCGAGCGCCGCCACCGCGGCCGTGGCCGTGGACGCCGTGGGCCCGCTGCGGGTCCATGCGCTCGTCTGGGCCGAGGAAGACGCCCTGGCAGATGCCCGCGAGCTTGTGCGCAACCTGCGCATCCGTGACGTCGACGAGCTGTCCGCGAGGGGGCTCGAGGTCGCGGCCGAGGCCCTGGGCGGCGACGGCGAGGAGGGCGTCGTGTCCTCTCTCGTCGAGACGCGCCTGGGCACGCTTGCGGCGGCGGGCGAGCTGCTTGCGCTGTCGTGCGCCGACAAGACGATGCTTGCGGTGGGCACGGGCGCGGGTGCCGCGACTCCCGTCGTGCGCGCCTGCGCGTTCGCGCCGTTTGGCGACGTGTACCGCTCCGACGTGGCGGCGGCCGCGCGCAAGCGGAACGCGGTGTCGCCCGTCATCCCCGCCGGGTGCCTTGCCAGGCTCCGCGTGCCCACGGGCCTGGGGCTCGAGCAGGCCGCCCAGACCGACGAGCTGCGCCTCTCCGAGCTCGACGCCCTGCTGCTGCTGCGCATCGAGCGCGGCGCCGGCGTGGGCGAGCTCGCCGGCTCGAGGCTGGGCGAGCAGGGCGTTGCCCTCGTGCTCGAGCGGCTCCGCGCGCTCGAGGCGTGGCGCCGCCAGGGCCCGGCCTATCCCGTGGTCTCGGCGCGCTCGCTTGGCGAGGCCCAACGGCCGGCGATGGACGCGTGGAAGGACCGCCCGGCCGACGAGGCCGCCGCGAGCCGCCTCGTCTCGTCCGTGGCAGACGTCATCTCCCAGCCGCGCCAGCGACCGATGAGGCCCGCGCAGAAGGCGTCCGCCGCCACGGGCGCGCAGGTGCCCGCGCCCGGCATGCCCGTGTCCTTCTCCATCTCTCCCGAGACCGCGGGCCAGATGGCCCCGCGCATCTCGGAGCTCATGGGATACCTCAAGGAACTCTCCGACGGCCGTCGCCTGCGCGGCGAGCAGGGCGGCACGTGGCCCGGCGGCATGTTCTCCGACAACTAGCGACTGCGGCCGCGAGCAAGGACGGTGCCCCTCCGGTGCGCGTCCTCGGCGTGGCGCCCCGCGCGTCGTGCTAAACTAGAACCTATGTTCGGTTGCCGAGGAGGGCGAGGGGAGCGCGCATGATCGTCTTGGGCATAGACCCGGGCCTGGCAAACACGGGCTGGGGCGTCATCGAGACGCGTGGCTCGGTTGCCCGCGCGCGGGCATACGGCTGCATCCACACGGAGGCAGACGAGCCGCTCCACGAGCGCCTCGGCCAGATCTGTGCCCAGGTCGAGCAGGCCATCAGCCGCTACGAGCCGGGCAGCGTGGCCATCGAGGACATCTTCTTTGGCCAGAACACGCGCTCGGCCATCCTCACGGCCCACGCGAGGGGGGCGGCGCTCGTGGCGTGCTCCCAGTGCGGGGTGGAGGTTGCCAGCTACACGCCCATGCAGATCAAGCAGGCCGTCGTGGGCACGGGTGCGGCCGACAAGCGCCAGGTCACCTACATGGTGCGCAACGTCCTCGCCCTTGACCACGACCCAAAGCCAGACCACTGCGCGGACGCCCTCGCGGCGGCCGTGTGCCACGCAAACCTGAGCCGCACGTTCGCGATGTCTGCGGCCCAGGGCGGGGCGGCCGCGCGCACGCTCGCAAGGACGCGCTCGGGGCTCACCGCCTCGACGGAACATGACAGGAGAGTGGACGCATGATCGTCCAACTGACAGGAACGCTCGTGGAGCTCACGGCAAGCCATGTGGTGCTCGACGTGGGCGGCGTGGGCTACGAGCTGGGCGTCTCGGCCGTCACGGCCGGCTCGCTTCCCGAGGTGGGCACGCCCGGCGTCACGCTGCTTGCCCGCCTCATCGTGCGTGAGGACTCCATGACGCTCTTTGGCTTCTCCACGCGCGAGGAGCGCTCGCTGTTCGACCGCCTGTGCGCCATCTCCGGCGTGGGCCCCAAGCTCGCGCTCTCCGTGCTGTCCACGTTCACGCCCGCCCAGCTCGCGGGCGTGGTGGCGGCAGAGGACGCCGGGATGATGGCCACGGTCCCGGGTGTGGGCAAGAAGCTCGCGAGCCGCCTTCTGCTCGAGCTGGAGAGCGTGTTTGCCAAGGACCCCACGCTGCTGAGCCTGGCCACGGCCGCGTCGCTGCCGGCCCGCGGAGGCATCGTGGCCACGGCGCCTGCCGCCGGGTCTGGCGTGGAGGACGACGTCATGGCCGCGCTGCTCGCCATGGGCTTCACGGGCGAGGAGGCAACGCTTGCGCTCGATGGTCACGAGGACGCCGGCGCCACGACCACGAAGACGGCGCTCGAGTACGCGCTCAAGCGCCTGGGGAGGAGGTCGTAGATGTGGGAGGCAGACCCCTCGCAGGACCTGTTCGGCGCCCCGGCCGCGCGCGCGCACGAGCCTGGCGCCCCGCGCAGCGTCACCGCGCAGCTCACGGCCGATGACCTCGAGATTGACCGCAACCTGCGCCCGCAGACGCTCGACGAGTACTGCGGACAGCAGCGCGTGCGTCAGAACCTGCGCGTGCTCATCGAGGCCGCGAAGAGCCGCCACGAGCCGCTTGACCACGTGATCTTCTCGGGCCCGCCGGGCCTGGGCAAGACGACGCTCGCCACCGTCGTGGCCAACGAGATGGGCTCGAAGATCCACACCACGAGCGGTCCGGCCATCGAGCGCACGGGAGACCTCGCGGCCATCCTCACCAACCTCGAGGCCGGCGACGTCCTGTTCATCGATGAGATCCACCGCCTCAACCACAACATCGAGGAGGTCCTCTACCCGGCGATGGAGGACTTCTTTCTCGACATCGTCATCGGCAAGGGGCCGGCGGCGCGCTCCATCCGCCTTGACGTGCCGCGCTTCACGCTCGTGGGCGCCACGACGCGCACGGGGCTCCTCACGGGGCCGCTGCGCGACCGCTTTGGCATCTCGTTCAGGCTCGACTACTACTCGGTGGAGGAGCTCGCTCAGATCGTGGAGCGCTCGGCGGGCATCCTGGGCGTCTCGATAGACCATGACTCCGCGCTTGAGATCGCAAGCCGCAGCCGAGGCACGCCTCGCCTGGCAAACCGCCTGCTCAAACGTGTGAGGGACTACGCCCAGGTGCGTGCGGGAGGCGCCATCACCTGCGATGTGGCGGCCGAGGCCATGAGCTTCTTCGAGATAGACGAGCTGGGCCTGGACTGGATGGACACGAAGATCCTCCAGGCGCTCGCGGTGACGTTTCGCGGCAGGGCCGTGGGCCTCTCCACCATAGCGAGCTCGGTGGGCGAGGACCCCTCGACCATCGAGGACGTCTACGAGCCCTACCTGCTGCAGCGCGGGCTCATCGTGCGCACGCCGCAGGGCCGCCAGGCCACGCTCGCCGCGTTCGAGCACCTGGGCGTCACCCCGCCCGCAGGCGCATGACGGACCAAAGGGGACGGGTTCGTTTGGTCCCGTCTGGCGCCCTCGCGGTGTTTCGCTCGGCCCGCTTTGCCGCTTGGTGCATAAACGTGTGCTCGTAACGTATAGAATTGAGCAGGCATAGAAATGAATGGGCGCGTCACCTGCAGACTGGCCGGTGACGCGCCCGTCGCAAAACGTATGGAGTTGCCCATGCTTCAGCGCGATTACATCACCGAGATGATGCGGCGCTTTGTCGAGGCGCTCACGAGGCGTCTGCGAAGCGCGCTGCTCGACCAGGACCCGGAGGCCATCGCGGACCTCGAGCAGGCCATTGGCGAGCTGCTCGACCTGGATGGGGCTACGGCGCTCTCGCTGGACGCGAGCTCGCTCGTGACGATGATGGAGCTCTCCGGCATCGCGGACTCGCTCGCGTCCTACGTCTGCTATGCGCTGCTGCGTGTGGCTGACGCCTACGAGGCGCGCGGTGACGCCGCGCTTGCCGCCGTGCGCCGCGACCAGGCCACGGCCGTCTCGGGCGCGTTTCTCTGCGAGCTGGGCAGCGTTCCCGCCGAGCTGCGAGAGCTCGACGAGGACATCGCCGCCCGGCTGGGGGAGCGCTAGCATGGCGTCGCCCTCGATTCCGGGTGCGCCCGCGCCCGCCCAATCGCCCACGCAAACGCCCGCGCCTAGCTCCCCGCTCAGCGTCACGAGCGAGATTGGCCGCCTGCGCCGCGTCTGCCTGCACAGGCCCGGCAACGAGCTGCTCAACCTCATGCCGGCAGACCTGGGGCGCCTTCTGTTTGATGACATCCCCTTCCTCGAGGTGGCACAGGCCGAGCACGACCGCTTTGCCGCGCTGCTGCGCCGCGAGGGCGTGGAGGTTCTCTACCTCGAGCGCCTCGTGGCCGAGGCCCTCGAGGCCGTTCCGGGGGCTCGTGCGGAGTTCACGAGCCAGTACCTCGCCGAGTGCGGCGTGCACGACAACGTGGCCCTCGCCGCCATCCGCGAGCTTCTCGACTCCATTCGCGACCCCTACGAGCTCGTGCTCAAGACCATGGCGGGCGTCACGCGCCACGAGCTGGAGCTGCCGCTTGGCAGCCGCTACGTTGCCGGCACCGGCGTGGTGGCGGCAACGTCTGCCCGCGCGGGCTCCGCATCCACGCTCGTGGCGGCGCTCGGGGACGCGGCCGAGCCTGACACCGAGCTCATCGTGGACCCCATGCCCAACCTCTACTTCACGAGGGACCCGTTCTGCGTGGTGGGGCCGGGCGTCAACCTCAACCGGATGTATCAGGCCACGCGCCGTCGCGAGACCATCTACGGCCGCTACCTGTTCGCGTGCCACCCCGAGTATCGCGACGTGCCGCTGTGGTACGACCGCGACCTTGCCTATCACGTGGAGGGTGGCGACGTCCTCGTGCTGGGCGAGCGCACCATCTGCGTGGGCATCTCGCAGCGCACGGAGGCCGCGGCGATCGACGCCATGGCAAGCCGCATGATCTGGGACGAGGAGTGTCCCGTCGAGCAGCTCTATGCGCTGCGCATCCCGGAGAGCCGCGCGTTCATGCACCTGGACACCGTGCTCACGCAGATCGACGTGGACACGTTCACCGTGCATCCGGCCATTCTCGGCACGCTACAGGTGTTCCGCATCACGGCCGGCGCGCGTCCGGGGGAGCTGGCCGTCGAGGAGATCGTTGAGCCGCTTGACCGCGTGCTCGCGCGCATCCTGGGGCTCGACGCCGTGCGGCTCATCCGCTGCGGCGGGGGAGACCCGATCGCCGCGGCGCGCGAGCAGTGGAATGACGGCTCCAACACGCTTGCGATAGCGCCCGGGCGCATCTGCGTCTACCAGCGCAACACCGCCACGAACGAGGCGCTTGCCAAGGCGGGCCTCGAGCTTGTCGTGCTGCCCAGCTCCGAGCTCTCCCGCGGTCGCGGCGGCCCTCGTTGCATGAGCATGCCCTTCGTGAGGGATGCGGTGTAGCAGTGGCCTGGCGGCGCCCGCGGGGCACGTGCTCTCGTCTTCTTGCTTGTATCGCGTAGAGAGTGTGTATATAATCATAAAACATTAGATTCCGCGATAGTTTATGCAAGAATCTGAATAAGAGAAGCATCGAACAACACACGCAACGGGCACCGATCGATTGGCGCCGTGAGAGGGGACACCATGAACCACACGAAGGCAGACGAGACGTACGCGGCCAAGGGCGTCGACCTCTCCGGCCGCAACTTCCTGAAGCTGCTCGACTACTCCACGGATGAGATCCTCTACCTCATTGACCTCGCCGCCGAGCTCAAGGCCATGAAGAAGGCCGGCGAGGCGCACGACTGGCTGCACGGCAAGAACGTCGTGCTGCTGTTCGAGAAGACGTCCACCCGCACGCGCTGCAGCTTCGAGGTGGGCGCGATGGATTTGGGCATGGGCGTCACCTACCTCGATCCCAAGAGCTCGCAGATGGGCAATAAGGAGTCCATCGAGGACACGGCGCGCGTGCTTGGGCGCATGTATGACGGCATCGAGTACCGCGGCTTTGCTCAGAGCATCGTTGAGGACCTCGCCGCCAACGCCGGCGTGCCCGTGTGGAACGGCCTCACCACGGAGTTCCACCCCACGCAGATGATCGCCGACATGCTCACCGTGCGCGAGCACACCGGCAAGCTTGCGGGCAACAAGCTCACGTTCATGGGCGATGCGGGCAACAACGTGGGCAACTCGCTCATGGTGGTGTGCGCCAAGCTCGGCATCGATTTCTGCGCCTGTGGCCCGGCCGAGCAGATGCCCGACGCCGCGCTCGTGGAGCAGTGCCGCGAGATTGCCACCGAGAACGGCTGCACCATCACGCTGACCGAGGACCTGGACGAGGGTCTGGCCGGCACCACGGTTGTCTACACCGACATCTGGGTGTCCATGGGCGAGTCGGCAGATCTCTGGGGCGAGCGCATCAAGCTGCTGAGCCCGTATCAGGTGAACGCCGCCGCCATGGCCAAGGCCGCGCCGAATGCCATCTTCATGCACTGCCTGCCGAGCTTCCACGACCTCAACACCACCACGGCCGTCGAGGTCAACGAGAAGTTCGGCATCGCGGAGATGGAGGTCACCGACGAGGTCTTCGAGTCCGAGAAGTCCGTCGTCTTCGACGAGGCCGAGAACCGCATGCACTCCATCAAGGCGGTCATGTACGCGACGCTGAAGTAGTGGCGGGGGAACGGCGAGCGTGGGGGCGAGCGGGCGAGCAAGTCTGGCCCGTGGTTCACGCGAGCTGCGCGATAACCAACGAAATCGAGGCCCGGCAGGCGACGCGCTTGCCGGGCCTCGTTTGGTAAGAGGTGGTGAATGTCGGTCGCAGCGTCCATTTCAGCTGACAAGCTGGGCCCTTGCCGCGTTGGCCACCCTAGAATGATGCAAACGCGTAAACCGGCACGTTTCGTTTGAGAGCGAGGAGGCAGGATGAGGGCCATCGACGTTGCGAACTACCTGATCGAGAGATGGGGGAGAGACTATCCCGCCACCATCCACAAGCTCAACAGGCTGGTTTACCTCGCGCAGGCCGAGGCCGTCGCCACGACGGGCGAGCTGCTCTTCGAGGACCGCATCGAGGCCTGGCAGTGCGGCCCGGTGGTGCCCGCCGTCACCCATGCGTTTGGGGAGCGGGACGACACGGTGATCACCGAGCCAACCGAGCATGCGGAGGTCGAGCCGGACGTCGTCCGCCTGATCGACTCCGTCGCGGAGAAGTATGGCTCGTTGTCCGCGTTTGACCTCATCAGCCTCGTACGCCGCCCGGATGGCGCATGGGCCAGGGTCTATGCGCCAGGCCGTGAAGCCGAGATCACGTCTGACGCAATCGGCGCCTCGGCGGACGCGAGCGCGGATGCGAGCGGGCCCGAGCCCTTTTCTGCGACGCTCGATGCCGTTGCCCGGAACATGCCGCGTGCCCTCAAGATGCTGGAGACCTCCTGATGAAGACCATGGACGAGAAGAGCGTGCTGGCGCCCGTCCTCGCCGTGCCGGCACCTGTTCTCGCGATTGACGAAGAGGAGGCCATCGAGGACCTGTCCGCGACGATCTGCGGCTTTCAGCAGGGGCTGGGGGAGGAGTTTGCGCTCTATTCGCCAGGCCCGGCAGACGGGGGCACGATGGCGGCGCGCGAGAAACTGCAATCTGTGCTCGCGGCGACCTTCTGCACGTACTTTGGCCGGTCGCGGCGGAGAGGTTCGCAGATCTCTTCGACCAGGCGACCTACCTCGCGCAGCACTTGGCCAAAGACCACCTGTTCCAGGACGGCAACAAGAGGACAGCCTTGACCTGCGCGCTCGCCATCCTGCGAAGTATCGGCGTTTGCGTAGCGTTTGACGATACGGACGACCCCGCGACGAACCGCTACTACGTCTGGATCCAGGACATCGTTTCCGGAGCACGAACGAACGAGGCGCTCTCCGAGGAACTCAGGCAAAGCGCGGTCATCGGATAGCTGCTGCTGGCAGCGCGCCGACAATATCGAGGCCCGGCAGGCAATCGCGTCTGTCGGGCCTTGCGGATTTGCTCACGGCTCATGTTGGCGATATCCACGCCGTCGAAATCCCGACCGATGCCAATGACCTTGCGATCGAGCCAGTCTGCCGGATACGCCCCGCCGCGCCCCGCGCGGATCATCCAAGCTCCTATGGGTGCCTGCCTTTCTGATGCCTTACGCTCGCATTATCTTACCGAGTTAACCTTGTCGCTCCATAAGTTTCGAAAACGGGCAGGGAAAATGACCCAAGGCTTTCGATGTCGCGATGGTTACGACAATCGCTGATGGCGTGGTGAGTCGCCAATCGCGCTGCCACTTCTGTCGAGTTTGCTTCTGCTGTCCACGTGGACCTTGAGCGACATGCGCCCCGTTACTCCATGCGCACCTGATAAATGACGTTCGTCAGCTGGGATTGGACATTGCGGGAGTGCTGCCTTGATAAATCGGGACAAGCGGGCAACTGCAGGCGACTGTTTACACCCAGATGGCAGAAAAATCAAAGAACTCACTACCCCCCCCCCGTGCATGCTTCATCTGTCGCGTATACGCACGCCTAGCACGGGTTTTATGATCAATCGAGTGTTAAACTGTCACGGACTGAACATCACGAGCGGTTACTTATCTGCAACGATATTCTTGCCGCTTTTCTAGCCCTTAGGAGCTTTATGGCACGCAAAAGCACCAAGAAGCAAGAGGCCGAGCTTACGCTCGAACAAGTGTTGTGGAACTGTCGCGTCGCGCTTCGCGGCGTCGGCAGCATGGAGAAGAACCGCGACGCTGTCATCAGCCTTGTATTCCTGAAGTTTGCCGGCGACAAGTTTAATAATCGCCGCAAGGAGCTCATCGAGCAGTACGGCGATATCCCGGCGTTCCTTGAGAAGCCTTCTTTCTATAACGCGGTCAACGTGTTCTATTTGCCCGAACCCGCACGGTGGACCTACCTTGTCGACCACGCAGGCGACAACGCGATCGCCATCATCATCGACAACGCCATGAGTGAGGCGGAGAAGGCGAACCCCTCCCTCAGGGGCGCTTTGCCGCTGGGCCTGTTCGCCACACTCGGCGCAACCAAGAGCTCCATTAAGTCGCTCATAGACGAGATCGCCAAAATCAGCGAGAAGCGCTATCACGAGGAAGACCTTATCGGACGCGTGTACGAGTACTTCTTGCAAACGTTCGCCGTCGGCAGCTCCAAGGAAGACGGCGAGTTCTACACGCCCGCCTGCGTCGTTCAGCTCATTGCCGAGCTCATCGAGCCGTACGAGGGGGTCGTCTACGACCCGTGCTGCGGCTCTGGCGGCATGTTCGTGCAGTCTCACAAATTCGTTGAACGCCACCACGGTAACAGCAGCGCGATCTCGGTGGTCGGGCAGGAGTCGAACCCCGATACGTGGCGCCTATGCAAGATGAACCTTGCCATCCGCGGCATATCGAACAACCTCGGCGAGGAAGCCGTCTCGACCTTCGAGAATGACCAGCATAAGGACAAGAAGGTCGACTACATCATGGCCAATCCGCCCTTCAACCTTAAGAACTGGCGCGGCGCCGATGAACTTCTTAACGATCCACGCTGGAAAGGCTATCCCATACCGCCCGCGTCTAACGCGAACTACGCGTGGATCCTGCATATGCTCTCGAAGCTCGATATGAGCCACGGCGTTGCGGGCTTTCTGCTTGCCAACGGCGCCCTCAACGCTGATGGCGATGAAGGCGCTATACGCCAGAAGATTCTCGAGAACGACAAGGTTGAGGCCATTATCGTCCTGCCGCGTAACATGTTCTACACCACCGATATCTCGGTGACGCTTTGGATCATGAACATGAACAAGGGAGCCGGCGAAAAGACCGGCCGCAAGCTGCGCGACCGCCGCGGCGAGGTGCTATTCATGGATTTGCGCACGTGGAATGAGAATATCGAGAAATACACGTACGACAAGAACAAGAACAAGAAGAAGACCGTGCTCACGCCTAAGCAGATCACTCGCGTTAAAGACATCTTCGAAAGCTGGCGTTGCGTTGACGGCGGCTACGAGGACGTGCCCGAGCTGTGCAAATCCGTGCACATCAAGGGCGACGATTCCGATCAGACCACCATCGAGAGTCATGGGTTCGCGCTCACGCCGAGCAAATATATTGAGTTCATCGATCATGATTTGGACATCGATTACGAGAAGGAGATGGGCCGCATTCAGGCCGAGATGAAGGAGCTCCTGGCTGTCGAGAAGAAGTCCCAGGCCGCTCTCGAGGCTGCGTTCGAGGGTATCGGTTATGGGATTGACTAAAGCTAGCCTGTGGCATTATCTAGAGCTTGTTGAACGTCCCAATAGCGAAGCCGTTTATGGCATTGATGATGTTCGCGGCGTCAATAACCAAAAGCTCATGATACGGACGAAGGCAGACGTCTCTTCTCGGGACTTTACAAAGTTTCAAATAGTGATGCCTGGCGAATTTTTCTTTAACCATCGGACTTCACGCAACGGGTCAAAGTTCAGCATTACGTACAACTATGACGATGTTCCCCATATCGTTACCGAGGACTATGTTGTATTTCGCGTGACCAACGATGGCGAGCTTTGTCCTGGCTGGCTTTATCTGTACGTTTGTCGCGCCGAGTACGATCGTTACGTTATTCAAAACTCATGGGGCAGTTCGACAGAGTTTTTCAACTGGGAAGATTTTTGCGAAACTGAAATTCTGTTGCCGCCGATTGAGGTGCAGCGGAAGTATGTTGCCATCTATGAAGCGATGCTGGCCAACCAGCGGGCTTACGAGAAGGGCCTCGACGATCTCAAACTGA
>OLNE01000738.1_pt1 | contig 28518 bp, 29 predicted proteins | sample 1672431 | NCBI WGS metagenome assembly OLNE01 (sample SAMEA3136685, study PRJEB25190) | human gut metagenome | reverse complement strand
CGACCACGTTCATGTGTTCTTGTTCTCCGTGCAGACCGTGTGGCAGCTTGACGCGAAGGATGATACCGGCGAAGTGCTTGATGAGAGGTATAGGGTTATTGTGGCGTTTTAACCCACCCTATAGCTTGCATCTCGTTATTCTGAACAGGAATCGTAAATGCGCATGGCATCTATGCAGACGGCTTCTTTTAACGCTGCGCCGTTTTCGCAATCGGGTGTCCGCTCATTTTCAGCCATATTTGTAAACCTCCTTTGTGGTTTCTCAATGCCATTGTACGGAAAAGGGCGGGTATTGTGCCTGTCCCGCCGCTTTGCTCGGTTTTTTCGCATTGTAAGAAATTTTTCGGTTGTATATTTCGCCGCAGTTTGCTATAATGAATAGGAATGTACCGCGCTGCGGTGCAAAAAGTCGGCAAAGGCCGGCAAATTTACGCAGAAAGCAGTAAATGAAACTTATGGCATTGATTGTAATTGAAGGTCTGGACGGCAGCGGCAAAGGCACGCAGGCAAAGCTTTTGTATGATTACGCCTTATCGCGCGGCCGCGCACGGCAGGTAACGTTCCCGGATTATGACTCTCCGTCTTCATCGCTTGTAAAAATGTATCTGAAAGGCGATTTCGGAAAAGAGGCGGGAGACGTGAACGCCTACGCCGCAAGCGCATTTTACGCTGTGGATCGCTTTGCAAGCTACCGCATGAAGTGGAAAAACGATTATGCAAGTGGTGTGCCGATCATCTCCGACCGCTATGTGACGTCCAACATTGTATATCAATTAAGTAAGCTGCCAAAAACGGAGTGGAAAGCGTTCGTTTCGTGGCTTGAAGACCTGGAATATGAAAAATTCGGGCTGCCGAGGCCGGATCGTGTGATTTATCTGGATATGCCGCCGAAAATTTCCCAAAGGCTGCTCACAGAGCGCTACGCAGGCGACACCACCAAAAAAGACATTCACGAAAGCGACATACATTATCTGCTACATTGCAGGGACTGTGCACTGTACGCCGCAGAGCATTTAAACTGGACCGTATTAAACTGCGCCGAGGGCGACACCTTGCGCAGCATTGAAGATATTCATCACGAGATCAAGGAAAAGCTGGAGGATTTATTATGATCTATGTATTTCTTGCAAACGGATTTGAAGAGATCGAAGCGCTCGCGCCCGTGGATATTCTGCGCCGCGCAGAGCTTGAAGTAAAGACCGTCGGCGTCGGCGGCAAAACAATCACCGGCTCCCACGGCATCACCGTAACAGCTGACATCGAAGAAAAAGACGTTACAACGGACGATATGGAGCTGATGATCCTGCCCGGCGGCATGCCCGGCACACTGAACCTCGAAAAATCGCCGATCGTCACAACCTGCGCGGAATACTGCGCAAAGAACGACATTTACCTTGCGGCAATCTGCGCTGCACCGAGCGTTCTCGGCCATCTCGGCCTCCTGAACGGTAAGGAAGCCATCTGCTTCCCGGGCTTTGAAGGCGAATTAAAGGGCGCCACAATCTCCGAAAAGCCGGTCTGCGTAGACGGCAAGATTGTCACGGCAAAGGGTATGGGCGTTGCCGTGCAGTTTGGCTTGACGCTTGCTGGTCTCATGGTCGGCAAGGACGTTGAAAAGAAGATCCACGACGGCATTCAGTGCACGGATTGATGACCGATATAACCAAAAAAAACGCACTGCGCCGAAAAATGCGTGCGGCACGCAAAGCCTGCACGGATCGCGCTACACGGGATGACTGCCTTTTGCAGCGGCTCATGGCACTTTCGGTGTACCAAAAGGCATCGTGTGTTTTGAGCTACGTAAGCTTCGGCACGGAAGCGGATACGCTCAGAATTCTCGAGCGTGTACTTGCAGACGGCAAAGCGCTTTACGTACCGAAATGCGTGCCAAACACGAACCGCATGGTGTTTTACCGCATCTCGGCTTTACGCGATCTTTCGCCGGGCGCTTACGGCATTTTGGAGCCGAAAGAAGCAGAGGCATATCAAGATGAGGCGAATGCACTGTGCCTTGTGCCGGGACTGGCGTTTTCAGCAGACGGCGCACGGCTCGGGTACGGCAAAGGGTACTACGATACGTTTTTTGCACGGCATCCGGTTTTAAAGCTCGGCCTATGCTACGATTTTCAGCTCGTGCCGCAAGTGCCGACGCAGCCGCACGATGTGCGCATGGACGGTATTTTGACCGACAAGCGGCTCGTTTTGACGGCAGATGAAGAAAGGATGGAATGAAAATATGAGTGATAACGGCAGGCGCTACGCCCCGAAGGACGCGACACCGCGCAGCCAGAATTCGCGCGAATTCAAGCTGAATCTTTCCGAGGATCAGCTCAATCACACAGACGAACTGGAGAACTTGCAGGGCTCTGCCGGCAGCCGCGCACCACAGCGCGTGGAAGAAAGCTCTGCCGGTGCACGCTCCGCCCGCGCGGAACGCAATCAGAAAAAGGAAGCGAAGGAACACAAGAAAAGAAACCGTGTAAAGGCCAGAAAAAACAAGCGCATTTTCGCGTTCACGTGGCTTGCCATGGTTATTCTGGTCTCTTTAACCCTCGCTTCGTACCTGATTGGCGGCTCTAACGATTTTCTCGGTGTAGACCGCACGGATTCCGAAGTGGAGGTCACGATTCCCGAAAACGTGACGCAGGAGCAGCTGACAGACATTCTTTACAAGAGCCACGCGATCGATAAACCGGAGTTTTTCTCCCTTTTCTGCAAATTCACCACGGAAATGGAGTATTTTGAACCCGGCACGTATACGATCAAGACAAACTACGATTATAAGCAGCTTGTCAATACCTTACAGTCCGGCCCGGATCTCGGCGAAGAGATCACCGTCATGTTCCGTGAGGGCATCACGGTGCAGCAGCTTGCCGCTTTGCTGGAAGAAAACGGCCTGCACACTGCAGACGAGATCCTTGAAGCCTGCAACTCTTCGGATTACGACAGCTACTCGGATGTTGCAGCCATCACGAACACAAGTGACCGCTACTATAAGCTCGAGGGCTATCTGTTCCCGGATACGTACCAGTTCTTTGAAAACGATACGGTAGAATCGATCCTTGACCGCTTCCTCAATAACTTTGAAAATAAGCTCACCGACGAAATGCGCGATGACATTGCGAAATCCGGCTATACCACGGATCAGATCATTACGCTCGCTTCCATCATTCAGGCAGAGGCTGCAGATACAGAAGATATGTATAAAATTTCCACTGTTTTGCACAACCGACTGGAAAGCGGCGCAGAGCATGACATCTACACGCTGGACTGCGACTCCACAGTTTATTATCCGTACAAAACCGCGAATGACGCGCCGGAGGGCTTCGTAAGCTCGTACTCCACGTATGACAACAACGGCCTGCCGGCGGGCCCGATCTGCAACCCGGGTCTTGAAGCTATTAAGGCGGCAATCTATCCGTCCGAAGAGGGCAGCGAGTATTACTTCTTCTGCCATGACAGTGACGGCACCCCGTACTATGCTTCCACAATGGACGAGCATTTGATGAACATGGCGGAAGCCGGTCTACTGTAACCGACACAACATTTACGATAACAAAGCTACCTGTGCCTTTCCGGCGAATTTTGTCCGGGAAGGCACAAATGCAGTAAAGGAATGAATTTCATGGAACAAAAACGATATAACGCGCCGGAGCTTCTGGCGCCGGTCGGCGATATGGAGCGCCTTATTTCTGCCGTGCGCTACGGTGCGGACGCGGTGTATCTTGCCGGTAAATCCTTCGGCATGCGCTCTGCGCCTTCCAATTTTACAAACGAGGAGCTTGAAGAAGCTGTAAAATACTGCCACGCGCAGGGCGTGAAGGTCTATGTCACCTGTAATATTCTGCCGCATAACGCAGAACTTGCCGCGCTGCCGGCGTTTCTCGAGTTTTGCCAGGCAATCGGTGTAGACGCGTTCATCATGACCGACCTCGGCGTGATGTCCATGGCAAAAAAATACGCGCCGAATGTCGCGATACACATTTCCACGCAGGCCGGCGTTGTGAATTATGAGACCGCAAACGCGTTTTATAACATGGGCGCAGAGCGCGTCGTGCTGGCACGCGAGCTCTCGTTTGAAGAAATCGCGGAGATCCGCGCGAAAACGCCGAAGGCGCTCGAAATCGAAGCATTTGTGCACGGTGCGATGTGCGTTTCGTTCTCAGGCCGCTGCCTGCTTTCAAACTACATGACCGGCAGAGACGCAAACCACGGCGATTGCGCGCAGCCGTGCCGCTGGGATTATTACCTCATCGAGCGCACGCGTCCGGATCAGGTATTCACGATCGAACAGGATCAGAAATCGACGTATGTCTTCAATTCCCGCGATATGTGCATGATCGAGCACATTCCGCAGCTCATCGAATGCGGCATTTCGAGCCTCAAAATTGAGGGCCGCGCAAAGTCCGCGTATTACGTTGCCTGCGTGACGAATGCGTACCGCCACGGCATCGATGCTGTCATGAACGGTGAGCCGCTTCCGCAGTGGGTCGTGGACGAGACAGAGAAGATCAGCCATCGCGCGTACAGCACCGGGTTTTACAGCGGTCACGAGCCGGGGCAGACCGTAAACAGCGGCGGATACATCCGCGGCTGGGATGTTGCGGCCGTGTGCACCGGCGAAGAAAACGGCATGGTGCGCCTTTCACAGCGCAACCGCTTCTTCCGCGGCGAGACTGTCAGCGTACTGGAGCCGGGCGAAGTGCCGTATGACCTCACACTTAGTGAAATCTACAACGAGGATATGGAGCCAATCGAATCCGCACCGCACGCGACGATGACGGTCTACCTCAAGACCGACCGAAAAATCAAAGAGGGCGCGTTTCTAAGAGTGAAGCGCGGCTGAATAACACCTCCGTTTAGGGCCCATACTTTTCCTATACGGGGGTGTTTTTATGTCTACACGCAGGATCATCGCAACGTATGCGTTTGTGATGTTCTTTCTCGTCATCGCACTGCTCGGCACCGTGACCGCCGCTTTCGGCGGCACAAGCTATACGGAAGCCGCCGGGCGGCAGAGTTTATATACCTTAACGGCCGCCAAGGCGCGCGGCACGATCTACGACCGCAATTTGCAGCCGCTCACAAACGCCGAGCGTGTTTATGTCGCTGCGGTAATTCCCTCGCGGGAAACGCTTGCCAAATTAAACCGCGCTGTACCGGAAGAAAAACGCGAAGTCCTGCGCACGGCGCTTGAAAGCGGAAAGCCGTTTCTGATCGAAGTCACAACACCCGTCAGTGATGACGGCATCCAGACATTTTCCGTCACAAAACGGTATGCAAACCCGCAACCGGCGGCGAATCTGCTCGGGTATCTCGACAGCGACTATAACGGCGCGGACGGTGTGGAAAAAAGCTTCGACGCACTGCTTGCGGAAAACCACGGGGAAATCGACGTTACCTTCGCCATTGATGCGCTCGGCAATGCCATCTCCGGCGAAACAATGCACGTGGAAAACACATACCGCATTGCGGACGGCGGCGTGATGCTGACGCTGGATAAGCGCATGCAGCAGTGTTTGGAAAATGCCTGCGCGGAAATCAAAAAAGGCGCCGCCGTCATTTTAGACTGCAAAACCGGCGAAATTCTGGCTTCCGCAAGCTTCCCGGCCGTAGACCCGAACGACCTTGCTGCGTGCATGGAAAATGAAGATGCACCGTTTGTGAACCGTGCCCTGTGCGCGTATACGCCCGGTTCGGTCTTTAAGCTCATCTGCGCCGCCTCGGCGCTCGAATACGGCATCGATTACAAGGAGGTGTATACCTGCACTGGAAGCATTGTTGTTGACGGCCTCACGATCACTTGCTACGGCGGCAAAGCACATGGGGAAGTGAATCTCCACACAGCGTTGCGCAGCTCGTGCAACGGGTATTTCATACAGCTCGTGCAGAAGCTCGGCGCGGAAAAGATTTTAAGTATGGCGGAAAAGCTCGGCTTTGGTACATCTGTTTCGCTTGCAGACAATTTAGAAACGGCCGCAGGCTCGCTTTCGAACGCGCAAGCCCTTAAAAACGCCCGTGCGCTGGCGCTGTTTTCGTTCGGCCAGGGTGAAACGACTGTCTCACCGCTGAATTTGGCCGCTGCCGTAAACGCCATCGCCGCTGACGGCATTTATATGACGCCGCGGCTCGTATATGGCACGGTCGATACAAATTTATCCGTACAGGAAACCGAAGAAAACACCGGTGAAAAAGTCATGGAGCCGACGACCGCCGCACGCTTACGTGCCTATATGGAAAGCACAGCACGATTCGGTACAGCACGGATCGGCGCGCCGCAAAACTGTGTTTCCGGCATCAAGACCGGCACGGCGCAGACAGGTGTATATGACGAAAACGGGGAAGAAATCGAGAATTATTGGTATGCAGGCTACATCTGCAATGCACAGGAAGAGCCGCTTTATACCCTCGTCGTGTTGGAAGAAACTGCCGGCGAAACGCATGTGCCGCAGGCTTTCCGCAAAATCGGCGAAGCTCTTGTCGATTTTAATTGACAAGCCGGTAAAAAAGCATTATAATAAGATGCGTATGAGGGGTGGAGATATGGCAAGCCTGAATCTTGAAGATATGCAGCAGATTCAAAAAGAACTGCAAGCAAAATATCTCGAAAAGTGGGGAGGCCTTTCTCCGAAAATCGGTCGCGATAAGCTCCTTTGGATGATGATTGAAGCCGGTGAAGTTGCTGACATCATCAAGAAAAAGGGTGACGATGCGATTTTGAACGACCCCGAGACCAGACACCACTTCACGGAAGAAGTGTGTGATGTGCTCATGTATTTAAACGATGTTCTGCTGTGCTACGGCATCACGCCGAATGAAGTCGAGAACGTATATCTCGAAAAGCACAAACGAAACATGAGCCGCTGGTGATTTTAGATTTTAATTTGTTTTATAGCAAAAGGCACGGGCAAATGCACATAGCTGTACCGAACAGAGAGCGGATCCACAGGCTGGAAGATCCTCGGAAAACACCATGTACAGGCCAACCCGTATGACTGCCGCACAGTGATGAGCTGTGCCGTTTTCCGCGTTAAGGAGTTCAAAGTGGTGTATGAAGAAAAGCTTCATGCACAATTTGGGTGGTACCACGGAACTGTCCGTCCCATTGCGGAGGACAGTTCTTATTTTTTTGTAAGGAGTGGCAAAACATGAATATGGACTATTGCCTTTCTGAGCTCAAAGCCCTGCTTTCCATCGATTCTCCGTCCGGCTTTACGGATAAAGCGGCGGACTATCTTATCGGTGAACTGACAGCACTCGGCTACGCTCCGGAAAGAACAAGAAAGGGCGGCGTTTTCTGCTGCCTCGGCGGCGAGGGCAGCCCGCTTGTGCTGATGGCACACGTAGACACGCTCGGCGGCATGATTTCCACAATCAAGCCGAACGGCCGCATCACGATCACGCCGATCGGCGGCCTGCGCGCCGAAAACTGCGAAGCGGAGAACTGCCGCATTTACTCGCGCTTCTCCGGCGTTTACAGCGGCACCTTGCAGCTTTGCAATGCGTCGATCCACGTGAACGGCTCCTACGGTGAAAAGCTGCGCACATTTGAAACGACCGAGGTCGTGCTCGACGAGCCGGTAAAATCCGCCGATGATGTGCGCGCACTTGGCATTGAAGCGGGCGATTTCGTCTGCTTTGACCCGCGCACCGTCATCACGGAAAGCGGCTATATCAAGAGCCGTTTCCTAGATGATAAGCTCAGCGCCGCCATGCTGCTTGCGCTCGCAAAGGAGATCAAAGACAACAACCGCACTTTGAAGCGCAAGATCTACCTGCACTTTACGGTGTATGAGGAGGTCGGCCACGGTGCTTCCGCTTCCGTGCCGAGCGATGCCGAAGAGCTCATCAGCGTAGACATGGGCTGCGTGGGCGACGGGCTTACCTGCACGGAGCGCGAAGTTTCCATCTGCGCGAAGGATTCCGGCGGCCCGTACAATTATGCCGTGACAACCGCGCTTGTGGAAGCGGCGAAGTCCGTCGGTGCAAAGTATGCCGTGGACGTTTATCCGCACTACGGCTCCGACGTAGAGGCATCTCTGCGTTCCGGCTGGGACGTGCGTCACGGCCTCATCGGCGCAGGCGTATACGCTTCACACGGCTACGAGCGCTCCCACATTGAAGGCGTCGAAAATACGTTAAAGCTGCTTGAGGCTTATGTTTTAGACTGAGCTTAGGCTTTTTATATTATTCTATCTGCAAATTATAAAAGGAATGGTGAATACAATGCAGTGGACAGGATTAAATGATCTCAGAGAAAAGTATCTTTCTTTCTTTGAGTCTAAGGGACATCTGCGCCTGCCGAGCTTCCCGCTGATTCCGAAGGATGACAATAGCCTTCTTCTGATCAACTCCGGCATGGCCCCGATGAAAAAGTATTTTACGGGTGAAGTGACCCCGCCGAGAAAGCGCGTTACCACCTGCCAGAAGTGCATCCGTACCCCGGATATTGAGCGCGTGGGCATCACGGCACGCCACGGTACATTCTTCGAGATGCTTGGCAACTTCTCCTTTGGTGATTACTTCAAAAAGGAAGCGACCGCTTGGGCTTGGGAGTTCTTTACAAAGGTTCTCGAGATGCCGGCAGATAGGCTTTATATCTCCATTTATCAGGACGACGATGAAGCGTTTGACATCTGGACAAAGCAAAACGGCGTAGACCCGTCGCACATGGTACGCCTCGGCAGAGAAGATAACTTCTGGGAGCATGGCTCCGGTCCGTGCGGTCCGTGTTCCGAAATTTATTTTGACCGCGGCGAAAAGTACGGCTGCGGCAAGCCCACCTGCGGCGTGGGCTGCGACTGCGACCGTTACGTTGAGGTTTGGAATCTCGTTTTCACACAGTTTGAGAACGACGGCAACAACAACTACACGCCGCTTGACCACCCGAACATCGATACCGGCATGGGTCTTGAACGTTTGGCATGTGTGATGCAAGGCGTGGACAACCTGTTCCTTGTCGATACCGTGCAGAACATCATGAAGCATATCTCCCGCATTGCAAATGTGCAGTACGGTGCGGACGAAAAGTCCGATGTTTCTCTGCGCGTCATTACGGACCACATCCGCAGCACGACGTTTATGATCAGCGATGGTGTTATGCCGTCCAACGAAGGCCGCGGCTATGTGCTCCGCCGTCTGCTCCGCCGCGCGGCACGCCATGGCAGACTTCTCGGCATCAACCACCCGTTCCTCGCGGACGTTGTAGATACCGTCATTCACGAAAACGAGTGCGCTTACCCGGAGCTGCGTGAAAAGAGCGCTATGATCAAAAAGGTCATCGCGTTTGAGGAAGAAAACTTCTATAAGACCATTGATAAGGGCTTCGCGCTGCTCAACGACATCATCGACCGCACCGATGCAAAGGTGCTTTCCGGCGAAGACGCGTTCCTGCTCAGCGATACGTTCGGCTTCCCGATTGACCTGACCAAGGAAATCCTTTCCGAAAAAGGCATGAGCGTTGATGAAGACCGCTTCCGCGCACTGGTACTCCAGCAGCGTGAGACGGCTCGTGCAAGCCGCAAGAATGCCGGTGCAGACGCATGGGCAGGCGACTCCGATGTGCTTGACGACATTGCCAAGACCGAGTTTGTCGGCTACACCGATATGAAGGCAACCGCAAAGGTCACGGCTATCGTGAAAGATGGCGCACGCGTTGAAGCTGTCGAGACCGGCGACGACATCGTGTTCACACTCGACCGCACCTCTTTCTATGCGGAAAGCGGCGGTCAGGTCGGCGATACCGGCGTCATCACGAACGATTCCTGCACCATCCGCGTTCTGGATACCACGAAGAATGCAGCGGGTGTGTTTATCCACAAGGCTGTTGTGGAGGAAGGCTTCCTCCGCGAAGGCGACACCGTTGAGGCTGTTGTAGATGTTGAGAGACGCAGAGCGATCATGCGCAACCACACGGCAGCTCACCTCCTGCAGGCTGCACTGCGCTCCGTGCTCGGCGACCATGTTGAGCAGGCCGGTCAGCTCGTCAACGAGAATGCCGTTCGTTTCGACTTCACGCACTTCTCCGCCCTGACGGACGAAGAGCTGCTCGCGGTTGAGAACCTCGTCAACGAGAAGATCCTCGAAGACATCAAGGTTGAGTGCCGCGAAATGCCGATCGAAGAAGCAAAGAAGCTCGGTGCTATGGCGTTGTTCGGCGAAAAATACGGCGACGTCGTGCGCGTTGTAACGGTAGGCGAATTCTCTAAGGAATTCTGCGGCGGCACGCATATCGATTCCACCGCTAAGCTCGGCCTCTTCAAGCTCGTCAGCGAATCCTCCGTTGCAGCCGGTGTGCGCCGTATCGAAGCGGTCACAGGTCTCAACGTCATTAAGATGATCTACGCAACGAACACACTGCTCAAGGATACCGCTGTTGCGATGAAAGTCAATAACCCGTCCGACCTCCCGGCAAAAGCTGCACAGGTCAACGCCGACCTCAAGGAGAAGGACAGAGAGATCGAATCCATGCGCTCCAAGATTGCATCCATGAACCTCGGCTCCATTCTGGATAACGCCGTGGAAGTTAAGGGTGTCAAGATCGTTACGGCGATGCTCTCCGGCACAGGCAGCGACGCACTGCGCACCATGTGCGATAAGATCCGCGACGAAAAGAGCGATACGGCCATTGTAGCCGTGCTCGCAGGCGTTCTGGACGGAAAGGCAACGCTTGCAGCAACCGCAACGAAAGCGGCACAGGCAAAGGGCGTCAAAGCCGGCGTGCTTGTAAAGGCAGTTGCACAGCTTACCGGCGGCAACGGCGGCGGTAAGCCGGACTTCGCTATGGCAGGCATCAAGGACCAGACGAAGATTGACGAAGCCCTTGCAGCCGTTGAAAAGATCCTCAGCGAACAGATCTAAGTTCTCTCTATACGTTCTATATAAAATCTCAAGAAAGGAGAAAGGCAAATGGACTGCATTTTCTGCAAGATTGCCAACGGTGAGATTCCGAGCACGAAGGTCTACGAAGACGACAAAATGCTCGCATTCCGCGACCTCGACCCGCAGGCGCCGGTGCACATTCTGATGATTCCAAAGGAGCACATCGCTTCCGCAGATGACCTTACGGAAGAAAACGCGCAGACCGTCGCACACATCTTCACGATCGCAAAGAAGATTGCGGCGGCAGAAGGTCTCACGAACGGCTATCGCATCGTCAACAACTGCGGCGAAGACGGCGGACAGACCGTAAAGCACCTGCATTTCCACCTGCTCGGCGGACGCTCTATGGCGTGGCCTCCGGGCTGATTCCCCGCATATAACGAAAATCGATAATTTTTGAAGGTAGGTTTTTACAATGGGTGAAGTTTATAAGATGACGATCGCCGGCTGCGAACGCGAGCTGCCGATCTGCCCGATCAGCGATACGCTGGATATTGCCGGTTTTGTTATGTTCGGCGATGTAGAGATCACCGAGAAGACCGCAAAAGCGCTGATGGAAAAGTGCCCGGAGCACGACATCATCATCACGGCGGAGTCTAAGGGCATTCCGCTGGCTTACGAGATGGCGCGCATCGGCTGCCGTCAGTACGTTGTTGCACGTAAGGGCATCAAGGCGTACATGACGAACCCGATCAAGGTCGAGGTGAAATCCATCACGACAGACCACATCCAGACGCTGTACCTCTCCGAAGAAGACTGCGCAATGCTGAAGGGTAAGCGTATTCTCATCGTAGACGACGTCATCAGCACCGGTGAATCGCTGAGCGCGTTGGAAGATCTCGTGCATGAGATCGGCGGTAACGTCGTCGGCAAGGCGGCTGTGCTCGCCGAGGGCGATGCAAAGGATCGTACGGATATCATCTATCTGGAGCCGCTCCCGCTGTTCTTCAAGTAATTTCATAAAAGCTAAAAAAGCTGTTCGCTTCGGCGGGCAGCTTTTTGCTTTTTATAGGGTATTTCCGGCAGCTTCAATGCATAAAAATCTATGGGTGATGCGGCTTGAAACGGTATTTGTCTTTTAAAATCGCGTATATTCCTGTGGTGTTTTTCCTCGGTGCTCTGACATTTTTTGTGTGCTCTGTTTTGGGTGCGGTACATGCGGTATCTGTGGCCGCAGCACAGACCGAAAACCGCCCCGTAATCGTTCTAGACGCAGGGCACGGTGGGGAAGACGGCGGGGCCGTAGGCGTAAACGGTGTGGAAGAGAAAACGGTAAACCTTGCCATTGCGCTGTTTGTGCGGGAAAAGCTCGAAGCTGCGGGCTACCCCGTGAAAATGATTCGCGAAACGGACACCGCCGTCGGCGATACCACACTGAGCACATTAAACGAACGAAAGCGGTCTGATATTTTATACCGCACACAGATCGTAAACGAGACTGAGAACTGTATTTTTGTGAGCATCCATCAAAACTTTTTTGAGCAAAGTCAATACAGCGGCGCACAGATGTTTTACTCAGCAAATAATGCTAAAAGCGCCGACCTTGCCGAAACCATCCGCCGTGCGGTCATCGAGCAGGTGCAGCCGGATAACACGCGCGCCTGCAAGCAGGCAGAAAGCCGCGTGTATATTTTGAGCCATGTAGACGTACCCGCCGTGTTTGCGGAATGCGGGTTCCTCTCAAACCCGGAAGAAGCTGAAAAACTGTGCGACGAAAACTACCAAAAGAAATTGGCGGCGGCTATCGCGGATGGCATTATCGCCTTTTGCAAAGCGGAATAGCTCTTTACAAAACATCTGTTCCGTGGTAAAATAGGCTTAGAATTATACAAAATAAGGGCGGTGCGCGTTATGGCGGCTAAAAATAAAATCGTCTACATCTGCTCAAACTGCGGGTTTGAATCCGCAAAGTGGGCAGGAAAGTGCCCGGATTGCGGCGAGTGGAACACCATGGAGGAATCCGTCAAAACGGCTGTTTCCGCAAAATCCGCCGTTTCCGGGTATTCTTCTTCAGCTTCTACGCTGCTGACGCGCCCGCTTGCAATTTCAGAGATCGATACGGAGGACGAGCATCGTTATCACACCGGACTTTCGGAGCTTGACCGCGTGCTTGGCGGCGGCCTTGTAAAAGGCTCGCTCGTGCTCATCAGCGGCGACCCGGGTATCGGCAAATCAACCATTCTTTTGCAGATCTGCGAATACCTCGGGCAAAAGCTGCGTATTTTATATGTTTCCGGCGAAGAATCTGCACGGCAAATCAAGCTGCGCGCAGGGCGTCTCGGTGTTTCCAGCCCCAACCTGCGCATTTTGGCGGAAACGGACGTGCAGCTTGTGGTGGAGCACATTCGCACCGAAAAACCGGATATCGTGATGATCGACTCCATCCAAACGATGAACTTTACCGATCTCAATTCGTCGCCCGGCAGCGTCACACAGGTGCGCGAATGCACGAACGCGATCATGCGCTGCTCCAAGTCGCTCGATATTCCGGCGATTCTCGTCGGTCACGTCAACAAAGACGGCGCCATCGCGGGTCCAAAGGTGTTGGAGCACATTGTGGACGCCGTGCTGTACTTCGAGGGCGACCGCCAGATGACGTACCGCATTCTGCGCGCCGTAAAAAACCGCTATGGCTCCACAAACGAGATTGGCGTATTCGATATGGGGGAAGCGGGGCTGCGGCAGATCGAAAACCCCTCGCAGGCGATGCTTTCCGGCCGCCCGACGAACGCTTCCGGCACATGCGTAACCGCCGTAATGGAGGGTACACGTCCGCTGCTCGCGGAGATTCAGGGTCTTGCAACGACAAGCGGCTTCGGCACGCCGCGCCGCATGTCCACGGGCTTTGATTATGCGCGCATGGCGCTGATTTTGGCCGTTCTGGAAAAGCGTGCAGGTTTCTATTTTTCCAATTTAGACGCGTATTTGAACGTCGTCGGCGGCCTGCGCATCGATGAGCCGGCGGTCGATCTGGCCGTTGCAATGGCACTCGTATCAAGCCTGAAAGATACGCCAATCCGCGATGATACCGTCGTGTTCGGCGAGATTGGTCTTGCAGGCGAGCTGCGGTCGGTCAGTCATATCGAGTCCCGCGTTTCGGAAGCATATCGACTGGGATTCACGCGCTGTGTACTGCCGTACCACAGCATGAAGAGCATAGATTCAAAAAGATTCAGCGGGGTGGAGCTCATCGGCGTCCACAACGTGAGGGAGGCATTTGACGCATGTGTGCAGTAAAAGAACGATTTGTTGAAAAGCCGAATCTGCCGGAAAGCAAGGTCACGACAGCGGCGGTCTCCGGCGCATATCCGGAGATTTTGGAAGCTTTAAAGGCGCATGGTATTCGGTGCGTCACAACGGAGTTTGACACGCGTCTGCCGGATCCGATCGCGTACCATGCAGATATGCAGATGTTTCATTTGGATAAGGGACGCACGTTTGTTCTGCGCGGAGAAGAGGCACTCAAAAAGCAGCTTACGGATATCGGCTATCAGGTAGCGGAGACTGCCATGACTCCGGAGCCGAAATATCCGAAAGATGTTCTTTGCAACATGTTAAACCTGAACGGCACGGTGCTTGCAAACCTCGGTGTTATGGATCCGAACATTTACACCTGTCTGGAAGACGCCGGCCTTAAAATGAGACATGTCAACCAAGGCTACACGCGCTGTGCGACGGCTGTTGTGGCGAAAGACGCAATCATCACGATGGATCTCGGCATTCGCGCACTGGCGCAGTTTTTAGGCATCGACGTGCTGCTTGTGCACGAAGAAAACGTTTTTCTGGATGGCTACGATTACGGCTTCTTAGGCGGCTGCTGTGGCCTGATCGACAAAAATGTGGTGGCGTTCACAGGCAAGCTCGATTCTTTAGAGTGCGCGGCGGAGATTCGTGCGTTTCTCGAAAAGCACTGCATACAGTACATTGAGCTGACACAAAACCAGATGATCGACATCGGCGGCATTTTACCGCTGATGGAGCTTGATGCATAATTCTTAATTCTATACGCCTGTGTATTCATGTACAAGCGCCCAAACACGCATATTTCAAAACAGATTCACACGGAAGCATACAAAAGGGCCTGAATCTAAAAAACCCCAAATTATACAAAATAGATATTTTGTATAATTTGGGGGGGAGCAGCATTTTACGAATAGCTGGCTTTTCAAGCGGGTTTTCGTAAAACCTGCGAGATCATCCGTTTTAGCCCAACCCAATGTTTTGCGTTTCAGCTTACTTAAATAAACGCATTCATTATGAATTGTGATTGTGTGCGTTGATTCTTTGTAAATCTCGACTGCGGAAATCCGTGCGTTTCTCAATAAGATTGTTTTTAATAACCTCGGCTCCGTTTTCTCTGCTGTCGGTTTAAGTACCGCAGCATATCTATACGTCTCGTTCCGAATTATAATGATAATTTATAATGATAATCCAAGAGTAAATTCAAGTACCGATTAGGCTAAATCCGAAAGCTTTGCAGCCAACGGAGCCGAACACCAAGCTGCGGCTTTAAAATTCAAAATTTGTGAGGTGTACCCGTTATGGATATTTTGCCTGAAATGCCGGAGATCGTGCGGCAATATGCTTTATATTACCGCAACATAAAAGGCCGCGCGCCGAAGACTGTAAACGAATACTGCTCTGATCTGCGGACATTCTTTCGCTTCATGAAACATTTTCGCGGATATGTTTCACAATATACACCCATGGAGGAGATTCCGATCGACGATATTGACCTTGAATTTATCCGTTCCATCACGACGATGGACATTTTTGAGTTCATGAACTACGCTGCCGACGGACGCAGCAATATGAGCTCCACGCGTCAGCGAAAATCTTCGAGTCTCAAAAGCTTTTTTAACTACCTGACCGTGCACGAGGGTCTTTTGGATTCTAACCCCACAGAGAACCTGACCCCGCCGAAAAAAGCCAAAACCCTTCCCCGCTACCTCACGTTAGAGCAAAGCCGCGAGCTTTTAAACGCCGTGGACGGGCCGGATAAAGAGCGTGACTATTGCATTTTGACGCTGTTTTTAAACTGCGGCATGCGCCTTTCCGAGCTTGTTTCCATCAACATGAGCGACGTGATTCACAACAACTCCACCCTGCGCATCGTCGGTAAAGGCAGCAAAGAACGCATCGTATACTTAAATGACGCATGCTTAGCTTCTATCGATGCCTACGTGCGTGTGCGCCCAAAGGACGACGTGAAGGATAAAACCGCGCTGTTCATCAGCAACCGCGGCACACGCATCAGTCCTAAAACCGTACAGGCCATGGTCAATAAATACCTCACGAAAATTGGGCTTGGCGGCGCGGGATACTCCGTACACAAGCTGCGGCACACGGCGGCGACGCTGATGTACCAATACGGCAACGTGGATATTCGCGTTTTGCAGGATATTCTGGGCCATGAAAATCTCGGCACTACAGAGATCTACACGCACACCTCCAGCAAGCAAATGGAGGAAGCCGCAAACGCCAACCCACTTTCCAAAATGCGTGAAAAGACTGATAAGAATGAGAAATAATTAAAATTAAGCAAAATGAAAGCCTCTGTCGATTTCAGTTCGATAGAGGCTTTTATGTTTGTTTTAAATTACTGTAAATGATCGGAAGTATCCGTTTTATCCGAGAACAGAGATTCCTGCTCCATAATCTTACGGTCGATCAAGCGGCCGTTCACGTACACATACTGCGGCTTGTCATCGTCATCATCGTCCAGTTCATCACTGTCGAAATTGAACGTATCGCCGTCTTTGGCTACGCGAATTTCAGCGTCCTTCGCTTCCGCTTCCTTTTTGTAGAACGGCTGGATCAGGTACGTATCGAGCAGCGAATACGTCGCAAAGCTCGTCAGATAGCTGATGAACGCACACAGGAAAATGATTACGAGCAGCAGCGGGATCACCGCAAATGCCGCCGGGCAGAACAAAAACGCAATGAACAAACCCGCAAGGATTACCGTAATCATCAGGTTGCGCAATAAGCCCATAATAGAGAAAATAAACGCGTTTCTGTAAATGTGGCGCAGCTTCAAGTCAAACGTGACGATCATAACCGGAATGTAATACTGCGCAAACAGCATTAGAATCGACAAGATGCAGCAAACTGCAAGCGGAATCATAAACATCCAGTTGTCCGATACACGTGTGGAATAAAAGAAGATTGAGAAGCTCAAGATTACATATGCGAGATACACGATCACGCCGTTCAAAAGTGCCGACTTCCAGTTGTTTTTCACAGCGTCCCAGAAATCCGACCAAACGAACGCATGCTCTTCCCTTGCGAAGTTTCGCGTTACATACGCTAAGCCGCATGTGAACGGCGAAAGCAGGATGAGCGGCAGTGTAACCGCATACAGAATGTACAGGTCAAGCACACCGAAGAACGACGTTGCATAAAGAAAGTGCGGAATCGGTAAAAGAAATACGCCCACCATCAACGCGATGACCACAATAAATGGGATCATAAATGTCAGATTCAACTGCACCAGTTTAGACAGCTTTCGCCACAAGATCTCAAAAAAACGTACCGGCGCTGCCTTTTTCGGTTCATCTTTGTCAACGCCCGGACCCGGCTTATCATAATTACCGAAAAGTCCTAAAAATGCCACAAAATCAACTCCAGAATTAGATTAACTCGTTTTTGCACGAGGATGACACTCATTATACACGCTTTTCACGTGATTATCAAGGTCTAATAAATGAACATATACCTGTGTGGACGAAATATCTGCATGTCCCATCATGGTTTGAATGTCTTTTACGGAAGCACCGCCCTGCAAAAGGTGCATGGCAAACGAATGACGCAGCGTGTGCGGCGTAATCTCCTTCGTAATGCCGGCCTCCGCCGTATACGCCTTGATAATTTTCCAGAAACCCTGGCGCGTCAAACGCGAGCCGTTCAGATTGACAAACAGCGCGTCTCCGCTGTTATCCGGGTCCACGATCAGATCGCGCATACGGTAAAGATAATCGGATACAGCAACGACCGCTTTCGCATAAATCGGAATGGTGCGCACGCCCTTGGTGCCGCGGCAGAACAGCTTTCCCGTGCGCAGGTTGATATCCTGCACGTTGAGGTTGATGAGCTCACTGACGCGAATACCGGTGGCATAAAGAAGCTCCAGCATCGCTTTATCGCGGCAGCCCTTAGCTTCCGTGACATTCGGCTGGGAAAGCAGCAGGTCTATCTCCTCGCTTGTCAGCGTCTGCGGCAGCTTTTTCGGCTCTTTTTCAAGCTTTACGGATTTCGCCGGGTTCACCTGCATATCCCCGCGCAGGATGAGAAACTTATAAAAGCAACGCACAGAGGCAATATTGCGGGAGATCGTGGAATTTGTGCGGTTTAAGCTGTGCAAATGCTGCACATACGCTTCCACCGTCTCCGTTTCCACTTCGAGTGGAGATGTTATATTTTCACCCTCCAAGTAGCGCAGGAAAGCCGAAACATCGCGCAGATAAGAATCCCGCGTATTTACGGAACTCGGTTTCTGCACGAGCATGTACTCGCGAAACAGCACGAAGTATTCATCCATGTTCATTCATTTCGGCCTCCTTTGCTTTAAAATCTAAATTTGTAAAATCAAAAAGTGCAATGCACCGTATAAAATCGAAATGAAAATCAGCGCCGCAAACGCAAACAAAAACCGCACGGTGCAGTTTTTTACGGAAAGCGGTTCTCCGTTTCCGAAAAACACCCGACAGCTGCGCCTTGCCGTGCAAAGCGCTTCCGCCGCAAGCAGCAAAAGCACCGTGATGCACAGCATTGTCATCGGCAGATAATCAAAGCACCGCCGAAAATACGATCCGATACCCTCAAGCCGGATCAGTGCCGTAAGCGACGTGCCAAGCGTGAAGCCCTTCAGAATTATCGCAGTGGGAATCACAAGCACACCTAAAAACGTCATGCCAAATAAAAAAATCGGCAATGCGTAAAAAAGCGAATCAAATAAAAATGCGGAAAATACAAACGGAAAGTCCGTCCCCGTTTCAAACGGCCCCCTAAACCACACAGAGCCGGAAACCGGCGCCATAGCTATTTGCGATGTCCGTGCAAATAAGCAACCGAACAAAAAGCCAAGCAGAAACAAAATGCGCAAAGCCATTAAAACAGATAAACTACGTGGTTTTGCATATTTCGGCTTTGCTTCCATTTTCGTTCACCACCTGTAAAAGATGGTCAATCTATATGTGAAGTGTCGCCGTGTTATGCCTTGCACACTCACATGGAAAGTTCTTCGGCGCGGTGCGTGCAGGCTTCAAACGAGCTGATCATCGCCTCATTAAAGCCCTGTTCTTTCAAGACATTCAGCAAAGCAAATGTTGTGCCGCCCTTTGACGTGACCATATCCATAAGCGCCTGTGGGTCTTTGCCGCTGTTTAAAAGCATATCGGCGCTGCCTTTCATGGTCTGGCAGAACAGTGTAAGCGCGGTCTTCGGGTCAATGCCCTGCTGCGCTGCATAATCACAAGTGAGCTTTGCGAGCAGATACAAATACGCAGGCGAGCTGCCGCTGACCGCAATCACCGCATTCATCTGCGCTTCGTCAATCTCCTGCGTAACACCGCAGCAGGAGAAAGCGGAACGCACGCGCGCAAAATCCTCTTCCGGCACATTGCTTGTCCGGCACAGCGCCGTAGCGCCCTCACCGAGCAGCAGCGGCGTGTTCGGCATGGCACGCACGTAGCGGCGGTCTGCGCCGAGCGCGTCCTGTAAATTCTTAAACGTTACGCCCGCAGCGATTGAAACGATGACAACGTCGTCTGCATTCTTCTTCGCAACGGTCGGCGCAATAACGCGCAGCACCTCCGGGAAAATCTGTGGCTTTACGCAAAGGAACACCGTATCACAAAGCTCGGCAACTTCTTCGGCAGAAGTACAGGCTACGCAACCGGATTCTGTAAAGCGCTGCATTTTTTCCGCGTGCGGATTGTACATATAAATATCCCCGACCGGGAAAGTGCCGGAAGATAAGATACCGCCAATAATCGCGGACGCCATGTTTCCTATGCCGATAAAGCCCAATTTGCCGTTTTTCATGATACGCCACCTCACTTCTGTCTTATATACTATAATACTTTTTAGCCAAATTTGCAAGAGCTTCCGTGAATATTTTTGCATCTGTACAAATTTATGTCTATAATCTTATGTAAACTTATGAATATGCAGTTCTGCTTTGCTCCAAGTTATTGTGAATAAATATGCAAAATTGTTCTTATACTCTTGATTGGCAGCTACAAATTATGGCTTAAAATCTGATTTTTTCATCTCTATTCACACCCATTACTCCACCGCATACGCTGCATATTACAAATATTACGCTCCGTATAATAAGAAGTACAACCCGCATATTTGCATACAGCATAACGCTTATCACAACATAGAAAACTGCATAGAGCGTGCCAAGCACAAGGCCGTGCAGCAAGCCTTTTTCCCCCGCGAGGCGCGCCGCAAGGAAAGCAGAAGCAAAAACGGAAACGCCGCCGATCACCGCCGCAGCCATACCGAGTATAGGCTCAGACGGCAAAAAGCCGAGCTTTAAAATCATAAAGGCACAAACCGCGATCAGCACAGCCGAAAACAGCACAGAAAACAGGAGACCCAAAAACAGCTTCTTAAAATTCAGCATAGAAAAAGCCCCTTGAAATAAGTTTTGTTTCATACTTATTCCAAAGGGCTCAAAACTATTCGCTTTTAAAAAGAGTGAAACTTACGCATCTTCCTCGTGGATGGTATCGACGCTGCCGATCGCCCAACGCTTGATGCGCAGTCTTGCACGGTCGCTGCCGGTCTCGATGATAACGCTGTCGGTCTCATCCTTTACAGCGATGATTCTGCCGCAAATGCCGCCGATGGTCGTGATCTCGTCGCCGACCTGTGCGTTCTTGCGCATTTCCGCTTCCTTCTTCTTCTTCTTGTTCTGCGGGCGGAAGAAGATGAAGTATATAGCCGCGATGATCGCACCGTAAACAAGGAGCGTGATCAGCATGCTGGACATGTTGCCGCCGGCTGCTGCACCTGTCGTTGTCAAAACACTCAAATTCATGGTTTTCTTTCCTTTCTTTCATGGTGCGCTCCGTTCGACTGCAAAGCGGTCAATACACCCGTCACCAAATTAACTTTATACATTATAACAAAAGCCATTCGTGGTTGCAAGGATTTTCTAAATTCTTTTGTTAAATTTCTCTGAATACTCCTGATAAAATGCTTCAAACCGGTCTTCATCGAGCGCGTTACGAATGCGTTCCATCAAATTGTTGTAGAAATAAAGATTGTGCATAACCGTCAAGCGCATGGCAAGCATCTCCCCCGCTTTGAAAAGGTGGTGAATATAAGCACGGGAAAACTTGCGGCAGACCGGGCAGTCGCAGGTCGGGTCGATCGGTTGATCGTCCAGCGTGTATTTCGCATTGAGCATATTGCGCACGCCTTCATTTGTAAATGCATGACCATGGCGTGCATTGCGGCTCGGCATCACGCAGTCGAACAGATCAACGCCGCGGTGCACCGCTTCCAGAATATTTGTCGGCGTGCCCACACCCATCAGGTAGCGGATCTTATCCTGCGGCATATGCTCTTCAACCGCTTCAATCACTTCATACATGACCTCTGCCGGCTCGCCGACCGCAAGACCGCCAATAGCATAACCATCGAGCCCCAATTCCGCAATCTCCTTCATGTGGTTCACGCGCAGGTCGATGTATGTGCAGCCCTGGTTGATGCCGAACAGCATTTGGTTCGGGTTGATCGTATCCGGCAGCGCATTCAGTCTGTTCATCTCCGCCTTGCAGCGGCGCAACCAGCGTGCTGTGCGTGCGCAGGAATTTTTCGCGTAGTCGTATTCCGCCGGGTTTTCCACGCATTCGTCAAACGCCATGGCGATGGTAGAACCGAGATTGGACTGAATACGCATGCTTTCCTCCGGGCCCATGAAGATGCGATGGCCGTCGATGTGCGACGCAAACGTCACGCCTTCTTCTTTGATATTGCGCAGCTTTGCGAGAGAGAAAACCTGAAATCCGCCGCTGTCCGTCAGTACAGGGCCGTCCCAGCCGGTAAACTTGCGTACGCCGCCCATTTTGCGCACCACGTCATCGCCCGGGCGCAGATGCAGGTGGTACGTGTTGGAGAGCATCACTTGACATTTAATATCTTTAAGATCGTAAGCAGAAACCGCACCCTTAATCGCCGCAGCCGTCGCGACGTTCATAAACGCCGGTGTCTGCACCGTGCCGTGCACGGTTTGGAGCTCGCCGCGCCGCGCGTGGTTTTCTCTTTTGATAAGCTTGTACATGTAAAGAAAATTCCTTTCAAAGTTATTTGATGAACATGGCGTCGCCGAAGCTGAAGAAGCGGTAGCGCTCCTTGACGGCAGTGTTATACGCATTCAAAATGCGTTCGCGGCCCGCAAGCGCGGAGACCAGCATGATGAGCGTACTTTCCGGCAAGTGGAAGTTCGTGATAAGCGCATCAAGGCCCTTAAATTCAAAGCCCGGATAGATGAAAATATCCGTCCAGTCATCGTCCTCGCAAATTTTGCCGCATTTCTTTGCGACAGATTCAAGCGTACGGCAGCTCGTAGTGCCGACAGCGATCACGCGTCCGCCATTTTTCTTCGTCTCGTTGATGGCGTCGGCAGTCTCTTTCGGCATGTGATAATGCTCGCTATGCATTTTGTGGTCGAGAATGTTATCCACGCTCACCGGGCGGAACGTGCCAAGGCCGACATGCAGTGTGACGAACACGACCTTCACGCCTTTTGAGCGAATTGCATCGAGCAGCTCCGGCGTAAAGTGCAGACCAGCCGTCGGCGCAGCGGCAGAACCTTCCTCTTTGGAATACACCGTCTGGTAGCGCTCTTTATCCTTGAGCTTTTCTTTAATATAGGGCGGCAGCGGCATCTGGCCAATCTTATCCAGCTCCGTGAAGAAGTTCGTGCCCTTGTCGTAATGGAAGCGGATCAGGCGGTTGCCGTCGTCCTTCACTTCGATGACCTCGCAGGTCATAGAGCTGCCCTCGAACGTGAACGAGGTGCCGACCTTTGCACGCTTGCCCGGACCTGCAAGTGCTTCCCATACGTCGTCACCGCAATTTTTCAGAAGCAAAAATTCAACATGCGCGCCGGTCTCGTTTTTAATGCCGTAAATACGCGCAGGCAAAACACGGGAATTGTTGAGTACAAGACAATCGCCCTCATTCAAATACTCCGTGATGTCGTGAAAATGTCTGTGCTCGATCTCACCGGTTGTTTTGTCCAACACCATCAGGCGCGAAGCGTCACGCGGTTCAATCGGCGTCTGGGCGATAAGTTCTTCCGGAAGCTCAAAATCAAAATCTTTTGTCTGTAAAGTTTGCGTATCCAAGTATATTCCTTCCAATCTGAATTAAAATAGCCGCATCCCCCAAATTACGCAGGATTATTCTAAGAATTTTTTATAAATAAATTGACAACAATCCGTATTCCATGTATTATAATAAGGATAGAGGCGCGGTTTGTAAAAGTATCCGCGGGTTTTGGCCCTCCACAGGCATCGGCCCGCAGAAAAAGGACACACCGCCGAAGATCTCAGCGCATGTGGTACGCTTGGATCTGGTTGCTGTGGCGAAAGCCCCGTAACTGTCATCTGCAATAGGATGGAGTGCTATCAGAGCTTTTCCGCAGGGAGACTTTCGTAAAAGCCTGTGCACATTCTATTATATTGTATGTATGACCGGATTTCAACCGGTTTTTTTTCGCTCAAAAATGAAATTTGACCTTAATTTTGTTTTTGAGCGTACATTTCATCATTTTTGAAAGGATGTCCTGCAAACAGGACGGGTGAAAGAAATGAAAAAGTATAATGTCGGTATCATTGGTTGCACAGGCATGGTCGGTCAGCGTTTTGCAACGCTCCTTGAAAACCATCCGTGGTTCAACGTGACCGCGCTTGCGGCCTCTTCCCGCTCCGCCGGTAAAACATATAAAAGCGTCGTAGAAAAGCGCTGGGCTATGAAAACGCCCATTCCCACAAGTATGGCGGATATGATCATCTTAGACGCTGTTGCAGATATGGACGAAGTCGTCTCCAAGGTCGATTTTGTATTCTGCGCCGTCGATATGAAAAAAGACGAAATCCGCGCCCTTGAAGAAGCTTATGCGAAAAAGGAGTGCCCGGTCGTCTCCAACAACAGCGCAAACCGCGGCGTCGAGGATGTGCCGATGGTTGTGCCGGAAATCAACGCCGACCACATTGAAATCATCAACGCACAGAGAAAGCGCCTCGGCACAAAGCGCGGCTTTATCGCCGTAAAGTCCAACTGCTCCCTTCAGAGCTACGTTCCGGCTATTCACCCGCTGATGGGCCTCGGCGTCACGAAGGTGCTCGCCTGCACATATCAGGCCATCTCCGGCGCCGGCAAAACCTTTGAAACGTATCCCGATATTCTCGACAATGTCATCCCGTATATCGGCGGCGAGGAAGAAAAATCCGAGCAGGAGCCGATGAAGCTGTGGGGCCACATTGAGGGCGATAAGATTGTCAACGCGACCACCCCATCCATCACGGCACAGTGCTTCCGCGTGCCGGTTTCCGACGGCCATACGGCTGCGGTGTTCGTCTCCCTGGAAAAGAAGGTTTCACCGGAGGAAATCATCCGCCGTTGGACAGAGTTCCGCGGCCCGGCACAGGAGCTCGAGCTGCCGAGCGCACCGAAGCAGTTCCTGCACTACTTTACGGAAGCAGACCGTCCACAGGCAAAACTCGACCGTGAACTGGAGCATGGTATGGCCGTTTCCATCGGCAGACTGCGCCCGGATACCCAGTATGACTACAAGTTCGTTTGCCTTTCCCACAACACACTGCGCGGCGCAGCAGGCGGCGGTGTTCTGCTTGCAGAGCTGCTCGCGAAGAAGGGCTATTTTGACTAATACCGTTCAGGAGGTATTTTTTAGATGAAAGAAACCATTTTTACCGGCGCAGCGGTGGCGCTTGTTACCCCGTTTAACCCGGATATATCCGTAAACTACGAGGAGCTTGAAAAGCTCATCGAGTTTCAGATCACAAGCGGCACCGATGCCATTGTCACCTGCGGTACCACCGGCGAAGCGGCAACGCTCACCGATGAAGAGCACGTGAAGGTCATCGAGTTCACCGTAAACAAGGTTGCCGGCCGCGTGCCGGTCATCGCAGGCACCGGCAGCAATGATACCGCCTACGCCGTGGAGCTCTCCCAAAAAGCAGAAGCACTCGGCGCAAACGGCCTTCTGCTTGTTACGCCGTACTACAACAAAACTTCCCAGCGCGGCCTCGTTGCAAGCTTCAACCGCATTGCGGGCAGTGTAAAAATTCCGTGCATTGTGTATAATGTCCCGAGCCGCACCGGCCTCAACATTCTGCCGGAAACGTACTACGAGCTCTCGAAGACGCAGAACATCGTTGCCACAAAGGAAGCAAACCACGACATCTCCGCGCTCATCAAAACGCGTAAGCTTTGCGGTGATGACCTCACGGTTTACTCCGGTGAAGACACGCAGACTTTGCCGATTGCGTCTCTCGGCGGCAAGGGCGTCATCTCTACGTTCTCCAACATCATGCCGAAAGAAATGCACGAGCTTGCCACCGCTTCCGTTGCGGGCGACCTCAAGACGGCGCAGGCACTCACGTTTAAGTATCTCGACCTCATGAACGCACTGTTCATGGACGTCAACCCAATCCCGGTAAAGCAGGCATTGAACCTGATGGGCTTCAACTGCGGCCACTGCCGCTTGCCGCTTGCCGATATGTCCGATGAGCAGATTGCAAAGCTGAAAGTCGAAATGGCAAAGCATCTGCAGCTCGCCTGATTAAGAAAGGAACGGACGTAAAATGACAAGGATTGTTTTATGCGGCTGCTGCGGCAAAATGGGTCACTTCATCACGCAGCTTGTTTCCGAACGCACCGATTGCGAGATTGTTGCCGGCATTGATCTGAACGTCAATGCACAGACTGCTTCCTACCCCACTTACACCTCCATCGATCAGGTGACGGAAGCGGCAGATGTTATCATCGACTTCTCCCACCCCTCCCTTTTGACGCCGATTTTGCACTACGCGGCAGAAAAGGGTGGCATTCCGGCTGTGCTCTGCACCACGGGCTACACAGCAGAGCAGACCGCGGAGCTTACCAAAGCTTCCGAAACGCAGCCAATCTTCTATTCCCGCAACATGTCACTCGGCATTAACCTGATGCTGGAGCTTGCAAAAAAGGCGGCAAAGGTGCTCGGCGACCAGTTCGACATTGAGATCGTCGAAAAGCACCACAATCAGAAGATTGACGCGCCGAGCGGCACGGCTTTGATGCTTGCCGATGCGCTTGCTTCCGTGCGCGACGGCGAAACGCAGTATATGTACGATCGCCACGCACAGCGCAAAAAGCGCGAAAAGAGCGAGATTGGCATCCACTCCGTGCGCGGCGGCACCATTGTCGGCGAGCATGAGGTGATCTTTGCGGGCAACAACGAGGTCATCACGCTCTCCCATTCCGCGCAGTCCAAAGAGCTGTTCGCGGTGGGCGCAGTAAACGCAGCGGTATTCATGAGCGGCAAAGGCCCCGGCCTTTACGACATGTCCGCTTTGGTTTAAGAAAGGATGGAACAGATCATGTGCACAACCGAAATCAGCACGGTCAGCAATATCACACTGGTCACCCTGCAAGGCAGCCCCGCCACCACAGGCTTTATGGCTGAGGTATTCGAGCGCATTGCGGAGCTCGATATCAACATCGATATGATCTCCATGCCCCCGAACCACGGTGCAAATGCCGGCCTTTCTTTTACCATTTCTGACCAAGACCTCATCGAGGTGCTGTCTTTTGCGAATACGCTCAAGGCCGAGACCGGCATCAAGGTTATCGTCAGCAGCGTGAACCATAAAATCTCCGTCTATGACCCGCAGATGAAAAACACGCCGGGCATGGCAGCCAGAGTGTTCAGCGCCATCGCCGCAAGCGACGCCGACATCCGCCTCATCACGACCTCCGAAGTCGAGATCTCCCTTCTCGTCACGGAAGCGGACTACGACACCGTTTTGGAAGCCATCGAAGAAGCGGTCAACGCGAAATAATTTTATAAATACGAAAACAGAAGGTCAAGTCTCTTATCCGGCTTGACCTTCTGTTTTTGATTGATAGCTTCAACAATACCCGGTGCCATTTCATAGTATTCTCTGATTTCCGCTTCGCCGTTCGGCCGATCGTGTCATATATATGGCATATAAAAAACGAGTGAACACAAAAGCCAAAGCCGCTGAATACACTCGTTTTTATGGTGCGGATGTTCATAACCAACCTAAAATCCATATTGAAAATCCGGCTGAAAGCTCACATATTTCCCCGTACATTTGCCGATTTACTTCCTCTTTGCTATGATTATAATACAAAACATTAAGGAGGCAGTTTTTATGGAAAAGTATATTACAGACGAACGCACGGGACTGAGATATGAGTTGGTCGGTGACTATTACCTTATCACCGGAGATGATGAGCCGGAGGAAGAACAGAAGCCAATCGGAATATGGGGGCAGCGACATCTTCGTTATCTCAAGGAGCATCACCGTGTGCGATATGCCAACCTGCTGACCAGCGGAAAAATGAATGCCTATCTCGCAGATATTGACCGGCAGGCGGAAGAACTTTTTCTCCGGCTGGTAAAGCAAATGGCAGATGCAGATGGCATTACAGAAAAACTGAAAGCTTGCGACCAAATGAAATGGGTCGGGCGGATGAACAGTATTCGAGACCGTGTAACTGAAATTGTGAACAATGAACTTATACTCATATAAAAAACAGAGGTCGATGCCTTTTTGGGGGTATCGACCTCTGTTTTTGGGTATTATATCACTTGTGCTGCGTGGAACAATTCTCAGCCTGCAACCTCAAGAAGTTTCTTGCTAACTCTTGCCTGTACATCAATATAGTAAGCAAGCTCTGCGTCATTCAGATCTTCACTTTCCCACTTGTCAAATTTCTCGACCATATCAGCATACTTGCTCATATACTTTGTATAATCGGCAAGCAGGCTGACATCGCTCGGATTGTCACTGTATTTTTTCATAAGCGTAACATATTTTTTCCAGTCGGATCATAACTGCCTCCATTATTCAATCATGAAGATTTTTTAGCTATCGGGCCTTTTTATTGCTTCAAATAGCAAACAAAATCTCTGTTATTTATTTAGATAGAAAAACAATCCTATACAGCCAAGTAATATCACAATATAAAAAAGATCCGCAATATGTAACGATTCTTTTGGAGACATTGGATAATCTCCCGTAAATCCTCGGCAGTACATGGCCGCATGCATTTCATCTGCCATTTCTTCAGATTTCAAAAATGTAATTCCAAGAATTCCAGACAAAGCGCCTGCTTTTTGTGGATTTTTTCCTACTGACCTTAATCTGACAGAAGTCAGAATATCGGTACAAACTTCTCCAAGGAGGGAAATATATTTTAAGGTGATATCCAGGGTAAAAATAAACAAAGATGGAACATGAAAGTTCCTCAGGCTTCTGGTAAGCTTATTCCAGGAAGTTCCGGCTGATAATATACCGATAAGGGTTACAGATACATAAACTCTGCAGGTAATATTTACAAGCGTCTGGGGATTTCCCATAAAAA
>OLNE01000735.1_pt1 | contig 28544 bp, 28 predicted proteins | sample 1672431 | NCBI WGS metagenome assembly OLNE01 (sample SAMEA3136685, study PRJEB25190) | human gut metagenome | reverse complement strand
GTAATCGTTCAGAACCCTACCCTTGCACCAGCAATCGAAAAATCAGACTATGAGCTAAAGACACCAGAAGCAGACGCAAGCGTAGACGCTGATACCGTCAATGACGCTACCGCATTTCTGGAAACATTCTTTAAGCTCTACCCAACAGCCACAGAAAAAGAGCTTGCCTACTATGTAGCTGGAAATGTGATTGAACCTATCGGCAGGGACTACCTTTATTCTGAATTGGTAAACCCTATCTTTACAAAGAACGGGGATAATGTGAAAGTCAAGGTAGCGGTAAAATTCCTTGATAATCAGACAAAGGCGACGCAGGTATCACAGTATGAGCTTGTGTTACAAAAGGATAGTAACTGGAAGATTGTAGGATAAATGATATAAAAAGACCGTAGCCTGTAATATAACACTCTGATGTGATATACAAGCTACGGTTTTGTCATTGATTATTTATAGGTAAGGAAATAGTTGTAGAAAAGCCTTTATTTAATGCACTTGAAATGGAAACTGTTCCTTTATGAATAGAAATGATTTCTTTCACAAGAAGAAGTCCTAGACCATGTCGCAAATCTAACCTATTATCTGTACTTTGTAAATAATGAGGTGTCGATTGTATTTTTTGTAGTTCTTTTTCGGAAATTCCTTTTCCATTATCGCTGATTACTAATTCTAAATTATTTCCATTTATTTCTAATCTAACTGAAATTATACAGCCGTTTTCATTATGATTGATACTGTTAGAAATAATATTTTGTATTGCTCGACATAGCAATCTTTCGTCGCCTATAATAGTGATTTGTTCTGTATTATGGTTTAAGTTCAATTCAAATTCAAACTTATTATTTATATTGCTGTTTAGATATTCAGCAACAATTTCTCGTATCAATTTACAGAAATGAACTGGTTTTTCTTGATGTGGTTGCACATTATAATTTAATTGGCTTACAAGGTTTAAATCTTGAACCAAATTTTTGATTTTTACACTTTGAATTTTGATAATATTAGCTTGTTTTCTAGCGTTTTCCTCAACATTTAATGAAGAAGATATTCTATCTGCATATCCCATAATCATGGAAAGGGGTGTTCGTATATCGTGTGAAACGCCACTTATCCAGTTTGCTCTTGCTTGATTTTGTTTTTTTAATTGCAATGACGTTTCGTTGATACGATTTCCAATTTCTTCCAATTCTCCATTTATATTAAGTGTAACCGTTTCGCCGTGTGATAGTTTATCTATTCCATTGAGTATAGGGGAAATTTTTAACATCACATTTCGTTTTGATAAGTAGTACACAATAAATAGAATGGCAATATTTGATACTAACATAATCAAAAAAAGAAAGGGTGTTTTCTGTATTGCTGATAAGGGAAGATAGTTAGTCATAAATTTTGAATAGCTGTTCTTTGGATAACCTAATACTAATAAATCATTTCCTTGTTTCCATGTAAATACGGGATAATTTTCGATATACCCCTTAGAAAAGGTAGCAACATCTTGTAATGAATAGTTTAATGGTATTTCTTTTGGTAGATTGTGTTTCCATACTACATTACCATTATCATCTATTACTATTCCCCAGATATTGTTTGTAACTAAATCTTTTTGACATTTATTATTTAATATATATTCTCCATTTTGAATAGTAAGGTTATTAGATACTTTTTCTAGTATTTGAATAGGATTATCTTTGCTTATACTGTTGACAGTACCATTAAAAGTTAGGAAGAAAATTAATAAATCTAAAAGCACTATAAGAATTACTACTGATAAGTATATAAAGAAATGTTTACTGATAAATTTTCCAAAATTACGCATTATTGTAACCTGCTTTCCACGTTTATTTTATATCCCAATCCTTTAACAGTTATTAATGATTTTGGTTTTGAGGGGTTAAGTTCAATTTTTTCTCTTATACGTCGAATATGAGCAAGGAGAGAATTTCCATATCCAAATGGGTTATCGCCCCATACAGCTTCACAAAGAGCGTCTATTGTTACAATATGATTAGCATTTCGTACAAGTGTTTCTAAAATATCATGTTCTTTTGCGGTAAGAGGTAAAACTTCATCGTTCTTTATAACTTGTGCATTAGCCAAATCAATTTTACAATCATGTAATTCTATAAGAGGGCTATCTTCCTTATAACATCTGCGTAATACGGCATTTAGGCGAAAGACAAGTTCTTTTGGCATAAAGGGTTTTGTTATATAATCGTCAGCTCCTAACCCAAAACCAGAATATTTATCTTGTATATCATCTTTTGCAGTCAAAAATATTACTGGAATATTAGTGAAACTTCTTAGTGCGTCCATAAGTTCAAAACCGTTTCCGTCTGGAAGCATAACATCTAATATAGCTATATCTGGTTTTTCCTGTTGGCAGATTTCCAAAGCTGATTTTACACAATCAGCGGTAATAATATTAAAAAAGTTTTCATCTTCTAATATGGTAATGAGCATACTTCTTAAACTTTCTTCATCATCAACTATTAATACTTTTTTTGATTTTAAGTATGTATCTTTCATTTGTTTGTCACACTCTCTTTATCTTTTTCTTTATCCTATTATAACATTCTGAAAAAAGTTGAACAGTCATTTTCGCATTTGTAAGGTAAATGTAAGGTAGAGAGAATGTTGCTGTAATGTCGGTGTTTTATATTATAAGTAACGAGAAAGGAGTTAAAAATTATGAAAAACATGATTGAAACTAAAAATTTGACAAAAACATACAAAGAGTTTATTGCAGTAGACCACGTATCTTTACACATTAAGAAAGGTAGTATTTACGGTTTTCTCGGACCAAATGGTGCTGGGAAATCTACGACTATGAAAATGCTTTTGGGTTTGACTGCACCTACTGATGGAGAATTTCAAATTGATAACATGACTTTCCCGAATGACCGTGTTCGTATTTTGAAAGAAGTTGGTTCATTTATCGAGTCTCCGTCATTCTATCCAAATTTAACAGGTAGAGAAAACCTTGATATTATTCGTAGAATTTTAGAACTTCCAGCGTCAAGTGTTGATAAAGCATTAGAATTAGTAGGATTATCTGAATTTGGTAATCGCTTGGCAAAAAAATATTCTTTAGGAATGAAACAGCGTTTAGGTCTTGCTTCTGCTCTACTTGGCGAACCACCAGTTTTAATTTTAGATGAACCAACCAATGGTTTAGATCCAGCAGGTATTCACGAAATTCGCAATCTCATTAAAACACTTCCAAAAAGATATGACTGTACGGTTCTAATTTCGTCACATATGCTGTCAGAAATTGAATTATTAGCAGACAATATTGGTATTTTAAATCATGGAAGATTATTATTTGAAGGAAGTCTTGATGATTTGAAATTGACGGCACATCAAGCTGGCTTTGAAAATGATAACTTAGAAGAAATGTTTTTATCTATGATTGATGAGGACAATGCCAATAGAAAGCAGAGGTTAAAATTATGAAGAATTTAACCGTAGAATTAAAAAAATGTAAACGTACTGGAATATTAGTGGTTTTACCGCTTGTTGGACTTCTTGGTGCATTATACGCTTTTGTAAATTTTATAGTTCGTAAAGAGGTTTTGTTGAGTTTACCGCTTCCGCCTATGGACGTTTTGCTGACACAACTTTATGGAATGGTTATGGTTCTTAATATGTTCGGCATTATCGTGGCAACAACTTTAACATATAATATGGAGTTTCAAGGAAATGCAATTAAAAAGATGTATATGCTTCCTTTTAAGACATCATCTATTTTCAAAAATAAATTTTATATATTATTTGTTTTGCTTACTTTTTGTATCGTCTTGCAAAATGGAGCATTGTGTATTATTGGAAATATCTTTTTACCCAACGGAACTTTTGAGTTACTAACACTTGTCAAATATACAGGATATTGCTTTGTATCATCTTTACCTGTATTGGCATTTATGCTTTTGGTGTCATCACGATGTGAAAATATATGGTTTACATTAGGTATTGGAGTAGCAGGTTTTTTTAGCGGTATGGCAATGTCCCTTTCAGATATATCACTATTTCTTGTCAATCCATTTGTACTGATGATGAAACCTGCGGTAGCTTCAACAGCAAGTATTGATACAGGTATTTTAATATTGGGAGTTTTTGAAACAATCATATTCTTTATGATTGGCTGGTATCTTTGCAAAATAAAGCATTATGAATAAAAGGGGGGCAATCGTATGTCAATTATTGAATTGTTAAAAATAGAATTTACGAAAGTAAAAAGGTCTATGATTTTACCTTTGCTTTTAATTCCGCCTATCTTAGTTGTGATTTCTGGCGTATCTAGTATTAGTATGTATATGACGCCAGAATATACAGACGCTTGGTCGGCAATGTTCATTCAAAGTGCATTACTTTTTGGATATTATTTACTTCCATTTTCAATGGTAATTGTTTGCGTTATGATTTCCAACAGAGAAACAAAGAATAATGGTATATTAAAAATGCTTGCTTTGCCCATCAGTAAAGGAAAACTTGCATTGGCAAAGTTCTTTGTATTATTAAGTTTTTTAATGATTGAATTATTAATCTTTTTCAGTTCATTCATCATTGCAGGCATTATTGCTACTAAAATAATGAATGTGGCAGAAAATATTCCTGTTTTCTACTTACTCACATGGACATTAAAATTGTTTGCAACAATGATTCCAGCTATTGCTTGTATGTGGGCGATTACTGTACTATTTGAAAAACCACTATTGTCTATGGGATTAAATTTACTCTTAATAATTCCGGGGGTTTTAATTGCTAATACGCCTTTATGGTTAGTGTACCCTTATTGTTATAGTGGTTATGTCGTATCAGACGCATTACATACTGTAACAACGACGGGAACAGGAAGTACAATATCGCTATTTCCTTTTATACCGTGTGCTGTAATCATATCAGCCCTTGCACTATATGTTTCTATTAAATGCTTTGGACGAAAAGAAATGAGGTAATATAAAATGAAAAAAAATAAATTAAGTGTTATTACATTTATCATTTCGCTGTTACCATTTATCACGTTATTGATTTCTCTTTTTACAGAAGAAATTACAGGAGGACTTCAAACGGGATTGATTGTATTAAATGTAATCTCGATATTATCTGGTTTTGTTCTTTCGGTTTCGTTAGTAAAAAATCCCAAACGACGAGATGTATTTTCAATCGTCGCTTTATGTGTTAGTGCTTTTTTCGGTTTTCTTATGTTTGGTATTTTAGCTTTTGGCTTAATAGCCACTTTTATGTAAAAAATGTTTATGAAAAATATATAGATTAAAGGTTATTTGAAATATGATAGGTCTAAAAAAACGAGATATTAAAAAAGCTTTGAAAGCAGGTGCAAAGGCTGGCGGTGTTTCATTGGCTGATATACGGGCTGATATTGAAGCAACGATTGATGAAGCCATGAACAGCCCAGACCCAGAGGTGCAGGCAAATTTCAAAAAATATTTTGGTAATAAACGCCCTACCCCAGAAGAATATATTTACAAGATTACCAAAAAGACAAAGATTTGAAAAAAGGCTTGCTCCATACATATTGTATGATCTGCAAGCCTTAATCTATTTCAGAGGAAATTTAACAGTAAAAGTAGCACCGCCACCAGCAGTATCATTGATAGTTATTGTGCCGTTCAGCATTTGGGTTAATTCTTTGGCGATACTTAGTCCCAGTCCAAAATTTGATTTGTTCGTATGGGACTTGTCGCCACTATAAAAGCGGTCAAAAATATACTGCTTATCTTCATCAGAAATGCCTTGTCCGTGGTCTGCCACAGAAAAAGCAATATTCTTTTCGGTGGCGATTACTTCTATCTCTATCAAAGAATTATTCTTGGAATGTTGAATGGCATTATCCATAAAGACACACAAGATTTGAAATAATCGGTCTTTGTCGGTAAGCATGGCAGGATAACTTTCCTCGGATAAATGCAGTTTTAGTTCTAAATTCTGCTTCATGCAGACGGGTTCGTAGGTTTCATATAACGTGATGAGTAAGGTATCTACATTGATTGTGCTTTTATGCAATGTCCATGTTTTAGCGTCGGAAGAAGCCAGAAGCAACATATCTTTGACTAAACGGGATAACCGCATACATTCAAAATCTATGGTCTGTACGGCTTGCCTTGCCTGCTCGTTTAAGGAAACATTATCAAGAAGCATATCCGTGTTGGAAATCATAACAGCAAGTGGAGATTTTAATTCATGGGACGCTGTTGCAACAAAATCTTTTTGGCTTTGCAGTATCCGTTCCGTTGGAGCAAACGACTTTTTCAGCAGATAACGGGTCAGCACGATAACAACGATACAAGCCAAAAACCAGATAAGAAGATATATACAATTCGAGGTCAGCAGGTAATGTTGGACAGTGATTTGGCAGAATTGTATGGGTACGAGGTGAAGCGATTAAATGAGCAAGTTAAAAGAAATATAAATAGATTTCCTGAGGATTTTATGTTTCAGTTGAAGTTAGAAGAAGCCGACAACTTGAAGTCGCATTTTGCGACTTCAAGTTGGGGTGGAAAACGAAAATTACCGTATGCATTTACTGAACAAGGAATATATATGTTGGCAACTGTTTTGCGAGGCGAACTTGCAGAGCAACAGAGTATATATATTATGAGAGCATTTAGAGAAATGCGCCATTTTCTTGCGAATAATAAATTGATGTTTGAGAGAATCAAAAGTATCGAATTAAAATAGTTAGAATATCAGAAGTATTCAGATGAAAAATTTGATGAAATTTTTCACTACATAGCAGATCATGAAGAATCTGAACAAAAAATCTTTTTCAGTGGTCAGATATTTGATGCATTCAATTTGCTTGCTAGTATTATAAGGCAAGCAGAACGAGAAATAGTGCTCATAGATGGTTATGTGGATATTGATACGTTGAATATTTTATCGAAAAAGAAAGAGGGAGTGAAGACAATAGTTTGTATGATTATCCGGCCTTTCACCTTTTCATGGATTGCTTCTGGGCTGAGGTTACAGCAGGTTATCTGGAACAGAAAAGAAAATTTGTGCAATAATCACAATATTCATATGCAAAAGTAAAAAAACTATAAAAAAATCGCCGATTATTAGAAATACAATCGGCGATTTTTTGTGTATGATAGACATATCATGAATGAGGGAAGAAAAGGAGGAACTATGGAAAAGGTATTACTGAATATGAAGGCCATAAGCAAAACTTTCGGAAGTGTGCAGGCATTAAAAGAAGTTTCTCTGGACCTTTATGCAGGTGAAGTACTTGCTCTGATGGGAGAAAACGGAGCAGGAAAATCTACACTGATGAATATTCTCAGTGGCTCCCTTCAGCCTACAAAAGGTGAAATTTATCTGAAAGGTGAAAAAGTAACGGTCCCGGGACCGATCGCAGCCAAAAAACTAGGAATTTCTAAAATTCATCAGGAACTCCAGATTGTTCCGGAATTGAGCGTGGCAGAAAACATTTTTCTCGGCAGATGGATGAAGAAAAAGGGTGGATCGGTTGACTTTAAGACTATGGCTACAGAGGCTCGTAAATATCTGGAGATGTTGGATGTACATGTTGATCCGGCAACAAAATTAAAAGATTTAAGAATCGGAGAGCAGCAGCTTGTTGAGATCGCAAAGGCGATATCTTTGAATTCTGAAATTATTATCATGGACGAACCGACTTCTGCTATTAGTGAAAAAGAAGCCGAAAAGCTGTTTACAATTATTCGAAAGCTTCGTTCAGAGGGAAAGGGAATTATATACATCACACATCGAATGGAAGAAATTTTCCAGATTGCAGACAGACTTACTGTAATGCGTGATGGAACGTATATAGGTACCGTAAAGGCCTCTGAGACCTCAAAAGATGAGATCATAAAGATGATGGTCGGACGTGATATGAGCGAGCAGTATCCTAAAGATCCGACTGAAAAAGGCGAGATTGCTCTTAAAGTAGAAAACCTCACATACACTCCACCAGAAGGAAGTTTCCGAAGATCACTCAAGAATATTTCCCTGTATGTAAGACATGGTGAAGTTCTTGGAATCGCAGGACTTGCAGGTGCAGGAAGGTCTGAACTTTTCGAATGTCTGGCAGGTGTGCATTACAAAGATACCACAGCAAAGATTTTTATCGATGGTAAAGAAGTAATTATAAAAAATCCTGCAGATGCGATCAAAGCGGGCATTTCTTTTGCAACTGAAGACAGAAAGGGAACGGGTCTTGTTTTGCAGAGATCCATTGGAGAGAATATGTCTCTTCCTCTTCTGAAAAAATTCAGTCCGGCATTTTTTATGAAATCCGGGGAAGAGAAAAAAGAATGGAACAAACAGATGGAAACTCTCAGAATAAAAGCTCCTGGAACGAAGACTCTCGCCAGTGCGCTTTCCGGAGGAAATCAGCAGAAGGTTGTACTTGGAAGATGGTTGATGACGGAACCGAAAATTCTTCTTCTGGATGAACCTACTCGAGGAATTGACGTAGGTGCAAAAGCAGAAATATACCAGTTGATCAACAATCTTGCGAAACAGGGGATGGCGATTATTGTAGTATCCTCAGAGCTTCCGGAAGTAATCGGTATTTCAGACAGAATCGTTACTTTCTGTGAGGGAGAACTGACGGGTGAATATCTCCAGGAAGAAGCTACACAGGAAAAACTTCTTCAGAGTGCAACAAAATAAGGAGGGTGGACAGATGGATAACAAAAAGAAAATGAAAGCTATGATCAAGCAGATGCAGAGTGTAATTGCACTGGTTATTATCTTTGTGGTCGCATCTACAATCTGCATTAAGGATGGCAGAAATAACTTTCTGGACATAAGAAACCTGATGAACGTGCTGAGAGCCGTATCAGAAAATGGAATCATTGCAATTGGTATGACGATTATTCTGATCCTTGGCGATATTGATCTTTCTGTAGGTTCTGTTGTAGGTCTTATCTCAACAGGATGTGCATATCTGATGGTAAAGAGTGGTCTGGGATTTGTACCGGCTATTCTTGTAAGTCTTGGAATCGGAGCACTGTTTGGACTATTTAATGGATTATGTATCACAAAGCTGAGACTTCAGGCTTTTATCGTTACCCTTGCATCTATGAATATCGCGAGAGGACTTGCAAGATTCTGGGCAAATGGAATCGGTATCCCGCTTGCATATGGCAAAGGTGAAGGAATGGCTCCACCGGCATTTGAAGTACTTCAGATGCGTCTCTGGGGAATCGTACCTGTACCGGCAATCATCTTTATTGTTCTTCTGATTGTTTTTCAGATCATTCTGAGTAAAACAAGATTCGGAAGACAGGTATATGCGATTGGTGGAAATAAGAATGCTGCATATCTTTCAGGTATCAAAGTAGACAGAATTAAGATCTATGCATTTATGATCTGCGCAATGCTTTCATCTGTTGCTGCTATGATTCACGCAGCTCAGATCAGCCAGGGTGGACCGAACGAAGGTCAGGGCTATGAACTTAACGCAGTTGCAGCCTGTGCCATTGGAGGAACAAGTCTTGCAGGCGGCAAAGGAACTGTTTTTGGTACACTGATTGGAGCACTTATCCTTGGTATGCTGGATAATGTTCTTGGTCTTAAAGGCGTCAATTCAAATCTTCAGCTGATGGTTAAAGGATTCCTCATCATCATTGCAGTATTTATGCAGGCAGATAAAGTAAACGACTAACAATTAATAAAGATAATAATTCTCAGGCTCTGTCCGGCAGCAGGCCCGGAGAATAAAATAATAAACAAAAGCGATGCCGGAGAAAGAAGGTAAGTATGAATAAAAAAGCGATCAGTATCCTCTTAACAGCAGCTATGGGTGTTTCTGTTCTGGCAGCAGGCACAGTTACAGTCAGTGCAGCAGAGAAAAAGGACAAATATGTGATCGGAATGTCACAGTGTAATCTTGGTGAACCATGGCGTGTAGCTATGAATGATCAGATTGCAATGGCAGCAGAAAAACATCCGGAGTTTGAGGTTATTTTTGCAGATGCTGCTCAGGATAACTCCAAACAGATTGCAGATATTGAAAACTTTGTACAGATGGGTGTAGACCTCATCATTACATCTCCTAACGAAGCTACACCACTTACTAATGCAGTCAGTGCAGCCTATGATGCAGGAATCCCGGTTATTCTTCTTGATAGAAAGATTGACGGAGACAAGTATACTCAGTTTATCGGTGCAGACAACGTAGATATGGGACGTATCGCAGGAGAATATGTTGCAGATACACTTCTTCCTGACGGTGGTAAAGTTTGTGAGATCAAAGGTCTTGAAGGAACTTCTGGTGGAATCGACAGAGATAACGGTTTCCGTGAAGGAATCAAGAAAAATGACAAGATTGAAATCGTAGCTGTAAACAATGCAGACTGGCTTCGTGAAAAAGCAATCACAGTTGCAGAAGAAATGCTTCAGACAAATGATGAAATCGATCTTTTCCTGGCTTTAAATGACCCGATGGCAGAAGGTGCATATATCGCAGCTAAGAATGCAGGAAGAGAAGGAGACATCCTTTTTGTTGGATTTGATGGACTTCCTACACCAGATGGTGGTATTCGAAGCGTTATGGATGGAAGACTCAGCATGACTCAGGTTTATCCTACAGGTGGTACAGAAGCAATCGAAAGCGCTTATCAGCTGCTCGTTGAAGGCAAAGAACTTGACAAAACTCTGACTCTTACTTCTGAAATCGTTACTCCTGATAATGCAGAAGAACTCCTTGCAAAATATGGCGGATCTGCAGAATAATCAGATTTGAAAAATTATAAAAATGAAATATAGTACGATGCGAAGAAACGGGAATGGCTTAGGCTGTTCCTGTTTTTCTTTCTGTTTGACATGAAGAGATACTTACTATATCATGGAAGAATAGACAGATAAAAGGAGGATAATATGTTCAGTAAACTGAAAAGAATTCTGCATCCGGAAAATATGCTGTTCAAAATGATCATACTGAACTGTGGCCTGCTTTTGTTAGTTACATTGGTCCTTACAGCTGCTGGAAACTATATATATGAGGAATCTATTGCAGAAAGATCCTATGCAAACACAATGGAAATCCAGAATCAGGTGTTGAAATCGCTTGATCTGATTTTTAAATCCGTAGAGGATAATGTTGAGGCTTTGGGAAATTATCCGGAAGTACAAGAGTATTTAAAAGTAGATGCTGAAAATCAGCAGGCAAGCCGTGTAGAATTGGAAAGACAGGTGCGAGACCTTCTTCTGGATTATTCCAGAATATACAGTGAATATTTGAATATTGTTGTTGTCAGTGAGAAAGGCCAGTATCTTTCTAATGATTCATACCGAGTCAAAAAGCTTCCGCTTACGGAAGAAAAATGGTATCAGGATGCGGTTCTGGCAAATGGAGAACTGGTTTTAAGTCCTACCAGTCTGGGACGAAATTTAAAAGCCTGGAAAAACTACAGTACAGACAATTATGTCAGCACAGTTAAATTAATTTGTGACAGACAGACGTCTGCGGGGATTGGTGTGATCCTTATAGATTTGGATTTGAAGAGTATTCAGAATCTTGTTGAAGATATTACAATGGGACAGACTGGATTTGGTTATATACAGGATAGTCAGGGGCATGTGCTCTATGCACCCCAAAATGAAGTTGTATACCGGATGAATCCAAACTGGGTCACGGACGGAGAGAGTGGACGTGTCAGATGTCGCATAAAGGGAAAAGATTACAATGTCATATATAGTCATTCAAAATATACAGACCTGACTGCAGTTGGAGTATTTGACTGGGGGAAAACTATCGAAGGCATTTCCAGAGCAAGGACAGTTTCGAAATGGATTGCAGTTATAATAATGATCTTTGCGGCAGGAGCAACGGTTATTTTTTCGGCATCCATTACAAGGCCTATTTCGACGCTTTCAAAACTTATGAAAAAAGCGCAGACCGGAGATATGACGGTTCGTTTTGTAAATCATTATAAAGGTGAAATAGGGCAGCTGGGAGATTCTTTTAATGCAATGGTAGAAAAAATTAATGAACTTCTTGGCGTTGTATACAAAGAACAGAAAAATAAAAGAGAAGCAGAGCTTAAGATTCTTCATGAGCAGATTAAGCCGCACTTTCTTTATAATACACTTGATACGATACAGTGGATGGCAAAGCAGTACCATGCGCAGGATATTGTTGATCTGGTACTTGCTTTGTCAGGATTTTTCCGTATCAGTCTGAGTCAGGGAAAAGAATTTATTACATTGGAACAGGAAGTTTTAATGGTAAAGAATTATCTGGACATCCAGAAAGTACGGTATGAGGATCTGTTTGAATATAAAACAGAGATTGAAGAAGGACTGGGAAATTATATGGTATTAAAAATCTGTCTTCAGCCGCTTGTGGAAAATGCTCTTTATCATGGGATAAAGGAATCCGATCAGGACAGAGGAACTATATGGATCCGTGCTTTTTCAGAGTCAGAGGATTCGATCATACTTAAGGTAGAAGATGATGGTGCTGGCATGAGTCAGGAAAGAATAGATCAATTGAATTCCTGGCTGAAACTGAAAGAACGTGGAGAAGAAGTAAAAGCCTATGGAACGTTGAATGTAAATGACCGCATAAAGATCGCTTACGGTGACGAATACGGACTTCATTATGAAAAGAGAACGGGAGGAGGTACCGTGGCTGTTGTAAGGCTCAAACGGCTGCAGAAAGAAGTATGTGGAAAGTTTTGATTGCTGATGACGAACCGAAAATTCGTCAGGGATTAAAAAGTGTATTGGAGGAAATGAAACTTCCGATCACAGTCTGTGCAGAAGCACGGAATGGAATGGAAGCATTAGAAAAAATTGAGCAGTTTCAACCGGATTTTATTCTGATGGATATCTGTATGCCTAAGTTGAGTGGTATACAGTTTCTGGAGGAATTGAGAAAGCTAGATAAAAACTGTCCGGTAATCGTAATCTCCGGATTTAATGAGTTTTCCTATGCAAAACAGGCAATTAAGCTTGGGGTTTCCGAATATCTTTTGAAACCTATCGCAGAGGAAGAACTTCAAGCTGCGGTCGTGAAGGTGACTGAAGAGATAAAGCAGAAGCGAAAATCTGAAAAATTCATGGAACTTGTGAAACAACAGATGATTCAGAATCAGGATTATCTGAGAGATGTGTTTTTCAATGAATGGATGGAAGGAAAATTATCCAGATTCGAATGGGAAGAACAGGCAATATTTCTGGATATGGATTTTCCGGATAATATGATTCTCATACTTGTGTCAGTTCAGTCCAGTTATGACAAGAAAATTGACAAAGGTACGGTGACTGAGGAAATATATAAGATCACTCTTGAAAAGATTATCAGAGAACTTATGGAGCCATATCATACGGTAAGTGTGTTTTCCAGTAAGTATGAGGATGTAGCGATTGTTATGGAAAAGCTGCCGGAAAATTTTCAGAAGTTCAGTGCAGATCTTCAGCTGCAGACAGAAGAAAAAGTGGGTGGAAAGTGTTTTATTACGGCAAGAGAATGTACTTTTGAAACATTGCCTGATATTAGCCGTGAGATGCGCCGGGAAGTGCAGAAAATGCAGGAATGCAGACCAATTGTCCAGGACGCAAGAAAATATATTTATGCCAATTATCAGGACAGAAATCTGGATCTCAGACAGGTGTCACATGCAATTGGCTGTAATTCTTCTTATATTAGCAGGATTATGAAACAGGAATTGGGGATATCTTTTAAAGATTTTCTTACAAGGCTTCGTATCAGTCAGGCAGTGCGGCTTATGGAAGATCGGGAATTGTCGATTAATCAGATTGCAGAAAAGGTAGGGTACAGCAACCAGCACTATTTTTCTGCTGCATTTAAAAACTGTCAGGGTATGTCGCCCTCAGAATTCCGTAAAAATATGCTGCAGATTGACAGAAACGGATTATAACTATGAAGAAAATATGGAAAGTATGGACAGTGATACTGGTTGTGGCAGCAACAGTCTTACTTACGATCAGTACACAGTATAGCAAAAAAGAAGAGATATCTACAGATAGTTATCAGTACCTGATCGGTGTTAGTCTTCCAAATGTAATAGAACCGTGGCTAAATAATTTTGTTGACGTATTTACAGAAAAAGTATCTCAGGATAAAAAAATAAATGTAATTTTTCGAGATGCAGCTGGAAACCCCGAAAAACAGATTCAGGATATTGAGACGTTGATGGAGTACGGGATAGATATTCTGATTGTCTCTCCTGATGGAAGTGACAGCCTTTCTTCTGTTCTTTCGGAGGCTTTTCAGAAGATACCGGTCATTCTGACAGGTGTTGGTGCAGGGACAGAGGATTATACATGTCTTATCAAGTCAGATGATCAGAAGATTGGCAGGCTTGCAGGAGAATATATTCTGAATAATCTTTATGAAAAGAATAAAAAGATCGTGGTCTTTCAGGGGGTTGAAGAATCCCCGGTATCCAAACAGAGACTAAAGGGTTTTCAGGATTCTGTTCAGGGTACAATACCGGAAGAAGATATCACTTATTACTGTGGCGACTGGCTCCGGGATCGGGCAGAGCTCAGGATGAAAGACTATCTGATCTCGCATGATTCTGCTGATATAGTTTTCGCTTTTAATGATGATATGGCATATGGTGCATATCAGGCCTGTCAGCAGTACAGGATTGAGGGCAAGGTGCATCTGATAGGTGTGGATGGGTTTGAAGGAGAAAGTGCAGGGCTGAGTCTGGTAGACAAAGGTGTACTGGATGCAACGATACAGACACCGGACTTTGGTGGACTTTCTTATGAAATTGCAAGAAAACTTCTTGAGGGAAATAAGGTTGAGAAAAATATTATTATCCAGCCGGAATTGATTCTTCAGGGAGGAGCGGAAAGGAAAGAGTAATTGTAGATATGAAAAAGAGTTTGAGAATGACAGAGGGAAGTATCTCTAAAAAGATCATTTTTTTTGCCATTCCATTGTTTCTGGGGAACCTGTTTCAGCAGTTGTACAATACTGCGGATTCCCTGATCGTGGGAAATTTTTTAGGAAGCAATGCACTGGCGGCGGTCAGTTCATCTGGAAATCTGATCTTTTTGATGGTAGGTTTTATTAACGGTATTGCCATGGGTGCGGGTGTAGTTATTGCCAGATATTACGGTGCCAAAAAAAGAGACAGCCTGCAAAAGGCAATCCATACAACCGTTGCATTTGGTCTTGCGGCCGGTGCGGTCCTGACTGTTTTGGGAATGTTTCTGGCGCCAAAGATCTTGGTGCTGATGGGGACTCCTGCGGATGTTCTCCCGGAATCCATTATATATTTTCGTACATACTTTGCAGGTTCTATGGGTGTTGTCATGTACAACATTTTTGTTGGAGTTCTGCAGTCGGTTGGTGATGGACGTCATCCATTGATCTATCTGATCATTTCATCCTGTGTCAATGTTGTTCTGGATATTTTCTTTATCGCAGGTCTTGGCATGGGAGTTGGTTCAGCAGCGCTCGCAACTGCTATTTCCCAGTTTGTCAGTGCGATTCTCTGTATGATTCATCTGATGCGTGTGGAAGAAGAATATCGCCTGGAACTGCGGGAAATTCGTTTTGACAGCATTATGTTGAAGCAGATTATTCAGAATGGTGTGCCGTCTGGCTTTCAGAATTCAGTCATCGCGATCGCGAATGTTTTTGTACAGTCAAATATTAATGCATTTGGAAAAATGGCGATGGCAGGATGTGGATCTTATTCTAAGATTGAGGGATTCGCCTTTTTGCCGGTTACCTGTTTTACGATGGCACTGACAACATTTGTCAGTCAGAATCTTGGCGCAAAACAGTATGACCGGGCGAAAAAGGGAGCAAGATTTGGGGTTCTCTGTTCGATCATTATTGCAGAATTGATCGGCGTGATCATATATGCTGCCGCACCGGTGCTGATCGCAGCATTTAACAGAGATCCCGATGTTGTACATTATGGCGTGATGCAGTCAAGAACAATTGCATTATTCTATTGTCTGCTAGCGTTTTCTCATTGTATTGCAGCAGTACTCCGTGGTTCCGGTCACGCATCTGTTCCGATGATCGTTATGCTCTGTGACTGGTGCCTGTTCCGTGTAAGCTATATCACCGTTGCAGTTCGCATCATCCCGGATATCCGTGTGATCTTTTGGGCATACCCATTGACCTGGAGTATCAGCTCCGTGATCTTTCTGTTTATGTTCCTGCGAGGAAAATGGGTATATGGGTTTGAGAAAACACCACAGATGTAGTTAAAAATTCAATCTTTTTAAATAGGTTTCCTGGAACTGCTTAGAGGTGGCAAGCTCAACAAATTGAGTCCGCTTTGAAAATTCTTTGCTCTGTTTGAGAACTGTCTGGCTGTAAGCGGCCAGTTTTGCGCCCTCTCCGGCGGCGTTTCCGATAGCACGGATTCGATCCAGAAGAGTTTCCGGAATCAGACCGATTCGGCAGGCACTTGCAGGAGAGAGATAGGTGCCGAAGGCACCAGCAAGCAGAACCTGCGAGATGTCTGCGTCAGAAACTCTCATTTCCTGACAGAGCAGTTCGATACCGGAAGCAAGGGCGGCTTTGGCCAGCTGGACTTCACGGATGTCTTTTTGAGAAAGATAAACACCATTTTCATCATCGGTCAGAAGCAGAGCCGAAACATTATCACGTGTGACAAAACGTGAGCCATAGGCTTCCTTAAGGTCATCGGACCATTTGGCTGGCTTTTCCAGACGGCCTCTGTTGGAAATGATTCCAAGATCTAAAAGGCAGGCGATGAGATCTAAAAGACCGGAACCACAGATGCCGGAAGGGGTTCCGTCACCGATCACATGAAGTTTAAGTTTTCCATTTTCAATAGTAACATGATCGATAGCTCCTGGGGCACCGCGCATGCCGCAGGAGATTTTTGCGCCTTCAAAAGCAGGGCCGGCAGCAGTAGAGCAGGTGTAGAGCTGATCATTTTTTCCAAGGATCAGTTCACCGTTGGTTCCGATATCGAGTATAAGGGTCAGGGAATCAAAGGTATGTTCTGGGAGTGAAAGCAATACAGCAATGGTATCTCCGCCAACAAATCCGGCGATACAGGGCAGAACGGCTGCCTGAGCACCAGGATGGCAGGGAAGCTTCAGAGCGGCTGCCGGAAGGGTGATCAACTGATCGGTAGTTGCCAGATAAGGTGCGTGGAGCAGTGAATCAGGTGAAATTCCAAGGAGCAGATGTTCCATACAGGTGTTGCCGGCAAGGACTGCAAAGAAGATATCGGAGGCAGAGCTTCCAAGAGCTTTGATATGTTCCTCCGCCAGGGCTCCAATCGCATTTTGAATGCTGGAGGTCAGGTGGTTTTCTGGATCATCAACAGCATATTCGCAGCGGCTGATCACATCGGCGCCATAGGCAGTCTGTGGATTTAACATACTGGAAATGTGGACTGTCTTTCCGGAAACTGCATCTAAAAGATAAGAAACGATGGTAGTAGTTCCGATATCATAAGCCAGTACATAAGCGTTGCCAGGCTGCTCGCGGATTGCAAGCAGAGTATCGGCCTGAAGAACAAAAAAACCTTTCCAGGCACCGGAAGGATATTCTGCGGAAGCAGGAAGTTGTGGGAGCTTTTCCAGCTGGCGATATAAAGTTGTGGCTGTGGTAAGTGGGATTTTGACAGGTCTGCCGGTCTGTTGTTCCAGAACAGAGGAAACTCTGCTGCAGAGTGAATCGCAGTCTCCAATGGACTGATGCGGAATTGCAGCGGAAAGAATCGTGATCTGGGGATTGGTCAGACGAGACATGGCAATATCGCTGCCAGTAAGAATCTGAGTATCTGTTTTTTTAGAAAAATCAACTGTAAGATCTTCTGTTACCGGAAAATGGCAGGCAAGAACGGTGACAGGCTCTTTTTTGTTGAGCAGAGTAACCCTGCATTTTCCACATTTTCCCTGGCCGCCGCAGGGAGCATCAATATATAATCCGGCCTGACGGATCGCATTGATCAGAAGTGTTCCGTCGGCAACGGTGATAGACTGATTATCTGGACAAAATTTGATATTAGGCATGAGATCCCTCCTGTGCTGCATCGGCAATATTGTGCCGGTTTTGAATATATCCGGAATAACCGGAGAGACAGCCATAAGGCTGGCGCAGATATTCTTTACTGAATCCGATCCGTTTGCCGTCCTGAGTAATGAAGGTTCTGCTGATCAGCAAAAGCGGCTCGTTCTTTTTGCACTCCAGAAGAGGGAGAAGATCCGGGACAGGTGAGACAGCTGAGATTTCAAGCTGTGTATAGTAGCTGAAAGAATCAGTTTTGGCATCGGCAGCCTCTGGGAAAACAGCATAATTGATTTCGTTTTCGATGGATGGGATTCCCTTGTTATATGGGACGTATTTGACTTCCAGACCAATCTGAAAATCGCCACGGTAGCTTCCACGATAAATCGCAATAATCCTCTGGTCAGCGGGAACCTGGAGAGCATTCTGCACTTCGATATCCGGTCGGATCAGACGTATGTCCTTAAAACGAGAAATACTCTCAGTAATCTTGGGATTGATAGTCAGAGAAAGGTCATTATTCTTAGCCTCGCTGACAAAGTATCCGCGTTTTGGCTGAGAGTATATAAGTCCTTCCTGGGTCAGCTGCGTCAGCCCGCGGCGCACAGTTTCCCTGGTAGTGGAAAACTGTCGACAGAGCTCGTTCTCTGAGGGAAGCATCTGTCCCGGAAGAAGAGTACCGTTTACGATCTGATCGCTCAGATATGTATAAATTGTCTGGTAAACAGGATTATTGTTTTTCATAAGTACCTCTGGAGATTAGTTGGTTGCAAAGTGCAACGGTATCGAGTGGTTCACTTACACGGGCATCAGCACCAATATATTCCAGAATAGAATCATTTACACAGCCGCCACCGATAAGAATGGTGACGCTATCGCGGAGACCGGCCTTTTTAATGGCCTCTACAGTCCGCTTCATAGAATCCTGAGAGTAGTGCATCATACCGCTCATCAAAACGATCTGAGGATGATGAGTCTTGATTGCTTTTACAAAAGATGATGGAGAAACATTTGTTCCCAGATCAATCACATCAAAATTGTATGCTTTTAAAAGTCCTGAAACAATGTCTTTTCCGATTCCGTGGATATCGCGCTCGACTACTCCGATCAGCACACATTTGTGGACTGCAGAGGTGGAATCAGCTGGTACAGGAATCAGGTCTAAAATGGAGCGATAGAGCATTCCTGCAAACATAAGGTCTGCAATAAAATATTCGCCTTCTTCAAAAAGGTTGTTTACCTGCTTTAATCCAAGGTCCAGACAGGACTGAAGCTCTGCGAAAGGAATACCAAGAGAGATCAGTTCTTCTGCACAGGATTGAGAAAGTTCATCATCGAGCTTAGTCATGGCATCGATCAGTTGTTCTTTCAGGTGAGTAATGTCAGTCATGTGAAAACTCCTACAAAATTACAAAATAATTAAATCCTCTGATGAGATCGTACTCTGGGGTGGAACAACGAGAAAACGGTCCGGATTCCAGTTGCCGGTCAGGAGATCTTCTAAATAAGAAAGAGTTCCCGGAAGGACATTGAGGTCCAGAGAGAATGTTCTGGCGATCTCGGCAGCCATTTCTTTTGTCTTTACAAGATCATAGCAGCCGGTATCGAGAAGAGTGACTCGTTTATAGTGGGCAAACATAACATGAAAGATGGCATCTGCACGTTTGATCCCGTAGCGCTTGATCGCCCGTTTATATTCGTCCCAGATGTTTCCTTCACTCTTAAGCCAGCATTCTGTCAGAAAGTAAGAATCCATCCATTTGGTCTTTTCACGGGTGCCTCCAAGGAGCAGTGATGTGCAGTCATCCACACGGGGAAAAACAAGCCGGGAATGCCCACTTTTAAGCCCCGCGATGGAGTTTCCACAAAAGCCGGTAGCGAATAGGATCGTGTCATAATCTGCTGCTTCAGCGATCAGATCAGAGAGTGCTTTATTTAGTTTCTTTTTTACGTTATGGAGCCGTGCCTCGATCCACTCGACCTCGTAGGTGATACCTGTTTTTTTCATGGTAGCGAGCAGTTCATTTTCGGTAGTCCGGCATCCGATTACAAGTGTTCTGTCCATAAAAACATCTTCCTTTTTTCTTCTCTTCATAATAGCTTGAAAAATGAGAAAAGTCAATAATAGACAAGTAACTATTAACAAATTTGCATAAAAAAATTGTACAAGATAGATGAAAAATATAAATAATGAACAATCTCGTTGACACTATATACAAACTTGTCTATACTAGTTGATATAAAGATGAATCACCAATATTTTATATATTTTATGGTGTAATGGGAGGAAATACACATGATTATTATCGGAGAGAAAATTAACGGAGCAATTCCTTCGGTAAAGCAGGCTATTGCTGATCGCGATGCGGAGCTGATCAAGCAGCGTGCCCAGGCTCAGACTGAGGCCGGAGCACACTTTATCGACTGTGCAGCAAGTACTGCACCGGAACTTGAGTATGATGCAATGGTATGGCTGATCGACCTGATCCAGCAGGTTTCTGACACACCGATTTGCATCGACAGTCCAAATGCAAAACTTCTTGCAAGAATCCTTGAGGAAGGTCTTGTAAAGAAACCAGGTATGGTTAACTCAGTAAATGAGGAAGGTGACAAGTGCGAAACAATCTTCCCACTGATTGCTGGAACTGACTGGAATGTAGTAGGTCTTACCTGTGATAAGGGTGGAATTCCAACAGAAGTTGACAAGAAGATTGATATTGCAAAACGTATCATCGACAAAGCAGTAAAATATGGCGTAGCACTGGATCATCTTCACATCGATCCATGCGTAATGGCACTTTCTACTATGCCTTCCGCAATGCAGGATTTTGAAGCATGTATCAGAGAAATTCATGAATATGCTCCAGAAGTAAAAGTAACCGGAGCAATCTCCAACATCAGCTTTGAGATGCCGGCAAGAAAGTATATCAACTCTAACTGTATGGCTTATGCAATCCAGGCTGGTCTGGATTCCGCGATCATGGATCCATGTAACGTGGATATCATGAGCACAATCTACGCATGCGAAGCACTTTGCATGAAGGATAAAGGCGGAAGAAAATACAACCGTGCATATCGTAAAGGCCTGATCGGCGCAAAGAAGAAATAATACATCTTATATATAATATTTATTAAATACAAATTAATTTAGAATGAATAAGGAGAATAAATATGTTTAATTTTGATGAATTAGCAGAGGCTATGGGAGACCTTGATGAAGACGTTATGGTAGAAACACTGGAGCAGGTAATGGCTGAAGGCGGCGCAGATGCACAGAAAGCTATGGAAGCATGCCAGAAGGGTATGGATACAGTTGGATCCCTTTTCGAAGAAGGCGAATATTTCGTTGGTGACTTGATCTATGCTGGTGAGCTGATGACAAAAGCGGTTGAGATCTTAAAAGATGCTCTGATCTCTGATGGTGGAGAAGAAACTGTAAAAGCAAGAATGATTCTTTGTACTGTTAAAGATGACCTTCATGATATTGGAAAGAACATTGTTCGTTCCATGCTTGAAGCAGCAGGGTTTGAAGTTCTTGACCTTGGTATCGACGTAGCTCCGGAAAAAATTGTTGAGACTGCAAAAGCAGAAGGAATCCATATCATTGGTCTGTCAGGCGTTCTGACACTTGCTATCGACTCCATGAAAGATACAATCGATGCATTCAAAGCAGCCGGCATGAGAGATGATGTTAAGATCGTTATCGGCGGCGCTCCGGTAAATGCTGAGGTTTGTGAGCAGACTGGTGCAGATGCATGGGCAAGCAGTCCGCAGACAACTATCGACTATTGCAAGTCATGGGCTAAAACTGCATAAAGCAAGGAGGGGGATCTTATGGATAAAGAGTTGAAAACATCCGCTTCGATCAGTACGTTTACCAGATGGATGGTAGTCGCAATCATCAGCTGCGGTGCTTACGTTGTTTATTTAACTTATCTGGCCAGATATTCTTTTTATGATCAGGTTATTGATGGTCTTAAGATATCCAACAGTCAGCTTGGCGTACTTTATGGTCTGTATGGTACAACAGCAACCATCGCATATTTCCCAGGCGGCGTTCTGGCAGATAAGGTTCGTGTAAAATATTTGGCAACACTTGGATTTGCCATGAGTTCAATTTTAACATTCTGGTATTCCACAGCTCCAAGCTACGGACAGTTAAAAGTGATTTTCCTGCTCTTTGGACTGTGTACCACATTTATCTTCTGGGGAATCCGTTACAAAGCGATCCGTCTTGTAAGTACAGAAGAAAACTATTCCACAAACATTGGTGTTTCCTATGGTGTGGTAGGTGTAGTAGGGCTTGTAGTAAGCTTTATCTCTATTGCAATTTTTGGCAAGTTTACAGATCCTGCCAAGGGATTTAAGACAGTAATCATGTTCTACGCGATCATCAATGCGGTATTTGCAGTACTGTCCTTTATCTTCATTCCAAAGTTTGCAGATGAATTTGAAAATAGTGAAAAGAAGAAACTGGATTTCAGCGAATTAGGACAGGCATTGAAGCATCCTGGCGTATGGCTGACTACTTTATGTATGTTCTTCGTTTACACAATTTATACTTCACTGGCATACACGGTATCCTTCTTAACTGCTATCGGAGCAACAGCAGCAATCGCTTCTATCGTAGGAACGATCCGTACCTATGGTACCAGCCTTTTCTCCTCTCCGATCGTTGGAAGAATCGCACAGAAGAAGAAACCTTCCATCATGATCATTGTATGTGGTGCAGTCACAGCAGTCTGTCTGGCTATCCTGGCTGTGGCACCGAAAAAAGCAGAGGTGATCATTCCGGCAGTAATCTTGATCATCATTCTGTCATTCTTCTTAAATGGTGCTTATGGCGTAACTTCTTCCATGTTTACGGAAACAAAAGTTCCGGCAGCCATTTTTGGATCTGCTTCCGGAATCCTTTCCGTAATTGGATTTGTACCGGATATGTTTGTATCACCGATTGCTGGTAAGTGGCTGGATACCTACGATACCGCAGGTGCTTACACAAGAATCTTTGGTGTTCTGGCAGTCAGTGCATTACTTTCAGTTTTATGTGCATACTTAGTAAAGGTATACGCAAAGAAACTGGAAGCAAAAGAGCAGTAAACGAAAACAAACTTAACAATATCAAAATAACAAGTGACTCAATTAACAGGAGAATACAAATATGAATTTAGAAAAACTGTTTTTTACACAAGAGGATGCTGCATTTATCCATGAGCAGTCCTTAAAAGTATTAGCCGAGACAGGCTGTATATTTGATGATGAGAAGGCAAGAAACGTCCTTCAGAAACACGGTGCACGTGTTGATGGAAATGTTGTTTATTTCACAAAAGATCTGGTAGAAAAAGGACTTTCCACAGTTGTGGATAGCTTAGAACTTTATCGCCCGGACGGAACCATCTATCAGATGGGCCGCGGAAGCAGAAGCATGTGTACAGCAGGAAGCCCTCCGTACATTCTTGAAGACGGCAAATTCCGTTTCTCTGTTATGGATGACTATGTACGCATCTGTAAACTGGTTCAGACAAGTGACTGTCTGGATATGACTCATTTAAACCTGTGCGATACTTATGATATCGACCGTAACGAGAGAGCATATCACATGATGGCAGCGCTGCTTCGCTACACAACTCTGCCGATATCCATCACTTCTCTGATGACAGCTAAGGAAGATACTGGTATGGTAGCTACAAGACTGATCGACATGGTTTCTCAGTTTATCGGTAAAGAAAACAATGAGCCTGTCCTGATCGGTTGTGTCAGCCCAATCTCTCCACTGGCTTATATCAAGGAAGCACTCGACGCTCTGTATGTATACTGTGAGCGTAATCAGCCTATCCAGCTGGCTGCATGTTCTCTTCCGGCTCTGACAAGCCAGGCTTCCCTGATGGGAACTATCATCCAGAATAACGCAGAACTTCTGGCAGCGATCGTACTGATCCAGCTGTTAAGACCGGGCCTCCCGATTTTCTATGGAAATACTTCTACATCTACAAACCTGAGAAAAGTTTCCATGGCTCTGGGAAACAGCGAAACTGCACTGATCTCTCTGGCAACTGCAGCAATGGCAAAATTCTATCATATGCCATTCCGTACTTCCGGAGCATTAAACGATGCAGTTGACATTGACTTCCAGGCTGGTGTGGAATCTGCACTGAACCTGATGTGCGGAACCTTAAGTGATGTAGACCTGATCTATTTCGCAGCTGGTATGTTAAGTGGATTTAATGTAACTTCTCTTGAAAAATACGTAGTTGATGAGCAGCTTATTAAGATGGTTAAACGTATCTACAAAGGTGTGGACATCGACAAAACAAAAGATTATACAGCAGAAATTGCCAAGGTTGGTCCAAAAGGAACCTTCCTCTATGGAAGAACTCCAAAAGAATACAGGAAAGAGCACTTCATTCCAGATATCTTTGTTAAAACTGATTACAAGGCATGGGAGACTGATGGCAGCGTAAGCATCAAGGATCGTGCTTCTGAAGTTGTCAAGAACCGAATCGAAAGCTACAAAGCTCCAGAGATCACTCCAGAACAGCTGAAGGTAATTGAAAAGTACTTATAATTAATTTATACTGAAATGGGTGAAGGTGGTCTGCCTGGATCGCCTTCACCTTTCTGTATAAAGGGGTTGATGAATAATGATAATTTACAAAAACGTCAGGAAAAGTTACGGAGACAGAGAAATTATCAAGGACGTAAGCTTCACCGTTGAACATGGAGAGTTTGTGGTGATGATTGGACCGTCTGGTTGTGGAAAAACAACAACTGTAAAGATGTTAAACCGCCTGATCGAACCATCAGGTGGACAGATCCTCATTAACGGAGTGGATAACCATGAGATGGATCTGGTAAAGCTTCGTACATCAATTGGTTATGTGATCCAGCAGATTGGTCTGTTTCCAAATATGACGGTAGCGGAAAATATTTCTGTTGTTCCAAAGATCATGAAATGGGACAAAGAGAAAACAAGAAAAAGAGTGAGAGAACTTATGGATATCGTAAATATGCCTTATGAGGAATATGGCAGAAAATATCCGAAGCAGCTCTCTGGTGGCCAGCAGCAGAGAATTGGTGTGCTGCGCGCGCTGGCAGTAAATCCTCCGATCATTCTTATGGATGAACCTTTTGGAGCTCTCGATCCTATCACAAGAGAAATCCTTCAGTCGGAGGTCAAAAAGATTCAGAAAGAACTAAATATCAGTGTTCTTTTTATTACTCATGATATGCATGAGGCCATGAAGATGGCCGACCGTGTGATATTTATGGACAAGGGCCATATCCTACAGGAAGCAGCGCCAAAGGAGATGGTGCTTCATCCGGCAAACGAGGAGATCCGGAAGTTTATATCTCTTCAGGAGGTCAGTATTTCCGGAGATCAGCTCACGGCAGGAGATATGATGCTGCCGTACAATGGATTTATCAGCGCTGATGCGCCGGTAGTTTCTATGACAGAGGGAATTAAGGAGATCAGTCAGAATATTGATCTTTCTAAATATAAACAGATCTATGTAAAAGATGAGCAAGGTGCGCTTATTGGTGAACTTTCTATGGAAAGTATCATTCAGTCTCTTATAAAGCAGGTGTGATAATGCAGGCGTTTATCGATAAATATGGTACGAAGTTGTTGACTGCCATCGGGCAGCATATTGTGTATGTAGTGATATCAGTGCTGATCGCAGTTGTGATCGGCCTGGTACTTGCGGTATTTCTTTCTCGGTTCCGCAGAGCTGCGGGGATTATTATGCCATTGGTCAGCGTCTTTCAGACAATTCCAGGTATTGTTTTTATTGGAGTTCTGATGCTGAAGCTGGGTATGACAGTTTTGACGGTCCTCACTGCGTTGAGTATTTATGCGGTTTTTCCCATTCTTAAAAATTCTTATCAGGGTTTTCTGAGTATTGATCAGAGCTTTATGGAAGTTGCAAAAGGCTGTGGAATGAACAAGTGGCAGATGTTCTGGCGGGTGGAATTTCCTATGGCTCTTCCGGCAATCTTTTCAGGGATCCGTATGTCTTTGATCTACACCGTGAGCTGGGCAATCCTGGCAGCGATGATCGGCCAGGGAGGCCTGGGAGAATTTATATATCGTGGGATCGATGCCAATGTGAAAGAATATATCGTGATCGGTTCTATTCCAATTGCAGTTCTTGCAGTGCTGTTCCGTCTGGTAATTGATAAAATAGAAAAAATATGTGTGTCAAAGGGGTTGCAGGAAGATGAATCTTGAAATGGTTCTGGAGCATTTATATTTAGTGGCAGTATCCTGCTTTCTGGTGATTCTGGTCGGTGTTCCGATGGGAATCTTTACCTATTATCACCCCAAAGCAGGCAAGGTGATCCTGACAGCGGTGGATCTGATGCAGACAGTTCCTGTTCTTGCTGTTATGGGTCTGCTGATGACAGTGTTTGGTGCCAACGCAGTGACGGTGATCATTGCTATGGTTTTGTATCTGCTTCTTCCAATTGTCCGGAATACAGATACCGGTTTAAAGAATGTCCGCGAAGTCTATAAAGAAACGGCGGATGCCATGGGGATGAATCGGTGGGAAAAGTTGAGATATGTGGAATTTCCAATGGCTTTTCCTTTTATTTTAACCGGAATCCGTATTGCTGTGGTAACAGCGGTTGGCGTAGCAGTATTTGGTACATTTGTGGGCGGCGGTGGTCTGGGAAGTGTTCTTTACCGCGGGATTCGTATCCAGAATTTTGCTATGATCTTTAAGGGAACGTTTGCCCTGATGGTGATGTCTATGGTATTTGATTATCTGCTCGGCTTTTGGGAAAAGAAGGGGGAAAATACATATGATAAAAAGAAAACTCGCTAGAATTTTGATGGCATCTGTCAGCTGTCTGATGATCAGCCCCCTCTGCGCCTGTGAATCCAAAGACGTGCGAAAGGTAACGATCATCGATGGTGATTTTGCAGAGATGCGATTATTTACGCAGATCGCAAAGCAGATGATTGAGAACCGGACGGATATCAAGGTTAAGGTGCAGGATTCTATGGCCAGCAGTCTTGCATTCGAGCAGATCAAAAATGGAAAGATGGATATCTATATGAGCTATGACGGCTCTCTTCTGACCGCTTATCTGGGACATGACCCTTCAGAGGTTCCAGAGGGGACGAGTCTTTATGATTATGCGAATGAGCTTGGCAAAAAGGAAGCGGGAGTTATGCTTTCGCCAAAGCTTGGAGAACAGAACACTTATGTGGCGGCAGTAATGCCGGAGACAGCAGAAAAATATCATCTTACAAAGATCAGTGATCTGAAAAAGTATGCACATGAACTGACTTTTGCAGCGGAGCATGAGTTTTTTGATGAGGGTTCAAATCATTTTGATGCTTTTGTTTCAACTTATGATTTAGATTTTAAGACTAATAATACCATCGATCGTGGCTTAAAGTATGTAGGAATGAATGCCGGAAATATGGATGTGACGGTGGTGTATTCCACGGACGGCATGAACAAGCGATTTGGTCTGGTAACACTGGAGGATGACCAGAAATTCTTTCCGGAATACAATGGTGCATATCTGCTCCGAGCAGATCTTTATGAGGACTATCCGGAGCTGGAGCCAATCTTTGAGGAACTTGCAGGAAAGTTTGATAATGAGATTTGTACAGATCTGAACTATTTGATCGATGTGGAAGTTGAAGATCCGAAAAAAGTTGCCAGAGAATTTTTGGATGAAAATGGCTTATTGAGAAAAGAAAAATAACTTGGACTGCTCACTTATGGTATACTTAAGCTACTATCATAAAGGAGGAAGCTTTGGATGAAAAAGAAATTAATGGCAGTTCTATTGGCGGGAGCTATGCTGCTGTCTTCTGGTACAGCAGTGTTTGCTGATGAAAAGGATGACAAGATCGCACAGCTTGAAGCACAGATCACGGAGATGCAGGGCATGATCGACGATCTTCAGAAACAGCTGGAAGAAACACAGGCCGTTGCACCGTCCACAGATCAGGAAACTTATAAGATCGGAGAGACTTATATTGTAGAAGGCCAGTTTAAAATAACGATCAATTCTGTAGAAGAAACAAACGATCGAAATGAATACAGTGACAAGAATCCAGCAGCAGTATATGTTGTGACATATACCTATGAAAATATCGGATATGTGGATGAAGATGGAGTCATGGATGGTCTGTATGTCAGCCTTGAAGATGGAATCGTGGACAGTGCAGGCAAGATGGGATATTCCTATCCGGGAGATGTCACAAAGTATGCGCAGTCCGTACCGGTAGGGGCTTTCTGCGAAGCACAGGCTTGTATAGGAGTAGACAATCCAGGAAGCTTTAAAATCAATTTTTATACCTATGATGGTAATTTAGAAAAACAATCCGCAGTATTTGAAATCAATGTATAAATATATGTAAGCCAAGCCAGTAAAACTAGTTTTTACTGGCTTTTTTGATAGTGACACCTCCTCCTTTTTTATATATTCTGGTATTAGGAAAACTATTAATCCATACAAGAAGTGAAAGGAGGTAACAGGATGAAGGGTAAAATACTATTAGGATTAACCGCAATATTGATGCTGACGGGAGCTGCTGTAC
>OLNE01000725.1_pt1 | contig 28806 bp, 20 predicted proteins | sample 1672431 | NCBI WGS metagenome assembly OLNE01 (sample SAMEA3136685, study PRJEB25190) | human gut metagenome | reverse complement strand
TACTGGTATCACTGGAGGCATAGCCTGTCAGAATGGTATCTTCATCTGCCAGATTATATATGTATTTCAGAATATCATTTGCAGTCAGGCAGGCATTTCCTGAAGTATATCCATTGGCAATTCGCACTGCAATGGAGTACTCCGGTTCAGATGTATCTGAAGAGGTTGTATATCCAATAAAAAGGCCATGGTTTGGATGGTAAATATCCAACTCAGCCGTACCTGTTTTACCAGCAAGAGTAACGCCGAGACCATTAAACTGCTCATGTGTCTCAACTACTCTGCGCATACCTTCATGAATGTCGTTCCAGACATTGTCCGGGACTTCATCCATCTGGTTCACTATAGAAGGCTCATATTCTTTTATTGTCTTGCCCTGTGAATCAGTAACTTTATCCAGAAGTGACAGATCATAAACGGTTCCGGATGTAGCAAGCGCCGTAGCATAACGTGCCAGCTGACTGGTCGTGAACAGATGATTACCCTGACCGATATAAGACGGAACCGCCTTGCTGTCTGAAACATGCGGGTTTGCCTCTGAAATTTCAATTCCTGTTTTTTTGTCCAGATGGAATTCAGAAGCATATTTCTGCAATTTTGACAGACTGAGATTTTCAGAAAACTCTCCGTCTGTATTCTTTCCTGCAAGAAATCCGACCATATTGAAGAAATAGTTACAGGACTGTTCTATTGCACTTACAATTCCCAGTGAACCATGACCCTGTTTGTTCCAGCAGAAAATGGATGGCGTTACAAGATCAAATTCTCCGGTACATTCAAAATACGTATTATCATCGATCACACCTTCCATCATACCTGTAACTGCTGACAGAAGTTTCAGGGTGGAACCAGGTGCGGTTGTCTGCTGTGTCGCTTTGTTGAAGAACGGACTTGACTTGTCCAGTGCAAGCTTCGTGTAATAGCTGGTATCCATGTTATTACTGAGACGATTGTTGTCATAACCCGGATAAGATACACACGCAAGCACTTTACCGGTTTTGGAATCTGTTACAACTGCGGATGCCGAACACGGAGCCAGTGCAAGCTGAGCCGGTTCTATCTCCAGATTGGAAATCTTGTTGATCATAAAATCATAGGATGACATGGCTCCTGATGCAAGATTTGCATAACAGCTGTCTTCTTTTGACAAAACTCCCTGCTCATAAAGAACCAGACACAATTCCTGACCCGAGATCACGTCATTCATAAGGAGATACTTATACAAAAGCTTGGAAAAACCGGTATCTGTCTTAAGGTAATCTATTATATAGGATGTCATTGCCTGATAAATTTCCTCAGAATCCAGATATTCTCCTTTAGGAGAGATCACGGAAATATCAATCCAGTTCTGACTTGCTGCATAATTAAGATAATCCTTAAGGCTGATGCTCTGATCGGTCACCCAGGCCTGATAGGTTGCATCAGAAGTATTGACTTCGTCCTTGTCGATCACTCCCAGTGTATCTCTGAGTACAGTATCACAGATATATGTGAGATATTCCTGTACTTCTGTACTTTCGTCTTTGTAAGCCGGCGGATCTGCACTTGTCAGCCTGTTAGTTATTGTATCAAAAACTTCCTGCTGCTTTTGTTGAAATTTGGCATAAAGATTTTTTTCTGTATCGGAAGCTTCACTGCTGCTGAATTTATCAATATCGATGATACTGTTGGAGATCAGCGCATTGTATACATCATAAATCGGGATAACGATTTTGCTCGCATCGTTTTCCCCCTTATAATCATATGTCTTTACAGCTGAGATCTTGTCCAGCAAAATACCTGCAACTCGCTGTTTCAGGATCTGATAGATTGCGCTCTGCCAGTCCGAATCTACAGACAGATAGACATCATCGCCTGCAACCGGTTCTACCGTTGTGGCATCATCAATCTTAAGTACCTTACCAAGATTATCGACCGTAACGGTTTCCTGACCGTCTTTTCCCTGAAGTTCCAGCTCCATGTACTGTTCAATTCCTGCCTTACCAACAATAGCATCATTTGAATAGTCCGGATTTTCCTTTTTCAGACTTTCCAGTTCCTCTGCGGACGCACGTCCTGTATACCCCAGAAGAGGTCCCATACTTTCGTCATCCACATACTGACGCACAGAGTCCTCAATCACATCAATTCCCTGAAGCTCCGATTGATTTTCCATTACTGCCGCAACTGTACTCTCGCTGATATTGGTAGCGATCGTCACTGCCATATATTTCTGGAAACTGTTTGTATTTAATTCATAACGCATGATCGCGATGTCCAGGACTTCCTGCTTCGTCAGTTCCTTTGGAAGGCCATATTTTTTGAGTTCTGCATCTGTATAGGCATCGTCTCCATAAAGAACAATGGAAAATCCCTTGTTTCCGCTGAGGTAATCCACCATATCTTCAGCTGTAGCAGAAGCCTCATCCTCTGTCAGATCGTCAATCAGTGCATGTCCATAAACATCCGCCTTAAAACGATTTAGTGTAAATCCTTCATCTACATCAAAAACATAATTTCCGTCTTTGTCCAGTTTAATGTGAAAGGACTCTGATAACTGGTCTCCATTTGCAGCAAGGATCTGCAGCACCTTATAGGCCACACCATTCAATGTAAGATTCTTCACTCTGGTGCTGTCATAGGTTCCATTGTCCTCAAAAGTAAGCGAATAAGACAGAACATTAGATGCAATGAGCTTGTTGTTCGCATCATAAATATTACCCCTGGTACTTTTGAGCACACGTGTTTTTGTTGTTCGTGTCTGGAATTCATCGATATAATTCTCTCCCTGGATGATCTGCAGATCAAACAACTGTTTCACAAGAACACCCGACATGAGAATAAATGCGATCAGAAGCACGGTTGTTCTTTTTAACTGTATCTTTTTGATAATTTTTTTTATTTTAATACCCAAATAGACTCACTTTCTTTCCTGATTGGATTCATAAAATGATAATTGATGTAGCGAAATACTCTGTATATGATCATTGTCAGAAAAACTGTATAAAAAATTTCCGGCAGTATAATGCGTGAAAAATAAATGCCCAGTCCCAGTCGACCGCGCAGCAGGAACTGAAGCGCATAGACTGCCAGATTATACAGCAGATCCATGATCGCAGTCAGAAACATCGGTACCTTAATGTCGTCGTCATAAAAAATACGAAAGGCATATCCACTCAAAAAGCCTGCATACATATAGATCAGTGCATAAACGCCAAAAACAGATCCATAAAACATGTCGACAAGCAGACCACAGAAAAATCCGGTCCAAAGACCACTCTTACGTCCACGCATAAGTCCCATGGAAACGCATAATATCAACAGAAGATTCGGTGTGATCGAACCAATGGAAATCAGATGCAGCACCGTCGACTGCATCAGAAAACAGATAATGATCGTAAAAAACAAAACGATCTTACTTTTCATTCTTTTTCCCCTTCCTCTGTTGAATCCTGCTTATTGACTGTAATCACAAAGACATCCTTCAGATGCTGAAAATCCACCGGTGTAACGATCGTTCCCGACTTTGTAAGATTGTTCGTATCCAGCTCAATCTCACTGACGTATCCGATAAACAGTCCCTCGACGTATTTTTCACTGATATTGGAAGTAACTACCTGTTCACCAACTGTTACTTTATTCTCTTTGTCATACAACTGTGTAAAACGCAGTTTTCCTTCATCGATCAGTTCAAGATCTCCCTGTACCACACAGTTATCATCTGTTCCGACAGTCATTGCACTGACATTGCTGCTGTCATCAATAATAGAACGCACCGTGGCCCAGCTGCTGCCTACTTCTGTAACAATTCCAACAAGACCCTTACCGACTATTACATTATTGTCAACGCGTATTCCATCCTTGCTTCCCTTGTTGATCATAAATGTATCATACCAGTTGCCTGGATCCTTTGAGATAATTCTCGCTGCAACCTTTGGATAATCTGAATATTCTTCATCAAGCTTGTAGAGCTCCTGCAGTCTGGAAAGCTCAGACTGATTCTGGATCAGAATATTATTCTGCTCTGTCAGCGTGTCCACAGTCGCCTTCAGCTGCTCGTTTTCTTCCACAAGCTCCTGCTTATCCCGAAATGATTTATTTTTGTCTGTAAGCCAGAGTCCTATTGCCGTGATACTTTTTTCGAAGGGAACCACAAGCATTCCGGCTGTTTCCTGAAGAGGCGCGGAAGTAACTCCGGAGGCAAATGTTGCAACAATGGCACTTCCACAGAAAAGTGTCATTATAACAAGCAGATGTTTGCTTTTTAAATGTATGTGAAATCGAAACTTCTTTTTCAGGTTTTTCATCTAATATCATACCCCTATTATCAGTAACTATAATTTTCGTTGTTTTACAGGCTGTGCCCATTTTATAAGTTCATGATCCCTGATTATTTTTTCGAGACCGGTAACCGTTGCTTTTTCATATAATGGAGAAAGATTATACGAAAATCCAGTATAGCTTGCAAGATAATTATCTATGTAAGGAATTCTCGTACTTCCACCGGTCAGATAGATACCTTCTCTTGAAATATGATAGGATATCTGCGGTGGGATTCTCTCCAGAAACACTTTCATTTCCGCGGCAATATCATTTACACAGTTCATGATCCCGGCATTTACCACATAACCGGAAATGATCTCCTCACGCGGGAGCCCCGAGACACCGTCAATTCCGACTACTTTACGTGCTTCCTTACGCTGGTCATTCAGACGTCCCATGGCAATCTTCAGACGTTTGCCTGTACGTGTGCCTATCTGCAGATTATAACGTTTTCTGATCTCGGCACAGATTGCTTCATTCATCTGACGTCCACCGATCGGAATTTTCTTTGCAATAATGATCTTCCCGTCTGTAATAATGGAAAACTGTGTGCTCTGCGCGCCAATATTAACGATCATACTTCCTGCATTGTTGTTGATATCAACCCCCATTGCAATTGCATCCGCAATCGGAGCCTCTACCATATAAACCCTGTTCTGACGAAGCCAATGCCCGTTTACCACATGATAATATGCTCTTTTTTCGACAGCCGTCATATCCAGCGGAACAGAAAAGAACATATCTGATCCGATTCCCAGAAACCGGTCGATTTTTTTCATCATGCTGTATAACGTAATCTCCTGCAGTTCAAGATTTGCGATCATACCAAAAGCCATCGGCGAATTTACTACGATATCAACAGGTGCTTTTTCGAACATATCGTACGCTTCATTGCCCACGGCGATGATTTTGCGTCCCTTTGACGCAATCATATTTTTTTCCATGTAACTTTTGTTTTTAAAAAACGAATAAACCTTGATGCTGCTGCTTCCCAGGTCTATTCCGTATGTCTTTCTTAAAAGCATAAAACTTTCCCTTCATTCCGGACAGTCTTCCAGCAGTCCCTCCTCGCGGAAACTGACGTATCTGTGATCACCGATGATGATATGATCCAACAGACCTATTCCAACGATCTTCCCTGCATGGCAGATGCGTTCTGTGATCTCTCTGTCACACTGGCTCGGAGCAGGATTTCCTCCCGGATGATTGTGGATCAGTATCAGATTAACTGCGTGATATCGAAGTGCCTCCAGATAAACCTCTCTGGGGGTGATCAGTGTTGCATTGACCGTTCCTTTGGATAATACAATGTCTCCAAGAAGATGATTCTGATTATCCAGCATCATGCAGAGCATCATTTCCTGCTCCTGATGCCGCAGCTGCTCCATATAATATGCCGCAATTGAATCCGGACTGTTAAAATCAAGAGAAATCTTTGCAGCTGTACTGGCGATCCTCTTGGACAGTTCTCCAATACATTTCAGCTGAACAGCTTTGACTGTACCGATTCCATGTATCTTTCTGAGATCTGATACCGAACAGTGAAGCAGCCCCAGAAGTCCCGGATAGGGTGTCTGCTCCATATGGCTCAGAATATCATCAGCCAGAGTCAGTGAATTCATTCCTCTGGTCCCACACCGGAGTATCACTGCAAGAAGCTCGCTGTCACTTAAAGAAGCCTCGCCTTTGCAAATACATTTCTCATACGGTCGCTGTGATTCCGGCATTTCTTTCATAGTATGGTTCATTTTGTTTACCTGTCCGCTCTCCGTGACAGAATTTCAAAAGAATCAGAAATTATTTTAGCATAAAAAGAGGGAGATGTACACTCCCTCCCTGAAATTTACAAATCTTTCACAGAAAACTGATTGCTGTAAGCCATTGCGACAGACTCTGCTGCGCGGATCCCATCCATTGCCGCAGATGTGATTCCACCGGCATAACCGGCACCTTCTCCGCATGGATACACACCCTTAATATTGGAAAGTCCCTCGCGATCACGTCTGATTCTTACCGGTGAAGAAGTACGGCTTTCTACTCCGCTCAGAAGAGCGTCCTCACGGTCAAATCCCTGCAGCTTCTTTCCGAATGCCAGGACTCCCTCTTCAATCGAATCGCCGATTTCTTTTGGAAGGATTGATCTCACATCTGAAAGCACATATGCCCCCTTCATCTGAGGCTCTACCTCACCAAATGCCTTACTGGCCTGATGTGCTCTGAAATCTCCAAACAGCTGGACCGGGATTTTTCCTTTTCCAAGTTCCCACGCTGCTTTTTCCAGATTCCGCTGAAATGCAACTCCTCCAAGTGGTCCCTCTTCCGGAAAATCTTCCGGGCTGACTGTTACGATCAGTGCACTGTTTGCATTTTTGCTGTCACGCGCCTGATAACTCATTCCGTTCACTGCCAGCATCCCCGGTTCCGAAGAAGCATTAACTACATAGCCGCCCGGACACATACAGAAGGAGTAAACGCCTCTGCCGTTTTCGCAGGTATGCGTTACCTTGTAACTGGCAGCTCCAAGATATTTATTCTCCGCTTCTCCATACAGATCATAATTGATCATCTCCTGCGGATGTTCCATACGAAGCCCGACTGCAAAAGACTTCGGTTCCATATAGAGACCTCGCTTATGAAGCATTGCAAAGGTATCTCTTGCACTGTGTCCCGGTGCAAGCACACAGACTTCCGCAGGGATTCGTACTCCGTCATTTACTTCAACTGCCCGCAGACGTCCTTTCTCTATACAAAGATCAGTAAGTTTTGTTTCAAAGCGGAAGGAACCTCCCATTTCTTCAATCTGATGACGCATCGTCTCAACAATTCCGATCAGCACATCCGTTCCGAGATGTGGTTTCTGCTGATAAACGATCTCCTCCGGTGCTCCTGCCTCCACAAATCGTTTCAGAACCTCATGATTACGCCCGTTAGGATCCTTTACCAACGTATTGAGTTTGCCATCAGAGAAAGTACCTGCACCGCCTTCTCCGAACTGAACATTTGAATCCGGATCCAGAACACCGTCTTTCCAGAAACGATCTACTGTTTCTTTACGCTTCTGCGCTTCCTGTCCACGTTCCAGTACGAGCGGACGATAGCCGGCCTTTGCCAGATACCATGCACAGAAAAGACCTGCCGGTCCACTTCCGACCACGACCGGTGCATGCTCCAGCATCTCTGTTCCCAGCTTGGGAAAACAATATGGCTTTTTATCAGTTAACATAACATTATTATTGTGAACCTTATGCACAATTTTGCTTTCCCCAGGAATTTTAACATCTACTGTATAGACAAATTTTTTGTCATCTTTATGTCTCGCATCCAGCGACTGACGAATAATCTCATACGTAAATGCATCTTCTCTGCATTTCAGTGTCTTCGCAATTTTTTTGTGCAGCTGCTCCGGCTTATGACCTACCGGAAGCTTCAGCTGTGTAATTCGTATCATATATTCTCCTTTGCACTGTGATATCCTGCCACAGCTCCGCTCGACCATGCCCACTGCAAATTATACCCTCCGCACGGACCATCAATATCCAACAGTTCTCCTGCAAAAAATAATCCCGGATTCAGCATGGATTCCAGAGTTTCAGGATGGATCTGTGCCGTATCGACACCACCAGAACAGATCTGTGCCTGTTCAAAGCCTGAGCATCCTTTCACTTCAAGCATATATTCCGTGATTGTCTGACAAAGATCCGCTTTTTGTTTGTGGAACATTTTGATCAGCTTATCTGGAAGTAATCCGAGAAGGAGTTCTGCCTCTGACTGATACGGACAGAGCGCTTTTCTTTTTTCCAGCTGTTCCTGCAGAGATTCCTTTGTATATTCCGGCAGGAAATTTACCATTACACTGACTTTTCTTCCTTCCTCCAGCGCGCGGATTGCGTAACGACTCAGCTGAAATACCGGAATTCCGGAAATACCATAATCGGTCAGCTGCACCTCACCGCTTTCTTCCGCAAAATTTTTTCCGTCGAGCAGAAGCGTCACTTTTGCATCTGTCCGAACCCCTGCCCACGCAGAAAATACATTTCCCCTGCAGCGCAGCCCGGTAAGTGCCGGAAGAGGCTTCACGATTCGGTGTCCCAGTGCCGCAGCAATTTCATATCCGCTGCCGTCAGCTCCCGGAACCTGCGATGCTTTTGAACCATTGGCAAGAATCACCCTGTCTCCTTCATAAGTCCAGCCGGAAGTCTCTGCTTTCCATCGTCCTTTTTCATAAACTACCGCTTTTACCGTTTCTCTGGTTTTGATCTTGACCTTCAGAGACCTCGCCTTCAAAAGCAAAAGCTCCGGAATACATTTTGCCTGATTACTGCGAGGATAGATCCAACCCTTTCGATCTGTAAAAGCGACTCCCAGATTTTCAAAAAAAGCAAGCGTCTCTTCTAATGGAAACTGCTTCAGAATACCTGCTGCAAATTCCGGATGCTGTCCTCTGAAACACTCCGGACGCATATCTTTGTTCGTAAGATTACATCTGCCATTTCCAGTTACACAGATCTTGCGGCCCGGATTTTCATTCTGCTCCAGAACGGTAACAACTGCTCCATTCTGTGCGGCAGTAATCGCAGCGATCAGACCTGCTGCACCACCGCCTACAACGATCACCTGTGGTCTTTCACTCATAGCTTCTCCTTTATCTGTTCCTGCTCACACCAACCATAGCTTCTGTCTCTGCCATGGTCCCTGTCTTTACGGAAGTGTTACCAGTTTTGCATCAACCAGCTTCTGCAGAGACATCAGAACACCAAACTTCGCATGTTCCCAGGTAAGTCCTCCCTGGAAATATGCAGCATACGGTGGCTTCAGCGGACCATCTGCGGAAAGCTCAATTGAAGATCCCTGCACAAAAGCACCTGCTGCCATGATGACCTTGCTGTCATATCCCGGCATATCCCACGGTTCCGGAGCTACATAGCTGTCAACCGGAGCTGCTGCCTGAATTCCCTGACAGAATGCGATCAGCCCTTCCGGACTTCCAAATGTAACTGCCTGGATAATATCCTGACGTGGTTCACTGCCATTCGGAATTACCGGGAAACCGAGTTTTTCATAAACATTTGCTGCAAAAACGGCTCCTTTTAACGCACCCTTTGTTACCATCGGTGCAAGGAAAAATCCCTGATAGAAAGAACGGTTCACACCAAGAGATGCACCGACTTCCATTCCAAGTCCCGGACAGGTCATACGTGTTGCCGCATTTTCCACACATTCTTTCGTTCCGGCAATATAACCACCGATCGGTGCAAGACCACCGCCCGGATTTTTGATCAGAGAACCAACGATCATATCTGCTCCGACATCACTCGGTTCAACCGTGTCCACAAACTCCCCATAGCAGTTATCGACCATACAGATTACATCCGGTTTGATGCTCTTGACAAATGCGATCAGCTCTCCGATCTGTTTCACGGAATAAGACGGTCTGGTCTGATATCCTTTGGAACGCTGGATCTCAACAAGTCTTGTTTTTTCATTGATTGCAGCACGGATACCATCATAATCAAAGGTTCCGTCTTCTTTAAGATCTACCTGTTTGTAGGTCACGCCATATTCTGCAAGGGAACCTCTGGACGGACGGATACCGATCACTTCTTCCAGTGTATCATATGGTTTCCCTGCCGGTGCAAGGATTTCATCTCCCGGACGAAGATTACCAAACAGAGCAATAGCCAGAGCATGCGTTCCACATGTGATCTGGGAACGGATCAGACATGCTTCTGTATGGAAGGTATCTGCATATACTTTTTCCAGTGTGTCACGTCCAAAATCATCATATCCATATCCGGAGGATGACTGGAAACACTCAGCACTTACTTTGTTTTTCTGCATCGCCATCAGCACTTTGAGCTGATTGTATTCCGCAGTCTTATCAAACTCCTCAAATCTGTCTTTCAGTGACTTTTCAATCTCTGCTCCAAAATCATAAACTCTGGAAGAGATTCCAAGCTGTTCATAAAGTTCTTTCATCATTGTTTATTGTTCCTTTCCATTCCGTTCTGTATGTTTAAGGATACCTCTTTCTTCGAGGATCTCCGTCATATATTTCAGGATTTCTTTTTCATCCCAGTTAAATCTGTCTTTGTCGACCCAGATCACATCCGATTCGCGGCGGAACCAGGTAAGCTGCCTCTTGGCAAAATGTCTGGTATCACGCTTCAGGATACGTACGGCTTCTTCCAGAGGATATTCTCCTTCCAGATACGCCAGGATTTCTTTGTATCCAAGTCCCTGCATAGATACCATACCGCGATGACAGCCATCATTCCTCAGTTCTTCAACCTCTTTTACCAGGCCCTCATCCATCATCTGGTCCACTCGTTTATCGATCCGTTCATAAAGAATATCTCTCGGTGCGTTCAGCACAAAATATGCCAGATCATATGGACTCACCTGCTTTTTCTGTTCCTCATTATGCGCAGAGATCGGTGTTCCGTTCTGATGGTAAAATTCCAGTGCACGGATCACACGTTTGACATTGTTTGCATGGATTGAATCAGCACTTGCCGGATCCACCTTACGAAGCATCTCATGAAGATATTCCGCTCCTTTTTCTTCTGCCAGTGCCTCCAGTTCTGTCCGGTAACTGTTTTCCTGCTCTGCCTCTGTGAAATCAATATCCCTGGTCACGGCCTGAATATAAAATCCGGTTCCTCCAACCAGGATTGGGATCTTCCCCTTTGCATAGATCTCCTCCATGGCTTCCTTCGCCATCTGCTGGAATTTCACGATATGAAATTCTTCTTCCGGCTCCAGCACATCTACCAGATAATGCTTCACGCCCTGCATTTCCTCCGGGCGGATTTTGGCTGAACCAATGTCCATTTTTTTGTATACCTGCATCGAATCTGCAGAAATGATCTCACCGTTTACTGCCTTTGCCAGCGAAATAGAAAGACTTGTCTTTCCGACTGCTGTCGGTCCGGTGAGAACGATCAAAGGTTTTTTCATAACTGCTCCTATACAATTCGTTTAAATTTCTTTTCCAGTTCCGTTCTTGTCATTGCAATGATCGTCGGACGGCCATGCGGACAGTGATACGGGTTCTCCAGAGTAAGAAGCTCATCGATCAGTTTCTCTGCTTCTGCCGGAGACATGGCATGATTACCCTTAACTGCTGCCTTGCATGCCATAGTTGCAAGTCTCGCTGCAAAAATATCCAACGTATCTTTGCTGTTGTTTGACGCCAGATTATCCAGCATTTCCAGAAACAGTTCTTCTTCTGTCAGCCCGTAGAGATTGGACGGTACGGCACTGATCCGATATTCTCTGCCTCCGAAATTTTCAATCTCAAATCCAAACTGTTCAAAATACTTACTGTTTGCCCGAAGGATTTCCTCTTCCTGCATACTCATGGTCACAATCAGAGGCGGATTCAGATACTGAGAATCAATGGAATGTTCCCGGAACTGTTTTACCATTCTCTCATAATATACCTTTTCATGCGCTGCATGCTGGTCAATAATATAAAAATTATCTTCAAACTGTACGAGCCAGTATGTGTCAAAGATCTGACCGATCAGCTGAATGCGGCTTCTTGATTCCGGTGCCAGCAGTTTCTCCTCAAAGAGCTCCAGCTGCTTCGGAGCCGGTTTTTCCTGAATCTCAGATGCCTTCTCCTGTACCGGTTCAGGCTCTTCCTGGATCTCAGATGCTTTCTCCTGCACCGGTTCAGTTTCTTCCTGTTTCTCAGATGCTTTCTCCTGCACCGGCTCAGTTTCTTCCTGCTTTGAGATTTCTGCCAGTTTCTTCTCTTCGTCCAGTTTTTGGTTTTCTCTCAGCGTCCCTCGGAACATCTTCTCTTCATCTTCCGAAAAGGCTGCTGCTTTTGGCTTATCCGTCACGGATTTCACATGAGGGATTACGTCAGGCTTACCAGCAGATTCAACAGATTCAGTAGATTCTGCCGGGCGATAAGGCATCGCCGGTTCTCTCGCCACGAACGGTTTCTGTGCCTCATACAAAGTCTCGCGGCGTTTCTTTTCAAACGGTTCCGGAACCGCTGCACGCGTAACTTTTTCTTCTTTCTCTTTGAGAGGTGTATTGTCCACAGGCACCTTCGGAATCATCTCCCGCCTTGTCAGTGCTGCCCTTACGGTATCGTAGACAGCATCGTAGACTTCCTGTTCCCTCGCAAAACGCACCTCACGCTTTGCCGGATGTACATTGACATCCAGATCGTTTCCTTCCATTTCCATACGCAAAGAAACAAAAGGAAATTTGTGCTGCATCAGAAATCCTTTATATGCATTTTCAATTGCCTTTGTAATAATATTATTTTTGACATAACGTCCATTGATATAATAATTTTCGAAGGTACGGTTTCCACGCGCGATCTCCGGCTTACCGACAAAGCCTTCGATTTTCATAAAAGAATTCTCCTGCGAAACTTCCAGAAGTGCCCGCGCGATCTCTCTTCCGTAAACGCTGTAAATAACATCCTTTACACTGTAGTTTCCGGATGTATGCAGTTTCACCTGCTTATTCTGAATATATTTAAATGAAATCTCCGGGTGAGAAAGTGCAAGCTGCTCCATCAGCGTATGAATATAACTTGCTTCTGTCATATCCGACTTCAGGAATTTGCTTCTCGCCGGTGTATTATAAAAGAGATTGCGGACCAGAAACGTCGTTCCCTCTGGTGCTCCCAGTTCCTCAAGCGAATGCTCCTGCCCGCCTTCGATCACATAACGGGAACCACTGACAGAAGAAGGTGTTTTCGTGATCAGTTCCACCTGTGAAACTGCCGCAATACTGGAAAGAGCCTCACCACGAAATCCCAGTGAGGCAATGTGTTCCAGGTCTTCTACCTTCTCAATCTTACTTGTCGCATGGCGCAGAAATGCAAGCGGGATCTGTTCCGCATCCATCCCCGCCCCGTTATCTGTGATACGTATCAGTTTCTTGCCGCCATCTGTGATTTCCACCGTGACAGCTGTTGCTCCTGCGTCTATGGCATTTTCTACAAGTTCTTTGACAACAGATGAAGGTCTTTCTACTACCTCACCTGCTGCAATCTTATCAATTGTATTCTGGTCTAAAACTGCAATTTTTCTCAAAGTGACCTCCACTTACCGGATCATTCCTGTCTTCATTTTTACCAGCGGTTTTTGATCTTGTTCTGTAAATTATATAAAATGTTCATAGCTTCCATAGGTGTCAGATGTGTCATGTCCAGATCACGGATCTCATCTACAATATCATTATCCTGTACCGTATCAAACAGTGACATCTGAGCCATATCCACCTGATCATAAACAATCTTCTGCTTTTTCTTCGGTGCTGTCAGATCCTTGACTGCTGCCGTGATATCTGCATCGCTTAATTCTTCCACGAGCTCTTTTGCACGATTAATAACAGAATCCGGTACTCCGGCAAGCTTGGCCACCTGGATACCGTAGCTCTTATCTGCACCGCCTTTGACGATCTTACGTAAAAATACGATGTCATCGCCTTTTTCCTTGACGGCAATACAGTAATTATTCACTCCGGGGATCTTGCCTTCCAGTTCTGTCAGTTCATGATAATGTGTTGCAAACAAAGTCTTTGCCCCACAGAGCTTTGTATTACTGATATGTTCGATCACCGCCCATGCAATTGCAAGTCCGTCAAAGGTACTTGTACCACGTCCGATCTCATCCAGAATCAGAAGACTCTTTGAGGTGGCATTTCGAAGGATATTGGCAACCTCTGTCATTTCCACCATAAACGTACTCTGTCCACTTGCAAGGTCATCCGAAGCTCCGACACGGGTAAAAATACGGTCGACAATACCAATATTTGCTTTTTCTGCCGGGACAAAGCTTCCGATCTGTGCCATCAGAACGATCAGCGCTGTCTGACGCATGTAAGTAGATTTACCTGCCATATTCGGACCGGTAATGATCGAAACTCTTTTTTTCTGATTATCAAGATAGGTGTCATTTGCGATAAACATATCATTCTCTATCATCTGCTCTACAACCGGATGTCGGCCGTTCTTGATATCCAGCACGCCATTCTCATTGATCTTCGGTCTGACAAAATTATTTCGTTCTGCCACAAGTGCAAGGGAAGCAAAAACGTCCAGAGCTGCGATTGCCTTTGCTGTCTTCTGAATACGGACAACCTCTTTGCCAACCCGCTCACGTACATCTGCAAAAAGTTCATATTCCAGGGCGTACAGACGGTCTTCAGCACCAAGGATCAGATCCTCCAGTTCTTTCAGTTCCTGTGTGATATAGCGCTCTGCATTCGTAAGCGTCTGTTTGCGGACGTAATTATCCGGCACCTGATCTTTAAAAGAATTCGTTACCTCAAGAGCATAACCAAATACACGGCTGTATTTGATCTTAAGTGTCTTGATACCGGTACGTTCCTTTTCTCTTGCTTCCAGCTCTGCGAGCCATTTTTTTCCGTCTGTTCTGGAACGACGGTATTTGTCAACATCTGCGTTATAGCCTTCACGTATGATACCGCCATCCTTCTGTGCAAGCGGCGGCTCATCTGTGATCGCACGTTTGATCAGACCGGTCACATCCTCCAGAGGATCCATATCTTCCAGAATCTGTTTCAGGATCGGTGCTTCAAATTCCTGAAGGATCTGCCGGATATAAGGAATCATTTCCAGAGAAGATGCAAACGCGATCATATCCCTCGGATTCGCTGACTGATAGCTGATACGGCTGATCAGACGCTCCAGATCATAAATAGGATTCAGATATTCCCGGATCTCATCACGAAGCATTGGTTTCTGTGTCAGTTCTTCAACCGCACCAAGTCTGCGGTTGATTTCCTCCGCATCGATCAGCGGCTGTTCCACATAGCCTCGCAAAGTACGGGCTCCCATTGCTGTTCTGGTCTTATCAAGCACCCACAGAAGAGAGCCTCGTTTTTGCTTTTCACGCAGTGTTTCTACCAGTTCCAGATTACGTCGACTGGAGCTGTCGATCAGCATAAATTTTTCTGCAGTATAAGGATGGATCGTCGCCATATGGGACAATGCAGTCTTCTGTGTTTCATTCAGATACTGAAAAAGTGCACCTGCTGCGATCACACCGCTGTCATAATCAGCCAGTCCCAGCCCCTCAGGAGAGGAAATCTTAAAATGCTCCAGTAATGTCTGCTTACACAGATCATCTCCAAAATACCAGGATTCCAGTGCAAACACAGAGATATGCAGACGGTTCCTCAGGTCGTCCACATCCACACCGGAGACCAGAAAAGCATCATTACAGATGATTTCTGCCGGAAGGAACTTATTGATCTCATCCCAGAGTTTCCGCTCCTCATCAACCTCTGTCACATAGCAATCACCGGTTGTGATATCTGCAGTGGATACCCCAAAATGATCTCCCACACATACGATGGCCATCAGATAATTATTCTTTCCTTCATCCAGTTCCTGCATATTAAGATTCGTTCCCGGTGTCACAACACGGGTCACTTCTCTTTTTACGATTCCCTTTGCCGTTTTCGGATCCTCTACCTGTTCGCAGATGGCTACTTTATACCCTTTATCGATCAGACGATTGATATATGTTTCTGCTGCGTGATACGGAATCCCGCACATCGGAGCCCGTTCAGAAAGACCACAGTCTTTGCCGGTAAGTGTAAGTTCCAGTTCACGGGAGACAGTTTTCGCATCCTCAAAAAACATTTCATAAAAGTCCCCAAGACGATAAAAAAGAATCGAATCTTTATACGCACATTTTGTCTGACAGTAATGGACCATCATCGGTGATAATGATCTACTGTCTTGCGGAAGTCCAAGTTTTATAAGGGTCTCCGGCGTTATTCCGGCCTCTTCAAATACATTTGTTGATATTTTTGAGTTCAAATTATAAAATACCTCTTTCTAATCCATTGTATCATTCTCTTCCACGTTCATCTTCCTGTAAATCATTTTCCATGATTTTACTGTTATTTACAGGGATAATACATGACACTCCGTACTATATTAGCATTTTGATAATTAACTTTCAAGATTGCTTCACCGACCATTTTAGAAATTTTTGCGATTCATCCCGGAAACAGGCATTTGAAAAGGGCCAGTCCATCACGACTGACCCTCTGTTTATTGAATATAGCTTCCAAAAAACTCTTTTAATCAAAATAAATTGTCTTACCGCTCTTTGCTGACTCATAGATTGCTTCCAGTACACGGGTGACAACTGCAGCCTGCGCAGGTTTTACGATCTGTTCTGCTCCGTCTGCAACGATGTGGTAGAACAGTTCCTGCTCATAGTCCGGTGCTTCTTTTTCTTCTCCTGAGAAGAATGCTACTCCTTCGCCGAATAATGCCGGTTTCTCTACTACCTGTTTATTGTGGTGGATGTAGTTGATCCGCAGGCCGTCTTTCATATCTGCTCCGGCTTTTGTTCCGCACAGACTTGTCTTGGCCTCATCAACTTCCAGTGTGTTCAGTGCCCAGGCAGCTTCCAGCTCGATCACTGCACCGTTTTTCATACGGATGAATCCGAAAGCGGAATCTTCTACACTGAATTCCTTCGGATCCCAGTCTCCAAAGTCATTTCCCTGATTGGTCTGGTCAGCCAGTTTGCGGAAGGTCTGTCCTGTTACAGACTCTACTTCATAGTTGTCCATCATCCATAAAGTCAGATCCAGCGCATGGGTTCCGATATCGATCAGCGGACCGCCACCCTGTTCTTCTTCATTTAAGAATACACCCCAGGTAGGAACTGCTCTTCTTCTGAGTGCATGGGCTTTTGCAAAGTAGATCTCTCCCAGTTCGTCAGCCTTGCACATCTCCTTCAGAAACAGGGAATCTGGACGGTAACGGTTCTGGTATCCGATGTTCAGGATTCTGCCTGTTTTCTCTGAAGTCTCCACCATCTTCTGTGCTTCTGCATAATTCTTTGCCATCGGTTTTTCACACATAACATCTTTTCCTGCTTCCATGGCTGCGATAGAGATCTCTGCATGGGAACGGTTCGGTGTGGTTACATATACAACATCCAGGTCCTCTTTGATAAGCTCCTGATAGTCTTCAAATACTTTTGCATCTTCTGTGCCATATTCTTCTTTTGCTTTCTCTGCACGCTCTCTGATGATATCACAGAAAGCTACGATCTCATAGAGACCACTTTTCTTCATAGCCGGAAGGTGTTTTCCGTTGGCGATTCCTCCGCATCCTACGATTCCTGCTTTTAATTTTCTCATGATATTATCTCCTTTTTCTTTATTCTATATTAAATCACGAACTGTTCCAGATATCTCTTGCTGAGGATCAAAGAATTCTCAACCTTTTCCTTGGAATCTTCAAAGGCCTTGTCCTCGACCTCAATGCATGTATAACCGTCATATCCGATATCCGTAAGTGCTGATACATATTTCCCCCAGTCCACATCTCCGAGTCCCGGGAGCTTCGGTGACATGTATTCCAGCGGATATGCCATGATACCGCAGGATTCCAGCTTGTCTTTATAGATCTTGATATCCTTGTAGTGGACATGGAAGATCTTATCTTTGAACTCGTAAAGCGGGCGGATATAGTCGATCATCTGCCAGATAAAGTGGGATGGATCGTAGTTGATGCCCAGATGGTCACTGTCCAGGATCCGGAATACCTCTCTCCAGATCGGCGGTGTTGTCATCAGGTTCTGTCCTCCCGGCCACTGGTCCTCGCCGAAAAGCATCGGGCAGTTTTCGATGGCAACCTTCACGTCACATTCCTCAGCCAGTTTTATGATCGGCGGCCAGATCTCTTTTACCAGTTCCAGGTTCTCCTGTACATTTTTGGTCTGGTCCCTTCCGATAAATGTGGTGACCATGCCCACACCTAATTTCTTACTTGCAAGGATTACCTGTTTCAGGTGTTCCACAGCGGCTGCGCTTTTCTCTTTATCTGCCGCCATCACGTTTGGATAATAGGCCAGTGACGAGATCTCCACTCCTGATTTTTTTGCATATTCCACGATATGCTCTGCATATGCATCATCCTGGTTGACCCGTTCCGCATCGATATGGCTTACACCGGCATATCTTCTTTCTGCTTTTTCCTGTGGCCAGCATGCCACTTCCACACACTCAAATCCCTGCTCAGACGCAAAATCCATCATCTCTTCATAGGTCCAGCTGTCAAGGATCGCTGTAACAAACCCAAGTTTCATAGGAATGCCCTCCTGTTTCTTTCTGTCTCTGTATATCTGTATTATTTCTCCCATGGAGTTGGTGTGAACTCTCCGCCTCTGCACCATTTCAGATAGTTCAGTGCGTGGAGCTGTCCGGTCATCTCCAGTTCTCCGTTGTATACCGGATCATGATATCCCTCGATACAGATATCGTCCTCATATCCGTTGCTTCTTAAGATAGAAATGATATCTCTCCAGTTTGTGTCACCAAATCCAGGCATACGGTGCCATACGAACGGAACTGCTCCGGAGATTCCGCCGTGTCTTACTGCATCCCAGTCGATGGTCGCATCTTTTCCATGTACATGGACGATCTTTTTGCACCATTTTCTCAGTTCTGTCACAGGGTCGATCAGCTGTACCATCTGGTGGGTCGGCTCCCATTCCAGACCGAAGTTGTCATTCTTTACTTCCTCAAACATCACTTCCCAGGCTTTCGGGTTGAAACCGATGTTGCAGGTGGCATGTTCCCAGGTTCCATCCATCAGGCAGTTTTCAATACCCAGTTTCACACCTTTTTCTTCTGCAAGGTCTGCCAGTTCACGGAACACTTTTCCGAACTCTTCGTATGCGGATTCTACCGGTTTTCCTTCCCAGGCTCCTGCAAAGGTGCTTACATGGGTAGCTCCGAATTTTTCAGCAGTGCAGATCACCTTTTCCAGTGTCTTTCTGTGCTCTGCGTACTGGATCGGGTTACAGTAATATCCGAGTGTAGTGATCTTAGAATCTGTTCCTGCAAGGAGTTTGTCTGTGGTCAGTGCCAGTTTGTCAAGATCTGTTCCTTCCAGTGACATATGGAAATTGATGGAAAATGTTTCAAAGCCTTTTCCTACAAATCCCTTCAACCATTCTTCCGCCTTTGTACCCGGCACGCAGGTTCCGATTTTAATCTGTTTCATACTTGTTTCCTCCTGTTTTCTCCCATTTATTTTTAATTTTTATTTATGGTTTCTACTTATAATTGTTCAGATTCTTCCCTGTTACACCTGATCCTGAAATTCGATCACCTGGTTTGTCTCCGCTGACTTGAAAATTGCTTCCATCAGTTTCATCACACGCATCACCTGGAACAGTTTGATCTCAGGTTCTGCTCCGTCCCGGATCACTGCAACTACATTTCTGTGGAAGTCTGCAATATCTCCGGATACTTTTGGTAAGTCTTCTTTCACAATAGTATCTTCCCGTCTCGGTGCCATGGTCTTTGTCAGACCGGCTGCTGTCTTAACCGGTACTACCGTCTCTTCCGTCATACCGGTCTTACGGATGATCTCACCGTTTAACTGCCAGTCCCGGATCACTGCGGTACCGTCTTCTCCCAGTACATACCATCTCGGCAGGGAAATATAATTGTTGGTGCCGACTTCCACCAGGACTTCCGTTCCACCTTCAAATGTCAGGATAGCAGTGAAGCCATCGTCCACTTCCTGGTTGGTGACATTGGTAAGTGATGCGTACACGGTCTCGATCTTTCTGTCACCATACATATATAAGATCTGATCCAGCAGATGTACGCCCCAGTCCAGAACCATTCCGCCACCATGGACCTTTTCTTTTCTCCAGTCGCCCGGGATACCTCTTGAACCATGGACACGGCTCTCGATCCGGAAGACATGTCCCAGTTTCTGCTCCTCTACCAGCTTTTTGATGATCAGGAAATCATCATCCCACCGTCTGTTCTGGTGTACAGTAAGTAATTTTCCTGTCTCTTTGGCTGCATTTTCCATCTCCAGCAGATCTGCGGAAGATAATGTCACCGGTTTTTCCGATATTACATTCTTCCCTGCATGCATGGCACGAATGGCGATGGGTTTGTGGCAGTCATTCGGAGTAGCGATCAGAACCACATCGATATCCGGATCTGCCAGCATGGCTTCTTCTGTTTCATATACAAAAAAGCCCTTCTCCTTCGCTTCTTCTCTCTTTTCTTCCTTAATGTCATAGATACCACCGATTACAGCTTCCGGAACATTGGAAAGGATCTCCGTATGCCATCTGCCCATTCCGCCATATCCGATCAGTCCGTAAACTACTTTGTTTTCCCTCATTTTGAACCTCCATCGTAAAAACAGCGGCTGATGAACACCATCAGCCGCTATCGCTTTTACTTACTTAATTCTTCGTTGATTTCTTTAAGAATCTGGTCACCGCCCTGACTCTTCCAGTTCTCAACAAAAGTATCGAATTCGCTGATATCTGCTTTTCCCATAACGATTTTTGAGAATGTTTCTTCTTCCATTTTCTTCAGATTGGCCCATTTTGTTTCCATGGTTTCTGTCTGACCGTTATATGCATTGTAAACAGGTACATATTTCTCATTTACAGAAGGAGCATCTCCAACCAGGATGGCCACAAGTCTCGGAAGGTTGTTTTTGGCAATGTCACTGTCCAGATTCCATTTATCCAGGCTGAAGTCATCGTAAGGCTCTTTTTTCAGTTTTTTAACTGCTTCCATATCACTCTTTAACAGTTTGTGTGTTGAGAAGTCAACATCATCCATGGTGATTTCTCCGGCAAGATATTTGGTCAGGACATCATAAGACACTTCAATTTCATCTGCATTGTCATAGGTGTTGTACAGAGGATAGAAGTCCGCAGTACCCATCTCTGTGGTAGAAACACCTTCGTCTACCCATTTCTGCTCATTTTTGATCAGGTAATTGACAATCTTAAATGCAGCTTCCGGATTCTTGCATGCTTTGCTTGCTACTACATATTGTGTTGTAGGCTCTGCCATATGAGTGTAATAGTTTCCATCCTCAGATAATGGTGTAAAGTATGCCTGCCAGTCTGCCGCACCTGCCAGTGTAGCATCTGCCACTGTGTAACCAGACCACCATGGTCCAAAGAAGATTCCAACCTTGCCGGCCAGAAGAGGTTCTTTACTGTCACTTCTTACAAGCATTTCCGGGTCGATCAGTTTATTTGTATACAGTTCTGAGATTTTTTCCAGTGCATCTCTGGTCTCCGGCTGGATAGAACCATACTCTACAGTTCCGTCCTCACCCTGCAGCCAGTACTGTGGGTATGACTGGAAGCTACTGAACAGCGGATCCAGTCCATACTGATTTCCTCCGATTGCATTCATATGATCGGAATTACTCGGTCCGAGAATACCAATCGTATCATCCTCTCCGTTTCCATCCGGATCCTGAGTAACAAACGCTTCTGCTACCTTTACCAGCTCATCCCATGTTCTCGGAGCCTCCAGTCCAAGGCTGTCCAGCCAGTCCTGCCGGATCCACATCTCGTTGATTCCACCTGCTGTTATAGCCGGAGCCGGAATCGCCATCATTTCTCCATCTTCATTGGTGATACATTTCTGCAGCTCTTCACCGCCGGATTTCACATAGCTTTTCAGTGCATCTGAAGCATAATCATCAAAATACTCATCCAGTGGCTGGATCATATCATATTTCAAAAGCGCTCTGTACTGTGTTGCATTTACGTTCATCAGTTCCGGAACTGTATTACTTCCGATACACAGATTCATTTTCTCTTCATAGTCTGTGGATGATGCAACCCAGTCATATACAACTTCGATGTTAAGATCTTCTTTCAGAAAATCTATGTATGGATTATCATCATAAGCCATTCCGTCCGGAAGCTTGGCATTCGGGTTCAGAGAACCGCCAAGATGAACCGTTACGGTTTCCGGGTATTTGGACAGCGGCAGATCTTCTTTGGCTGTTCCTTCTGCCTCACTTACTGCCTCTTTCTGTGTGCTCCCTTCTGATTTTCCGCATCCTGCCAGTGAGGTAACGGCTAATGCCATTGCACTGGCAAATGCGATCAACTGTTTCTTTTTCATTCTTTTTCCTCCTTTTATCCTTTTACTGATCCCAGTGTAATACCCTCTACAAAATATCTTTGCAGGAACGGGTAAACGATCAGTACCGGTATCATAGCTATAAATATTTTTGCAGAATCCAATGAAAGGTTATTTAATTTCATTGCCTGCGCGATCTGATCCACGTTCATCGTGGAATAATCCAGAGTTACTACCATCTGCTGAATGTAAGTCTGCAGCGGATAACTGCTCTGTCTTGTACTTAAAACCATTCCCTGGAAGAATTCATTCCAATACATAACCATAGTGAACAGTGCAACTGTTGCAACCATAGGTTTTGCCAGCGGTACGTAGATAGATATCAGATTTCTCCAGGGGCCGCCGCCATCGACAAAACATGCTTCTTCCAGTTCTGTTGGAAGATTTTTGAAAAAGTTTACTGCAAGGATTACATTGAATACCTGAAGTCCCGTTCCCAGTACCAGTCCAAAAATGTTATCCATCAGATTATAATTTTTCATGGTGATATACCACGGAACCGTACCTCCGTTGAATAACATGCAGAATACGAAGATCCACATAAAGATATCTCTCTTCGGGAACTGCTTTTTCGTTCTGGATAACGGAAATGCTGCCATAAGGATACATACCATACTGATTCCTGTTCCCAGTAAAACCCTTTTAATAGATACCAGAAAGGAACCAAAGAATGCGGTCTCTCCCATGATCTTCTTATAGGAGAGCAAGTTGAAGCCAACCGGCCAGAGAGCAACCTGTCCAGCATTGACTGCTTCCCTGCTGCTCAGGGATACACAGAGAACGTACCATACAGGTACAATACAGATCAAAGTAATCGCAATGAGAATCACTACATTTAAAATGTCAAAAAACTTTGATCCGAGGCTTTTATTCTCAATCATAGTTACAACCTCCTAAAACAGTTTATAACCGGTAAATTTATCTGCCAGCCAGTAACCAACCGTAATCAACACAAGACTGATCACAGATTTGAATAATCCAACAGCTGTTGCCAGTGAATACTGGAGATTCTGCAAACCGGCTCTGTATACCCATGTGTCAATAATATCACCTGTTGAGTAAACCAGCGGGTTATACAGGTTATAAATCTGGTCGAATCCTGCATTCAGGACATTTCCAAGAGACAGGATAGCCAGAAGTGCTACTGTTGTTTTGATACCCGGTAAAGTTACATGCCAGATTCTTTTGAATCGTCCGCAGCCGTCTACTGCCGCAGCTTCGTACAACGATCCATCCACGCCAAGGATCGCCGCAAGATAAACGACTGTGTTATAACCGAATCCTTTCCAGATATCCGTACCGATTACCAGAGGCTGGAAAAGCTTTGCTTCGCCAAAGAAGTTGACCGCATCGCCTCCGAACAATCCTATGATCTGATTCACCGGTCCTGTATACCCGAAAATATTCAGCACGATCTTCGCGAGAATAACCCATGACAGAAAATACGGTAAATATACGATTGTCTGGATCGGACGTTTCAGTTTCTTCACTGCCAGTTCATTCAATAACAAAGCAAAGACCAGCGGGATAATAATATTTCCGATAATCTTGCCAACGGCAATGACAACTGTGTTACGTAAAACCTGTGTAATGTCACTCATCTGAAACATATACTCAAAATTAGCCAGGCCAACAAATTTTGAATGGAGAATGCCCTGTCCAGGATTGTAATCCTGAAAAGCCATAACAATTCCGAACATTGGAACAATGCTGAAAAAGAACAGCCACAGTAATGCAGGGATCAGCATAATGTAATAGTGTTTCACAAATCTTTTGATGTACATGAGTAAACCTCCCTTCCTTTATGGATAGTTTATCCTGTAATCATATTTTTCACTAGACGATATTGTTTCAGATTCCACAGTCTTTTTTTTAAATCAAAAAAAATGTCCGAATCAAATCGAACATTTTTTTAATCTGCCTGCATATTCTGTTGGCGTACATCCGTATTCCTTTGAAAATACCTTTGTAAAATAATAAAAATTGTCATATCCCAGATCCGATGCGATCTGGGTGATGTTTTCTGTTCCTTTTGCCATCTTCCGGGCAGCCGCCTGCATTTTTCTGCTGATCACATAGTTATGAAAGGTATCACCTGTTATCTCCTTAAATCTCGTGCTGAAATAACTTCTGCTCATTCCGATCTGTGTTGCTACCTCTTCTGACTTCAGATTTTCTTCTATATGCTCGTCTGTATACAGGATCACTCTTGCAAACATATAAATATCCTTTGTTTTATCAGTCTGCAGACACGTCTGATACAGATTCTCCTTCCAGTTTTTTACCCATTCCAGCATCTCGTCCACAGAAGATAATGATGGAAATTCAAGTTCTTCTCCTGTGAGTTTCTGGAAGCTGTGGAAACTTTTTATAAAAACTCTTTCAGCAGTCCGCAGCTCCACGCCCCGGGTTATCTCGCACAGTCTGTTGAACTCACAGTCATTAAAGATCCATCTGGTATTCGTCCACGCTTTTTCCAGCCTTTTCTGGAGTCCGGAATCCTCCTTCCGGGGTTCTTTTTTCGACTGATTTTCCTTATACTTTCTTTCTACAAGTTCCAGAATCTGGTCACACTCATCCCCATCAAAGCTTATTTTGGATATGTAATCCAGGGCTCCCAGTCTCAGGGCACTCTGTGCATAACGGAAATCTTCATACATAGAAAAGACTACGAATTTCACCTCCGGATATTCCTTTTTGCATCTTTTCATCAGTTCAATTCCATCAATCTCCGGCATGTCTATATCCGTGAATACAATATCCACTTCATTATCCTTCAGAAATTCCAGTGCTTTACGGCCATTCTGGACATCTCCCACAACTTCAAATCCATATTTGCCCCAATCCATTATAGAAATCAAACCTTTTCTTGCCAGTTTATCATCATCTACAACCAATACCTTCATTTCTCCATACCCTCTTTTTCCGTCCCAGATCCTGTGATTTTGATTTTATTCCGAAGTTCTTCCTGTATCGGAATCAAAATTGTAATTTTGGTTCCATAGCCTTTTTTGCAATTAACAAACAGGTTCGTCTCTCCTTCATAAAAAGATTCCAGCATTGCTTTTACATATCGCAGACCGATTCCTCTGTTCCCATGCTGCATTTTTTTCACATCATAATCAAATGGTTCATTGATCTGATTGATCTCCTCCTGGGTCAGGCCATTACCGCTGTCCAATATGGTAATGATCGCCAGTCCCCTGATATTATCCTCAAAGACCTGTATGGTGATCTTTTCATCATCTCCAAGTCCATACCGTATCGCATTTTCCACCAGTGGCTGCAACAGCATCCGTACCGTCGGCTGTTCCAGATAACGCCCTTCTTCCACATTCATCTCGATCACAAAATCATAGCGCATCTGTTCCAGTGCAATATAATCTTTCACAATATCAATTTCTGTTCGAAGTGTTGTCTGCATTCCTTCTTTTCCAAGATTATACGACAGCAGTCTTTTTAAACGCTGTACAAATTCCGTAATATTGTCCTGACGGCTCATTCTTGCCATCCACTGAACGGAATTTAACGTATTGAGCAGAAAATGTGGATTGATCTGGTACAGGAGCTTCTCATATTCCGTTCGCTGAATACTTTTTTCTTTTTCCACAACATCATCTATCAGGTTCCTGATCTGTTCCTTCATCTGTTCCACTTCGTGCATCAGGTCATCGAATTCCTTGATCTCATACTCCTGTTCCGCCTCTTGTAAAGATCCATTTCCCACCTGAATCATCTGTTTTTGAAACTGATTGAGGGGTTTGCATATCAACCGGTAAAGGTAAAAAACCGAACTGGAAAAAATACCAAAAGCTGCCAGGATGATAACCACTAACTTCAGTCTCCACATATTCATTTCTTTCTGATAGGTATTCTCCGGCAGTGCAATGGCATTGACATATCCGATGGAACTGCGATACGCCATGATTTTGTATCCTTCCTGATTTATCACAGCATATCCTTCTTTTTCCGGTAATTCCGACAAAAGCTTCTGTCCCTTGACGATCACCGGATTATTGCTGTACTGTACAATACCATTTTCATCCATCTCCATATAGGTATATGGCCATTTTTCTTTATTAAGCCGATCCGAAACGCTCATATCCGGCTCGATTTCTGCATAAATATCCAGTACCCGTTTGTTTCCAAAGGAAACTCTCCGCATCACGGATAGTACCGGCGTCTCCCTGATTCCCAGATAGGATGCATGCATGGTCTGAATGATGTTCTCGGCACCTACTACTACTTTAGAAATTGTCTGATATGACGGATCCAGAACCCTTACGTTAAAATTCCCAATCAGTTCTTTTTGTTCTTTCGGATCGTAATATGCAATACCAAGGAGCTTTGTGTTCACATATCCAAGTTTTATCAGTTCTTCTCTGAGAGATTTTTGCTCAAAATATCGATCATAGTTATCTTCCACACTCAGATAGCTTTCTGTCACACTTCCAATAAGCCCGTTGGGACTCATCTGATTGACAATACCGATCATGTCATAATAATCACTGTCTATCTCCCGCGTGATCTGCTCCAGATATATCTGCATACTCTCCTGGATACTGTCATTCTGGATCATTCGGATCGTCATATACGACACGATCACTACCGCAAGAATACATGACATTGCACAGAGCAGAAGAATGCTTAGCATCTTTCTTTTAAGTGTCTGTTTCCCTCGTTTTCTTCTTTTCATATCAGATTCTCCCACTTCTGTTCTATCGCCTTCCATATCGCGTAAAGCTGCAGAACAGTTAACCTTTTTATCCTATTTAAAGAATATAGAACTTTTTTCCGAAAGTCAACTGTTTACAAACTATCATTCTTACCGAAAAATCAAAGAACAGCAAAAAGTCCATGGAGATAGTTTCCTTTTAGAATTGAGCAACTACATGTAATTCTAAAAAACATCTCCATGGACATTTTCAATTAAGATTATGACAATTTATGTAACTGTTCAGTACCTTCACAGTTAATGGCTACTGAATAGTTACCAATTTATTTACCTATTCAGGTGCTTCCTCAAGTTCTTCAAAGGAAGGAATCGACGGCTGCGCACCCTTACGTGTTACTACAATATTAGAAACCCTGCTGGCCAGTTCTACTGCTTCGTCCAGAGAATCTCCTCGCGATAAAGCAACTGCCAAACCTGCCACATAGCTGTCTCCGGCAGCTGTGGTATCTACCACATGGACTGTCTTATCAGCATACAGCCTTTTTTCCGTATGATCTTCTTTCAAAAGATAAGAGCCTTCGCCTCCTAATGTAACAACTATGTTCTTTACACCCTTTTGTTGCAATAGCTTAGCATTTGTACACAGATTTTCCTCATCACTGCATTCCTGCAACAGAATGGCAAGTTCTGTTTCATTTGGCTTGATCACATCCACACAGGCGAACAATTCATCAGGCAGATCAGATACTGCAGGTGCCGGATCCAGTATTACCGTTTTTCCTCTTTTTCGAGCTTCCTTCACCGCATACATTACGGTTTCCAGAGGAATTTCAAGCTGTACTACTATAATATCACTTGCTTCCAGCAAATCCATATTTTCCATGATATACGATTTGTCTACATGTGCATTTGCGCCCGGAATTACCAGTATGCTGTTGTCGCCTTCAGGTATTACGCCAATAACAGCAATTCCTGTAGACACGCCACTCAATTTGCGTATACGAGAAACATCAACTCCAACACTCTCCAGATTTTCACACAATCTTTCGCCATATGTATCCTGTCCTACCATCCCGAGCATCGCCACGTTTCCGTGCATTTTCCCAATGGCATAAGACTGATTGGCACCTTTCCCACCAGGCACAAGTTCAAAATTTTCAGCTAAAATAGTTTCGCCTACCGTCGGTATGTGCGATACGTCGGCAACGAAATCCATATTCAGGCTGCCAATCACGAGTATTTTTTTCATGTTGCTTCTTACTCCCTTCCAGTTATTGCAATATCACGATACAAACAGTGACTTCCTTTCTCAACAGATATACCTGCACAACCGGTCAGCAGTGGCAAATCGGAATCTGTAAACTTCAGATACTCTTTATCATTTACTGATACGCTGATTGTTGAGCCATCAGCCGTTAACGAAATCTTATACTCCTCATCCACTTTCCACTCAAAGTCTGTCTCACACAGTGTAGTGTAACCGTAGTAATTTTTCCGTAAAACCAACTTATTGTTCTTGGAGAAACCGGCTGCATAACTACGCATAGCACCCTGCACTCGAATGTTCACAAAATGCTCCGTACCGGTTACAGGTTTTAAGACGGCTGTTACCCGGTAATTGTTCCACAAGTGATGTCCTGTATACATTTCCGCAAAATCCGCACAGGAAAGACTCAGATACTGTCCATCCAGATAACTATGTCCTTTGAGTTTCGCAAACTGCGGAACTTCCTGATGTGTAACATGCCAGCTGTCAAGCTTCATTCTTCCAAAATCCAGACGATAATCCGGCTTACCATCAAAGAGAGTATGAAACTTTTTCTGTAAAATAATGTTTATAAGGTTCTTCTATGATACAATAAATA